>Ga0209656_10001417_pt1 | contig 15677 bp, 15 predicted proteins | sample BogFormECP12_OM2_FD_188239 | JGI IMG/M metagenome (GOLD analysis project Ga0209656, IMG submission 188239) | Bog forest soil microbial communities from Calvert Island, British Columbia, Canada - ECP12_OM2 (SPAdes) (version 2) | ecosystem: Environmental > Aquatic > Freshwater > Wetlands > Bog ... | reverse complement strand
CGCCGGTCACGCGGCCGCGGCGGTCGTGGATGGGCGCGGACGAATCTTCAATGGCTGACTCGACGCCATCGCGCCGGATCAAGATGCAGGTGGGCGGCAGCCCCACCGTGGTGTTCCTCTGCGTCGGCAACGCCATGGGGTTTTCAATCGTCGCGCGCGTCTCGGCATCGATGATCTTGAACACCTCCTCCAGGGGACGGTGCAAGGCCTCCGCCAAGGACCACCCGGTCAATCGCACGGCGACGACGTTCAAATAGTTTGCTACCGAACATGCACAGGGCGGCGCATGATCATTCAGGGTTTGCGTGCCGCGGCTGCCATCCCGTGTACTGACAGCCGGCGCGCCCCGCGGTAAGCTCCGCGGCTGGGGTGGCATGCCGCGAAATAGTTGAACATCGCCGTGGCCCAGACGTCCGCGTTGCTCGCGAAACTCAGCCGACCCCGGCTTTTCCGGGTGCTCGATCGCGAACGATTGTTCGCTGCGCTCGATGCGGCGCGCGACCAGCCGGCGGTGTGGATCTCGGGGCCTCCCGGCGCCGGCAAGACATCGCTCGCCGCGAGTTACCTGAAGGCCCGAAAGGTGCCTGGCATCTGGTACGAGGTGGATGCCGGCGACTCCGATCCGGCATCGCTGTTTCATTTTTTGGCGCAGGCGGCGCCCCGGCCGCGCGGCAGGCGCGCCGAATCCTTGTTGGCGCTGTCGCCGGAATACCTCGCCGATCTGCCGGGATTCACGCGCCGCTTCTTCCGCACCCTCTACGGCCGCCTTCCCGCTACCGCGGTGCTGGTGTTCGACAACTGCAACGCCGTTCACGCCGATGCGGCCTTCAACGACATCCTTCGCGATGCCTTGACCGAGGTGCGCAAGAACGTGCGCCTCATCATGATCAGCCGCGGCGATCCGCCGGCGACCCTGGCGCGGGCGCAAGCGAATGGACTCCTCGCCCGCCTCGGGTGGGATGAGCTTCGCCTGACGCCCGCGGAATTGCGCTCGATCGTCCTCGCGATCCAAGATGTCGACGAGACAACCTTGGCGCTGCTGCAAAGCCAATCGGGAGGCTGGGCGGTGGGTCTTGTCCTCATGCTCGAGCACATGAGGGCGGGCGGCTTCGTACGCACAACGCTGCCCGGCGAGACGCTGGAGGGCACGTTTAATTACTTTGCGGAACAGGTGTTCGATCAGCTGCCTGCAAGCACCCAGGAACTGCTGCTGCGTAGCGCTTTCCTGCCGCGCGTAACGGCAGCCGCGGCGGGTGCCTTGACGGGCAACGCCGACGCGGTCGCCGTGCTCGAAGGGCTGTTCCGTCAGCGCCTGTTCACGGATCGTCACGCCGGCATCGAGGTCAGCTATCAGTATCACGCGTTGTTCGGCGAGTTCCTGCGAAGTCGGGCCAGGGCCACGCTCCGGCCACCAGCGCTGCAGGAGTTGCGCGCCGCCTGCGCAGCACTGGTCGAGACGAGCGGCGATTCATCGGCCGCGCTCGAACTCTGCGTCGAGAATCAGGACTGGGAGGCCGCGACGCGGCTGATCCTGCGGCAGGCGCGCGGGCTCGTCGCGGCCGGACGCTGGCTCACGCTGCGGGCGTCGATCGCGCGTCTGCCGAAGTCCCACGTCGCGAAGTCGCCGTGGCTGACGTTGTGGCTCGGCAGCGCGCTGGTGCTCGTCGACCCGCCCAAGGCCCGACAAGCCTTGGCACGAGCATTCGATGCGCTCGTTGCGGCGGGCGATGAGCGCGGCCAGCTGTTCGCCGCGGCCGGGATTGCCGAGGCTCACAACATCGAGCAGGCCGGTTTCGCAGAACTGGATCGTTGGATACGCGTGCTCGAGCGCGGACTTGCGGGCGGCCCCGCCTCCGTACCCGCCGCAGAGGGCCTGCGAGTGCACACCGCGTTCCTGATCGCGGCGATGCTGCGCCAGCCGGGTCATGCTGCGCTCGCGGGGTGCCTGCGCGGAATCATCGGCGTCCTCGATCAAGAAATTCCACTGACGGCGCGGGCGGACACGGCTACGCTGCTGCTCGAGTATTTCTCGTTCACCGGCGATCTCGGCAATGCGAGGGATCTGGTCGGCCGCGTTCGCCCCCTGTTCGAGCAGGAAGAGTTGCCTCCGTTCAGGCGCGCCGGCTGGTTGGTTTTTTTCAGTAACTACGCGGCGCTCGTCGGAGCCTACGAGGAGGGCTTCAAGGCGCTCGACCAGCTGCGGGTGATCGTCCGCGACTTCGGCATGACTTGGTTTCGGTTCTTCGATCTCTTGTTCCGTGCGCTGCTGCACCTCTTGGGGCCTGCTCCGCTGGATGGCGCGGATTTCGTTCGGCAGCTCGGCGCGGTGGTCGATTCCTCGCGCGCCGCCGAGGCGGCCCAATACCATCTCGCACGTGTTCTGCTGTATCAGGCGCTGGGGGAGCCGTCGCTCGCGGTCTATCACGGCGATATTTGCCTCGAATATGTCCGGCAGACCGACTGTCCGTTCTACAACATCCTGTTTCCCAGCGTCGTCGCCGGCGCCCTGGTGGAGGCCGGCCAGCATGAGCGGGCGCTCGAACTGATACAGCGGGTGCGCGCGCAAGCGGCGAACACGGTCTACACGCACCACGAACCTCTGATCATGATGGTCGAAGCCTATGCCCACGCCTCGCGTGGCGCGGCGGCCGAGGCGCGCGTCTTGTTGTCGCAGGCCCTGCTGCGTGGAAAAGCGGAGCATTCGGCCGGCTCGTTCCGCTGGCTCGTGGTGGGGTTCCGTCGAATGCTGGCGCACGCGCTGCGCGCTGAAATCGAGGTGGATTGCGCACGCGGATTCATCGCGGAGTTCGGCATCATCCCCGAATCGTCGGACGTCGAACACTGGCCGTGGCCAATCCGGATCCTCACCCTCGGCGGATTTGCGCTCAAATTGGAGGGTGTGCCGGTGCGATCGGCGCGCAAGGCGCAAAAGAAGCCCCTGGATCTGTTGAAGGCGCTCATTTCTCAGGGCGGCCAGGAGGCCAGCGCGGCGGCAATCGCCGAAATGCTCTGGCCCGAGGCCGAGGGCGATGCAGCATTGGATGCTCTCGAAGTGACGCTGCGCCGGCTGCGGAAGCTCTTGGGCCGGGACGACGCGATCAAGCTGCATGAGGGCAGGCTCGCCCTCAACGAGGGTCTGTGCTGGGTCGACGCGCGGGCATTTGAACGGGCGCACCAACGTGCCGACGCCCTGCTGGCGGATGGCGGAACGAAGGTGACGGATGCCGACCTCGAGAGCCTCGCTCAGCGGTTGCTCACGCTGTATCCGGGGCACTTTCTGGCCGGCGATGACGACAATACCTGGCTGCTGGCCTGCCGACAGCGCCTCGCCAGCCGGATGTTCCGCGACCTCTCGGCGATCGGTCAGATCTGGGAGGACAGAGGCGTCCCGGGCAAGGCCGAACTGATTTACCGCCGGGGCGTCGAACTGGATGCCGTCTCCGAAATGCTCTATCGGCGGCTGATGTCCGTTCAGTCGCGGCGGGGCGATCGGGCCGGGGCGCTCGCGACCTACCGTCGCTGCCGCCGGATGCTGCAGATGACGCTTGGCGTTGAACCCTCCACTGAAACCGAAGCGCTGTATCGCACCGCGCTGGACCAGCGCGGTTCTTCTTGAATCCGTCGGCGATCTGTCGGCTCGACAGGCGCAGGCTGGCACTCTGCGCGGTCAGACGTACTGCGCCTACTTCGTGAACTCAAGGAGAGGGCAATGTCAATCGATGAAAACAAGCTCAACGAATTCATGGGCAAGTTCGTCGGCGATTTGGGTGCCGTGATGCACGCGGCAACCGTTGTGGTCGGCGATGCGCTCGGGCTGTACAAGGCGCTGGCGGAGAAGCCCGCGACCGCCGAGGAGCTGGCGAAGCGCACCGGTACCGATCCGCGGTACCTACGCGAGTGGCTGTGCGCCCAGGCGGCGAGCGGTTATGCGCAGTACGACGCCAAGAGCCAGAGCTTCAGTTTGACCGAGGAACAGGCGTTGGCACTCGCCGTCGAGAACAGCCCGGCGTTCATTCCCGGGGCATTCCAAATCGCCGTGGCACAGTTCAAAGCGATCCCGAAGATGACGCAGGCGCTGCGCACCGGAGCCGGGCTTGGATGGCACGAACACGATGCGTCGCTCTTCCACGGAACCGAGCGCTTCTTCCGCCCGGGCTACGCCGCCAATCTCGTGAGCCAGTGGCTGCCGGCGCTGGAGGGGGTGGAGGCCAAACTGAAGGCGGGTGCGCGGGTCGCCGATGTGGGATGCGGCCACGGCGCCTCCACCATCATCATGGCGCAGGCCTACCCTGCTTCGGAATTCATCGGCTTCGACTACCATGAACCGTCCGTCGTGCAGGCAAGACAGAGTGCAAAAAAAGCCGGTCTCGATGACCGGGTGCGTTTCGAGGTCGCGAGCGCGAAGTCCTTCCCGGGCAACAACTACGATCTCGTGACGGTGTTCGACTGTCTGCACGACATGGGCGATCCGGTGGGCGCCTCGGCTCACATCCGGCAGACCCTCAAAGAAGACGGCACCTGGATGATCGTCGAGCCATTCGCAAACGACCGGCTGGAGGACAACGTCAATCCGGTGGGCCGGGTCTACTACTCAGCGTCGACCTTCATTTGCACGCCGGCTTCGCGCTCACAGGAGGTCGGTCTGTGCCTGGGCGCACAGGCGGGCGAAAGCCGCCTGCGCTCCGTGGTCCGGGATGGCGGCTTCTCCAAGTTCCGGCGCGCCGCGCAGACCCCATTCAATCTGATTTTTGAAGCGCGCGCCTGACTTCGGGCTGATGGCGGCGGGCGACGCTTCCGGGCTGCGGCCGGCGGCCTCGCCCCGTTTCAAGGGAGCGGAGCGCGCAGCGCGCCATCACCCCGCAACTTGCTTTTGTCCCATGCCCTATGTAGAGTTTCTACTATGGGTAAGAAAGAAACTACGGTCCGGATATCGCTGCAGACGCTTCGGGTTTTGGAAGCCTTCTTGGAAAATCCAACGCAGAAGTTGGCGGGTGCGGAAGTGCACCAACGCTGTGGGATTGCATCGGGAACCTTGTATCCGATCCTTCTGCGGCTCGAATCTGCGGGTTGGTTTGTCAGCCAGTGGGAATCCGCCGATCCCTCGAGCTTGGGCAGGCCGCGCCGCCGGCTTTATCGGCTGACTTCGACGGGCTTAAGACGCGCCAGCGAGGTGTTCGCAAGCTTCAATCGAGGAGTGCTCGCATGAGCCAGCGTAACGAGCGATCGGCGCAACCCGAGTTGGACGGCGTGAATCATTGGCTGATTCATCACGCAGCCTGTCGAGCGCCAGAATCCTTGTCCTCGAGGCTTGAAGAGGAGTGGCTCGCGGATTTGGAGTCTCGATCCTCGGCACTGTCGAAACTGAGCTTCGCGGTGGGTTGCTGTTGGGCGGCCATGGTGATTGTCAATGATTTCCCGCGAAGTCGAGTTCCGGCGGTGAGCTCTGCTGTGGCGGCGAGCTCTGCGGCGACAGCGAACTCTGCGGCGGCGGCGAGCTCTGTGGCGACAGCGAGGGGATTAATCGTGCTCGCTGATCGCAACTTCGGCTACTTCTCCCTTCGCCCCGGTACGCTATTCTTGATTGTGGGGATTCATGCCGCGCTTTTCTGCGGAGTGATCACGACGCCTCTCGCACGCGCGCGAATGGCGACGCCGACGAAGGCGCAGAACCAGGTGCTGAGCGCCCTGCCGTTGGAGATCGAGATAACCGATTTTCTCCCTGGAAAATGACTATAACGCAAGCACCAGCCTTATCCCCGCCTCCACATCGCGCAGTGATTCAGCCGGCAAACGACCTACCTTCTCGGTCAGTCTCTCCTTATCCAGCGTTATCAACTGTGACACGTTAACGACCGATTCCTGTGGCAGGCCGCTGGCGCGGCGGGTCACGCGAACGTTGCCGGGGGCGGCAGCCAATCTCATGTTCGACGTCATCGCCGCGCAAATTGATGTGCGGATTGCGCTTTCGTTGAATTCATCCGATTGCAGTATCAATACAGGTCTACGGTACCCCGGCCCCGAGCCTCGCGGCTCGCCGAGCGAAGCCCACCAAATCTCTCCGCGCCGCATTACCAGTTCTCTTTTGGCAGGGACCGGGCCTGTGCATCCGCAAGCAGTGGATCGATGGCGGAGTCTTCCTCGTCGGGTCCGTAGACGGCGTCGAGTTTTTCACGAACACCGGAAAATCTCTCGCTCTTGACATATGCAGTCACGGCATTCGCATAGAGCTCGCTGCGCGACCAGCCCCGTGTTTTGGCGAGTCGCTCAGCTTCTTCGAAAATGGAATCCGGAATCGAGATCGCGGTTTTCACGGAGCATAGTATAACCGTGGTTATACCACGCTTCAAATGCCAACTCGCCGGCCGGTTCGCCGGGCGTAGCCGGGCAGCCTCAGCGCGAACGCTCCTTGGACGGTCGCGTGGGACGAAAGTCCAATAGCTCTGACAGGCCGCTGGGATCAAGTTAGGAATGCGATGTAAGGGCAGCCTCGCGAGGCGAACCGCCGCCTCGGCGCTGGGGATCGCATTTGAACAACTGGAGATATCCAACCATGAAAGTCGGCGCATCCACGATTGCGTTTGTAGTCTCGGCGATACTCATCGGCGCCGCGCCGCCCGCGGCGCGCGCGCAGACGACCACCACGACCGTGACAACTGACCCCGGCAAGGTCGGGGCGATCGAGACCCGCACGATGACGGCTACCGTGGTATTGATCGACATGAGCAGCCGTAACGTGGTGCTGATAGATTCGAAGGGCAAGATGCACAAGATCAATGTGAGCGATCAAGCGAGGAACCTCGATCAGGTGAAAATCGGGGACAAGGTGACCGCTGAATACACCGAAGCGATTTCCTTGCAGCTCAAGAAGCGCGGCACCGCCGACAGTCCGCCGGCAAGTTCGGAGGAGGCGATGATCCGCTCGCCCAAGGGCATGAAGCCGGGCGGGGCGGTCGGTCGCAAGGTGACCGCTTTCGCAACGGTCGTGGGGGTTAACCCCAAAAAGCAATTCGTCACTCTGCGCGGCCCCCTGGGCGACGAGTACGATGTTCAGGTGCTCGACCCGGCGCAGATCAAGGCCATTGCGAAAGGCGACGAGGTCGAGGTGGTCTACACCGAGGCGCTCGCCATTTCGGTGCAGTCGGCACCGGGTCCAAAATAAGGGGCGCCGGGCGGCGGCCCCGCGTCCGTCCACTTCCGTTATCGGACTACAACGGGGACTTCACGCCGACCTCATGACCGGAGTTCGGGAACCTGGAACGCATTACTGTCCATCATTTGCCGTAGAGTCCGGCGTGCCGGCCACGTTCCTGTACCAACGCAAGCACCGCATCGATCGTTGGGGTTGCGACCCTGGCATTGTCTCGCTGACGGCCGGCTCAAGGTGGTGCTCGAGACCTATCAGCGGCCGCCCACACCGTTGAGCATCCTAACCCTGCGCAACCGCCTGCTTCTGCCGAAGGTGGCGCGCCTTCGTCGATTTCTGCAGCATCACTGGATGCGTCCGCGACCGCCTCTCTGATTCGCTTGGAGATGTTGGCCAGCGCTTGACATGCAAGCGATCACTTGCCTATAATTTAGGCAAGTGATTAGTTGCATATAAGACATGCCGGAACACCATGACACCGACGCGCTTTTCAAGGCCTTGGCGGATCCCAGCCGGCGCATGCTCCTGGACCTCCTGCACGCGCAGGACGGCCGCACGCTCAACGAGCTGTGCGAACACGTAGATATGACGAGGCAAGGCGTCACGCAGCATTTGGTCGTGCTCGAGGCGGCCAATTTAATCGCCACTGTGCGGCGTGGCCGCGAAAAGCTGCACTTCCTCAATCCCGTTCCCCTACAGGACATATACGAGCGCTGGATTGCCAAATTCGAAAAGCCGCGCCTCAAGGCGCTGGCGGATCTGAAGCGACGACTGGAGAAAGCCAATGACTAGATCGACCTTTGTCTATGTGACTTACATACGCACCACGCCGGAAAAGCTGTGGTCGGCGCTGACGCACGACGTGGATTTCATGAAGCAATACTGGTTTGGCACGCACTGCGACAGCCAGTGGACGCCGGGATCCTCCTGGACAATGGTGAGTCCCGACGGCAGCGTCAGCGACTCCGGCAAGATCGTCGAAGCTGAGCCGCCACGGCGCTTGGTGATTCGCTGGCAGCATCAGAAGAAACCCGAACTCAAGGCGGAAGGCGAATCGCTATGTACGATCGAACTGGAGCCCAGTGGGTCGGCGGTCAAGCTTTCAATTACCCACACCATCGAGCGTGAGCCCTCGACTTTGATCGAAGCGGTGTCCGGCGGCTGGCCGAAGATCCTCTCCAACCTGAAGTCCCTGCTCGAGACCGGCTCCGCCGTACTGCAGATCCCATACCCAACGGGCAATGTACGGCCATGATCGCCGCCAGCTCTTCATGGCGCGAACGCTGGGCGGCCTCATGCGAGCACCGCCCCTCGTTCCGTCCTGCTCAGACGCTGCGCAGGATTAAGCGGCTTTCCCGGCGGCGAGCGCCTGGACGTCGGAGGTTTTCAGCGCCTTGCCGCCGATCGCCCAGTCGCCACTTTCGAACTCATTGACGCGAACCCAGGTGACGCCGCGCATATTCTCGCCTTCGACATCGATCATCGCCGCGGTGACCTTGGCGATGAGTTCCTGCTTCTGTTTGGGGGTGAAAACGTCCTTGATCACATCGATCGTAACGAGAGGCATGTCATTTCTCCTGCAAAGTTGAATTACTGCGGCCGGAACCGTTCCGCCGCTGGTGATTGAAGTTGAACATGCCCTCGATGCCCATGCTTGAACACTGCATGGAGAAAACATGGAGATTTCTGGGAGTTTGCCGGACGCTGTTCTATCCTGACTCCCATGATTTATCGATTCGGCCCGTTCGAGCTGGATACAGCCAAGGTGGAACTTCGTTCCGGCGGCGACGTCTGCTCCGTCGAGCCGCAGGTGTTCGCATTGCTCGCGTTGCTGGTGGACAACCGTGAGCGCCTGGTATCCAAGGACGAGATCATCGAGAAAGTGTGGGAGGGGCGCGTCGTCTCTGAGGCGGCGGTGGCCAGCCGGATCAAGTCGGCGCGCAAGGTTCTCGGCGATGACGGCAAGTCCCAGCAATTCATCAAGACGATCCATAGTCAGGGCTTCCGCTTCGTAGCGGACGCGAAGGTCTCGCGGGCTGGAGTCGCAGACCAAGGAGGCAGCAAGCCGGCCGTTCAGTCGGCTGGCGGCACTTCCCGGCCGTCCATCGCGGTGCTGCCGTTCCGCCTCATCGGAGCCCCCGGACTTTATGCGGCCATTGCAGACGCGCTGCCCCACGAACTGATCACCGAGTTGTCGCGCCTGCGATGGCTGTTCGTCACCGCGCGCGGATCCTCATTCCGCCTGCGCGGGTCGGACGCCGACATAGGCGAGATCGGCCGCCTGCTCGACGTGCGGTATTGCCTGTCCGGCACGGTGGAAATTGCCGGCGCGAGTCTTGCTGTGACGGTCGATCTCATCGACACACGGGACAGCGGCGTAGTCTGGGCAGAACACTTTGCCGGCTCGATCGACGATGTGCATCAGATTCGCGAGGACATCCGCTCAGAGATCCTCGCGGCCCTGGAAATCCAGATCCCCCTCCACCAGGCCGCATTGGCGCGCCTCACGGTGACCGAAAATCTCAATGCCTGGTCGTCCTATCACCTCGGCCTCCAGCACATGTACCGCTTCAACCGCAAGGATAATGCTGCAGCTACCGCCCTGTTCCACCAAGCGATTGGTCGGGATCCCAACTTCGCACGCGCCCATGCGGGTCTTTCTTTCGTTCACTTCCAGACGGCTTTCATGCGCCACTCAGACGATCTGGCCGGCGAGATCGCGCTGGCGCGGCGCTTCGCGCTGCGCGGCCTTGAACTGGACCCGATCGATCCGTTCGTCAATTTCACGATGGGTCGCGGGCGACCGCCATCGAAGCCGCGCGGCTTTCGATATTGCACCGGATGGCGATGGCGGGCAGCATAATGCTCGCAACCGCGCAGCGACATCGCGCGACGCTTCGGACGCAGGATCCGGACTTCGACGGTTTGCCGGGAGTGAAGTACTATGCTAAACGTTAGAGGTCTCTGCGGGGGCGTGCTTTCGGCCGGGACCGCCGCCCTAGCCCTGGCTCTGGTTCTACTCCCCTGGGCGGGCGCGCGTGCCGGCAATACCCCTGGCATCGCTCCGGAGGAACTTGACGCCGCTGATAAACCCATTTCTGGGAAAGCACACTACGCGTTGAGGGATGGTCTGCGAATTTATCTGTGGGAAAAGCACAAGGCCGGGACGGAAGACTCCTTCGGAGTTAGCGGAAAAGTTGCACTTCTTGTGCATGGCGGCACGTGGTCGGGACGTCCTGATTTCGACCTTCAGATTCGGGACTACTCTCTGATGGATGTGCTCGCCACGAATGGCTACGACGTCTGGGCCATTGATATTCACGGCTATGGTCATTCCGACAAGACAGATAAGGATTGGTCGGGTGTCCAGTCTGCCGCCGCTGATATCGACGCGGCAGTAGAGTACATAACAAAGCTCCGAGGCGTGAGCAAGGTCGACTTGCTCGGGTGGTCCGCCGGCACTCAGAGGGCCGGGCTGTATGCGATGCAGCATCCGGAGCGCGTGGGGAAGCTGATTCTTTACGCGCCGCAATGGAAGGGAACCGCCGAGTATCGCGACCGAGTCCGTAAGAGGATCGAAAATGGAGGCAAGCCTCTTGGGCAGTACAGGATCAACACCGAGATGGCCGCTCGTAGTGATTTCGTGGACGGTGAGTTAGCCCTTCACCCGCAGTTCGAAGAAGACGTCGTTGCGCTCTATGCGAGAGAGGCGCTGCAGACAGATCCCCAGTCGCCGAATGCATTCGTCGACAACGCGAATCTTCCCATTCTGGATCCGCTTCGGATTACGGTCCCCACCATGATTATTTTTGGTGAATATGACTACTTCGCCAAGGAGGAGGACCTCCTGCCGTTCTTCTCGCAACTCAAGACACGGGACAAGCGATTCGTGCTCTTACCCCACGGAGGACACGCGTTGATTCTTGAAAAGGATCATCGGCGTTTCCAACAGGAGGTCTTAGGGTTTCTTGACCGCCCATAGCCCCGGTGTGATTGACGTGCGAATTTTCGCGGTATGTGGGGCCCGGTCGGCGACAATTCAAATTTGGCGACATGCGTCACCTTGCCGTTAGAGCGATACGGTACCTGGCAGCCGAGCCGCTCACCCTGAACCGCTGAAGTACGCGTAAGTCAGGATTCCGGCTCGGGCGAGTGGCGGCCGTACTGAGCCGGAAGGGAGGACAGCTATTTCTTCTCGGCCAGGAACGCCGCGGCCAGTCCGTCGAGATCGCGCACCGGATTGTTCGGGCCCGAATGCCGGCCTTCGAGAAATTCGTTGAGCACCAGCCGCTTGCTGAACAGCCAACGGCCCTTCACGCGCCGGAGCTCGTCCTCGTAGATACCGAAGGTTCCCATCTTGAGCGTCCCGTTGGGACCGTCGTTCGCCATCTCGACCCATAGCGAGCGTGTCCAGGCGCGGTCGGCTTCGACACGGATCACGGCCTGCAGGCGCACGTGGCGCAGCGTCGCCGGATTGCCCTCCTTGTCCTTGTACAGCTTGCCGATGCCTTCCTTGAAGACCGCCACGGCCTTCTTGATCTCGGCGCGGCCTTTCGAGGTGCTGCGTGAGAATTCGAGCACGCCGTCTTCGGTGAAGGTCTCGGCATAGGCATCGAAGTCCCCGTAATCCATCGCGAACAGATAGCGCGACATAAGATCCTCGATCTCGGCGCGGTCCTGCGCATAGCGAGGGCCATAGCTCGGCTGGGCGCTCATCGCCGGCGTCCCGACGACAACCAACAAGGCAGCAGCGACTAAAGCCAACGGATGCGGTTTTCGGAATGACATGGGATCACCTTTGATTGGCTGAGATGTTAAGTCATTTGGCCCATCGCATATTGTAGGTGTTAGCGGATCGCATGAGCAGCAGTCAATGATCCGAAATGCTCCCAATATCGCTAATGCCAGGCCGCGTTAAGTTTCCCCGTAGGGCTTGTCCGCGAGCCGCGCACGTAGCGTACCCCTGGATTGGAGCAGTACGTTCCATCCGTTCATGTAGCGTATCCACTCGTCCAGCGAACCGTCCCATCGGATAGCCGGCTGTTTGCTCAGAAATGCCGACCATCATCCCTACCCGGCCAACGGCCGAATTCCGTCGCGTTAGAATAGCTGCCGTAGAATGGCCACTCGCTGGCTTGCCGAGAGGCTCTCTAATGTTCGGCTGGGTTCGTGGGAGGCGCACAATGATGAAGGATTACCTCGAAGCTATTTCTTGGGAGCCGCCAATGAAAATTGTACAGCGGCGCCGTGACATGTCTCTAGGTGTGATGTGCAGCGCGCTGTTGGTCCTGGGCAATCTTTGTCAGTTCGCTGTAGCCGCCCCGGATACGGCCTCGCCGACGGATACGCAAGCCGAGCAGAACTGTTCGGCGCTGACCGGATTCAATCTTCAAGCCGTCGCGGGCGGTCCGGCGATCATACTGTCGGCGCAGCTCATCGATGTTCCCGCAAGCGGCTTGGAGCGATTCAGCCAAAGTGGCTATGCCGGCCCGATTGCGCGCCGCCCTAGTCCGATTCGCCGCTACTGCGACGTGACGGGCTATGCGGCTCCACAGAACAAATTTGAGCTAAAACTGCCGCTGGCGGCTGACTGGAACCACAGGTTTTATTTCTATGCTTGCGGTGGGTTCTGTGGCTCGATCGTAAGAGACGCAGCAAATTTCGGACTGGAGCGTGGTTATGCCTCCGCCACAGGAAACGGCGGTCACGACAGTGCCCTGGGCTTCGATGGAGTGTGGGCGGCGAACGCGCCTGAACTGCAGGAGGATTTCGGCTGGCGCAGCAATCACGTTGTCACGCTCGTCACCAAAGCGATCACGGCGCACTATTACGGGCAGCCTATCCGATTTTCCTATATGGCGGGCAACTCAAAGGGCGGTCAGGCGGTGCTGATGGAAGCGCAGCGCTTCCCGGAAGACTTCGATGGTTTGATGCCTAGCGCCCCGGTGTACGACTACACCGGCCGCAACACGATCGCAGCGGCCTGGTTTGCAAAGGCCTTCAGCGACGGCCACGGCGGCTCAGTTCTCGACGATACGGCAGCCGAGATCGTCCACAAGTCCGTGCTGCAGCACTGCGGCGCTCAGGCTGGCATAGACGAGGGACTGGTCACTGATCCTCCTTCCTGCAAGTGGCAGCCGCAGATGATCGCATGTCACGCGGACAGCAACGATGCAGGCTGCCTGACACCGCGGCAAATTCAGGCGGTCAAAGGACTGATGAGCCCAGCGACCAACTCGAAGGGAGTGGTCCTCTACGCATATCCCTACATTCCAGGAACGGAAACGCAGTGGGTCGGGTGGAACTACTATGGCAAACCGAGTCCGCGATTGCCGCCGCGGATCGCCAACTTGGATCTGCCGGCGCAACACGCTGGGTATTTGGCAGACGAAAAAGTAAGGTCCAATATCGATGCGCTCTCATTCGACTTCAACCGTGACCCAGCGACGTTATCCCGATCGCGTCGTATATACGACGCGACCAGTTTTGATCTGCGCGCTTTTAAGGCACACGGCGGTAAAATTCTCATGTGGCACGGATGGGCGGACGGGGCGATTATGGCGACCTCATCGATTGGCTACTATGAGGGCGTGCGCAAGTTCATGGGTGGCCGCGGCCACACAGAAGACTTCTTTCGGTTGTTCCTAGTCCCGGGAGTTCATCATGGTAGCGGCGGCCCCGGACTCACTGAGTTTGACTCGTTCAGCGCACTGGAAGAGTGGGTAGAGAAAGGTCAAGTACCTGACAAGCTGATCGCCGGGCGCGTGGAGAACGGGGCCGTTGAACGCACCCGCCCAGTTTATCCGTACCCTGTGACGGCTCGTTATTCCGGGACTGGGAATCCGAAAATGGACCAGAGTTTTGTCCCCTTTGACCCAACAACACGCTAGGGCAAAACCAAGCAACCCAGCAGTTATTGGTCTGCTTGATAGCCGCCGGTCGTAACCGGCGGGTTTGGGTCGGTCATATGGACAAGACAGCGTGTGAATCCGCGGCCACCCCCAGTTGGATGAGGCATGCCGAGGTGGGCGTTGCCTCATTGCCGCTCCGACGGGTGACATAGGCAAAACTGTTAGAATTACCGCCCGTCCAGCACCCATCCCGCGCGATAAGAAGGTGTTGCTGGCTGCCGTAGCGAGTTCGATTCCATGAAATTTACCGATCTGTCGGTGCCGCCGGAACTCATAGCTGCACTCGCGAAGCAACAGATATCCGACCCCAGCCCCATTCAAGTCGCCGCAATTCCGCCGCTCGCTGCCGGGAAGGACGCGTATTTGCGAGCGGAGACGGGTTCGGGCAAAACACTGGCTTATCTGTTGCCCCTCTTTTCGCGCATTGATCCTGCGCAAGCTGCAACCCAGGTCGTGATCGTAGCGCCAACCCACGAATTGGCCATTCAGATCCATCGTCAATCCTGTGAACTTGCGCTGGACGCAGCGTGCGCCATCCGCTCGGTGTTGCTCATCGGTGGTACGGCGACCGACCGACAGATTGACAAGCTCAAGGCCAAGCCGCACGTCGTGGTTGGCTCGCCCGGACGCATCGTGGAACTAATCGAGCGGGGCAAGCTGAAGACGGCGCACATACGCGCCGTCGTCATCGATGAGGCCGACCGACTGCTGAACGGCGAAAGTCTGCATTGGATTCAGAAAATCGTCAGCGCTGCGGCGCCAGCTCGACAGCTGATTTTCGCGTCAGCGACGATCGAGCAGCAGACTCGTCAGGTCTTGGGAACACTGGCTCCGGATGTCCTGATGCTTCGCGCGGGTGCGGCGGCGGTCAACGAGAACATCGAACATCTGTATCTGGTTTGTGAAAGCCGGGACAAGCCGGATACGTTGCGCAAGCTGCTGCATGCGCTCGACGTGCCGCGCTCGATCGTGTTCGTGCATCGCAACGATATTGCCGAAGAGGTCGCCTCGAAGTTAGCCCATCACAAACTAGCTGTTGCGGACTTGAATTCCGAGCTATCCAAGATGGACCGGAAGCGGGCAATGGATGGAATTCGCAACGGCGACATCCGTATCATGATTGCATCCGACCTAGCGGCCCGCGGACTCAACCTACCTGGCGTAACCCACGTTTTCAATCTCGACGTACCGACGATGAGCAAGGCCTATCTGCATAGGGTCGGTCGCACTGCGCGCGCCGGCGCGAAGGGCACGGCAGTATCACTGGTCACTGAAACCGAGGCTCGCCTCATCCGTCGATACGAGCAGGACTTGGGTATCTCCCTGCAATGCATACGAGTTCTCAATGGCGAAATCACGTCGTCCAGATCCCGCTAATTCGGCTTCCAGGCTTGGGAAGCAGTGCTGTCACGTCCATGACGATAAATGTTGGAGGCGGCACATACGGCGGCGAATCTGGGCTGGGCGGCATAGCGCTCGACAGGCACGGATTGATGAGCAGAAGCATGGCAGCTAGCTTTTTGAGCATCGGTTGATCCGTATCGATTTTGAACCGCCAGATTGTGAGTGCTGCGTGTTTCCTCATCGTTTAGAAGTCAGGCCGAGGCACCAGCGTCGTTTGG
>Ga0209656_10001416_pt1 | contig 15679 bp, 19 predicted proteins | sample BogFormECP12_OM2_FD_188239 | JGI IMG/M metagenome (GOLD analysis project Ga0209656, IMG submission 188239) | Bog forest soil microbial communities from Calvert Island, British Columbia, Canada - ECP12_OM2 (SPAdes) (version 2) | ecosystem: Environmental > Aquatic > Freshwater > Wetlands > Bog ... | reverse complement strand
GCACACCGAGTTTCGCGACGCCGTGCGATTGCAGCAGGAAATCTGGGGATTCGAGGACGTCGAGCTGCTCCCGCTGCGTCTGTTCGTAGTGGCCAGCAAAATTGGCGGCCAGGCGCTGGGCGCGTTCGACGGCGGCCGCATGATCGGATTCTGCCTCGCAATTCCAGGCCTCAAGCCCGGCGGCAAGAGCTATCTGCACAGCCACATGCTCGGCGTCCTGCCCGAGTATCGCGACTCCGGCGTCGGCCGGCGCATGAAACTGGCGCAGCGCGAGGAAGCGCTGGCGCGCGGCGTCGACCTGATCGAGTGGACCTTCGATCCGCTCGAAATCAAGAACGCCTATTTCAACATGGAGCGCTTGGGCGCGATCGTGCGCCGCTACGTCCCCAATCAATACGGAACCACCAGCAGCTTTCTCCACGGTGGGCTCCCCACCGACCGCTGCATCGCCGAATGGTGGATCTCAAGCCCCCGCGCTCGCGCCATCGTCGTGGGCGAAAAGTTCCCCCGCAATCCGGTGGAGACTCGCATCGCGATCCCATCCGGCATCGCGACCATTCGTACCAACGAACCGAAGCGCGCACGCGAAATTCAGCAAAAAGCCAGCGAACAGTTCCAGTCCGCGTTCGATCGCGGACTGGCAGTCATCGGCTTCGAGAAAAGCAAAGAGGCAGGCACCTACCTGTTAGGCCAATGGGAATCCAACTAGAACGAATCACGCTGCGCGAAATCAGCATGCCGCTGGTGCATTTCTTCGAGACCAGCTTCGGCCGCACCACCGAGCGTCACATGGTCCTGGTGGAAGCGGAGGCGGGCGGCGTCTCCGGCTGGGGCGAGGTCACCGCCGGCGAAAATCCGTTCTACAACGAAGAGTGGACCGAGTCGGCCTGGCTCATCCTGCGCGACTACGTCGCCCCGCGCGTACTGAAACACAACTTTGCGAGCGCGTCTGAAGTCGGCGAGCGCACGGCGCACATCCGCGGCCACAATATGGCGCGCGGAGGCCTGGAAGTCGCGGTCTGGGACCTGGAAGCGCGCATGCTCGCGCGGCCCCTCTATCAGCACGTCGGGGGCGGTGCGCGCCGCGAAATTCCCTGCGGCGTCTCCATCGGCATTCAAGATTCCGTCGCGCAGCTTCTCCAGAAAATCGAGACCGAGCTCGGGTCCGGATACCAGCGCATCAAGATGAAGATCAAGCCGGGCTGGGACGTCGACGTGGTGCGTGAAGTCCGCAAGCGATTCCCCGGCATTCTGTTGATGGCCGACGCCAACTCTGCCTACACGCTCGATGACGCGCCGCGCTTAAAATGCCTGGACGAGTTCAACCTCATGATGATCGAGCAACCGCTCGGCCACGACGAGATCATCGACCACGCCAAGCTCCAGGCCCAGTTGAAAACGCCCATCTGTCTCGACGAGTGCATTCGCTCGGCCCACCAGGCGCGGCAGGCGCTCGAAATGGATGCCGGCCGCATCATCAATATAAAGCTCGGCCGCGTCGGCGGATTCGCCGAAGCGAAGCGCGTCCACGACGTCGCGCAATCAGCGGGCGTTCCAGTCTGGTGCGGCGGCATGCTCGAAGCCGGCATCGGCCGCGCCCACAACATCGCGCTCGCCACCCTTCCGAATTTCACCTTGCCCGGCGACGTCTCGGCCAGCAAGCGCTACTGGTCGCGCGACATCATCGTGCCGCCCGTTGAGACCACGCCGCGCGGGACCATCGAAGTGCGCGACCAGCCGGGCTTCGGCTACGACCTGGATCGCGACTTCCTCGACTCCATCACGGTGCGCCGGGAAACGTGTGTCTGATTTTGTCCAACTGCTGAAGCACAACCGCAACTACCGCTACACCTGGGCCGGCCAGGTGGTCAGCGAGATCGGCGACCACTTCAACAACATCGCTGTATTCAGCCTGGCGCTCGCGGTCACGCATTCGGGCATGGTGGTCACCGGCGTGATGCTCTCGCGCGCCATCCCCGCCGTGCTGGCCGGCCCGCTCGCCGGCGTCGTGCTCGATCGCATGGATCGCAAGCGCATCATGATCGCGAGCGACCTGATCCGCACCGTAGTCGCCCTCGGGTTCATCCTGGCCATCTCGCGCAAGGATACCGTGCTGCTGTACTTATTAAGCGCGCTTCTGATGCTGGCCTCGCCGTTCTTCACCAGCGGCCGTTCGGCCATTCTTCCCACCATCGCGAACAAACAGGAGCTGCACACGGCCAATTCTCTGACCCAGACCACGCAGTGGATGACGCTCACCATTGGCACATTTCTGGGCGGCACCAGCGTAATGCAATTCGGCTACCAGTGGGCGTTCACGTTCAACGCGCTTTCATTTTTGTTCTCGGCATTCTGCATCTCGCGGCTGCGCGTGAAAGGCGGAAGCTTCACCGCCGGGCGCCGCGATCTGAACGAGACCGAAGTAGTGCGCCCATGGCACGAATACATCGAGGGCTTGCGCTACATGCGGTCGTCGCCGCTGATTCTCGGAATCGGCCTGCTGTCGGTAGGCTGGGCGTCGGGCGGCGGCGCGGCCCAGATTCTGTTCAGCTTGTTCGGCGAACTCGTGTTTAACAAAGGACCGGCGGGTATAGGATATCTGTGGGCCGCGGCGGGCCTGGGGCTGCTCACCGGCGGCGCGTACGCGCACTGGCTCGGCAAACGAATTTCGTTCGCTGGATACAAACGGATTGTCGCGATCAGCTATGCGGTACACGGGATTTCGTACGTAGTGTTCAGTCAAATGGCGTCGTTTTTCTGGGCCATGATCTTCCTTGCGATCTCACGCGCGGCCATCGCGGTCAGCTCGGTGATGAATGTCGGGCAGTTACTGCGGCACGTGCCGGACGAATTTCGCGGCCGCGTGTTCGCCACCAACGAGACGCTGACTTGGTCCACCATGATGCTCTCGATGTTAGCCGCCGGGATCGCATCCCAGACCTGGAGCCCTCGCGCGATCGGCGCGGTGTCGGGCGTGCTGAGTTCAAGCACCGCGATCTTCTGGCTCTGGGCCAATTGGTCAGGACGCCTGCCGGAACCGGCGCGCGCGGGCGTGGAGCCGGAGGAGATCGAAGTGCACGGAGATCCCGTTGTCTGACGCGGCCAAGAGGACGGTGCTGGTCACGGGCGGCGCGAAGCGCATCGGCCGCGGAATCGCGCTCGCCGCGTTTCAGGCTGGGTATCGCGTCGCGATTCATTACGGAAGTTCGGAACAAGAAGCACGCGAGACGGCCGAGCAGTGCGGCGACGCCCCGCTGTTCCGAGCGAATCTCGAGAGCGTCGATGAGATCCGTCGCATGTTCGGCGAAGTCGAACAGCGCTGTGGGACGCTCTTCGGTCTGGTCAACAACGCCGCGCGTTTCCGCCGACGCGACCCACTCGAAATGACCGAAGCCGACTGGGATTTCATCCACTCGGTGAACTTGAAAGCGACCTTCTTCTGCTGCCAGCAGGGCGCGCTGCTCATGAAGAAATCGGGCCCCGGAAGGATCGTCAACCTCAGCTCGCTCGGCGGCCTGCGTCCTTGGCCGGACTATGCGCACTACTGCGCGTCGAAGGCGGGAGTGATCATGCTGACCAAATCGCTGGCGAAAGCATTCGCGCCTGCCATCACGGTGAATTCGGTCGCGCCCGGCGTGATTCTTTCATCGCCCGAAGAGCCGCGCACGCAGGACATGATCGCCGCGACGCCCGCGCAGCGCAGAGGAACGGTGGAGGAAGTGGCCGAGGCCGTTCTATATTTCCTGAACGCGTCGGATTTCATCACCGGCCAAGTGCTCGCTGTCGACGGCGGCCTCAGCCTGCGATAAGCTACTCGACCGTGACCTTGTGGCCTTTCGCATCCTGCTTCGACAAATGCTCGATCCGAGCATCCAGCATGCTGCGCATGCCCTTCAGCACTTCCACCCGCGCGTTGCGAAAATGCTCGCGCGTGCCCTCGGGCCAGACGTGATCCAGCATCGCTTCCACCTGCGGCCCGATCACCGTGCAAAAGATGCAGCCGCCGTGCGCGTGTGTGTGCGCCGAATGTTGTTTTTCGTCCATGTCAGCCTTCTTTCATCTCTACAGTTAACATTTTATTCTGCAGCGTGGCGCGGGTCGGCGTGAGCGCGGCCATGGAGGTCGGCAATCCGATGTGCCGGCGCAGCGTGCCGATCTCCACCACCAGTTCGTCGCCCTTCTTGAACAGCCCCACCTCGCCCTTCAACGCGAACGGCAAACGCAGCCGGATTTCGTAGTGCGCGTTGACCTTCTCAAACGTATACGGCGCTTCGGTTCGGACGACGGCGGCGGGATCTTCGTCGGCGCCGTACAGCACATCGGCCAGCTCGATCAGCCGCTCGCGTCCCAGCACTTCGTGCGTGAATAACGGAACGCGCTTCATCGCGACCGGCGAAAAATACTCTTCGATTTCGTCCAGAATTTTCGCCTGCGAAGCGCGCCACTGATCGAACCAGGTATCGGTAACGGCGCTCGGCAGCACGCGATTCACGATCACGCCGTCCACCGTCAGTCCATGCAGCGAAAAGTACACAAAAGCCCGCTGCGTTTCGCGCAGAACCATTTTTTCAGGATTCGTCACCAACCGCACGCTGGTAACCTTGGAATCTTCGAGCAGTTCGGCGATGCCCTCCAGGCGGCCGAACAGATCTTTGATATTTGCGAAGTAGCTGTCGGTGGGAAGCTCCACCGGCGAGATGCGATTCGCCACCGGCCGCACCGCCTTCAGCAGCCCGCGCTGGAAAGGGAAGATGTGCTTCATGTACCATTCGAGCGTGGTCGGCATGCTGACGAAGCGCATGGACTCGGCTGTCGGCGCACAGTCGAGCACGATCACCTCGAAGCTCTGCTCGCGGCGGAACTGGTTCACGTACATCATCGCGCTCAGCTCTTCCATCCCAGGCAAGATGGCGAGCTCCTCGGCCTCGACGTCGCTGATCCCGGTGGTGCGGAGCACCGAAACGACATACGTGGAAATTTCCCGCCAATGCCGCTTGATCTCTTTCTGGATGTTGACTTCCTGGATGGCGAGGTGCGAGTCAATCTGATAAGGATCGCCGGTCTGCTCGTGAAACAGACTGGTCTCGAGCTCAAACGAATCGGCCAGCGAGTGCGCCGGATCGACGCTCATCACAAGCGTACGGTAACCTAGCCGCGAAAGATGCAGCCCAGTAGCGGCCGCGATGCTGGTCTTGCCTACCCCGCCCTTGCCGCTGAAAAGAAGGATGCGCACGACTTCATTGTAACGGGGCAAGTCAAGGCGTTAAGCTTACAGGTGTGACGATTCATCTCAATCCGGAGCTCGAAGCTCTAATCCAGAAGGATGTGGAGCGCGGCCCCTACCAGTCCGCCGATGAATTCGTCGCGCAGGCGGTTCAGATGCTGCATGACCAAGAACAGTGGCTCGCCGACCATCGCGCCGAGATTGCGGCGAAGATCGAGCACGGCTTCGTGCAGGCGGAAACGCGCGAACTGGTGGACGGGGACGAGGCGTGTCAACGACTACGGGAGCGGCATGACGATCGGCGCGAGCGAGGCTGATGCCATCGTTCCGGCTGACCCCGGACGCGATTTACGATCTGGATGCGATCTGGTCTTTTATCTTCAAGGACGGTCCGGACGCCGCGGACGCGGTGGAAGAAGACTATACTGCCGGATCTTGAACGAGGCACCTATGCGGCCGTTTGCAAGAGTTGTGGCGAGAGTTGGACGCCAAGTCCTGCTGAACAGAACCATGCCGCCGAAAATCAGCGCAGAGTAGTCTCGAATTTGCCTGTCTCAACGTAACACCGACTCCATCTGGCTGCCAATCCTCGTTACTGACCTTCGCCTTCCTTCTGCTCGAAGATCAGTTTGCCGTTTAAATAAATCCGGCGCGCGTTCATGAAATGGGAGCCGTCTTTGGCCTGGTAGCCGTCTACGACAACCGCGTCACCCAGTTTCGCGGCGCCTTTTGCGAATCCTTGGCGTGAGAGAGCCACCGGGCTCGCGCCTTCGCAACCCCACGTTACGACTTTGCCCGAATCGTCCTTGGAGTCTACGTAAAACCAGGAGTGCGGATTGGTCCATTCGATTTTCGAAAGCACTCCCTGGATTCGGATCGGCTTGTTGCCGTCGAACTCGGCGGCGAAGGAGTGATGGGCGAGCGCCGTATCGACGGTCGCCATAGTCAGGCACAACGCAAAAAAAGCCAGACTCAGTCTCATAGCAATATTATCCTTTCTATTTTTTCTCCGGCAGCGGCGGCGGCAGCGGCGCGAGCTTTTCGAAGCCGCGCGTGCCGTCCGGCAGAATGTTGCCGGGACCGAATTGCAGATGATCGCGATCGACGTTGTTCTCGCTGCACGCGTACTCGCGTACGTGCTCATCCGGCTTGCCGAGCACCCAGGTGCGCGAGTAATTGAACGGCTTCGAATAGAACTTCGGATCTTCGATCAAAGTCTCGACGTGAATGTGATCGTAGTCCGGACGCGTCCAACGCTCCACCACGTGCAGCGCGTCGCTATGCGGATTGGCGTTCTCATCGATCCACACCTGCGTGTCCTTGAAGCCGATGGAATCCACCACCAGCGCGTCGCCGTCCCAGCGCCCCAGCTCTTCGCCGAAGAACGACGGATCGGGGTCTTCGGAATGCTTGCGCGCCGGGTCCACCGGGATCAACCGAAAATAGGTGTACCAGTAAAGGAACGCGACTTTGTTCGCACCCTGCAGCACTTCGAACGGAAGCGCGCTGGCGTTGTGGCGCGGAATACCGCCGGGGATGCAGAGGCTTTCGGGATCGATCGTGGCCGTGACGTTGTGCTTCAGCGCCGCTTCGCCGGCCGGGGTCAGCGGCAGCTTGTGGTTGGGCAAATCCTTGGCGATGTTGCCCACCGGTTTCGTGTCGCGCGTGCCCTTCCAGTAACCGCTCAAGTCGGGATGGCCGTCGGCGGTGCGCGGCGCCGGCTTGGTGGATTTCACGTCAGGGGCGGTCAGCCCCTGTGCCGCCGCCCGCTCCCATCCGAACGTAAGCAGGAACAGAACCGATGCCAGTATCGCGATACGACTATCGAATTTGCGTCTCAAATTGAAACCTCCGAGCGCGAGCTGTTGTTTCGCTGCTATGCATTCTCTCTCTTAAGCCTGGGACGAGCAACCGGCCCGCCGGCCTTACGCGCGACCGGCGGGCGCAGTTGCCGCGATTAGCGAAGCGAGGCCGTGGCCTCCGCCGCGTCCGCCTTTTCATTTAGCATCGCGATTGGTGAAGGCACGCACGCGCGCGCAACCTCGGGATACGCCACCAATTTGCCTTGCCGCGGTCCGCCGCCCTTCTGGTCGAGATCGAGCGTTCCGTCCGGCAGCGGAGTCACCACCAGCAGGTACGGTCGAGACCCATCGAAGTGGCTCAACACAAACTTTCCATCCTGGTACGAGCCCGTGAGAGCGCCTGTGTCGCCATCCACGCGCAGAATCGCCGCCGGGACGTCCGCGCCGTTCTGCTTGGCGATGAAGCGCCAGGCCTTTTCACCCTTCGCGCTGTCGGACGGCACAATCCACCGCCCATCGATGGACGGAACATTGCCGGCCACGGCCGGTTTCGGCGAGCAGCGGTGGCGAAATTTGTGAATAGCGGTTCGTTCATAAAAAGTTCTACCTGTGTTCAGACACACTTCCGGCGAGTCCGCATTCCACGGAGGAGCGGCACGCCTCAAAATTGTTTTTGGTTGCTTTACAGGACGAGCCGACAACCGTACAGCATCGGGGGGGGGGCAATCTACTATGTCTATCGACAACAGGAACAATTGCCATAACTATAACATTTAACATGTATAAAAAATACCGTAAGATCCGCTGTTCCCGTCTCGATAAGATCATCGTGAGCCGATTTGTGGACAACGCGATGCAGCTGCTCGAGGCCGCCGAAAGCGCGGTTCAAGCGGGTCACGTTCCCTCGGATCTTACAATTCTGATCAGTCCCGAGGGGGGCATCCACATGGTGGCCGAATCTGATTGGCCGCTGGATACCTTGCAGTTGCACCATGGAGCCCGAATGGCATATCGGATCAGTCAGACTGCGGCAAATGTGCGCGTGGAGGGGAGGGCAGGTTCTCGAACTTGCTTGCTCGAAACCGCGAAGCCCGAACAGGCGGCTCGTCTCCTCCTGCAGCGCCCCGTCTATAGTTATTTCACGCCGGTTGCCGACGCGCCGCGGAGGATCGACGCGCCTCCACTAGAGCCCGGCGTCGCGTAGAAACTGCGCGGACTCTTCCGGCGGAGTCGGGTTGATGTAAAATCCGGCGCCCCATTCGAATCCCGCCACTTTCGTCAGGCGCGGAATGATCTCCAAATGCCAATGATAGTGTTCCAACGGACCTTCCTGCACGGGCGCAGTGTGGATCAGGAAGTTATAAGAAGGAAATTCCAGCACCCGCTCGATTTTGCGGATGGTCGCGCGCACGGCCCATGCCAGCAACTGGATCAGGCTGGCATGCGCGGTCTCGAAATGGGAACTGTGCCGGCGCGGAACGATCCAGGTCTCGAACGGAAAGCGCGCCGCATAAGGCGCCAGCACCAGAATCTCGTCGGTATCCAGAATCACGCGCGCGCCGTCCGCCGATTCCTGGCGTACGATGTCGCAATAGATGCAGCGCTCTTTGAACTCGTAATAGCGCAGACCGCCGTCGATCTCATCCTGCACCTGCACCGGAACCACCGGCAGAGCGATGAGCTGCGAATGCGAATGCTCGAGCGATGCGCCCGCCGCTTCGCCGTGGTTCTTAAAGAGCAGCACGTAGCGCAGGCGGGTGTCGCGCTTGAGGTCGAGAATGCGATCGCGAAAAGCCCAGAACAGGTTTTCGACGTGCTTGTCGGAAAGTTCGGCGAGCGAAATCTTGTGTTCGGGCGCTTCGACGATCACCTCGTGCGCGCCGATGCCGCTCATTTTGTCGAACATGCCGTTGCCCTCGCGCTCGAAAACGCCCTCGACGCGCAGCGCGGGGTACTTGTTGGGAACCACGCGCAAGATCCAGTGATTGCCTCCGTCGCGATACGTGAGAACTTCGGGCGGCGTCTCGTCCTCGTGGCCGGCGCAGAATTGGCAGCTGGTGTGTTTCGCGACCACGGGGACGCGCAGGAATTGGCTGGGCCGGCGGGCGAGATCGGTGGAAACGATCACCCAGCGCCCGGTGATGGGGTCTTTTCTGAGTTCCGGCAAACCTTGAGTTTAACCTGCTGGAGTGGAACGCGACTTGCGCACTGCGCCGAACGCGTCGCGGAAGTGCTCGATCTTGGGAGGAGTTGAAAAGACCACGGTGACGATGTCGAAGCGTACGCGGTCCCATGGAACACCGGCGTGGCGTGCATATTCGCGGGCGGCGCGCAGCAGGCTGGTCTGTTTGTCGGAGCCGATGGCGCGGTCGGGCGCGCCGTATTCGCCGGTTTCGCGCGATTTCACCTCGACGAAGACCAGGATTTCGCGTTCCCAGCCGATCAGGTCGAGTTCGCCGGCTCCCGACGACATGCGGTGGTTGCGGGCCACCACTACCAGGCCTTTGCTTTGGAGGAAGCGGTGCGCAAGATCTTCGCCGCGCGCGCCCACGGCCTGGTCGTGCGCCAATTCTTGTTCGCGGCTTTGTTGGCGAAGGAGGTCCGAGTATCGGTAGAGTGCACGCAGCATGGTTGAACATACCAGTGCGACGAAGGCCTGCTCTATTCTCTTACTTGATGGCTTCGAATTCGAACTCCATTACTTTGCCACGGACTACGTAACAGAGGTAGTGTTCCCAGAAGCGGCGGAAGCGCGGGAAATTGTTGACCAGAAACTCGCAGCCGAGGTAGCGCCATAAGGCGAGCAGCTTGGTATGGACGCGTACCTCGCGGAAACGGGCCTCCGAGTAGTAGCCGAAGCCGCCATGGTTTTCGCCGAAGTAGCGGAACGAGAACGTGTTCAGGTGCCAGCGGTGGGTGGGGTCGCAGAAGGAGCTGAAGTCGGTGTAATGCGGCGTGACGAGGAAAATGCGGCCGCCGGGAGTGGCGATGCGATAGAACTCCTCCATGGCGCGGACTACGTCGGAAACGTGCTCGATGACGTGGATGACGCGCAGGTTCGCGAACGAGTTGTCGCGGAACGGATACGGGAAGCGATCGAGATCGCAGATGACGTCGGCGCTGGTGCGCGGGTTGCGATCTATGCCGATGGATCCCGGGAATTTCTTGATTCCGCAGCCGACATCGAGGGTGCGTCGGGGCTGCGGGGCGGCGACTACGCCGCTAGCTGGAGGCATTGTTCAAGTGTATCGACAGCGAAATCGGCTTGATCGCGAGAGATGACGAGCGGCGGCGAGAGGCGGATGGTGTTGCGTCCGGCGCCGAGGACCAGCAGGCCGCGCTCGAAAGCGTCGTCGACGATGCGGTCGCGGAGCTCGGGGGCGCGTTCTTTGGATTCCTGATCGTGCACCATTTCGATTCCGATCATGAGGCCGAGACCTCGGACGTCGCCGACGTGGGGGAAGCGGCGGGGCCAGTCGTGCATGCGATTGAGAATGTGTTCGCCGATCCGCTGCGCGTTGCGCAGGAGCTTGCGCTCGATCAACTGGATGGTGGCGAGAGCGGCGGCGATGGCGACCGGGTTTCCGCCAAAGGTGGAAGCGTGCGCGCCGGCGGGCCAATTCATGATGGCGGCGCGCGCGACGGTGGCGCTGAGTGGAAGGCCGCTCGCGATGCCTTTGGCGGTGGTGAAGATGTCGGGCGTGATACCAAAATGCTCGGCGGCCCACATTTTTCCGGTGCGGCCCATGCCGGACTGAACTTCATCGAGGATCAGGAGGATGCCGTACTTCTCAGCCAGCAGCTTCAGTTCGCCCAGGAAATTCGCGGGCGGGATGAGATAGCCGCCTTCACCCTGGATGGGCTCGACCACGATGGCGGCGACTTCCTCGGGCGGGACGATGGTTCGGAACAGCTCGCGCTCGATGGCCTGGACGCAGGCACGCGCGTGATCTTCGGGCGAGAGGCCCGCGGGGCGGCGGTAAGTATCGGGGAACTCGGCGTGAAAGACGCCGGGGATGAGCGGGCCGAATCCTTTTCGCTGGACCGCCCTGCTGGCCGTGAGTGAGAGCGCGCCGAGTGTGCGTCCGTGAAATGCGCCGCGAAAGGCGATGAACTTATCGCGGCCGGTGTGGTAACGCGCGAGCTTCATGGCGGCTTCGACGGACTCGGTTCCTGAGTTTCCGAAGTAGACGCGGCGCGGCTCGCCTCCAGGGGCGAGGGCTGCGAGCTTTTCAGCGAGCTCGACCATGTTCTCGTAATAGAAGTCAGTGCCGGACATGTGGATCAGGCGCGCGGACTGGCGCTGGATCGCGTCGACTACGAGCGGATGGCAGTGGCCGGTGGAGACGACTGCGATTCCCGCGCTGAAATCGAGAAAGCGGTTGCCGTCGAGGTCTTCGATGATGGCGCCTTCGCCGCGAGCGGCGACCAGCGGGTAACAGCGCGTGTAGGACGGCGAGATGACGGCCTGATCGCGCTCGATGACGGCGCGCGCGCGAGGGCCGGGCAGCGGCGTCAGGACGTGGGGAAGGTCCGGGCGGACGGCTTCGGAAACCATGGGGACTCCTTATTCAGCTATCGGCAACTAATAGGTGGGAAATCAGCCGGAAAGTTGGCTGATTAGTCCGAGCCGAAGAGAGAAGGGCGGGCTGTGGAAGGCGTGTACATTGGATGCCTCTGATTTCAGGCTAGCACGGTGGCGGGTTGCAGAACCGTGAATTTTGTGGGGAATTTTGCGGTTCAATTCGTGGTGATGGCGACTGCGGTGACGGGAGTTCGGGGTGGCGGTGTTCGTGGTGGAGCTGAGGCGTGGTGGGTTCGTTTTTGCAAATTTGATTTTCGGGTGGCTCGGCCGGCTCGGCTGGCGCGGACTTGCGGAGGCGCTGGAGTTGGAGGAGATTGCGGAGGGCGCGCGAGTAGGAGCGTTCGAGGCGGGACTCGGTGCGATGTAAGAAGGTCAAGTAGGGCGAGTTGGCGAGGGAGCGGAAGGCTTCGGTGAGCGACTCGGCGGGGGTGAGGGGTTCGTCGTCGTGGTCGGCGGCGAGTTCGTCCTCGTGCTGGATGGCTTCGGTGAAGAGCTGGTTTTCGATGAGGGCGAGGCGATTGAGGCGCCACTTGGCGGCGACCATTTGGTGGACGAGGTCGAGCTCGGTGGGGCCGGCGGGGTGGAAGTCGGCGAGGTAGGCGGTGAGGAGATCGTGGAGGTCGGCGGGGTCTTCGGAGGGTAGGAGGAGGGTTTGGGCGGAGAAGCCGTGTTTGAGGGCGTTTTGGGAAGAGCGGGCGCGGCCGGCCGGGGTGGATGGGCCGTGGGATTTAGCGCCGTTAGTGCGGGCGGATTGGGATTTGGATGGCATTGGGGGCTCGGTGGGATGGTAGCGGGTGGGGAGCGGGATCCAGTGGGAAAAGTTAGCGAAGGCGTTCTTGCGTATGGGGATGGGGATCTACTATTTACGTGACCGAACGAAAACTTCGGATGTTACACGGGATACATCAGGTCGTCCAGCTCGATCAGGCCGTCTTCCAGTTCCAGAAGATCCGCTACGGCGTCATCCTGGCTCTTGGGTCTACGTTTCAGCCTGGCGAGATCCTGTTCAATCGCCTTGGGAATCGGCGTGCCGGTCGCCCGGCGCTCGGCTGCTCTATCCGGTCTTACCGATTGGTCCATCCATTCTCGAACAACCCAATCAGGTGCTCCGCCTGGGTGAACGACGCTTGCGTATATGGGAAGCTTGGCGCGATAGAACGTAATCTTGTGGCGCCAGGAGATCCGAGAACAGGGGATTGCTCCGGACCGTGGACTCGCTGTCTTTTAGAAAGCCTTGGCGGGTCGCCTCGTAACCTATCAGCCAGTGCTCTCTATCAAGGTCGCTGTTTCGCAGCAATTTAGAAATGCTGGCCGTACTGAAACCCCTCGGTAACAAGCCTCGGGAGTGGAGGTGAAGCGCCTGGATGGCTATGCAGTCGTCATCGAATGAGGAGAGCACTCTTCCAGCCTTCGCGTTCAATTCAATGGTCTGCTCCAGGCAAAACGCGAGCGCCCAGGCCACATCGCTGCTTAACCTACTTGCCTCGTGCCGCAATATCAGTTGGTTTATCGTGTTGGCGATTAGATTTGTGTCCACTGAAAAACTGTTCAGTCGCCAATACGAGAGCAGGGCGAAAGCCTTTTGCGCAGCTCCGGGTTCGCTGAGTATGGCCTGTGTGAGGCAGCTTTGCGCAATTCGACCTACCTTAGGGTCGGGACACTTCAGACCGAACAAGACCCCCAATGCGTAAAGTAGAACAGGTGAGTCGGGGTATTGTTCCCGCTGACGAAATGCGGTGTCGAAGTGTCTAACCATGCCGCGAATGTTGTTCGCGCGCGTGCCACCGGATTGGATGAGAAGCTCTTGCCACTCTTCCTCGGCGGTCTGCGGAAGCTGCGTAATCGTGGTTTTCGCCGGATTGATTCGAAGACGGAACGTCCCGAGCTCCCGCCTTAACCTTTTTAGACAGGCCTCCGCCTCCTGGCGCGTATCGAATGCGATTTCATAATCGTCAAACCAACGGAGCGCACGTTCGCGGGGGACCGACAAGGCTCTGTCCACTTGAGCGAGAACGGTCTCCGCAAGAAGGAAGGAAATGTCATTTCCAATGGGAATTCCCTGGCTAACCTTACCGTCAAGGTTCATGAGGGCCTGATCGAGCTGATTGCCCAGAAGCCTGGGATTCCGCCAGTTGCTTTTATTCCGCGCGTTCGGGTCAATTGCCCAGCCGACCGCGTGCGTATAAAGTGATGGATAGAATTGGCTGACATCCGCCTTAAGAAGAAAGGATCCCGCCGCTCGAAGCACTGCGCGCTCCCTAGCGATGTTCGAGGGTTTGAGCACGGGGCGCAGAGCCCTTTGGTGGCTGGTGAGATAGACGGGGCGGCTCTTTGAGAAGGGAGATCGACCTGACCTTGTCAGAATCCTCCGAAAGTTCTTCGCTGTTATTTCGGCGAGGTGGGCGAATGACGCTGGATGGGGAATTCGTAGTTCACGCCTGTGTGCGCCAGGCAATGCGAGCTGGTATTTGACGCACTCCGTGAAGTTGTCGGCTGGTTTGTAGCTCGCGAGGGTTTTCCGACCGTCTTTAGTCGTTGCGTATCGCGCAAATTGCTCCGTAAAAAATGCTGGAGGCAGCTCCTTAGGGAAATGACCACGCATTAGCAGAGTTTGGAATATTGTCATTAAGGAGTATGACTTATTCTGACTTATTAACTTAGGCACTTCAACCGTTTTCGGTTGCCGCCCCCTTCAGATGACGCCGTTAGAGCAATAAATCCGCAATTCCGTCCGTTTCGGTCCGCTAAACGAGGCGTTAGGTCTTATTCCTCAGCAAGCCACGTGGCAGTTGGGCGGCGATGCGATTTGGTGTAGGACCCAAACGGCCCGGGCCGCGGTAGTCGAGCGGGACGTTCTCTTAGTGATGCTATTCGCGTTGCGCGTGGGCGAATTCGATCAGGCGTTTTATTTGAGCGACCGAGAGCGTGGGAAATCCCTGGTGGAGTTCTTCGATGGTTTCGCCGAGATCGTAGCTGCCGACGATGGCGTCGGGTAGAATGCGCGTGCCGCGCACGACGGGCTTGCTGGACACTTTGCCGGGGATGCACTCGATGAGCTCGCATTGCGTCCAGTCGATGGATGTGGGCGTGTGGATCTTGGGCGTCGCGTGCACTTTCTCTTTCAGAATACCGGAACGGGTAAGAATATTGGTATGGAGCTTCTCGTCATCTACGAAAAGGGGGCCTACGTCCTGGGGGGCTTACGTGCCCGATCTTCCTGAGTGTGTCGCGGCTGGGTTTGTGGATACAGCGCGGCGGTCGGGTTAGCGACGAACGATCATCGGGCGGCTCGCGACTTCAGAGTCGCATGGATGCGACCCGGAACGTCTCGCACCTGGATCGTCTTCGGCATCTTCCTGGCGTAACTTTGTAACGGGCGTTCTGGTACGAAACGAGTGCGCCGCGGGTCGCCTCCGCGCCCCCTGTTGCACTAAGATAATTCTAACCAGCCAAACGAAAACGGGGAGCAATGCCGTGGAAAAATCACCAGCCGCCGTGCCTGGTTCGAAGACCGAAGCGCGGGCGATATCCAGACGAATTTTTGTTGGGGGAGGGGCGGTAGCCGCGGCGGTCGCGGCCATTCCGCTCGAGCCTCTGATTGGAGGCAAGCAGGCGGCGGCTGAAGCGTCCGTCGTCTCCTACAACTCGCGTTCGCGCGCGGAGGCGAGCTTCGACTACCGCACGGCGATGGCGCGGGCGGAGCGGATTGAGGTCGGAGAGCAGGCGGACAATGGCGATGCGGCCCGGTTCACGGACTTCAGCGGCAGCTACAGCAAGGGGCTGATGCATGACGGGCTGGGAGTCCCGAACAAAGCCTCGGTTGAAAGCCTGATCCGTGCTTTCGAGACCGGTGAGTTTTCGGACTTCGAAAAGATCCTGGTGGGGACGCCGGGCGGCGGGCCGAACTCGAAGCTGAACGGTCCACAGGGGGCGCTGGCGCTGGATCTGGAGGGGCTGGATTCGCACGCTACCGTGATCCCGGCCGCTCCGAGCGTGGCGAGCGCGCAGACGGCGGCCGAGGAGGTGGAGCAATACTGGGCGGCGCTGCTGCGGGATGTGCCGTTCAGC
>Ga0209656_10001415_pt1 | contig 15689 bp, 13 predicted proteins | sample BogFormECP12_OM2_FD_188239 | JGI IMG/M metagenome (GOLD analysis project Ga0209656, IMG submission 188239) | Bog forest soil microbial communities from Calvert Island, British Columbia, Canada - ECP12_OM2 (SPAdes) (version 2) | ecosystem: Environmental > Aquatic > Freshwater > Wetlands > Bog ... | reverse complement strand
GGCCAGGCGCAGAACTCACCTTCTGGGCTCCACGTAGCGATCCGGGCCGACCGCCGCCACCCGGGCGTGAGCGGCCGGCCGGACCGTCGGCCTCACCATGGCGATATGCACCAGGCTGTTGTAGGTAACCAGGGCGATGGCCAGGTGCATGGCCATGAGCACCGCGACCGCGCGGCCCGGCTGGCCCAGGTCCAGGAGGTAGAGGTCCGGGAGCCAGAGCACCAGCGTGACCAATACCGCCAGCCGGAAGAACAACCAGCGCGGCGCGGAGCTGATTCGGGTTACGACGAAATCCACCCGCGCCAAGCCCAGGGCACGATCCAGCCAGGGCGGTAGCTGAGCGGGCAAGACCCCTCCAACGGCAAATGATGACAAGCTAAGGTATGCCCCGGCCGCCGGCCGGGGGGATATCCCCGAGGACGAATTCGGGGCCGCCCGCGTCATCCTCAGGTCGGATACGGGACCCGTGTACCCGCTTCTACCAGCGGTGATGCCGCCCTTTCTGGCGATGGCCGGAAGCGGTGCGGGTACGCTGCGGGTAAGTCACCACGAAGGGCGCATATTGGGCACCACGACCAGGCTCGCCGCCCCGCCCCTGGCCACCGTGTCAGCGCGGCCGCGAGAGCAGCCGCCTGACGAGATCACCCGTGGCCTGTTCAGCCGGGGCCGCGGGCTGATGCGCACCCATCCGCTGGCCACCGACACGCTGCTGGCCGCGGTGCTGCTGGCCCTGTCCTCGGTGTGGCTGGCCGGGTCCGGGTTCGCCAGCCTCCGGGCGGCCGTGGTGCAGACCGCGCTGATCGCGCCGCTCACGGTCCGCCGCCTCTACCCATCCGCGGTCTTCGCGGTCACCAGCGCCATCGCGTTCTCCCAGTGGCTGCTCGGCTTCCCGCTGCTCGGCGACGCGGCGCTGCTGGTCGCGCTGTACACGGTGGCGGCTCACGAGTCACGCCTGCGGGCCTTGCTCGCCACCGGACTGCTCGAGGCCGGCGCCGTCATGGCCGCGGTCAGGTGGGAGCCGGCCGGCACGCTGCAACGCTCGCTGCTGTTCCTGTCCGCCACGGTGGTGGCCGCGTTGTTCGCCGGGCTGACGGTCGCCTCGGGCAGCAGGTACTTGGCCTGGATGGACGAGCGCGCCCACCGGCTCGAGGTCGAGCGGGACCAGCAGGCGGTGATCGCGGCCGCCGCCGAGCGGACCCGGATCGCCAGGGAACTGCACGACATCGTCTCGCACAGCCTGTCGGTCGTGATCACGCTGGCCGATGCCGCCGCCGTCGTCACCCGGGCCGATCCCGCCCGCGGCGTGGAGGCGATGACCGAAGTCTCCGAGGTCGGCCGCCAGGCCCTGACCGATATGCGGGCGATGCTCGGCGTGCTGCGCACCGACGAGCCGGCCGCCGGGCTGGCGCCGCAGCCCGGCATCGGCGACCTCGGCGCGCTCGTGGAGCGGGTCCGGGCCATCGGCCTGCGGGTGGACCTGACCGTCGAGGGCACTCCCTTCCCGCTCGGCGCTGCCGCCGAGCTAACCGCGTACCGCATCGTCCAGGAGGCGCTGACCAACACGCTGCGTCATGCTGCGGCCCAGCGTGCGTCGGTCACCATCGTCTACGACGAACCCCAGTTCCAGGTGCGGGTCGCCGATGACGGCACCGCGAAGGCGCAGGACGGCACCGCGAAGGCGCAGGACGGCACCGCCGCCGACGGGCGCCGGGGGCACGGCATCGACGGCATGCGCGAACGGGCCGCGCTGCACGGCGGCACCCTGCGGGCCGGGCCGTCCGAACAGGGCTGGCTGGTCGAAGCCACCCTCGGGAGGCCCGCGTGAGCATCTCCGTCTTGCTGGCGGACGACCAGCCGCTGCTGCGCCGCGGCTTCCGCATGATCCTCGAGGCCGAGGATGACCTGACCGTGGTGGCCGAGGCGGGCGACGGCGAGGAAGCCGTCGACCTCGCCCGACGGCACGCGCCGGACATGGTGCTGATGGACATCCGGATGCCGGGCACCGACGGCATCGAGGCGACCGAGCAGATCACCGCGGCCGGGCCGCTGCCCAAGGTCCTGGTCCTGACCACCTTCGACCTGGACGAATACGCCTTCGGCGCGCTGCGGGCCGGCGCCAGCGGCTTCCTGCTCAAGGACGTGCGCCCGGCCGAGCTCGTCGCGGCCATCAGGACGGTCGCGGCCGGGGACGCGGTCATCTCGCCCCGGGTGACGCGCCGCCTGCTCGAGGAGTACGCCCAGGTTCTGCCGCTTTCCCGGGGACAGCGGGAACAGCGCTTCCCGCAGCTCACCGCGCTGACCGAACGCGAGCGCGAGGTGCTCATCGCGGTGGCCCGCGGCCTGTCCAACACCGAGATCGCGGCTTCGCTGTTCGTCTCCGAGGCCACCGTGAAGTCTCACATCGGGCGGATCTTGTCCAAGCTCGGCCTGCGCGACCGGGTCCAGGTCGTGGTGCTCGCCTACGAGGCCGGCCTCATCCAGCCAGGAAGGTCCGGCTGGTGCTCCGGTTGAACCGGCCGACCAGCTGACCGAAGGCGGCGACGTCGCGGTCGTCCCAGTCGGTCAGCCACTCGGCCAGTCGGCACCGGACGGCCTGGGCGGCGGCGGCCAGGTGCCGATGCCCGGCGTCGGTCAGCGCGAGCCCGCAGCCTCGCCGGCCCGGCCGCTCTCCCTCCCGCCGCAGCAGCCCGGCCGAGATCAGCTGCTCGAGCTGCCGGGACACGGTGGACTTGTCCAGGCCGAAGTGGGCCGCCAGGTCGGCGGCGCGCGCATCGGGCGTGACGTCGATCTGGGCCAGCAGCGTGTACGCGACCAGGGACAACCCGGGATGCAGGTCGTCGCCCAGGTCACGGGCCCGCCGGACCAGCGTGGACAGGCCCTGGTACAGGTCCTCGAGGGCAGCTTCGCGGCTCAAGTATCCCCCCATCTAGGGTTGTAAACTACAACTCTAAGGGTTAGGTTGTAGATACCAACTCTATATGGCGCCCAGGGTCTCGGGGGCGGCCATGGCGCGCCAGGTGAAGGAGCTAGCCACGACCATGCTCGCCACCACCCTGGGCCAGACCGCGGGCACTCTTCCCGGGTCACCGGACGCGCCTACCTACGCCGTCGTCGGCTTCGACGGATCAGCGTCAGCGCTGCGCGCCCTTGGTCCCGCAGGCGCTGGAGCGGCACGACCATTTCCCGGTCATCGTCATCCCCTGAGGGGCGTGGGCGCCGCCGCGCGCTGAGCGAACTGAGAGGCGGAGACGGGAATCGAACCCGTGTACAGGGCTTTGCAGGCCCTTGCCTAAGCCACTCGGCCACTCCGCCACAAAGGGCATGCCGCAAAGGCATACGGTCCCCTCGAGAGCGGACGACGGGATTCGAACCCGCGACCCTCACCTTGGCAAGGTGATGCTCTACCAACTGAGCCACGTCCGCGTGGCACCCGTGGGGTGCGTTCAGAACTGTAGCCGATCCTGCCGCGTACGCAAACTCAAACCGTCATCATCAGGCCGAACGGGCCGCAGTGATACGCCCGCCCTTCGCTTCGACGTCACCGGGGCCGGAGCGAAGGTCCTGGGCTCGTTCGGTCTCAATGTCGGCGAGATACGGCGCTCGCGCGCGCGTCACCCCGGCCGGCGCCGAGGGGCTGGCCTGCACCTTCGGGCTGGACCTGGCGTAGCTGCCTGGCCCCGGGCGTGGGAAGCTGTCGATCATGCGAGAGATCGTGGTAGATGGAAGCGCGCTGACCGTGGACGACGTCGTGGCGGTGGCGCACGGGCAGGCGCGGGTCACGCTGGGCGCGGACGTGCCCAGGCAGATGGACGTGAGCCGGTCGGTGGTGATCAAGGCGCTCACCGGCGGCGCGCCCGTGTACGGGGTGAACACCGGGTTCGGCGCGCTGGCCGACACGCCGGTGGGCGAGGCCGACCTGACCACGCTGCAGGGCGCGATCGTGCGGTCGCACGCGGCGGCCATCGGCGAGCCGCTGGACGATGAGACCGTGCGGGCGCTGCTCCTGCTGCGGGCCCGGACGCTCGCGGCCGGCTATTCCGGGGTCCGCGTGGAACTGCCCGCCCGGCTGCTCGAACTGCTCTCGCGCGACCTGCTGCCGGTCATCCCGGGCAAGGGCTCAGTGGGCGCCTCGGGTGACCTGGCCCAGCTCGCGCACCTGGCCCAGCCGCTGATCGGGGAGGGACGGCTGCGGACGGCGGGCGATCCGGCGACCGGGCGCCCGGCCGCCGAGGTGCTGCGCGAGCATGGGCTCGAGCCGCTGACGCTGGCCCCGAAGGAAGGTCTGTCCCTGGTCAACGGCACCGAACCGATGCAGGCCCTGCTCGCCTTCTCGGTGCACGACGCCACCATGCTGGTGCAGGCGGCCGACGTGGCCTGCGCGCTGTCCGTCGAGGCGCTGCTGGGCACCGACCGGCCGTACGACGAGCGGGTCCAGGTGATCAGGCCGCATCCGGGGCAACTGGTCAGCGCGGCCAACCTGCGCGCGCTGCTGGCCGGGTCGCCGCTGCTGGCCAGCCACCGGCACAGCAGGCACGCGGTGCAGGACGCCTACTGCCTGCGCTGCGCCCCGCAGGTGCACGGCGCGGTGCGGGACGTGCTCACCTTCGCCCGCCAGGTGCTCACGACCGAGCTGGGCGCGGTGGTCGACAACCCGGTCATCGTGCCCGACGGCGAGGTCATGACCACCGGGAACTTCCACGGCGAGCCGCTCGCGTTCGCCGCCGACATGCTCGCCATGGCCGTGGCCGAACTGGCCTCGATCAGCGAGCGGCGGGTGGACCGGATGCTCGACCCCGCGTTCTCCCGCGGCCTGCCGCCGTTCCTGGCCCCCGCGGCCGGCACCAACTCCGGCTTCATGCTGGCCCAGTACACCGCAGCCTCGCTGGTCAGCGAGAACAAGGTGCTGGCCCATCCGGCCAGCGTGGACACCATCCCGACCTCGGGCAAGCAGGAAGACCACGTGTCGATGGGCTGGACCGCGGTCCGCAAGCTGCGCGAGGTCATCGGCAACGTCCGTGCCTGCCTGGCGGTGGAGATCTGCTGCGCCGCCCAGGGGATCGACCTGCGGGCCTCCGTAGCCGAGCCGAGCGTCCCCCTGCGGGCCGTGCACGACCTGGTGCGTTCGTCGGTGCCCCGGATGGACGTCGACCGCGAGGTAGCCGCCCAGCTTGCCGCGGTCAACGACCTGCTCCCGGAGATCTGCCGGGTAGCCGCGGAAAGCTCCCCGTCCTTCCAGTAAGGCGCCAACTGCCCCGTCCCCCTACGAGATGCCCCCAAAGTAGCCGGTGGGCCCCTGGGTACCTTCTTGCGTACCCTGTGCGCCACCGACTTCCCGGGCCGGGGGCTGGTAGTCACGAAAAGTAACCCTGGGCAACCACAGGGAGTGGACCAAGGGTGCTCGGGCCCGAAGGGCGGCGTGCCGGAGATGCTTTACTGGGCGTTGCGGAGCAGGTCATTCAGCTCCGCCTCGATGTCGATGTAGCGGCTTTCCTTACCGGCCGGAACGATTTGATAAGTCCGCGCCAGGAACGCCGACATCGCCTGAGCCGGAGCCTCAAAGTGGGCCTGGCCGAAGGGCGACGACAGCTCGATATTCAGGACCTTGCCGCCTGGGTCCACCGCTCCGATCACGTCAAGATCATCGGTTTCCGCGCACGAGGTCGGCGAGGGCCATACCTGGACGTCTCCCTCGCCCTGGCGCGACTCGATCCCCGCGGCCAGCAGGTCCCTGGCGAAGATCCACTCGACCGGCTCGTCGGTGCCGACATGGAACGCCATGCGCACCGCGTACGGGTCTTTGCCGCTGTAGTACATACTGGCCACAAGCGGAACAATCGTTTGCTGCGGGACAACAAGCCTAAGACCGAGCTCGGCCGAGATCGTGGTGCTGCTGCTTCGGTTCATCGCCTACCAACCCCTACCTAGCCGGGTCCCGGACAACCGGGCTCTGCCAATCCGACGCGACCGGCCCACTACTATGACGCGCATACGGAGGGTGAAGTTTACCAGGTAGTAACCACTCCGTTGGGCGACTTTCGTTCCCAGCCGGAAGACAGGCCCTCATCACCGCCTTGACCTGGACAAATGCCGTTCGGCTCAAGGCGAGACGTTGATGAAGTTTAGTGTTTCGGCACGTCGATTGCATAGCCTGTGACGTTCATCTCAAGAATTTATCTACGATACGTTTTAGTAACAATACTGAGTGTAATTAGATAAGATCAGATGCCCACGTTTGCAAGATTTGGTCATTACACTGGGTGACGGAGGGTCGGATGCGGTCCCTCCGCCGTGCCGGACGTGCGACACGCCGTGCGGATGCGCTACCCTATGGGAGCGCCGGGACACGGCTGTCCCGGGGGCCGCTGGTCCTCGGGGGCCGGGCCCGGCGACGGGCGATTGGCTCAGCGGGAGAGCGCCTCGTTCACACCGAGGAGGTCACTGGTTCGATCCCAGTATCGCCCACCAGGTCAGCGGCTATGTCAATCTCCGTCGAGATCACTGTGGGAGCCATTCCTGTAGCCAAGCGGCCAGCGGGCCGGTACGCCGCCGGCCATGATGGGCAGGCGCGGGTGGGGCGAAGACAGCATCTACTTCGATCACTCAAGGGAGTGCCGCGACCCTGAGACCCATCGGCATTGTATGGGCCGCTGGCGTGGCGTGGTCAGTCTCAAGCCCGGCCCTGACGGCCAGCGTCTTGAGCCTCCTGGTCGGCGTCCGAACCGAAGAGGCGCGTGCACTGCGGTGGGATCACGTCGACCTGGAGGGCAACCCGGCCGCCGACCCGCCTGTACCTCCCCATGTCGACGTGTGGCGCTCCGTACGTGCCCACGCAGACACCAAGACGAAGAAGTCCCGGCGCTCTTTGGGACTGCCCAAGATGGCGTGGAAGTGCTCCGTGAGCACCTACAGCGGCAGGCGGCCGCGCGGCAGCGGGCAGGCGTTCTGTGGCAGGATAACGGGCTCGTTTTCACTACAGCGCTCGGGACGCAGCTCGATGCGGCGGATGTGCGCCGGTCGCTCCGGACGATCTGCAGGAGAGCGGACCTCGGCGATGAGTGGACGCCGCGCGAGCTGCGACACACATTTGTCTCCCTACTGTCCGACAACGGGATGGCGATCGAGGAGATCAGCCGCCTCGTGGGCCACAGTTCGTCAAACGTTACTGAGACGGTCTATCGCCGCCAGATCCGGCCGGTTATCACCGTTGGCGCCGAAGCGATGGACAAGATCTTCGCCAACGAGCAGTGATCACGCTATGGTAAGGCGCCGAAGTCATGGATCAGCTATTCAGCCGATCTGACTGCACAGTCGACTCTTCCGTATCACACCCCGTACTCGCGTGCGCAGTTTGGATCCGGGCGGGTCAGCACCTCGATGCGAACGAGGCTCTTGCAATCGCCCGATGTAGCTGACGGTACCTAACTGGTCGCGCTCTTCGAGGGCCGCTGACGGACGCGATGCGCGCAAGGTGCCCCGAGCCGCCCGGCCTCGCTCGGACAGGATGGCCGGGTGGATCCCGCGGGAAGTCTCCCGCACGTCGGCGGTGTCGCTAGCTGGCCCGGCTAATCTTGCCGGAATCGGCTCCGCAGGCCACCACGCGCCCTATGAAGTGCAGGACTCCGAGGTGGCGCTCCACCTCCCGGGCCGCGCCGTCGGCGTCCCAGGCTCTCAACTCGCGCAGCAGCCTGCGGCGCGAGCTCAGAATGATGCCGTCGGCCACCGGGCCGACCGTCATGACGAGGTCCTGCAGCCGCTCGGTGGCCGAGCTCACCAGCCGCGCCAGGTCGCAGTCACCGGTCAAGTCCCCCTCAACCGCTGGAGCGGCGACCGCTGCGATCTGTCCCCCGATGACCAGCCAGGAGACGCGATAGTCGTGACGCAGGGTGTTCGCCGGAGGGGATGAGGGACTAATGACCGCGTGGCAAGACCCTTAGGCCCTGCCGGGCGGCCGTCATCTCGGCGCACCCTGGTCAGCACGTATCCGTGGAGGCGATAACGATGCAGAGCACGAGTCATCATCGCGCCGGGAAAGGCCTGCGGGCGCGGCTGGGGCGGCGTGGAGCGGCGGCCGGTCTTCCCGCCAGTGAAGCGCCCGCGCCCGGCTTCACCGCGGTCGACGCGTATATCCGCAGGCAGATGAGAGATGCTCGCATCCCGGGCCTGGCGCTCGGTATCGTCCACGACGGCCACCTTGTGCACCTGCGGGGCTTCGGCAGGGCTGATGACTGCGGGCGGGCGTTCACGCCGCAGACACCGTTCTTCATCGGGTCGGACTCCAAGTCCTTCACCGCCCTGGCGGTCATGCAGCTAGCCGAGGCCGGGAAGGTCGATCTCGATGCGCCGGTCCAGCGCTGCATACCGTGGTTCCGGGTGGCTGATCCGGAGGCGTCCGCGCAGATCACCGTCCGTCACCTGCTGAATCAGACCAGCGGCCTGACCGAGCGCGCTGGCCGCGGCGCCACGCTGGCGGCCGGGATGCACCCGCTGGAACCCGCCGTCCGGGCGCTTGCCGCGACCGGGCTGGCCCGGTCCCCCGGCGCCGCGTTTGAGTACTCCAACCTCAACTACACCACGCTGGGGCTGGTCGTGGAGATGGCGGCCGGAGAGCCATTCGAGGCCTACCTGAAGACGCACATCTTCGAGCCGCTGAACATGCACCGCACCTACACCGCCATCCAGGACGCCAGGCGCGACGGGCTCGCGTCCGGCTACCGGTACTGGTTCGGGTTCCCGGTCGCCTTCGACGCGCCCGGGCACGGCGGCACCGTCCCGGCCGGCGGCATCATCTCCACCGCCGAGGACATGAGCCGCTATCTGGCCATGTACCAGGGCGGGGGCCGCTATCACGGCCAGGTGGTGCTCTCCCCGGCCGGCATCGCCGAGATGATGCAGCCGGGCCCGCCGCAGAAACGGGGTGCATTCGCCGGCGCGGGCTACGGCATGGGCTGGTTTACCGGCCCATGGGGCGGGGTGGACGCGTCCTACCATCCCGGCGACGAACCCGGCGCTCATGCGGGCATGGCCCTGGTCCCGCAAGGGAACTGGGGCGTCGTCGTGCTGTTCAACGTCGGTACCCATGGCGGCGCGTTGCCGGGACTGCTGGCGATCGAGCAAAGCGTGACCGGGATGGTGGCCGGCGGGACCGTGAGAGACACCGGTATCGGCGCCTTCTACGCCGGGTTCGACGCCGCCGTGGCAGCCGCCCTGGCTGCCGAGGGCTGGTCGCTGGCGCGGCTGGCCCGGCGGCCCGGCGGCTCGGCGCAGGGCCGCCGCCGGGCCCTGCCGCTGCTGTGGGAGTTCGGTATCCCGGCAGGCGTAGCCGTCATGCCGACCGCACTGTTCAAGGTGAACTGGAAGGGGCTGTTCCTCTACGGCCCTGACATGAGCTGCGCGCTTGCCGGGATCGGCGGGCTCTCCGCCCTCACGGGACTCCTCCGGGTGATCAAAACCGGACAATCGGTACGCAGCCGGCCGCCAGCCCGCCAGATACCCGCAACGACCCGGCGCAGGTAACCACCGGCCATCAGCGTTTCGAGCAAGCCTATGGCCGCAAGCCCTCCCAGCGTGAGCTGGCGCAGCTCGCGCAAGCGTCCAACTTCAAAACGCGCGCAGCTAAGCACGGTACGCTGGATTCCGCACCGTTGCACGCGGGGTGGGCGGACAAGCTCGCGCCTACCCTCGGCGTGAGCCTGGCGTCGGTCGCGCCGTCGGTGTGGCACGGCGGCGCGGGTCGCGTCGGCGCACGCGCGGAGCGGACGGCGCGGTGCTCACCGAGGTCGAATTGGCTCGCGCGGCGGCGTCCCGGTATCCTACAACGCCGCCCAGTTCCTGGGCCAGCTGCCCGGCCGCCGAGGCGCCCGCGGCCCCATCCCATCACCCGGGCACCCTCCTTCTCATCGACGAGGCCTCCATGCTGTCCGCCCCGGATCTGGCCGACCTGATCGCCTACGCCCAGGCCCGCGGCGTCAAGATCATCCTGCCCGGAGACATCAGCCAGCTGCAGGCGGTGGAAAACGGCGGCGGCATGGCCCTGCTCGCAGCCGCTCTCGGCTACGCCCGGCTGGCCGAACCCGTCCGGTTCGGCGTTGACTGGGAACAAGCAGCCAGCCTGCGCCTGCGCGACGGCGACACCACCGTTCTTGCCGACTACGACCAGCACGGCCGGATCCTCGGCGGCGATCCGGAGGAGATGATCGATGCCGCCGCGGCCGCCTACGTCGCGCTGACCGCCGACGGCACCGACACGCTGCTGATGGCCGCGGACCACGCGCTGCGCCGTGAACTGTCCCGCCGCATCCGCGACGACCCTCATCGCCTTGGGCATCGTCTCCGACGGCCCGCGGTGAGCATCGCGGACGGCATCCAGGCGAGCGCTGGTGACCTGATCGTGTGCACCCGCAACGATCACTGCGTGGAAGCAGGTGAGCCCGGCCGCATGCTGGCCAACGGGGACCTGCTCCGCATCGACGCCATCACCTCCCAAGGGCTGCTCGTCCGCCGCGCCCTAGCCGACCCGAAAACGGGTCAGCGGCGGTGGACCGGCCGCCGTTTCCTGTTCGCGGATTGCAAGAATTCCGAACTGGGCTACGCAGTCACCGACCACGCGGCCCAGGGCCGCACCGTGCACACTGGCCTGGCGGTGATCACCGGCAGCGAGGACCGCCAGCACGCCTACGTCGCCCTGACCCGCGGCACCGACGTCAACACCGCCTACGTGTTCACCGCGTTCCCGAAGCTCGCCGACCCGGCACCAGGCCCGCGGCCAGCACCTGAGCTCTCCCGCTATGACCGCCGCACCGCCAGGCCCGGCGGCCAGCCCGCACTCGCCCGCACACCGGGGGAGGCACTCGCCGTCCTGTCCGGCGTGCTGGGCCGCGACGTTCAGCAGGTCTCCGCCACCCAGGCACAGAACCAGGCCCTAGCCGACGCCGACCACCTGGCCATCATGCACGCGATCTGGGCTGCCGAGACCACCCCGGCCCGCGAGCAGCACCACCGGGACCTGCTCGCGGCCGCCCTCCCGCCCGGGTACCGCGCCGAACCCGGCCACCAGGCCCGGCGGCTGTGGCGCACCCTGCGCGCCCTGGAACTCGCCGGACTGGACCCCGCCCAGGCGCTGGCTGACGCGATCGGCGAACGGGACCTGGCCGGCGCCCGTGACATTCCCGCCGTCCTCGACGCGCGCCTGCGCCACCGGACCGGTTCCCTGGTCCCGCTCCCGTCTGGGCCGTGGTCCGCGCGAGTCCCTGCTATCGCCGATCCTGACCGCCGTGCGTACGTAACCCAGATCGCCGCGATGATGGATGCCCGCAAGGACCGCATCGGCGAGCACGCCGCCGAGAACGCCTTGCCCTGGGCGACAGCCGCCCTTGGCCCAGTCCCCGATCACCCGGTGGACCGGCTGGATTGGCAGCGCCGGGCCAGTTCCTTCGGGGCCTGGCGGGAACTGTCCGGCTACGCTCATCCGGTCGACCCGATCGGTCCCGAACCGGTCGCGGCCGCCTCGGAGGCGCGGGCCGCCTGGCATGAGGCCTTCGCCGCCCTCGGCCCGGCCGACGGGCCCGACGTCCGCGGCATGCCCGACGGGAGACTGCTGCACCTGCGCGACACCTATCCGATCGAGACGGCCTGGGCGCCGCAAAATGTTGGTGATGAGCTGCGCCAGGTCCGCGCCGCGGCCTGGGACGCTCGCCTGGCCGACCTGCGCGCCACCGCCGACGCCCACGCCGCCCAGCAGCACGGCGACCACGACCAAGCCGCGAAGAAGCACGCACTGGCCACCAGCTATCAGTCCCTGCACGAGGCCTACCGGCATCGCGAGACCGTGCTCACCGCTGTCATGGCCGACCGCGCCGACTGGGAGGCAGCCACCCGCGTCCAACGCCACCTGGCTGTCGCCGCCGACGCCGAACTACGCCGCCGCCACCCTGGCCAGCATTTTCCCCAGTTGCGGTCGGCCGAACCCGAGCCCGCCACCGACGCCCAGCGCGCCGAGCTCACCCTGACCGCGGGAGAGGGCCCAGTAAGATGGGCCAGTGGATCCACGACCTGGCCGCCGGGCACCGCATCTTCGCCGGCAGGCTCGCCGACCGGCAGAGCCAGACCATCCCCTCCGACGATCCCGAGCCGGGCGGGGATCCTCGGTCAGCCGGTCGATCGCGTCCAGCACCGCACGGATGCCCTCCGGATCGTCGAGGAACGCGGCCGCCTGGCTGACCGCCCGTTCGTCATAGTCGACCCGCAGGCTCACCGGGGCATGCCAGCCGGCGCCTTGCTTCGCCGGCGGACACGAACGTCGTCTGCCCGGCGGCATCCCGGGCCTTCCACTCCAGCGCCGCCGCGGTGTCCTCGGCGTCCTCGAGCTCGTGCGGGGTGGCGGCCTGCTCCAGAGCCCGCAGCCGTAGGAAGTCGGTCACCGGCACCACGACCGCAGCCTGGCCGCCCAGGTGGATCACCTCATACGAACCGGTATCCGGGCCGGGGCGTGTCTGGCTGGGCGGTCATCCCGTTGCCTCCTGTCGCGATCGGCGAGAGCCTGGTACCTATCCTGGCAGGCTCCCGTGCTCATCCACATGACCTCAGCGCCAGCGGCGCCGCCGTGTCGTGACGGGAACCTCAGGATCCGGGGCGAGGCACAGTATGCGAGCATTCATTAGCGCGGCTAACGAGAACCTGGGGAGCCAAGGTGGGAGCCAACATCGCCAGGCCCCAGGCTACGCCAGGCCACAATGGACTAGCGTCTTCGCAGGTAAAGGGCATACCGAGCTACGCCCGGCCACATCTGGCGACGGTCCGGGCCTAATTCACACCGAGGAGGTCACTGGTTCGATCCCAGTATCGCCCACCAGCACAAACACCCATCGCGGAGAGCCGCAGAAGTCCGCGTACAGCAGCAAAGTACAGCAGTAGGCCCACAGGCAGCGGTGCTGCCCGTGGGCCTACTGGCGCCGATCGTCACTCGTGCGGCTCATCCTGGCCGTGCTGGCTGAGTTCGTCGCCGAGCCGCTTGAGCGCGGCGCGTGTGGCCTCCGACGTGGCCTCAGTGTAGATCTCCATCGTGACGCTGATCCGGCTGTGCCGGAGAATCTGCACCGCGACGCGGGGGTGAACGTCGAGGGCCGCCAGCAGCGTGCCGCAGGTCTTCCGGGTGCCGTGCACGGTGATGCGCCGCACCCCGGCCCTCCGGATGCGCAGGTCGAAGCTGCGGGTGAAGTTCCGCGGCTCGATCGGCGTCCCGTAGCGGGTGGTGAAGATCAGCCCAGTGTCGGTCCAGCGCCCAGCGTGGGCACGGCGCTCGGCTGGCCCGGCGTCAGCGCCGGGCTCAGGCTTGGGGAGGCCCGCCCGGCGCACGCCGGGCCATATTCCGCAGGCAGGCAGATCAGGGTAGCTCGTGCGGCACACAGACCGGCACATCGCACAGCCGCTGCTCCCGATTGCGCGGCTCACAGCGACCGCGTTGTGGCGGCCCTGCAGGCTGTCACCGAGATCGCCAGTTCGTTGCTCATCGCCATACGCCCCCGTAAGTACGTGACGAACGGCTCTGGACGGCATGCTGAGGACAGGACACCTTGTCAAGATGGCTGAAATGATCCTTCCTTGTGCTGGGTGGCGACAATGTGCTAGGTGACCTGGATACGATCGTCGCCGACCTCGTACGCTGCGACGTTCTTGCCGCCGCCACGCGTGCGGACCTGGAGAGCCTGGCGGGGCTCCTGATACCTTTCGCGGCGCCCGCTGGGACGGTGCTGCTCCGGCGCGGTGACGTCGCCGAGCATTTCCTGCTGCTGACATCCGGCCGCGCCCGGGTTGCGGTCGGCGAAGAGGGAGCGCAGAAGGTTACCGGCGTGGCGGAAGGCTCGATCCTGGGGGAGATGGCGCTGCTGCGCGGGACACGGCGCTCGGCGACCGTCACCGCGATGACCGAGACACGCGGCCTGAAGGGCGGGCAGGCGGCCTTCACGCGGCTGCTCGCGATCCCGGGGGTGCTGGAGAAGGTCGTGATCAAGGCCCGCCAGCGCCTGGCCGCCGATACGGCTCCGGTGCCTGTCACCCTCCGCGACGGCACCGCTGCCGGGCTCCGTCCGATCTACCCCGGCGACCAGCACGGGCTGGTAAGGGGGGAGCCGCTGTTCTCGGCCAAGACGCGGTACCAGCGTTTCCTCGGCGTAGCACATATGACTCCGGCGCTAGCCCGGTACCTGGCCGAGGTCGACTACGTCGACCACTTCGCCTGGGTGGCCGTGGACAGCGCTGACGTCTCGGTAGGTGGCGCCACCTACGTCCGGTCCGCTTCTGACCCGGCACTGGCCGACATCAGCTTCCTGATCGAGGATGAGTTCCAGGGACGGGGACTGGGAACGCTGCTGATGGGAGCGATCGCCATCGCCGCCCGGCGCAACGGCATCTCGCGCTTTTGCGCCGACGTTCTCGCCGAGAACGCGCCCATGCGCGCCATTCTTCATCACGCCGGCATCAAGTGGGAGCCCGCGGAGGCTGGTGTCGTGCACGGCTCGGTCGCGGTCCCCGATCCCGGCAAGTTCGGGATCATGCCAGGCACGGCGGCGGCACTAGCCGCCGTCGTGGACGAGATGAAGATCCGGCTGTAGTCCCGGCTGGGCTCAGATCCGGGGATGGCCCGCGCTTCGCTCCGCTCCATGCCGACGGCTTCAGGGCGAATCTTAGAACGCCTTGTGACCTGGTGGTGTGGCGTCTTGGCCGAGAGTCACCGGCCTGGCCTGCAGATCAGGATGGCGCAGGAATTTATCTACGAGCTCGGCTGGGCCGCCGATACAAGTCCAGTCGTCGTCCCACAGCGTCGACACCAGCCACGAGCGGTCGGCGGGGAACAGCAAATCTGGCAAAACGCCCTTCCAGAAAAACCGGGAGTCATTACGGCGCCAGGTGGCGGCCTGCTCCGGCCCCGCCTCGACCAGCACGTAATGCCATCCCGCATACAAGGTCACCACCGGCGCATCGGGGAAGACGATGTCAGCGGCACCGGTGTCGAGATACCCGAGCCACCACGGCTGGCCTGCCGACTGCCCGCTCAGCAACTCAAGCACGGCCCGGTCATGCTTGGCCTGTTCTTCACCTCTGTCCGGCAGCACGACCGTGGCGTAGGCCTCGAAGACCGGCGGGATGGCCGCGGTGATGGTCAGGCCAAGTGAGGTGCCGTCGGTGATCCACGCAACCTCGGCATCCGTCCCGATGCGCCACGCACTGCCGTCCTGGGCCCGCCTAACCATGCCACCAGCGTAGATACTCCCGTCCCCGGCCCCATCGATCGCGGGAAAGTCGTCAGGGCCCGTGAGGACATGATCGCGGTCCGCAGCGGCAGGCAGCCAGCTACGAGGCGTGCCAGAAGAGGCGGTAAGCCGCTGGTCAACGACTGGTGTTAGTCGCGCATGGTCGCATGGGTAGTCCGGGTAGTCCCCTGGTTTCTGTTGGGCGGAGCTGTATCTGCGGGCGGGTGAAGTGCTCTGTACGGGTGGGAGGAAAGGCCCTCCCGGCCGCCGGAGCCAGGAGGCGCCGCAGCGCATAGGGGATGCAGTGTTCCGTGGGTCACGTCGCCGTATCGCAGCAATTATTACAGTCGCTGTTTCACGCTGAGTGTTAAGTGTTACTTGTTCCGTGACTGCCTGGTCTGCGGCTGATGTAACGGTGTGTAACGGAAGCGGGCGGGCAACGCG
>Ga0209656_10001414_pt1 | contig 15703 bp, 14 predicted proteins | sample BogFormECP12_OM2_FD_188239 | JGI IMG/M metagenome (GOLD analysis project Ga0209656, IMG submission 188239) | Bog forest soil microbial communities from Calvert Island, British Columbia, Canada - ECP12_OM2 (SPAdes) (version 2) | ecosystem: Environmental > Aquatic > Freshwater > Wetlands > Bog ... | reverse complement strand
GGACGTCGGCACGGTGCAGGACGTCAAGATCGACGGCGACCACGTCGTGATGAAGTTCACGACGGGGACGCGGACCATCGGCACCGAGAGCCGGCTGGCGATCAAGACCGACACCATCCTGGGCAAAAAGGTGCTCGAGGTCGAGCCCAGGGGCACCCAGCCGCTGCGGCCGAACGGTACGTTGCCGCTCGGTCAAAGCACCACGCCGTATCAGATTTACGACGCGTTCTTCGACGTCACCAAGGCCGCTGCCGGCTGGAACATTGAGACGGTCAAGAAGTCATTGAATGTGTTGTCGCACACCATCGATCAGACCTACCCGCATCTGAGTTCGGCCCTCGACGGGGTAGCCAAGTTCTCCGACACCCTCGGCAAACGCGACGCGCAACTCAAGCACCTGCTCACCGAGGCCAGGAAGGTGGCAGGCGTCCTCGGCGACCGCAGTAACCAGATCAACGCGCTGCTGGTGAACGCCGAGGAGCTGTTGGCCGCATTCAACGAACGCGGCCGGGCCATTCAGGCGCTGCTGGTGAACGTCTCGGCATTTTCAGCCCGGGTGCGCGGGCTGATCAACGACAACCCCAACCTGCACCATCTGTTGGAGCAACTCAGCACCGTCACCGACGTCCTGGTCGCGCACAAAAATGACCTTGTCACCATGCTGACCACGCTGCGCAACTACACCGCGGCGCTCAGTGAAGCGGTCGGTTCCGGACCGTACTTCAAGGTGATGATCGCCAACCTGCTGCCATATCAAATCATGCAGCCCTGGGTCGACGCGGCGTTCAAGAAGCGGGGGATCGACCCGGAAAACTTCTGGCGCAGCGCTGGATTGCCGGCATTCCGGTGGCCCGACCCGAATGGCACCCGGTTCCCCAACGGTGCGCCGCCGGCGGCGCCGCCGGTGCTGGAAGGAACCCCGGATCGTCCGGGACCGGCCGTGGCGCCGGGCTCGCCGTGCTCGTACACGCCACCGCCCGAAATGTCGCCGCGGCCGGGCAATCCGATGCCCTGCGCGGGTGTCGATCAGGGGCAAGGTCCGTTCGGCCCTAACGGCCCGTATCCGGCCTTGCCCGACGTGCTTTCGTCGCCGCCGAACCCGAGTGGTCCGCCGGCGGCGCCGGGCATCCCGATCGCCGGGCGACCCGGGGCTCCGGCACCCGCCGTGCCGGGCACACCGGTGCCGTTGCCGCCCAAGGCACCGCCGGGCGCCCGCACCGAAGGCTTGCAACCAGCGGGCCCGCTTCCGCCGCCGTCGACGTTCGCGCCCGGGCTGCCACCCGGACCCCCGGCGCCGCCGGGCCCCGGCCCACAGCTGCCGGCCCCATTCATCACGCCCGGCGGGACCGGAGGGTAGCGGCCGATGAGCACGATCTTCGATATCCACAAGGTACAGTTGCCACACCTGTCGAGGGCCGCGGTGATCATCGGATCACTAGTTGTGGCAAGCGGTTTGGTCGCTGCCTTTGTGGGTTGGCAGCTCTACCAGAAGCTGACCAACAACACCGTCACCGCCTATTTTCCCGCGGCCGATGCGCTCTACGCCGGGGACAAGGTCGTGATCATGGGAATCCGGGTCGGCGCGATCGACAAGATCGAACCCGCCGGCGACAAGATGAAGGTGACCTTCCACTACCGCAACAAGTACAAGGTGCCCGCCAACGCATCGGCGGTGATCCTCAACCCGACGCTGGTGGCCTCACGGAGCATTGAGTTGGAGCCGGCGTATAAGGGCGGACCGACCCTGCCCGACGACGCGGTGATCCCGGAAGAGCGCACCCAGGTGCCGGTGGAGTGGGACGACCTGCGCAACGACATCACCCACATCATCTCCAACCTCGGCCCTACTAAGGAGCAGCCCAAGGGACCCTTCGGCGACATCATCGAATCCTTCGCTGACGGGTTGTCGGGCAAGGGAGAGCAAATCAACAGAACGTTGGACAGCCTGTCGACCGCCCTGACAACGCTGGACGAAGGTCGCGGCGATTTCTTCGCGGTGCTGCACAGTCTGGCGTTGTTCGTCAACGCGTTGCATCAAGATGACCAGCAGTTCGTTGCGTTGAACAAGGACCTGGCCCAATTCACTAACAACCTCAGCAGCTCAGATCAGCCCGCCGCCAACGCGATACAGCAGACCGACGAGCTGCTCTTCACTGCTCGCAAATTCTTGACTGAAAACCGCGACGTGTTGGTGCACGACGTCAACAACCTCTCGGAGGCGACGACCGCGATCGTGCAACCGACGGGTCGAGATGGCTTGGAGACTGCGCTGCACATATTGCCGCACATGGCCGCCAATGTGCTGGCGATCTATGAACCGGCACACGGCTCGCTGACGGGCGCACCCGCGATTGTCAACTTCGCCAACCCATTACAGTTCATCTGCAGCGCAATTCAGGCCGGCAGCCGACTCGGTTACCAAGACTCGGCGGAGTTGTGTGCGCAGTATCTGGCGCCGGTCCTGGATGCGATGAAGTTCAACTATCTGCCGTTCGGCATGAACGTGTTCAGCGCCGCCGACACGTTGCCCAAGAACGTTGCCTACTCCGAGCCGCGACTGCAGCCGCCGCCCGGCTACAAGGACACCACCGTGCCCGGGATCTTCTCGCCGGATACGCAGTGGTCGCACCGCAACTCCGAACCGGGCTGGGTTGTCGCGCCCGGGATGCAGGGGGTGCAGGTGCAGTCGGCCACGGCGAACCTGTTGACGCCGGCGTCGTTGGCCGAACTGATGGGTGGTCCGAACATCGCCCCGCCACCGCCAGGGCAGAACATGGCCGGACCGCCGGACGCCTACAACGAGAACAGCCCGCTGCCACCGCCGTGGTACCCGCAGCCCCTGCCCTCACCGACGGCGGTACCCGCGACGGGACCGGGCCAGTGAGGCGCGCGACGAGCGCGGTACGCGCGAGGAGCAAGCCGAACCGACAGCCAATGAGCGGCGCGATGCGGCTGCTTCGCCAAAGGGTCAGGCAGGCATTGGCTTTGGCGACGACCGGGGCGCTGCTGACGTCCTGTGCGAGTTGGCATGGTATTGCCAATGTCTCGCTGCCCGGCGGCCCGGGCAGCGGTGCCGGGTCCTACGCAATCTACGTGCAGATGCCGAACACTTTGGCGCTCAACGGGAACAGCCGAGTCCTGGTGGCCGATGTCTTTGTCGGCACCGTGCGCGCGATCACCTTGAAGAACTGGGTCGCCACGCTGACCATCGACCTGGAAAAGGGTGTCCGGCTTCCGAAGAATGCCACCGCCAAGATCGGCCAGACCAGCTTGCTGGGCTCGCAGCACGTGGAACTCGCGGCCCCACCGGATCCGTCGCCGGAGCCGCTGAAGGCCGGCGACACGATCCAGCTGAGGAATTCGTCGGCGTATCCGTCGACCGAGCAGACGTTGGCGAGCCTGGCCATGGTGCTGCGCGGCGGCGGACTGCCGAATCTCGAGGTGATTCAGAACGAGGTCTACGACATTCTCGCCGGACGCGCCCAGCAGATCAGGGATTTTCTGGGCAAGCTGAGCACGTTCAGCCGCGAGTTGAATCAGCAGAGCGACGACATCACGGACGCCATCGACTCTACCGACCGGCTGTTGTCGTATGTGGCAACGCGTGCCGACACCCTGGATCAGGTGCTGACCGAATTTCCCCCGTTGGTAAAGCATTTCGCAGACCAACGCGACCTGTTCGCGAACACGGTCGATGCGGTCGGCCGACTCAGTAACGTCACCGATCAGACGTTGTCGGCCTCGCGGGGCAATCTTCATCAGGACCTCCAAGATTTGCAGCGGCCGCTCAAGCAACTCGGCCGCGCCTCACTGTATTTGGTCGACGCGCTCATGCTTCTGCTCTCGCCGCCGTTCGCCATCGACAGCGTCCCGAAGATCGTCCGCGGCGACTACATCAACGTGTCGGGAGCACTGGACCTGACGCTGAGCGCCGTCGACAACGCGGTCTTCACCGGCACCGGATTTTCCGGAGCCTTGCGCGCGCTCGAACAGTCGTGGGGCCGCGACCCCGCGACGATGGTCCCCGACATCCGGTTCACGCCCAACCCGGCCGACGCGCCGATAGAGCGGGGCGAATAGATGCTGACCCGCTTCATCCGGATGCAGTTGGTCGTGTTCGCCGTCCTGACGTTGGCGGCGCTGATCGCACTGGGCTGGTACTATCTGCGTATCCCAAGCCTGCTGGGCGTAGGCCAGTACCAGTTGACGGTGCAGCTGCCGGCGTCGGGTGGTTTGTATCGCACGTCGAATGTGACGTATCGGGGAATCCAGATCGGCAAAGTCACCAAAGTCGAGCCGACGAAAAATGGTGTCAGAGCGACGCTCAGCATCGACAGCCGTTACAAAATTCCGGTCGATGCATCAGCCAATGTGCACTCCGTGTCCGCGATCGGTGAGCAGTACTTGGATCTGGTGTCCACCGGAAACCCGGGAAAGTTCCTCTCGTCCGGACAGACCATCACCAAAGGCACGGTGCCCAGCGAGATAGGCCCGGCGTTGGATGCCGCCAACCGCGGCTTGTCGGCATTACCCAAAGCCAAGATCGCCTCGCTGCTCGACGAAACCGCGCAAGCGGTCGGCGGTTTGGGGCCGGCGCTGCAACGACTCGTCGATTCGACCCAGTCGATCGTCGGTGATTTCCAAGCGAATATCTCCGACGTCAACGACATCATCGAGAACTCCGCACCGATCATCGACAGCCAAGTCGATTCCGGCGATTCGATCGACCGGTGGTCGCATAACCTCAATGTCCTTATCGCCCAGGCCGCGCGCAACGACCAGCATGTGCAAAGCATCCTGTCACAGGCGGCGCCGACCGCCGATCAGGTCAACCAGGTGTTCACCGACGTCCGGGAGTCGCTGCCGCAGACCTTGGCCAACCTCGCGATCGTCGCCGACATGCTGAAGCGCTACAACAAAGGTCTCGAGCAACTGCTGGTGTTCTTGCCGGAGATCGGCTCGGTGGCACAGACGGTGGTCGCGTCAGCCCCAGGTTCCGTGCTGCTGGATCTCAACCTGAACATCAACAATCCGCCGCCATGTCTGACCGGATTTCTGCCGGCATCGGAGTGGCGGGCGCCGGCGGACACCAGCATGGCTCCGTTGCCGGCCGGAACGTATTGCAAGATCCCGCAAGACACTCCGGCGAACGTGGTGCGCGGCGCCCGGAACTATCCGTGCGTCGACGTTCCCGGCAAACGGGCGGCGACCCCGCGGGAATGCCGCGACAACAAGCCTTACGTCCCGTTAGGCACCAACCCGTGGTACGGCGACCCGAATCAGATCCGAAACTGCCCGGCGCCCGGCGCTCGCTGCGATCAACCCGTCGACCCCGGCAAGGTGATACCCGCGCCATCGGTCAACAACGGTCTCAACCCGCTACCGTCAGACCGGCTGCGAGGAACACCACCCCCGATCAGCGATCCGCTCCAGCGGCCCGGATCGGGCACCGTGCAATGCAATGGGCAGCAACCCAATCCGTGTATCTACACGCCGGCCGGCCCAAGTGCCGTCTACATCCCGTCCAGTGGCGAAGTGGTGGGCCCAGACGGGGGCAAGTACACCCTCGAAAACTCACGTCACACAGGAGAGGACGGCTGGAAGGACATGCTGGCGCCCGCCGGCTGATGTCCAGACGCGACCCGACGGACTAGCCTCGGGCGAGTGACGGCCGACCGGTTGCGCGTCGATCTGAGCGGGGCGCCGCAGACGATGCTCGCGACGCTGTACGCGAAGGCGCTGGACGCCGATTTCAAGCGGCCGATTCTGGGTGATCGGTTCGCCAAACAGATCGTGGAACGCATCGACTACGACTGGAAGAAGACCACCATCACCCCGCGCCGCGCGCCGTCGGTGACTACCCGGACCGCGCACTTCGACGCGTGGACCAACCAATTCTTGGCCGCCCATCCGCACGCCGTCGTGTTGCACGTGGGCTGCGGTCTGGACAGCCGGTTCTTCCGGCTGCAGCCGGGTCCGGGTGTCGAATGGTACGACGTCGACTACCCCGAGGTCGCCGCGCTTCGCGCCCGGCTCTACCCGGTCGCCGAGCACTATCATGTCGTCGCCGCCGCGGTCACCGATCCGGGTTGGCTGGCCGACATCCCCGCCGACCGGCCGGCGCTGATGATCGCCGAGGGGCTGACGATGTATCTCACCGAGCAAGACGGCACCGCCCTGCTGCGCAGGGTGGTCGCGCATTTCGGCTCGGGTGAGCTGCAGTTCGACGCGTTCAACTGGCTCGGGATCAAGGCACAGGTGCTCAATACGGTCGTCCGTCGCTCCGGATCCACCTTGCGCTGGGCGATCGACGGGCCCGACGACATCGTCGCGGCGGTGCCCGGGGTGCGGGTGGTGGCCTGGCAGCGGTGGTTCGAGTCGGACACATTCGAAAAGCTGCCGCGCTCAGCCAAGCTGATGGGCAAGGCGATGGCGCTGGTTTCCGCCGTGGCCAACATGTCCCAATATCACCGCTACGCGTTCGGGCTGACCTGACTTTGGCCGCGGCGGGAATCTTGCGGGCCGCACGGTGTTGCACCACCTATCCACCCGTGAGGAGACGTCACCATGACCAGTCGGCCTGTTCTGGAACCCACCGCCGAGCATCCGATCACGATCAACCCGACCCAGGCGCGGGTTGTCGTACGTATCAACGGCGAGGTCGTCGCCGACACACACAACGCGCTGCAGCTGCAAGAGTCCACTTACCCTGCAGTGCAATACATTCCGCTCGAGGACGTCGTCCAGGAGCGGCTCACCCGCACCGACACCAGCACCTATTGCCCGTACAAGGGTGACGCCGGCTACTACAGCGTGACCACCGCCGCGGGAGACACCGTCGACGACGCGATCTGGACCTACGACCAGCCCTACCCCGCGGTGGCGGCGATCGCCGGGTACGTCGCGTTCTATCCCGACAAAGCCGAGATCACCGTCCAGCCCGACTGAATTTGAATTGCCCGGCTCCTCATCGCGCCGCTATCCCGGCGCCCATCGCCGAGTCGGATCACGGCCCGAACAGCTGCGCAGCGAGTTGCGTGTCGCCGTATTCGCGCAACGACGTGATGAGCCCGTCGCGGGTCTCGAAGATGAAGACTGTCGGGCTGTTGTAGCGCACGCCGTCGGTGGTCTCACCGTCGGTCAGCGCCTCGATCACCACGCTCTCGCCGTCGTTGAAGCATTGGATGAAGTCGAGGTCCATTTTGACGCGGCTTTTGCGCCGCTCGAACTCCCGGCGCAGCGCCGCTTTGTCGACCGATTCGCGGCTCTGGATGCTCCAGTAGGTGAAGTCGTGACTCAGCAGCCCGAAGCATTCGTCGATGTCGCCACCGTCGGACAGGCACTGCAAAAACATCCACGCCAGTTCGGCCTGCGGATCGTCGAACGGCGTTGTCATGCGCCGCTCCTCAGCATCGCTTCGCTCTGCATCGTCGCCGGCGCGGTGGTCACATCGCCATCCTGGCGCGAACATCCGTACCGGTCAATCATGGTCGGGCAGGCAGGCGGGAGCCGAACCGAACCTATGATCATCGAGATCGAGCGGTTGCGGCGTCCGGTGGGAGCAAATGGTGAGTAAGGCTCGCACGGTCACGTTCGCCGGTGCGGTCAGCCCCGGGCTCTCCCTGTTCCCGCTTCGCCGGGGTCCTCGTGATCCTTGCTTTCAGGTCGGCGATGACGGTGCCATCTGGCGGACCAGCCTGCTGGCCAGCGGATCGGTCACGGCGCGGATCAGCCGCGTCGCGCCCGATGCCATCGAATGCACGGCATGGGGGAGCGGCGCTGAGGAGTTTCTCGACGTTCTCCCGGCCATGCTCGGCGCCCACGACGATGCGTCGGATTTCGTCCCGACCGACCCGACGGTCGCCGCCGCGCATCGGCGAGTGCCGCACCTGCGGCTCGGTCGTACCGGCCAGGTATTGGAAGCCCTGATTCCGGCGGTCATCGAGCAGCGGGTACCGGGCGCCGACGCATTCCGGTCATGGCGGTTGCTGGTGAACAAATTCGGCACGCCGGCACCCGGGCCCGCGCCGGCGCGGATGCGGGTGCCGCCGTCGGCCGAGGTGTGGCGGCACATCCCGTCGTGGGAATTTCACCGCGCCAACGTCGATCCCGGACGGGCCCGGACCATTGTCGGCTGCGCCCAGCGGGCGCCTTCGCTGGAACGGCTGGCGTCACGGCCGGTCGCACAGGCCCGAGATGCGCTGACGTTGCTGCCCGGCGTCGGAGTGTGGACAGCGGCCGAGATCGCACAACGTGCATTCGGCGATGCCGACGCGCTGTCGGTCGGCGACTATCACATCCCCAAGATGATCGGCTGGACGTTGCTGGGACATCCGATCGACGACGCCGGCATGATCGAGGTCCTCGAGCCGATGCGGCCGCACCGGCATCGGGTGGTCCGGCTGCTGGAGGCCAGTGGACTGGCCTACGAGCCGCGCCGCGGCGCGCGACTACCGGTCCAGGACATCCGCGCATTGTGACGCGCCGCGCGGTTACCCCGCGCGATCATCGGGTATGAGACCCGCCATGACGCAGTTCACCATCCCCGGCATGGCCGAGAAGCAGGCAATCAAAGTCGCTGGGCTGCTGCAGAAGCAGCTAAGCACCTATAACGATCTTCATTTGACGCTCAAGCACATCCATTGGAACGTGGTCGGCCCCAACTTCATCGGTGTTCACGAGATGATCGACCCGCAGGTTGACCTGGTGCGCGGTTACGCCGACGAAGTGGCCGAGCGGATCGCGACCCTTGGCGGGTCGCCGCAAGGTACACCGGGCGCCATCCTGAAAGACCGCACCTGGGACGACTATTCCGTTGGCCGCGACACCGTGCAGGCGCATCTGGCCGCGCTGGATCTGGTCTACAACGGGGTCATCGAAGACACCCGCAAGGGCATTAAGGAAACCGAAGAGCTTGATCCGGTCACGCAAGACATCCTCATCGACCAGGCGGCCGAGCTGGAGAAGTTCCAATGGTTTGTGCGGGCTCACCTGGAGAACGCGGGTGGCAAGCTGGCTCACGCCGGCGCATCCACCGAACGCAGTGCGGCAAAAAGCGCCAAGCGTAAAAGCTGACAATCAGGGCGCGGCTGCGGCGGCGTGCAGGCGTTCGGCTTCGGCGGTCTCGCGGTTGAGGCGCTGCGACCGGTAGATCGACACATCGGTGTGGTGCATCAGCAGTGCGGCGATCCCGACCGCGATGATCGCGCCGGGCACCACGGAGAACGAGCCGGTCATCTCGGCCACCATGATCAAGATCGCCAGCGGCGCGTGCGCGACGCTGCCGAAACACGCCATCATTCCCACCACGACGAAGATGCCCGGGCCCTCAGGCACACCAGGCAGATGGAGCATCTCGCCAAGCCGCCAGATCGCCGCACCCACGAACGCCCCGATCACGATCCCGGGCCCGAAGATTCCGCCTGATCCGCCGGTGCCGATGGACAACGACGTGGCGACGATTTTAGCGAGGGGCAGGACCAGCACGATCCACAACGGAATGGTCAGCAGCCCGGTCTTGGTGGTTGCCAACTGCACCCAGCCGTAGCCGCTGCTCAGAACTTGCGGAATCGCCAACCCCATCAGTCCGACCAGCAGGCCCCCGAGGGTCGGCGCGAGCACCGATGCGCCGGGAACTCGCGCGGTCAGACCTTCGGTCGCATAAAAGACGCGCGCGAACAAATAACCCACGGCTGCCGCGACGATGCCGAGGACGACGAACCACAGCAGCGGCCAAGGGCTCTCGAAGCGGTATTCGGCGTCGACGTAACCAAACATCGGGTCGAAGCCCAAAAACGCGCCGAACAAGGCGTAAGCCGTGGCGGAGGTGACAAAGCCGGGATAGAGCACGCGGTATTCGAGGTCTTCGCGGTAGATGATTGATGCCGCCAGGACGGCCCCGCCGAGTGGCGCGCCGAAGATGGCGCCGATGCCGGCGCCCACCCCCAGCGACACCAGGATGCGGCCATCCTCGTCGGAGAGGTGCAATCGGCGGGTCAGCAGTGAAGCAAAACCAGCCGAGATCTGCGCCGTGGGGCCTTCGCGGCCGGCTGAGCCGCCCGAGCCGATGGTCAGCGCACTGCTGATCAGCTTCACCACCACCACCCGGGTCCGGATGTGGCGCGGATCGGTGTGGATCGCCTCAATCGCGCTGTCGGTGCCATGCCCGCTGGCTTCGGGAGCGAACTTGGCCACCAGCAACGCCGACACCAGCGCGCCTGCCGTCGTCACCAGCGGTAACGCCCAGGGCCGCTGGTAGTGGGAAGAACCCGGCTTGCCGCCCTCGACCAGCGGCGTAGGCATGTGGTAGCCGGCCACATAACCCAACAAAAAACTGGTCGTGTAGCGCAACGCCAGATAGAAGACGACGGCACCGAAACCGGCGACCACGCCGACGACGACGCCCAGCAAAAGCCATTTGTAGAGGTACTCGAGATTTCGGATGAAGCGGCCCAATCGTCCGCCGCGGCCGGGATCGATGTCTTCTGCCCCAAGCATCGCCAGTGACGTTAGCAGGGACCTCCCGCGGAATAATCGGACCGCGGTCCGGTTATATCTGGTAACTAAGTTTCAGGAGGTAAAGATGCCCGCGGTAACCGCAGACACGTTGACTTTGGAGCGGGTGCCGGCCGCCGGTCCGGCCGACACGGAACGTCCGGTGCGCTCGATCACCACCGGGCCGCATGGCTACGAGGGTGAAGGATTTCCGGTCGTCCGGGCATTCGCCGGAGTCAGCGCCGCCGCACTAGACCCATTCGTGCACATGGACCAGATGGGTGAGGTGGAATACCAGCCCGGCGAGCCCCGGGGGACCGACTGGCATCCGCACCGCGGGTTCGAGACGGTCACCTACTTGATCGACGGGCGGTTCGCGCACCAGGACTCGCACGGCGGCGGTGGTTTGATCACCGACGGCGCCACCCAATGGATGACCGCGGGCGCCGGCATCCTGCACATCGAAACGCCACCGGCCGACCTGGTCGAAACTGGCGGCCTCTTCCACGGCATCCAGCTTTGGGTAAACCTGCCGAAGAAGGACAAATTCGCCACACCGCGCTATCAGGCCATCGGGGGCACAGACGTCACCTTGCTTTCCTCCGACGACGGCGGCGCGCTCGTCCGCGTCATCGCAGGGGAGATCGACGGTCACCGCGGGCCCGGCGTTACCCACACGCCGATCACGATGGCGCACGCCACGGTCGAACCTGGCGCGCGGCTGAACATTCCGTGGAACCGCGACTACAACGCGCTGGTCTACGTCCTGTCCGGGCGTGGATCGGTCGGCCCGATCGGACATCCAATCCAGCAGGGCCAGCTGGCGGTGCTCGGTCCAGGTGAGCGGATCACCGTCGCCGCCGCGACGTCGCAGGAGTCGCGCAGACCCGCGTTGGAGGTGCTGATCCTGGGTGGCCAGCCGATCCGGGAGCCGGTTTTCCACTACGGCCCGTTCGTGATGAACAGCAAGGCGGAGTTGATCCAAGCGCTCGAGGACTTCCAGGCCGGAAAGTTCGGCAGCATCCCACCTGATGGATTGATGCCGCACACCGCGGCGCAACCGCCGCTCAGCTAACAACCAGCTTGTGCTAGCGCGGCGGTCAAAGGTGTGATTTGTGGCACAATTCATCCGTGGTGCAACCCGCCAGTCGCGGACCGGGTCGCCCCCCTGCAGCGAAGGCGGCCGAGACGCGGAAGCGCATTTTGCGCGCCGCTCGCGAGGTGTTCAGCGAACGCGGATACGACGCCGCCACCTTCCAGGCGATCGCAATCCGCGCTGACCTGACCCGGCCGGCGATCAATCACTATTTCTCGAACAAGCGCGCGCTCTACCGGGAAGTGGCGAAGGAGACCAACGACGTGGTTGTTGTCGCGAGTGTCCAGCGGGCGCTGCGCGAGACTACGCTGGTAGGCCGGGTGTCGGCGTTCATCGACGCCGCGACTCAGGCGGACATCGAAAACCGAACGGCGGCGGCGTTTTTGATCACGGTTGCGTTGGAGTCGCAGCGGCACCCCGAGCTGGGTCATGAGGAAGCCGATTCGGTTCGCACCACCCGGGAATTTCTGTCGCGGGCCATCGATGACGCGATCAAGAGCGGTGAGCTGGCTGCCGACACCGACGCCCCTGCGCTTACCGAGGCGCTGATCGCGGTTTTGCTGGGGGTTGGCTTCTACGCCGGCTTTGTCGCCAACCGGCACGAAATCGACACGGTCTTCGGCCAGGTGAATCAGTTGTTGGCTAACAGCCTCACCCGGCGCCTAAATTCAGGTCGGTGATGTAGCGCACAGAACCAGATAGTTAATCTAACTTATTTGGTAGCATGAGCGCGTTATGACTGATCTGTATGACGTGGGTTCTGTGCGTACCGACGGGGATAGCTGGGACATCACCGAGAGTGTCGGCGCCACCGCCTTGAGTGTCGCCGCAGCGCGCGCGGTGGAGACGGCAACAGCCGACCCGCTGATCCGAGACGAGTTCGCCTACTTGTTGGTGTCGTCGGCCGGTCGACCCTGGGCTCGGCTGACCAGCCCGGGTCTCGAGTGGATCGGCGACGACGAGCACGGACGCCGGTCGCACCGGCTGGCCTGTGACTACCAAGCTGTGCGCACCCACTTCTTCGACAGCTACTTCGCCGATGCTGTCGGCCACGGAATCCGGCAGGTGGTGATCCTGGCCGCGGGGCTGGATTCGCGCGCCTACCGGCTGGATTGGCCGGCCGGCACCACGGTCTACGAGATCGACCAGCCTCAGGTCGTCGAGTACAAGACGGCCACTTTGGACTCGGCCGGCGCCGCACCCAAGGCCACCCGGCGGACTGTGCCGGTGGACCTGCGCGACGACTGGCCCGCGGCGCTGTCGGCCGCGGGTTTCGACCAGACCCAGCCCACCGCGTGGCTGGCCGAAGGCCTTTTGCCCTACCTGCCGGCCGAAGCTCAGGACCGGCTGTTCGAGATGCTGACGGAGCTGAGCGCGCCCGGCAGCCGAGTAGCCGTCGAGTCGTTCAGCCTTGGTTCGGGCGACCCCGAGCGACGCCGCGCGGCGCGACGGGTCCGCTTTGAGCGGATGCGCGAAAGGCTCGGCCTCGACATCAATGTCGAAACCCTGACTTACCAGGAAAGCGACCGCGCGGATGCCGCCGAATGGCTGACCGCACACGGCTGGCAGGTGCACGCCGTGACCAACGCCGACGAAATGGCCCGACTGGGCCGGCCGATCCCCGCGGACCTGGCCGAAGAGTCGTTCACCACCAGGCTGCTGCACGCACAGCTCGCGGCAGCCGATTGATCACCAGACGCAGTTTGCAGGAGGCAGGACCACGATGAGTACCTTGCGCAGCCACGACGACACCTGGGACATCGCCACCAGCGTCGGCAGCACGGCAGTGATGGTGGCCGCCGCCCGAGCCGTCGAAACCGATCGCCCCGATGCTCTGATCCGCGACCCCTACGCCAAGCTGTTGGTCAGCCAGGCCGGGACGGGCGTGTGGGAAAGCATGCTCGACGACTCCCTGCTCGCCAAGGTGGAGTCGATCGATCCGGAAGGGGCCGCGGTGCTGCAACACATGCGCAGCTACCAGGCCGTGCGCACGCACTTCTTCGACGCCCACTTCACCGGGGCGGTGGCCGCCGGCATCCGGCAGGTAGTGATCTTGGCGTCCGGGCTGGACTCGCGGGCCTACCGACTGGACTGGCCTGCCGGCACCACGGTCTACGAGATCGACCAGCCCAAGGTGCTGGCCTACAAGTCGGCCACGCTCGCGGCGCACGCCGCGACGCCGTCGGCCGACCGCCACGAGGTGCCGATCGACCTGCGTCAGGATTGGCCGGCCGCCCTCGTCGGCGCGGGTTTTGACCCTGAGGCGCCGACGGCCTGGCTGGCCGAAGGTCTGCTGATGTACCTGCCGGCCGACGCCCAGGACCGGCTGTTCACCCAGATCACCGAGTTGAGCGCGCCGCGCAGCCGGATCGCGGTGGAAACCGCGGCCAGCCATGCCGACGAGCGGCGGCAGGAGATGCGGGATCGATTCCAGGGGCTGGCGGAGAAGCTCGGCATCGAGCAGAGTGTCGACATTCAGGACCTGATCTACCACGACGAGGATCGCGCGGTCGTCGTCGACTGGCTCAACGACCACGGCTGGCGGGCCACGGCACGAAACTCCGGGGACGAGATGCGCCGGCTGGACCGCTGGGTGGACGGCGTGCCGATGGCCGACGACACGGACGCCTTCGCGCAATTCGTCACCGCACAACGCGCATGGGCACGACGAGTCGCTCCGACGGCGACACCTGGGACATCGCGACCAGCGTCGGCGCGACGGCCGTCATGGTGGCTTCCGCCCGCGCGGCCGAGACGGCCAGCGAGCAGCCGCTGATCCGCGATGAGTTCGCGCAGCTGCTGATCGACGGCCCGGAACTCGCGCAGTTGGTGGCCAAGATGTCGACGACTTACACGGCCGATCCCGAGTTGGCGGCCGTCCGCGCACACATGGTCAACTACCAGGCCGCGCGCACGCATTTTTTTGACGCCTACTTCCGGGCGGCGGCCGCAGCCGGCATCCGTCAGCACGTCATGTTGGCGTCCGGGCTGGACTCACGCGCCAATCGGCTGGACTGGCCGGCGGGGACCAGCGTTTACGAAGTAGACCAGCCGAAGGTGTTGGAGTACAAAGCCGCAACGTTGGCGGCCCACGGCGTCCAGCCGGTTGTCGAGCGTCACGAGGTGGCGGCCGACCTGCGGTTTGACTGGCCGAAAGCGTTGCGGGACGAGGGATTCGACCCGGCACAGCGGACCGCGTGGCTGGCCGAAGGCCTGTTGATGTTCCTGCCGGGTGAGGCCGAAGACCGGTTGTTCACCGATATCGACGCGCTCAGCGCACCGGGCAGCCGGGCCTGCATCGAGGATTTCACCTTCGACGAGGCGGCGCGCGAGGCATACGACAAGCGCCGCGCCAAGACCGACGAACTGCGCCAGCGGATCGGCGACGAGAACGTCTTCGACCCCGGCGACCTGTGGTACACCGAAGACGAGCGCTGCGATCCGGCGGCCTGGTTCGATACGCACTCCTGGCGCGTCGAGTCGGTGTCCGGCCGCGACTACCTGACTCAGGTCGGTCGTCCGCTGCCGGAGGAACCCAACGTGGCGGCGACGTTCCGGGCTGTCTTCGTCTCTGCTGAGAAGCCGTAAGCGCGGGCGGCTGCGACAACTGAGGGCACCTGTTGCCCAACCAGGTGGTTGATTAGGATTGGGTTTTCGTCGGTCGAGGAAGGAATCCCCATGACCACCGAAGCCACCGAAACCACCGCACATGCCACCGTCGGCGCGGCCGCCCCGACTCACTCTGATATCCCGACAGTTGTCGCTCGCCTGCGGCAGACGTACTCCACCGGAAAGACCCGCAGCGTGGAGTGGCGACGAGCCCAGCTGCGCGCGCTGGAGAAGATGATGGCGGAAAACGAGCCGGCGATCGCCGACGCGCTCGCCAAGGATCTGGACCGCAGCCCGTTCGAGGCCTGGCTGGCCGACACCGCGACCACCGCGGGCGAAGCCCGGTATGCGGCCAAGCACGTCAAGAAGTGGGTGCAGCGCAAGCACCGGCTGCTCGAGCTGGCGCAGCTGCCCGGCCGCGGCTGGGTGGAGTACGAGCCCTACGGCACCGTGTTGATCATCGGCGCCTGGAACTACCCGTTTTACCTGACGCTCGGCCCGGCA
>Ga0209656_10001411_pt1 | contig 15715 bp, 15 predicted proteins | sample BogFormECP12_OM2_FD_188239 | JGI IMG/M metagenome (GOLD analysis project Ga0209656, IMG submission 188239) | Bog forest soil microbial communities from Calvert Island, British Columbia, Canada - ECP12_OM2 (SPAdes) (version 2) | ecosystem: Environmental > Aquatic > Freshwater > Wetlands > Bog ... | reverse complement strand
TGCCGCGGCGGGCACGCTTCACCGGAGCATCTGGAAATGGCGAAGAGCATGTTCGAGGCCGTGGGCCGGACAGTGGTGGTGGACGAAAAGAACATGGATGCGGTGACCGGCCTTTCCGCCAGCGGGCCCGCGTTTGCCTACATTATTTTGGAATCGCTCGCCGAAGCAGGAGTGAAAGTCGGATTGCCGCGCGATGTCTCCACGTTGCTGGCGGCCCAAACGATGAAAGGTGCAGCCAGCGTCGTACTAGAGACGGGCGATCATCCGGCGCTGCTAAAGGATTCCGTGACAACGCCCGCAGGCTGCACGATTGACGGGATAATGGAACTGGAAGAAGGAAAGCTGCGCGTGACGCTGATCAAGGCGGTCGTGAAGGCTACCCAACGCGCCGGGGAACTACTCTTTGATAAGTAATCTCCAGCCCCTAAGCTAACGCAACACAGTTTAATAACTCTTTACAAATGAATGACATAGTGGCAGCGTTCTACTAGTGAGCTTCAGCTTGTATAACGGAATAGCATGCTAGTTTAGGTTCTAAGCTACAACTAGCTCCGAGGGAAGCTGACGGAAAAAGACAACTCCGTGTCCGCGATGAAACCTGATGTAAGGGTCTGCGTGTCTTGAGAAGCCGCCTCGTTCACGAGGCGGACTATGTCACCGGAGGCAGGAGGAATAATGAGAGTCCTTGTTGCGATCGATGATTCAAAGTACGGGGAAGCAACCGTAGACAGCGTGGCTCATTTTTTCAAGCCCCAAGATACAGAGGCCAGAATCTTAACTGTACTGACCCCGGTCATCCTCACCTCTCCCCCACAGATGTCATCTGGATATGCTCCCGAACTCCAATTTCAGTCGAAAGAGGCCCACGCTCTGGTCGATAAATGTGCCGCGCGACTCCGCGCGAAAGGCTTTGACGCAGACGCTGTTGTGGAATCGGGCGACGTACGTGAATCGATCATTGACTCTGCTACCAGCTGGCATGCCGACCTCATCCTGCTTGGGTCGCACGGACGCAAGGGGATGACGCGCCTGCTTTTGGGGAGTGTCGCAGAATCGGTCGTCCGACACGCGAACTGTTCTGTTTTGGTTGTTCGCCCTCCTGCGGGCCAATAACCACGCAGTCTGTACGCACATTATCTCCGTCTTGGTCCTTACGCTTTATTCGTCAGCAATGAGGAATTCTATCGTCACTCTGACCCACAACAGAGGGCGGAGACTATCGTCACTGCGCACACTGTCCATCTAATCTGTTGAATCCATACTGAAAAAGGCCTCGGAACCCAGATGTCGCGATCGGCCTTCAACCTGCACCTTCTGCTACGGTAGAACGCGGTTCCACCGTGTAGGGTTTTTGATCAACCAGCCGCTCTTCGCTTCCAAAATCCAAAGCGTCGAACGCCGCCTCGAGCGTTGTGTCCAAGAAGCGACACCATTCCTGACCGCCCGAACAGCCGCAACAACTCTGTGGGCCGATTCGAAACTGGGCGGTGATGTAGGTCACTGCCGTCCGCTTCCCCCAAGTCGACCCTAGGTACTGAAGAATCGAACACCAACCATCGAAGTCTCGATCGGAGGAATACCCATGATCGCAAGAGATGTCATGAACCCGGGCGCGGTGTGCTGCCGTCCCGACACGAATGTTGCTGCGGCCGTCGAACTCATGTGGAAGCACAACTGCGGCATCCTGCCCGTCGTCGGAGCGAACGGCAAGCTTCAAGGTGTGGTCACCGACCGGGATATTTGTATCGCTATGGGTACCCGGAATCGACTCCCTGGAGAGATCACCATCGGGGAGATCGCCACAAAGAACGTCTTCACGTGTGGCCCGGACGATGAGATTCACCAAGCACTTCTGACGATCGCAGAACAAAAAGTCCGCCGACTGCCGGTTGTGGATGAGCGTGGTGTTCCCGTGGGTATTCTGTCCTTGGACGATGTTCTTACCCATGCCGACCAGAACAAATGGGAAGGCTGCTGCGAGCTTCCTTCCGAGGATGTCATTCGAGCTTTCAAGCGATTGCGCGGCTGGCAGCTGCCCTTGCCAAACATCAAAACTGTTTCGGCGCATGCTGCCTGATCGGGTATGCCGTAGTTCCTACGCAAGTCGAATGGGGAGCCGGTAATTCTGATTTGCTGTCGTTAACCTTTGTGGTGCTTGAAAAATTCTACTCGCGCAGACGCTTCTTTGCTTCTCCGAGTCTCCTGTACGGTCCTCCAAGATTCCGCCCCTTGCTGGAAACTACCTGGTAACCACCTTTCGCTTTCTTGATCATGGCGACTCCTTCTTCTTTCCGAACTCGTGCCAAAATAATTCATGCAATTTCCGAACCCTTTCATTCCCCTTTGCCGCGCACCGTCAACACCGGACTCAGCGCACCTACGACGATCTTGCGGCTTCAAGAATTCGTCGGCTGGCGAGCCGTAGCGAATCAATGTTTCCGACCAAAGTGCTTCTTCGGATGGAACGATTCGCTCGAGCCGATGCATGGCCTCGGCCACCGACAGTTCCTGCGCGATGACTCCCTCGCTTTCGCTGCGGCCCCGGGCCACGTGCAGCAAGATCAACCGCGCATCATTTTTTCTCCGCTAGAGAGATGGTATACGGCGCTGCAGCGAGCGACTCAGGAGTAAAATCTGTGGCAAAAAGGATTCCAGCAAATTGTCCGCCGCTTTCGCTTTTCTTGCCTGCGGATGGTCCGAGCGGTCATCACCGGCACAGGCGAACGACGAAAGATCTCTTCCGCGACGGATCCCAACAGCCACTTTGAGCCGCCTCGGAGGAATGTGAAAAGTCCGTCAAATACAAAATACTCACTCAGCCGCTCGGCATGCCGTTCCACCTCGACAATCCAATGTGATTTGCGACACAGCCGCTCCGGTAACAGTCTGCGATGCTGTTTAGGATTCTGAAACTCTCCTCCTCGCGAAAGGGCTCTACTCGGAACTCATAACATGAGAATTTTGATCGGAATGGATCCCTCTCCAGCCTCCAGCTACATCGTGGATGAGGCGGTGTCGCGTCCCTGGCCGGCCGAAAGTGAATTCTGCGTAGTCCATGTCGTCGATGAACACCAATTTGGACCATTTCCCAAGCTCGTCACGGACGCAAAGCGCCAAGGAGAGCGTCTGATCAACACTGCTTCCGACCGGCTGTCTCAGGCTGGTCAGAAATCCCAGGCCAAGATCATTCTCGGCAACCCGCGCAAACGTATTTCCGCTCTCGCAAAGCGCTGGAAAGCGGACCTCGTTATGGTCGGCGCGCATGGACAGGGCGTGATCGCCCGCTTTCTTCTCGGCAGCGTTGCGCAAGACACCCTCCGTTTCGCTCCCTGCTCGGTTGAAATTGTTCGTCCGAGCCCTTCCGGCAAACCCGCATCGTCTCACGCCATGAAAATACTCCTGGCAACCGACGGCTCCGAATTTTCCAGTGCGGCGGCCAAGTCCATAGCACAGCAGCCCTGGCCCTCTGGAAGCCAGATCCGAATTCTCAGCGTCGCGGAATTACCGGTGTTTCCATACCCAGCAGATGGCTCTTCTCTTTCGCCGGTGTATCCCGCGGGTTTGCTCCAAGAACTCGTCGACAGTGCCCGCAAACGCGCAAGCGAAGCGGTTGAAGCCGCTCGTGAAATATTGGTTGCGGCAGGACTCGAGCTCTTCGAAAACCAATCTAACCCCCTCGGCGATGCTCGTGCGCTCATTCTCGAGGTGGCCAAGGAATGGCAAGCAGATCTCATCGTTCTCGGTTCGCATGGCCGCCGCGGCTTGGATCGCCTAATCATGGGGAGCGTGTCGGAAAGTGTCGCCATTTACGCCCATTGCTCTGTGGAGATTGTTAGGTCTTAGTCAAACAGAAATTGCGTGAGCATACTCTATACCGTACGGCGCGGCGACCTGGCTTGGGAACATAGTTGGACTCGGCGAGTCGAGCTCAGTACGTCCCGCGCTGGCCAAGCTTACAGGAGGAACTAGATGCTTTCTCGAGCACAAATTGACTCACTCGATCGGCTTCCGGGAACGATACTGACTGTCTACATGAACACGCAGAAGGACGAGCCCGCGCGTCACTTGCCCGTTCCGCACTCCCTCACGTGGCTCCGCAATCAAGCGAAATCCATTGCCAATAGACTCACCTCTACGGAACGCGACCAATTTGAAGCGCAATGGAACCGCGTAGAGACATTTCTCGATGGTCGGCCCCCGCATGAAAAAGCTTTGGTGATCTTTGCAGGACCGAATACTTGGGAACTGGTTCCGTTGCCTGTTGGGGTCGAGAACGACTTGCGGTGGGGCCGACCAGCCAGCTCCCAATTGCTTCTCCTCGCAGACGAACACAAGCCGTACTGCGTCGTGGTTGTCGACAGAACAAAGGCACGCTTCCTTCGGTATCAATTTGCCGGTTTGCGAGAGATCGAGGAATACCTTTTCCCCCTCGACGATTCACAATGGAAGACCATCGACATGGGCCACGTGACTGGGCAACGTATCCACAAGACGCGGGGTTCACAAAGGGACAGCTACGATCACCGCGTCGAAGCCCAGTATGCAAGATTTTGCCGTGAGACAGCGCGTCGGGCAGCAAGCCTATGCCGCAGAGAAAAGCTCGAAGCCATCATTCTCGTCGGTGCCAGTCATCTGGTTGTACCGATCGCAGCGGGTATTCCGCCGCAGTTTCGGGAATCCCTCCTGCTGATTCGAGAAGACCTGGGCGGCATTCCCATCCAAGAGCTCAGCCCTCGCCTTGCCGCGCCGATTCGCGAATGGCAACAACAACGAGCGGAATCCCTGGTGTCTGACCTGCTTAGCGCAAGGCATGGCGTTTTCACGACCCCTGATGAAGTGATCGCCGAACTTCAAAAGGGCGCCATTAGCGAAATTGTCGTTGCAAGCGACTTCGCACCGAGTCTTTTCGAGTGTGACCGGTGCGGCTGGGCCGACCGCTCCACTGAGCAGTTCTGTCCGAAGTGTCGCACACGTCGTCGCATTGCGACCCTCAAGGAGGTACTGCCGCGATTGGCAAAAAATCACAAGACACGACTCTTTGTCGTAGATGGAGACCCGGCCGCAACACTGCGAAAGGCGGGCGGCATCGGCGGTTGGCGCCGCCTCACCGTCTCCGACCGCACGCTCGAGAATCGCGCCCTCAGCTACACCCGTTAGAGCGAAAAACACCTGAGTACCTCGACGCCTTTCGCGGACTTTTTTTCTACACCTCACCATCGCCAAAATTTGCAGTTACTACCGACGTTGCGCCCGTGGCGTCCCGGGAAAGCTCTTCTTTGATAAGTACGGGTTTAAGGATTCGGAAAACGAAAACACAGAAGCGCCGAGATTCGCCGAACGGGTGGGAAACCAAGAGGAGTCTTGGGATGCTGGTCACAGTTTAGAATTGTGCGTTTGTGGTAGGATGCACCCAGAGGTTGCCTGTGGCTGCCGCCTACATTCCGGTTCTGATTTTTGCGTTGCTGGTTCTGTCGTTTCCCGTGCTTGCGCTGATCGTCTTCAAGTTTATCCGGCCGGAATCTCGTGGTGGTCCGGCAAAATTTCAACCCTACGAATGTGGAATCCCTGCCGAATCAAAGGCCCGCGGACGGTATTCCGCGAGATTTTATATTGTGGCGATGTTGTTTGTGGTCTTTGACGTGGAGACCCTGTTCCTGTTTCCTTGGGCGATCTTATTTAGAGGATGGGTCGCGGCACATATGGCAGCATTTGCGATGGTCTCCATGTTTGTTTTTCTGGGAATACTGCTGATTGGATACGCCTGGCTGTATCAGAAGGGTGCGCTCGACTGGGCGTAAACTGCCAGAACTGGCCATCGGAAGAAGGGCCATTGCCGAGCAATGGCCCTTTTGCTTGGTCTGATTACTGCGCTGCGGGACCCGCCGCCGGCAGCGGATCGATCGTGAGCGACTTGGTTAGTTTAAAGTTAAGCCGGGTCTCCGGCTGGAGCGTTACGTTTTCCCCGCCCGTTGCGCCCGAGGCGGCCAACCCACCGCCTGCACCGACGCCAGCGCCAATGGCCGCACCTTTGCCGCCTCCCGCCAAACCACCAATTAATGCGCCGGCTGCCGCAGTACCACCTGTCATAATACCGGTGCGCTTGCCTTTGCCTTTAACCGTTTGGGCCCAGGTGCTCGAGGATATGGGATAGACCTTGCCATTCGCGTTGATGCTGGTCAGCATCAGCGCGAGATCCGCTTCGCCTTTGAAAGTGCCCTGTTTTTTCGATCGAGTAATAACACCGCTCACGGCCGATCCTTTGGGGATGGCTACTTGTCCATCGATCGAGATACTCGTGGCCAGGGTACCGTTAAATTGTTGGCCTGCGTCATCCACACGCGAATCAACCTTTTGTCCAAGGAAGATTGGCACGGAAGTTCCCGCCGGAATCACCACGGGCTGTGGTGGCGGCGGAGGAGGAGTTGGCTCAGGGGCTGCAGCATTCTGAGTCTGCATCGGAGCCTGGCCTGGCTGCCCGTTTTGCCCCGGCGGCTGAGAATTCGCTGTGGAGTTCGCATCGGGTGCCTGTGCCGGAGTTTGCTGCGGAGTAGCGCTTTGCATGTTATTCGGGGGCGCGGATTTTTCGCAGCCCGAGAGCAGCAGCGCCGCTATCGAAAGCGGAACGAGTACCTTCTTGGTGTTCATGGGATTCCTCTGATCTCCGAGTGTTGGGATTCCCCTGCCAGAAAAATCTGAGACCGGGGCGAGCTTGGGCGTAGGATTTGCTCTCGACCGGATACTATCATTTTGCGGGAATTTGGAATAGTTTCGCGGATTCTTTGAACGATCGAAGATTGGACGAACTACGTAAGCCCCGATACAATTTTGGCCATGATGCCTGAATCGCGCGTGGCCCCCCCAGCGACTGTTGGGGCAGCAACGCAACTAGCTCGGCAACTTTACGGTGTGCATGCCACTGCGCGGCTGCTTCCTGGCGAATTCGACGATAACTTTCATTTACAACTCGAAGATGGCCGCGAGTGCGTGCTGAAAATTATGCACCCGTTCCGCGAAGAATCATTCGTCGATATGCAATGCCGCGCGCTCACGCATCTTGCGGAAAAATCGCCGAAGCTTCTGCTGCCAAGCGTAGTACGAAACTTGCAGGGCGAGTCCTACAGCCAGGTCAGGTTAGAGGATGGGACAGACCGACTGGTTTGGCTATTGAATTTTTTGCCGGGCACGGTGCTGGCAGAGGCCAATCCGCGATCTGCGGAACTGCTCGAAAGCTTAGGGAAGTTGCTGGCTGAAATGGATCTGGCGCTCCTGGATTTTGCACATCCCGCGGCCGCGCGCGATCTGAAATGGGACATTACCCGGTCGCTGTGGGCCCGTGACTTTTTGTCTTCGGTACAAGACACGCATCGACGAAAACTGGTGGAAACGTTTTTGACGGCGTTTGAACAGGAAGTGCTCCCCCGTTTGGCCCGCTTGCGGCGAACTGTCATTTACGGCGATGCGAACGACTACAACGTGCTGGTAAGTGCGCCATGGCCGCAGCCGCGCCAGGTGATTGGGGTGATCGATTTTGGCGATATGCACGAAACGATCACTGTAGCTGAGGTTGCCATCGCTGCGGCGTACGCGTTGCTCGGTCAAGACGATCCCCTGAAGGCAGTTTCGGCAGTATTGGCGGGGTACAACAAGATTTTGCCTCTGACGGAAGAGGAGCTAACCGTACTTTTTTTCCTAATTGCGGCGAGGTTGGCCGTGAGTGTGGTCAACTCGGCAAACCGTCAAACACTTCTGCCAGAGGATGCCTATGTTACCGTGACGACGGCTCCCGCGTGGGAGGCTCTGGAACGGCTGGCGAAAATTCATCCGCGATTTGCGGAATATACGTTTCGCGCGGCTTGTGGAATTTCTGCGGTGCCGCAGGCGGCTAAAGTTGCCGGATGGCTAAAAAGAAACGCGGATGACGCCGCAAAACTAGTTCCACAGATCGTCGAGGATGCTGCCGTGCAGGTACTGGATCTAAGCGTTGGCGGCGCACTGCTCCCTGCAAATCCAGCGGAACTGACAGAACCCAATCTAACGAACAAACTGCAGCAATGGATGGCAACGACGAACGCGAATGCCGCGATTGGCAGGTACGACGAGGCGCGGCCGCTCTATCTATCACCATCGTTTGGCGAGAGTTCGAAGCCGACCGACGAGCGGCGCACGATTCATTTGGGTATCGATCTGTTTGTGGAGTCCGGCACGCCCATATCTGCTCCGTTTGACGGGACCGTGCATGCCTTTGCGAATAATAGAGCTGCACTGGATTACGGCCCCGTAGTGATCCTGCGCCATGCGCCCGATGCGGGGATTGAGTTTTTTACGCTGTATGGCCATTTGTCGGAAGCCTCGCTTCTCAGGCTCAGCCTTGGGCAAAAGATCGAAAAGAGATCTACATTTGCACAGGTCGGAAATGCCAGAGAAAACGGAGGTTGGACTCCACACCTGCACTTTCAAATTATTCTGGACCTGCTGGATTTGGGAACAGATTTTCCAGGCGTTGGGTTTGCCTCCGAGCGGGCCGTGTGGAAAGGCCTTTCCCCAGATCCCAATTTGATTCTGGGGGTTCCTGGTGATCGGTTCCCGGAAATGCCACCACCACTGGCTGAGACCCTCGCTCTACGGCGAACGCTACTGGGACAAAATCTGAGTATCTCCTATCGCCGGCCACTAAAAATTGTGAGAGGCTGGCGGCAATATCTCTATGACGATGCGGGGAGAGCGTATCTCGATGTGTACAATAATGTGCCACTCGTGGGCCACTCGCATCCGCGTGTGGTGCGTTCCGTTCAGGAACAGCTCGCAGTCCTCAACACGAATACACGTTATTTGCACGACAACGCGAATCGGTATGCGGAGCGTTTGATTGGTTTGCTGCCAGCTCCATTGCGAGTGTGCTATTTCCTAAACTCCGGAAGCGAAGCAAATGAATTAGCGCTGCGGTTGGCGGGCACACACACGGGCAGGGAAGACGTTATCGTGCTCGAACACGCTTACCACGGTCACACCACAACCTTGATCGATATCAGTCCCTATAAGTTTGCTGGTCCGGGTGGCCGCGGGCAGAAACCGTGGGTACATGTGGCGCCGATTGCGGATGATTTTCGCGGGATGTACCGGCGGGGTGAAGCCGACTTGGGGAAAAAGTATGCGGCGCATGTTGGCGAAATCTGCGAGAAGCTGAAAGGAAGCGGAAGAGGACTTGCCGCATATATTGCAGAAACTTTGCCGAGCGTGGCAGGGCAGATTGTCTTTCCGCCAAACTATCTTGAGGAAGCCTACCAACACGTTCGCGCAGCGGGCGGGGTTTGCATTGCGGATGAGGTCCAGGTAGGTTTTGGGCGCCTGGGAACGCACTTCTGGGGATTTGAGACCCAGGGCGTTGTGCCAGATATCGTGGTCTTAGGCAAACCCATCGGGAATGCATTCCCGTTGGCAGCGGTGGTCACTACGGCGGAGATCGCCGAGTCGTTCAACAACGGGATGGAATTCTTCACTACGTTTGGCGGGAGTCCCGTGGCCTGTGCCGCGGGAATGGCGGTTCTCGCCGTGCTGCATGATGAAATGTTGCAGCAAAACGCGTTAAAGGTTGGGGGGCAATGGATAACCGAACTGAAAGCATTGCAGGGGAGCTTTCCGATTATCGGCGATGTTCGTGGTTCAGGCTTGTTTCTGGGTATTGATTTCGTCAATTCAGAGGAGACCCGAGCCGCGGCACCCGACCAGGCTTCTTATGTGGTCGAGCGATTGCGCGATCTGGGTATTTTAGCTGGCGTCGACGGACCGCATCACAACGTGATCAAACTTCGACCGCCGTTGATATTTTCTGAGGCCGACGTGAAACTGTTTAGTGTCGCCCTCACGTCTATCCTGGAAGAGGATGCTTCCCGGCCATCCCTCCAGCACTAGCTCGCGGAGAACCCAACGGGAATGAGTTCGAGGCTTTACCCAAAAACGAAGCCGAGATAACGTACTTGTTATAGCGCCAGTCGAATTGTCCTTGGTCAGGAGAGAGCAATGTTTTCCGCAAAGACTCCAAGGAGGATATTTCTCCTCGCACTTTCTCTCTTGGTGCTAAGTGCGCTGAGCGCATCGTGGTTGATGTACCGGTTGTATTACGTGGAAAACCAGGTTCGCCACGCCTACGATGTTTTGCTCACGATCGATGCGGTCACTTCGAGCCTCGCCAAAGCAGGCCGCTATCGCATGGTCTACCTCGAAAATGAAAAGGCAGCCTTCTTGGATGAATTTGAGGCCGCCCAAGCGGAAGAGCACACCCAGCTAGAAAAGCTTCATGCGTTAATTTCCGATAACACGAATCAAATCGCGGCCTGCGCCCGTCTGGAAGCGTCAGCGGAAGCACGCTTGGCGGTGTTGCAATCTTCGATTGAGGCTAAAAAGATCGGTAAATTCACGCCCCAGGAGCAGGCATCCAGCACGACAGAACTGGTGAAAGCATCTTTTGAGACCGCATCCATTGCCGATGAAATGAAAGACGTGGAAGAACAGCTATTAGAAAGGAGGGCGACCTCAACTTCGAAGCTGTTTTTAACCATGCTGGTGATTCTGTTGCTCGCATTCTCACTATCCATTTGGCTTCTCTTTACCTACTACAAGAGATTGAAAAGGGAGTTGCGGGAACGTTCGAACGCCGAGTCCAACGCACAACGCCTTAGCGTTCTGGTAATGACAATGCAGGACGAAGAGCGCCGGAAATTTTCGCGCGAACTCCACGACAGTCTGGGGCAAAATTTGACGGCAGCAAAGATATTGGTGGATCAGCTGATTCGGAAACTTCCGGGTGAGAAAGGATTGCAAGAGTTACAGACAATCGTCAGTGAGACCTTGACGGAAACGAGGACCATTTCGCACTTGTTGCATCCGCCACTACTGGACGAGATGGGATTTGCGACGGCCGCCCGCTGGTTCATTGAGGGATATGCAAAACGCACCGGCATTCAGGTGACGGTAGATATTCCGGAGGAGCCGCAGCGACTGCCGCGCGTGCTGGAACTGACCCTGTTTCGCGTGTTACAAGAGACCCTGACCAACATTCATCGCCACTCGCAGAGCAAGAGGGCGGAAGTTACCTACAAAGTGACCAACAACGATGTGACCCTGTGTGTTTGCGATTTTGGCGTGGGGATAGCGGCTGAGAAACTGGCCGCGTTTAATACCGATGGGTCAAGAGTAGGCATCGGCTTAGCGGGAATGAGAGAGAGAGTCCGGGAGCAAGGCGGCAGCCTGGACGTGAAATCCGGTCCCAATGGCACAACAATAGTCGCCAACTTCAATATCGCGAACGAGGCCCAGGACGAGAATTCGGAGGGGCTGCTGAAGAGCCCCTCGCAGTCGCTTGAAAGCGTGTAAATCGCGGAAGGGAACGCTGGCGGCTAGGCTGTGAGCGATTTTTGCAAGCGTTTGGTTGACTTCGCGAGTTGCTTCTTCAGTTGTTCAACATGTTTTGAGATGGTGATTAATTCTTCCCTGGCTTCCTTGGCGATCTGGTGAGCCTTGCGATCCGCTTTCCCCAGAGCCCTGCCGACTTTTTTTCCTACTTCCGTATACTTATCTTCTTTCTTTGCCATGCTGTCCTCCTCAGTTTTTTGAATTACATACGAAAACCGTCGCTCACCAAGCCTACTGAAAAGAAGTATTTGCCTTCACTGGCCTATGCTCTTCACGCTCTTTCTGTTTGGCTTGTATTTCCTTTGCAGATGGAGGGAAGCTTTTAAAGCCCTCGATGACTTGTTTATCGGCTTGTTTCCAAATCTTATCTGAGTTTGTGATCTTTTCCATAATGTACAGGCGCCAATCCAGGCTCTTTCGTTTAGGATCGATCAAGTCGATTTGCAAAGATCCCGTGCGGGTACTGATGGCAGTGACATTGCTGTACCAATAACCCCAGTAGTAATCAATGAACGGGCCGTACGGGCCCCAATTGGTGTCTGTGGCGGCGGCAAGATGCGTTTGGCTATTGGCCCAGTAGCGTACAACGAGATCTGGATTTTCCTCAGGCTGAACCTCGCGCAGCCCCTTTTTAACCAGTTCCCGGGCGACCGCGCGGTGGACTCGATTCTTGATGAGATCGGGATTGATCTGCATCGTGACCAGGCTATCCACGCCCCCGATATAGGCAAAAGTCTTAAACTTGGAGAACTCGACACCGGGGTCAAAATCGACGACTATCTTGGCCGCCGCGGGCACCGCAAAGAGCAACAGCGACAAGAGCGCGAGCCTAACGCACTTGGCTCTTTGTGTATACCATCCGAGCATTCTACCTCCACTTACCTAGGGAAATCGACCACAGCTGAGAGATGCGAGACCCGGCGCAGTTCTCTAGCCGTTAGTTTAGGTTATGGGCGGGGAATTGGCGAATGTTCTGAAGCGGAAATTGTAGCAACCCAGATGACGGGGATCTAAGTTTCGGCGTCAATTGGCTCGGCGCTGAAAAGCCGGGCCAATTCCGCATGTTCCATGACGACTGCCGGATCTCTCTGAATCGCTTCGAAATATTGTTTTTGGAAGCCGTCGCCAGTTTCCGATGGCAAGAACAGCTTACGCGCAAGGGAAATGGCCTCATGCGACTCCACGTCGTCAACCTCTTTTTCTCCAGCGAGCATTTCGTCGATGCGCACTACGAATTCAGAAATACTGTGGAGCCAGGCAAATTGGGGATCATCGACGACAAGGCGGAACAGTTCACCAACATTGACCTGTCCATAGACCTTTTCGTATTCGCGGCGCTCCATTTCGAGAAGGGTCTTGTGGAGATTCAGCAGCGTGATGCGAAGGGCGACGAGCTTCTGTCGCGCCGGAGTGTCGCGCGCGTCACCATGATTTGAATACGGGTCGATCGGATTAGCCACGGTTGTCTCCCTCATTCATTCTGCTTGAGACGCGCCTATTTTTCTACTTCCGCCGGGTAATCGAATTTGCGCACGGTCAATAGGTTCCTCACGCTCGTCACTCCTTGCACTTTACCAGCCTCTTTCGCGGTGAGCGCAACATCTGGTTCCTTGTCTACTTTTCCGACCAGAGTGACTGCGCCGTTTTTGACAATGATGTGGATCGGAGGTACGGCCTGAATTGCGTAGACGGCCAGTTCGGTGTCTTCAAAGATGGCGCGGTAAACCTCGCGTCGAAGTTCGTCGTCGGTGGCAGAGTGAGGAAGTACTTCAATGTTGTTTACTACCCTGCCGACGCCTTCAAGACTCCTAACCGCGGCTTCGGCGTGAGCTTTCAGGGTAGGGCGCAGAACCTGGCCGGTCAGGGTAACCGTGTCGCCCGAAATGGAAAATTCAATGGTATCGAAGACCGAATAGTAAGGCAGTACCAGCAGTTGATGACGCAAAGCGCGCGTAAGCGGCTCAGAAATCTCGATGCGGCCCGGCTTTGGGCTGGCGGGAGATTGCGCGTGGACGAGCGCAATCGGAAGCACAACGCTCAAGAATAGGGACGTAAGAAGGCGCAAGGTATTCGCGCTCATCGGTCGATTCACCTGAAGAGCTAATGTATTGCCACGCACGAAGCGTACTGGTTCCAGCATTTCGCAGCCTGCGTGATAGCATACGACAGGGATCGCGCGGGTTAATCCGAAACTTGTGCTCGATTGTCCTGGAGGAAATCAAGAGGGTGCTGGCCATAGCTCATCGGGGTGCGTCCGGATATGCGCCGGAAAATACATTGGCTGCGTTTCGCCGCGCGGCGAGCCTGGGGGTCAGTTTCATTGAGACCGATCTGCAGTTGACACGCGACGCGCATTTCGTAGCGTTGCATGATGAAACGGTGAATCGTACCACCACCGGACAGGGCGCGGTGCAGCATCTGACCCTGGCCGAGGTTCGACGACTCGATGCCGGTTCATGGTTCGGCAGCGAATTTATGGGTGAGCGCGTGCCCACGCTGCTTGACATCTTGGATTTTGCGCGGAAGAACGATGTGGTCTTCTACCTGGAGCTAAAGCCAAGCGGATTCTGGGGCGGTGAACACGCCCTGATCAGTGCGCTGCGCGATTCGGGAGAAATCCAGCGCGCGGTCATCATTTCCTTCGATCCTGTCATTTTAGAAGGTCTGCGGAGGATAGAGCCTACATTGATGACCGGATTGCTGTTTGATGGACAGATAGAGAATCCCTTTGCAAGGGCGCTGGAAATTGGAGCGCGGCAATTGGCCGTCAAGGGCAATCTGGTGACTCCGAATTTGTTAGCGGAAGCGCACAAGCGAGATCTGCAGGTGGTCTGCTGGACGATCAATAATCCCGCGCATATGCGGTTGCTGGCGGCAGCGGGAGTGGATGGAATTATGTCGGATTATCCGGATCGATTGCTTTCCTCGCTAAAGAAACAGCCTTAAACAACAGAGCCAGTTGCGGCACACTCAATTGTTCGGCTCTGGCATCTTCCCTAATCTGTAAGCTTTGCAAAACCGAACGAGTCCGGTCCGGTTTCAAAATGGTTCGAAAATTGTTGGTGAGGGTCTTTCGTTTCTGGGCGAAACAGGCCTTCACGAACTCCAGAAAGCTATCCTCATCAGGCAGATTCAATTTGGCCTTTGCGCCTGGTACCTTCATGCTGATCAGGGCTGAAGATACTTTTGGAGGTGGATCGAACGCTATTCGCGGAATCTGAAATACCAGCTCTGGGCGGGTGAAAAATTGTGTTGCGACAGATAGATAGCCATACGCTTTGCTGCCGGGGCTGGCTGTTAAGCGCTCCGCAACTTCCTCCTGAATCACGATATAGATCGTGTCGATCAGATCCGCGAAGGAAAAGAAATGATGGAGAATAGGTGAAGTGATGTAGTAGGGCAGGTTGCCGTACAGATGGATGCGACGGCCCGCGGCGAGAGCGCCAAGGTCGGCCTGCAGAACATCGCCGGAAGTAACGCTGAGATTGCGATACTTCGCGGCAAGCTTGTTTAATCCGCCGATCAAGGAGGAATCAAGCTCGATCGCATGCACGGGCACGCCGCTGCGAATAAGATGCTGGGTCATTTCACCGTGACCGGCGCCCACTTCAATCCAGCAATGACCCTGCACGTTGGCAGGGGGGATTAGGCCCATGGCGGCGGCATGGGGCGAGACCTGTATGGCACGGGCGATTTGTTCGCGCCAGCCGGGATCGCTCAAGAAATGTTGTCCAAGTTTTTGCCGAGCCATTGTTATTGAGTGTATCGCAAGGATCGGAAAGCAAAGGCATTCGTTCTCGGGCGATTCAGAAAACCCCGCTGATTGCTTTTCTTGACGCTTCGGGCTTTTCTCCGTTAGCGTAGAAAATAGCGCGAATCTCATGCGAATCCTCTTTGTTGCCTCCGAAGCGTTGCCGTACGCCAAAACCGGCGGACTTGCCGATGTTATTGAAGCCCTGCCGAAAGCGCTTGTCCGGCTAGGTCATGAAGTTGCAGTTTTTCTACCCCGCTATCGCGGTGTAAAAGCTTCCACCATCAGTCTTCCGAGCGTAACGATTGCGCAGGGAACCAGGCTGCGTTTTCCGGCGATCAGCAACGGCTCGGTGCTTCATGGAGTGCGCTATTTTTTCCTGGAAGACCCGGCTTATTTTGATCGCGAGGGACTGTACGGGGACAAAACCCGCGAGTATCCCGACAATGCCGAGCGTTACACTGAGTTTTGCCGCGCGGCGATTGAACTGGCCAAACAGCTCTGGCTTCCCGATGTGATTCATTGCCACGATTGGCAGACCGCGCTGATCCCAGT
>Ga0209656_10001410_pt1 | contig 15729 bp, 12 predicted proteins | sample BogFormECP12_OM2_FD_188239 | JGI IMG/M metagenome (GOLD analysis project Ga0209656, IMG submission 188239) | Bog forest soil microbial communities from Calvert Island, British Columbia, Canada - ECP12_OM2 (SPAdes) (version 2) | ecosystem: Environmental > Aquatic > Freshwater > Wetlands > Bog ... | reverse complement strand
GATCCCAGTCGAAGGACTCGATCACCAGCGGGACGGTGCTGGCGCGCCGGCCGCCGAACAAGATCGCCGAGATCGGCACGCCCGCCGGGTCGTCCCACTCCGGCGCGATGATGGGGCACTGGCTGGCGGGGGTGGTGAACCGGGAGTTGGGGTGGGCGGCGGGCTCGGGCGAGTCCGGGGTCCAGTCCCGGCCCTTCCAGTCGGTCAGGTGCGCGGGCGGCTCGTCGGTCAGGCCCTCCCACCACACGTCGCCGTCGTCGGTCAGCGCGACGTTGGTGAAGATGCTGTTGGCCGTGAAGGTCGCGACCGCGTTGGCGTTGGTCTTGGCGCCCGTGCCCGGCGCGACGCCGAAGAAGCCGGCTTCCGGGTTGATCGCGTACAGCCTGCCGTCGGTGCCGAACCGCATCCAGGCGATGTCGTCGCCGATGGTCTCGACCTTCCAGTCCGGGATGCTGGGCTGCAGCATGGCCAGGTTGGTCTTACCGCACGCGGACGGGAAGGCCGCCGCGATGTACCTCGCCTCGCCCGCCGGGGGAGTGATCTTGAGGATGAGCATGTGCTCGGCCAGCCAGCCCTCGTCCCGCGCCATCACCGAGGCGATCCGCAGCGCGTAGCACTTCTTGCCGAGCAGCGCGTTCCCGCCGTAGCCGGAGCCGTAGGACCAGATCTCCCTAGTCTCGGGGAACTGGGTGATGTACTTGACCTTGTTGCAGGGCCACGGCACGTCGGCCTGGCCTGGCTCCAGCGGGGCGCCGACCGAGTGGACGGCCTTGACGAACGAGCCGGTCTCCTCGATCGAGCGGAGCGCCGGGGTGCCCATCCTGGTCATGATCCGCATCGAGACCGCCACGTACGGCGAGTCGGTGATCTCGACGCCGAGCTGGGAGATGCTGCTGCCGAGCGGGCCCATGCAGAACGGGATCACGTACATAGTGCGGCCCCGCATGCACCCGTCGAAGATCTCGGCGAACGTCTCGCGCATCTCGTCCGGCGCGATCCAGTTGTTGGTCGGGCCCGCGTCCTGCTCGCGCTCGGAGCAGATGAACGTGCGGTCCTCGACACGGGCCACGTCACTCGGGTCCGAGGCACAGTAGAAGCTGTTCGGCCGCAGCTCCGGGTTCAGCCGCGTGAAGGTCCCGCCCTCGACGAGCAGGCTGGTTAGCCGGTCCCATTCGGCCTGCGAGCCGTCGCACCAGACGACGTCGTCGGCCTTGGTCAGATCGGCGATCTCGCTGACCCATTTGGTCAGCTCGGGAAGGCTTGTTTCACCCTCGATAGGGTCTGCGCTGAACACTGCTATCACTCCTGCCCCAGGACTAACATGTGGCGGTTTACCGACGTTCAAGATTGGCCCGAACGACGCCGGCTCATGCTCTATAGTCCACTCTTGTCTTATCTCCCGTCGCCCACGGCAGGGTCAAAAGTCCCGCGTAATCATGTGATCTGGGTCATGTGACCTGGGTCGCAATGCCGTCGGCATGCGCCACGACCTGGGCGGGGTTCGCCACCGGTGCGGGGATCAGTTATGGCGCCGGTGCGGGCTCGACGAGAAGCACGTGGGTAATTTCAAGCCGCAGGCCGATGATCCGCTGGATGAGCCCGGCCAGCGCTGCCTGATCGGGCAGCTCGCAGCGCAGGGTGGTCGTGTCCGGGCCCACGGTGACCTGGCAGTCGTCGAATTCCGCGCAGGTCGCGGCGCCGGCCTGGCCCCTGAAGGTGATCTCGTACGTGGGTGATCGCACCGGGGTTTCGCCCTTCGGTCTGCCTGGTTCCTGAGTGTGGCCAGCGTGCCAGCGGGCTTGGCCGCTGTCATCACCCATCAGAGGGTGACCCGGGGCTTGACGCGATAGCCAGCGATTGCGCGGCGGCTACAATTAGCCTGGTAAGGGCCGCAGCGGCGGCCATCGCCTGAGCGGGCCTGGAACTGCGGGGGGTACGTTTCGTGGCAGAGAGCGTGCCGCCCGGGCGCGGCGGCTCACCGAGCGCGCGGTTCGCGGTGACGAAGTTCCGGCCGCCGACGCTGCCCGCGACGCTGGTCACGAGGCCGGTGCTGCAGGACCGGCTGATGGCCGGGGCTGGCCGGCGGCTGACCGTTGTCGTGGGGTCGGCGGGAGCAGGCAAGAGCGTGCTGCTGTCGAGCTGGGCCGCGGCCCGGTCAGCAGGCGTCACCTCCTGGCTGTCGTGCGACGAGGCGGACGCTAACCCGGTGCGCTTCTGGGCCGGCTTCATCGAGGCCCCGAGGGCCGTGGTGCCGGAGTTCGGCGCCGATGCCGCCGACCTGCTCGCGATGGACGCCGCCATGTCGGCCGACGTCACCGCGTCGATCGCGAACGACGCCGCGAAGCTGCCCGCGGGGTCGGCGATCGTGGTGGACGACTTCCACTACGCGGCGCCCGAGGTGGCACCGAACATGACCGATCTGGTCGAGCGGTGGCCGGCCGAGACCGCCCAGCTGGTGCTGGCGAGCCGCGTCGATCCTGCGCTGCGGCTGCACCGGCTGCGGATGTCGGGTGAGCTGTGCGAGCTGCGCGACCGTGACCTGTATTTCTCGCTGGCCGAGAGCGGTGATCTGCTAGCGAACTTCGGTGTCGAGGTACCCGGTGCTGACCTGGCGGTTCTTTATCAGCGCAGCGAGGGGTGGGCGGCGGCGCTGCAGATGGCGGCGCTGTCGCTTCGCGGCGCCAAGGACCCGGTGCGGGCGGCGCGGGCACTGGAGGTGCGCGGTCACGCGATCGCCGAGTATTTCATCGCCGAGGTTCTCGATCGGCAGCCGCCGGAGGTTACCTGCTTCATGCTCGATACGTCGGTCCTCGGCGAGCTGACCGCAGACGCATGCGCAGCGGTCACCGGGAGAGGCGACGCGGCGGTGCTGTTGCGCAGCGTCGACGCGGCCAATCTGTTCCTGGTGGCGCTCGATGATGAACGGACCAGCTTCCGGTATCACCATCTGGTGCGCCAGGTGCTGCGCGCCGAGCTGCGTACCAGGGATCCGGCCCGCCAGCAGGCGCTAGAGCTGCGGGCGGCGGAATGGTTCGCAGCCACCGGTGACAGCCGGCGGGCGAGCCGCCACTTCCTGGCGGCACGGCAGGCCGACCGGGCCCTGGCGCTCCTGGAGGAACAGGCGGTGACCGAGTTCCTGCGTGACCCGGCGCTGCCGCCACCGCTGGATCTGAGCGTGGTCGACCCCGCGCTGCTGGCGGATGCTCCCGACCGGCTGCTGGCGCTGGCCGCTGACCTGGTGCTGTCGGGCGACCTGGCCCGCGGCGGCGAGTACGTCGACCTGCTGGAGCGCGCCCAGCCGCCGATCGAGCCCGAGTCACGGCCAGCCGCCCGGCTGGCGGCGCTGCGGTCCGTGCGCTTCGGGCTGACCGGACAGATTGACCAGGCCGTGGACGCGGCCCTGGCCGCGCGGGCCATCCAGGAGCGGACATCGCTCACCGATGAGTGGGTTACCGCGGCCCTTCCGGGAGTCCTGCTGCGCGCCTATGCGTGCCTGGAAGACTACGAGGCGGTGGAGCGTGAGGCCGCCGCGGCCCTGGCCGGCCCGGCGATCACCGAGCCGGTCAACCTGGTGCTGGTGCCTGGGGCGCGCGCGCTGGCCTGGTTCGAGTCCGGCCACCTGCCTCAGGCCGCGGACGCGGCCAGGACCGCCGAGGCGCAGGCCCGGCGGCTGGGATTCGGCCAGCACTTTTTCGCCATGGATTACCTGCGGGCGCTGGCCGGCCTGGCGCTGGAGCGGCGCGACCTCGACAGCGCGGAGCAGTTCGCCGAGCAAGCGCTGTCGATTTCGGAGCGCAAGCGGCCCGTCGTTGAATTCCTGGCGCGGCTCGACCGGGCCCGGATCTGGGCCTGCCGCGGGCAGGTCCGCGAGGCGCTCGCGACCATCGAGCCGGCCCGCCTGGTCCTGGCCGGGACCAGCTCGGTGCTGCTGGCGCGGGCCGATGAGCTCGAGGCGCTGCTGCGACTGTCGCTCGGCGACCTGAGCTCCCCGGCTGAGCTGGCCACCGGGCTGCCCGCCGTCCAGCGCGCGCTGCTGCTGGCCAGGGTGGCGCTGGCGTCCGGCGAGCACCACGCCGCACGCGAGCGCCTGCAGGCTCTGCCGCCGGGTGACCTGACGCCGCGGCGCGCGCTGGAGCGGCACATACTCCTGGCGGCAGCCGCGATCGGGCGCGGCGATCCGATGACCGCTGGCATCGTGTCCGGCGTGCTGGAGATCGCCCGGCGCGAGGGCTTCCTCAACACGGTCGTGACCACCGCACCCCAGGTGACGGGCTACCTGGCCGGGCATTCAGCGCAGCTCCGGCCCGATCCCTTCACCGAACGGCTGATCAGCGCGGCTCTCGAGGTCCGCGCCGCCTCACCGGAGGCCTCCCGGCCCGGCCGCGCGCTCATCGAGCCCCTGACCGAAGCCGAGGTGCGCATCCTCACGCTGCTGCCGACCAGCACCTACCTGCAGATGGCAGCCACCCTCTATATTTCGCGCAACACGGTAAAAACCCACCTCCGGTCGATTTACCACAAGCTCGGCGTGGCATCACGTTCGGAGGCCATCCAGCGGGCGGTGGACCTGCGCCTTATCTGAGATCGTTTCCGCCGTGCGGGGTATCACCCTCGCATGGGCGACGACATCCCCAGCCCGTCACAGCAGGATCAGGCACAAGCCTCCGGGCAGTCCCGGCGAAAGCTCGATGATCGGTAAGGATTACTGGTGCGTGAGGCGTCCTACGGGGACGGGCAGCTGCCCGGCCGTGATCCGTGCACTGTTCTGGCGTTGCCGCAGCCATTGCTGCAGCCGTCGTCGCAGCCCCCCGCGGGCCTGGCCGGGCCGCTGGAGACCAAGCTCCATCCGCCCAGGTCGCGACCGGGATGGGTGGAGCGGGCTCCGCTGACTCGCCACCTGGCCGGCACCACGACCAGGCTGGTGCTCGTGGCCGCGCCCGCGGGGTCCGGCAAGACGACTCTGGTCGCGCAGTGGCGTACCAGCGTGGGCGAGGGCCGGCGGTTCGCCTGGGTTTCGCTGGATCGCGACGATGATGACCCCGGCAGCCTGTGGTGGCATGTCGTGAGCGCCCTGCAGCGAGCTTGCCCGCAGATCGACGGTGATGCCATCCTGACGGCCCTTCGGGCGCCGGCCCAGGACGTGGCTGGAACGGTGCTCCCCATCCTTCTCAACGAGCTGGCCGCGCTCTCCGCGCCGGTTGCCCTGGTGCTCGATGATTACCACGAGATCAAGAACGGCAGCTGCCACGACCAGATGGCGTTCCTGCTGCATCATCTGCCGTCAGCTGCCCAGATCGTGCTCATCACGCGGGCCGATCCGCCCCTCCCGCTGGCCCGCCTGCGGGCGGCCGGCGAGATGGTCGAGATCCGGCAGCACGAGCTGCGCTTTACGCCCGCTGATGCGGCCGCGCTCGTGCATGCCGTGGCCGACGTCCAGCTCACCGAGCCAGACCTGGCCGACCTGGTGGCACGGACCGAGGGATGGCCGACGGGGTTGTACCTGGCGGCGCTCTCGCTTCGCGGCCACCTTGCGCCAGGCGCCTTCGTCCGCCAGTTCGCCGGAGAGAACCGGTTTGTCGTCGACTTCCTGACCGAGGAGGTACTCAGCCGCCAGCCGGACGAGATCAGGCAGTTCCTGATGCGGACTTCCGTCCTGTCCCGGTTCTGCGCCCCACTGTGCGACGCCGTCACCGGCTCGGCCGACGCGGCGGACATCATCGAGGTGCTTGACCGGGAGAATCTCTTCCTGGTGCCGCTTGACGACAACCGGCAGTGGTACCGCTACCATCACCTCTTCGCCCAGTTGCTCCGCGGTCAGCTCGACCGGACCGAGCCCGGTATCGCGGCCGTCTTGCACGAGCGGGCCAGCGCCTGGCATCGCCGGTCGGGGTCGGTCGAGGAGGCGGTCAGTCACGCCCTCGCGGCGGGCGACGTCGCCGGGGCCGTCGACCTCATCGCGCGTGACTGGTACGCCTACACCGATGCCGGCCGGACGGCGACGGTCCGCGGATTGATGCGCTCGGTTGGCGATGACCGGATCGCCGCCAGCCCAGTTGCGGCGCACTGCGCGGCATGGGTCGCGGCCATGTCCGGCGACCAGGGATCCGTGCTCCGCTGGCTACCGGTTGCCGAAGCCGGCCACCACGCCGGGCCGCTGCCCGACGGAATGAGATCACTGAGTTTCTCAGCAGCGCTGCTGCGAGGCGTCTGCGGCTTCGGCGGCCTCCGGATTATGCGCGAGTCGGCGGCCACGGCCGCCGAGCTCGAAGCCGACCCGGCCTCGCCGTGGTACGCCCTGGCCAGGGCTGGGCTTGGCTTCAGCCTTTACCTGTCCGGCGAGCCCGAAGCGGCGGCGGCGGCGCTGGCGGAGGCAGCACGGAGCCAGGCATCCTATCCGCTGACACGTATGTTCTCCCTCTCCGTGCTGTCCCTGGTCGCGGTCGAGCTGGGCAGGCTGCCGCAAGCGCAGGAGGCCGCGGACGCGGCGCGCATCCTCGCCGGCCGCGATGATCTCGATGAGGCGCCGCAGAGTTCCCTGGCCTACACGGCGACGGGCGCGGTCCATGCCGCGCACGGCCAGCTGGACGAGGCCCGCCTCGACCTTTCCCACGCCCTGGCGTTCCGCCGGAACCTGTCCGCAATCACCCCATGGCACACCTTCGAACCCACGCTCCTGCTGGCCCGGGTGCTCCTCGAGCTGGGAGACCGCGCCGGCGCCGCGGAGCTGGCCGCCAACGCCAGGGATGTGCTTACCGCGCTGCCCGACGGCGCGGAAGCCCAGCTGGCCCGGCTGGCCGAACTCGACCAGCGGATCGCAGCCGGCCAGCGCGTGCGGCCACTCGCCGTGCCGCTCACCGAGCGTGAGGTGGCTGTGCTGCGTCTGCTCAGGGGCACGCAGTCGCTACGCGAGATCGGGCAGGAGCTGTACGTATCCGCGAACACGATCAAGACCCATACGCAGGCGATTTACCGCAAGCTCGGCGTGTCCACCCGGCACGATGCGGTAGCCCAGGGCAAGCAGGCGGGGATCCTCTAACCGCAACCGTGCGCCACTCACCCCGGTGAATCAACCGCCGGGTGAGAACTTCTCACCTCTTTCGTGTGTATAAAAAGGGACATGCCATCCGCGCAAGACAATCCAGACGATGGCGGCGGACGGGCTGTTGCTCCACGAGGAGGCCGATCGTGACCGTGCCCATCGGCCCTCGCCGGTACCGGATCATGCTGCGCGGTGAGTGCGGGCCGTTGATGGCGGGTGTTCTCGATGACGTCCTGGTCGAGTCTTGCCGGGGCTGGACGTGTGTGATGGCTCTCGTTCGCGACGACGCTGAACTGCACGGCTTGCTGGACCGGCTCGGTGACTTCGCGTTGCACGTTGTCAGCCTCAACGAGCTCGGCGCGGACGCGCCGCGCGCACCGGCCGCCGGGCGGCCGCCGGTGAACCTTGGCCCCTGCGGGGCAGCCTCGGCGGAATGGCTGCAAGGCGCCGCCGCCGGTGATCCGGCCGTGCTGGCACCCGGCCCGGCGGCCGGCCATATCGAACAGCCCAGGCTAGATTCCAGGGCCGATGCGATGGCCCGTCTGGCCGCGCTCGTGGCGGGCGGCCAGCCTGGGACAACGTACGAGGAGCAGGTTGCCGCGGCCCTCGATCGCGGTGTCACGCTCAACGAGATCGTGGGCGTGCTTGCCGCCCTGCTCCCAACGGTGGGAGCTGATCGCGTCACTGCGGCGGCGGCCGCAACTCTCGGGGTCCTCGGCGTGCAGCCCTCCACCCGCGTGAGCTGAGCAGGGCCCGGGCGTGCGCCAGCACCAAGGGGTCATTGTCCACGTAAACGGTCCGGCTTAACTTAGGTATCCCGAATTATCTCGGCGAGGAAGCGCGCGCTGGCCGCGGGGGTCAGGGCTTCGGTGCTGAGGTGGTTCATGACTTCCATGTAGTGATCGACGTCCTCGCGTTTGTCTAGGTAGAGGGCGCTCGTGAGCTGCTCGATATACACGACGTCCGGTACTTCGGGTTCGCCGAAACGCAACACGGTGAACGACCCGCCCGCCGCGGCGTGCCCGCCCCGGCTGAACGGCACGACCTGAACGGTGACGTGGCGTAGCTGGGCGACCTCGATGAGCCGCTTCAGCTGGGCCTGCATCACCGCGCGTCCGCCCACCGGGCGCCGCAGCGCCCCTTCGTCGATGACCGACCAGACCTGCGGCGGCTCGGCGCCGGTGAGCAGGTCCTGTCGCTTGAGCCGGACATGCACCCGCCGGTCGATCTCCTCCGCGCGGGCGGCCGTGTGGCCGAGCAGGGTGACGGCGCGCGCGTAATCCTCGGTCTGGAACAGGCCGTGCACGAACTGCAGCTCGAACGTGCGGATGACCGAGGCCGCCATCTCCAGGCCGAGATACGCCTCGAACCAGTCGGCCATGATGTCGCCGTACTTCGACCACCAGCCCGGGGCGTTGGCCTGCCGGACGAGCGCCACCACGCCGGCCCGCGTTTTCTCGTCATCGATGCCGTACAAGGTGAGCAGGTCGGTCACGTCCCGTTCCTTGAACCGGACCCGGCCGTTTTCCATCCGGCTGATCTTGGACCGAGACGCCCTGATCTCGAACCCGGCCTGCTCGGGCGAGACGCCGGCCGCCTCGCGAAAGCGGTGCAGTTGGATTCCCAGCAGCATGCGCGGCACGGTCGGGCCCAAACCGTCGGCAGCAGGCCTGCCGTTCCGCTCAACCGTGCTCATCATCGCTCCGATGGATTGGCGCCCAGTGCCTGCCACCGCGCATATACGGCACCTTATCATCGCGCTATGACGCCGGCCGTCATGCCATTTAGTATGACTTCTCGGTAAATAACGTGATATCCCAGCTGACACGCCGGTATTGGGTGTCAGGCCCGCGGACCCAGGTCGTCGAACTCGCCATTCTTCACACCGGTCAGGAACGCCTCGACCTCGGCGCAGGTGTAGATCAGGGCCGGCCCGGATGGGCACCGGGAGTTACGGTGCAGCCTAACAGAGCAAATGCAAGTGCATAGGTACGTGCAGAAATTTGCCTAAGCAACAAGTAAATGGTACGTGCGCGAGCCACGGCAATCGCGAATGCATACGAAAAGGGCGCCGCTAACAGCGCCCTTCTCGCCGGTGGCTAGCCGGGATACCCCGGCGCTATGCTCCGGGCGCTACCCTTCCGGCTGGCCGCCGAGCGCCCGCAGCTTGCCGCGCACGATCACGCCGTCTTCGGACCGAACGAGCACGAACCCGCTGAACCCCGCCGCCTCCAGCCGCTTGAGCTGGGCGCCGAACTTCCCGCTGCGCCGCACCGTCTCGACCACCCGCTCCGACCCGGAAACCCCAGAAAGGCCGGAAGCCTCGCGCAGCTCCCGCGCGATGGCGAGCGCCTCGGTTACCGGCACGTCGCTCTCGACCAGTACGGCGACCGCGTCCCGCGTCTGCTCCCGCGAGAGCAGGTCCACGATCCGCTCGAACCCGATGGAGAACCCGCAGGCCGGCACGTCGTGCCCGAGGATGCGCCCGATCAGCTTGTCGTACCGCCCGCCGCCGGCCACCGAACCGCTCATATCCGGGTGCATGATCTCGAAGACCTGCCCGGTGTAGTACCCCATCCCGCGCACCAGCGTCGGATCGAACTGCCAGCTCAGCGCCCGTTCCGCGGCGAGCCGGTCCAGGCTCGCCGCGGTCGTGGCCAGGTCGCCGATCACGTCCGCGGCCAGTCCGGGCACGCTGTCCGCCAGCGCGCGCGCCAGCTTGTCGCCCGCCACGTCGGCCAGCCCCTGGATCTTCTCCGTCACCGCCGCCACCCGCGCCGGAGGGAACCCGAGCTCGGCGAGCTCCGCCTGCACCCCGTCCCAGCCGATCTTGTCGAGCTTGTCCAGCGTGATGAAGAACTCGTCGTACGCCTCCGGCGGCACCCCGCAGTCCGCCGCCAGCGCGGCCAGGAACCTCCGGTCCGACAGCCGGATCGTCGTGCCGGTCAGCCCGATGGCCGCCAGCGCCTCGCTGGTCGCCTCGAGCAGCTCCGCCTCGGCCAGCACCGACGGCTCGCCGATGATGTCGATGTCGCACTGGGAGAACTGCCGGTAGCGGCCTCGCTGCGGCCGGTCCGCCCGCCACACCGGCCCCACCTGCAGCGACCGGAACGGCAGCGGCAGCGACGCGTGGTTGTTCCCGTAGAACCGGGTCAGCGGTACCGTCAGGTCGTAACGCAGCCCGAGATCGACCAGCTCCCGCAGCGGCGTGCCGGCCGCGACCTCGGGCGGCAGCCCGCGCCTGAGTACCTCGAAGATCAGCTTCTCGTTGTCCGCGCCCTCGCCGCTTTGCAACCGCGCGATGTTCTCCAGCGCCGGGGTCTCGATCCGCTGGTAGCCGAACCGCCGGTACACCGCGGAGATCGACTCGAGCACGTGATCACGGACGGCGACGTCAGCGGGCAGCAGGTCCCGCATTCCCCGGGCCGGGCTGTTGTCGATCTTCATGGCGCCTTTCTGTACCACGCGTGCCTGATGCCGTGCCGCCAGTAAGCGGCACTTCCAAATGGTAAGGGCGGAGCAGCCGAGCAGCGCGATTATTAACCGCCCGCCGCCCGCCGCCCGCCGCCCGCCGCCCGGTCCGCGGAAGCCGGCGCCACCCAGTCCGAACCCCGCCGCGCCAGCACCAGGGCGCCGATCTGGAAAGCCAGCACCACGATCATGACCGCGGGGGTCAGGACATCCCGCATCCCCGGCACCCAGTCGGCGGCCAGGCTGCTCCTCGTGATCCCGCCCACCACGCCGAACAGGACGGCGCCGACGGCGGGCCAGATGACGAGCCCAGCCCGTTTGGACGCAAGATAGCGGTGCTCGACCGAACCGACGTGCACCGGGATGCGGGCCTCAGCCGGCAGCGTGACCGCGGCTCGTCCGGACGCCACGACCATCGCCAGCAGGAGGACCCCGCCCACGATCAACGACGCCGCCACTGGCTTAGGCTATCTCCGGAACCCAGGTGGGGCCCGGCCCGTAAGGAATCGTTAGCCCGGGAGTCGCCGACCGGGGGTTGCCGTGGCGACGGGGCACTCCTAGCGTGGGGACCGACCATGTTGGGCCATCAAAGGGGGAAGGAAGACCCATGTCAGAGTTCATGGACGAGGCGAAGAAGCTCGCTGGCGAGCATTCCGACCAGGTAGACCAGGGTCTCGACCAGGCCGAGCAGGTGGCCGAGCAGAAGACCGGCGGGAAGTTCGACAGTCAGATCCAAGCCGGGGAGCAGCAGGCCGAGGGGTTCCTGGGCGCGGACGACCAGGGTAACCAGGGCGGAAATCAGTAACGTCGCGCAGAACGTCGAGGGCGCCGGATTCCGGCGCCTTCGACTGCCTGGCCATCCCCGCGTCTAGGCTTTGCCTATGCCGAACTCGCTTCAGTCCGCGCCCGTCCGTGACCTGCTCGACCGGCTCTTCAAGGCAGCGGAGGGCGATGATCTCCGCCGTGTCCGCGTGGCCATGGCTCATCCCGACGGGTTCGGGCCGGTCTCCACGCGCGAGCAGGCCGATGCCTACGAGGAGATCTACATCCCGGTCTCGCCCGAGGCCGGCCGCCTGCTCTACAGCCTGATCCGGGCGGCCCGCCCGTCCACGGTGGTGGAGTTCGGCACCTCGTTCGGCATCTCGACCATCCACCTGGCCGCGGCCGTCCGCGACAACGGTGCCGGCCGCGTCATCAGCACCGAACTGAACGCCGCCAAGGTCGCCCGCGCGACCGCTAACCTCACCGAGGCCGGCCTCGCCGACTGGGTCACGATCCTCGAAGGCGACGCGCTGGTGACCCTCGCCACCATCGACACCCCGGTCGAGTTCGTCCTCCTGGACGGCTGGAAGAACCTCTACCTCCCCGTCCTGCACCTGCTGGAACCCCGCCTGACCCCGGGCGCCCTGGTGATAGCCGACGACACCATCTCGCTGGCCGCCGAGATGGGCAACTACCTGGGCTACGTCCGGGACCCGGCCAACGGCTACCTCTCCGTCCTGTTCCCCGACGCCGACGGCCTAGAAATAACCTGCCGCGCCTGACCCGCCTGCCGTGCGCGGGCCACCATGACCCCGAGGTCAGGGCCGCAGGGGTCAGGGCCGCAAGGGTCAGGGCCGCAAGGGTCAGGGCCGCAAGGGTCAGGGCCGCAAGGGTCAGGGCCGCAAGGGTCAGGGCCGCAAGGGTCAGGGCCGGCGGGCGGCCCGCAGCACGGTGTCCCGGACCGTCACCGGCTGGCCGTCCGGGTCTATGGCCGAACGGCCGATGGCTGATGCCCCGCGTATCTTCCACTCGCCTGGATCGAGGGACGCCGCGAGTTGCTCAGCGGACCGGAACATGTCGGGCCGCCTGGTCAGGGCCGCCTTGGCGGGCATGTCATCGGGATGGTGGGACACCACGAGCAGCGTGCCGCCCGGTCGCACGGCTGCCGCGAGCCGGGCGTGCATGGCCTCGAGCTCAGCCCCCGCCAGGTGCATGAACTGCGCGGACACCAGATCGAACCGCTGTGGTGCGGGATCCCAGGAGCGCAGGTCCGCCTGCTGCCAGGTGATCCGCCGGGCGATCTCGTCCCCGGCCGCCGCCGCGTAGCCGCCCGCGCGTGCCAGGGCCACGGCCGACACGTCCACCGCCGTGACGGTCCAGCCGTGCCGGGCCAGCCAGATGGCGTCGGCGCCCTCGCCGCACCCGGCGTCCAGCGCCGTGCCCGGCGCGAGGTCCGCCGTCTGGGCCACGAGCTGCGCGTTGGGCTGCCCGCTCCACAGGTGGTCGGCCGAACGGTACCGGTCGTCCCAGAACTCCGGGGTGAAGTGGATCGTCTCATCGGGGGAGTGGCTCACCCGGCCACCATGCCGGTGTCCCGGCCAAAATAGCAAGTGATCTTGCCGATATGGCAAACTAGGAAGCCACGGCATGACCCTGATGCCGCTGACCCGGCGACCCGGCGGCGTCCAGGCCTACAAGCTGATCATCCCGGACCGTCGCGCCGCACCCGACCCGATGCACACCGTTGAGCTCTCCAACCACCCCGGCGACCTGCTCGACGAGGCGTCGCGGCGGCGGGCGGGCGCCGAGAAGCACGCGCTTTCCGTCTACGAGGACGCGCTGATCAGGTACCGCGCCCGCGTCCAGACCATCAAGGTCAAGCGCGACCGGGCCCGCGCGCAGCACCGCTGGTGGGCCTGGCTGCGGCTCGTCGTCGCCGGGTGGAAGGAGAAGCGCGGCGTCCCCCGCCCGCCCATCCAGGCCGCCGGGCGCACCGACACCGAAGAAAAGCTCATGGCCGGCATCGCGGGCGAGCAGCAGGTCGCGGCCGAACTGGGCCGCGCGCTGGGCGACGACTGGACGTTGCTGCACGGGTACCGCAACCGGCGCGGCGAGATCGACCACCTGCTGCTCGGCCCGCCTGGGCTGTTCGCGATCGAGGTGAAGAACCTCAACGCCACCGTGCACGTCGACGGCGACCGCTGGCGGGCCGACAAGTACGACAACTACGGGAACCTGGTCGAGCAGCGGCCGATCGCCGACGCCAAGGGGCGGTCGCCGGGCACGCAGCTCAACGAGCCGGCCGGCGACCTGGAACGGTTCCTGCGCGAGCGTGGCCACCCGGTGACGGTCCAGCGCGTGGTCATCCTCACCCACCGCCGGTCCAGGATCGGCACCGCCAGGAACCTGACGGTGCGGGTCGGAACGTCCGCGGGTTACCTGCTGACCCTGATCAACAGCCCGTCCGCCCAGGAGCCGCTCACCGGCAAGCAGCGCACCGAAATCCGGCGCCTGATCCAGCACGACCACGCCCACCACGACAAGCGCCGCCGCGCAGGCCAGCGCCCGCCCCGGTAGGCCGGGGCGGGCCCGCGCCTGCCCCGGCAGGCCGGCGCAGGCCCGCGCCCGCCCCGGTAGCCTGCCCCGGTAGTCTGGTGCTTCGTGTCGGCTAACCATCAGCTGCGGCTGTTCAACTCGCTGGGCCGGCGGATGGAGGATTTCACTCCGGCCGCCGAGGTGACCGGCATGTACAGCTGCGGGCCGACCGTGTACGCGTTCCCGCACCTCGGCAACATGCGCCCGTACGTGTTCGCAGACACGCTGCGGCGTGCCTTCCGCTGGAAGGGCATCGCGGTGCGGCACGTCGTCAACATCACCGACGTGGGGCACGCGGTCGCGGACACCGAGACCGGCGAGGACAAGCTGGAGGTCGCGGCGGCCCGCGAGCGCCGTTCGGTGCTGGACATCGCCGCGTTCTACACCGACGCGTTCTTCGTCGACATCGCCGCGCTGAACATCCTCACCGCCGACGAGTACCCGCGGGCCAGCGCCTACGTGGAGCAGATGATCGAGTTCGCGGCCGAGCTGGAAAAGGACGGCTTCACCTACCGGCTGCCGTCGGGCCTGTACTTCGACACCGCGAAGGATCCCGGCTACGGGGAGCTGGCGCAGATGAACGCCGAGGGCCAGCTGGAGGCCGCCCGCCTGGAGTACGTGGAGGGCCGCCGCCGCAAGACCGACTTCGCGCTGTGGCGAGCCGAAGAGCCCGGCAAGCGCCGGGTGCTGCGCTGGGACTCCCCGTGGGGCTGGGGGGCGCCGGGCTGGCACCTGGAGTGCTCGGTGATGAGCATGGCCCTGCTCGGCGAGCATTTCGACCTGCACACTGGCGGGGTGGACCACCGCGAGCTGCACCACGTCAACGAGATCGCGCAGAGCCAGGCCTACCTCGGCGACGGCCAGCCGTGGGTACGGTACTGGCTGCACAACGAGTTCTTGCAGCTGGGCGCCATGAAGATGGCCAAGTCAGCGGGCGGCGCCCCGCGGCTGGCCGACCTGACCGAAGCCGGCTACCACCCGCTGGCCTACCGGCTGTTCCTGCTCGGCGGCCACTACCGGAGCCAGCTCGACTTCAACCCAGAGACCACCGCCGCCGTGGACGCCGCCCAGGCCACGCTGCGCCGGCTGGTGGCGCGGGTCCAGCCGCTGCGCCCGCTGCCCGTCGTCGAGACCCTGGCCGAGGCCACCGCCAACGTCCAGGACGACCCGGTTGCCCAGCGGTACCTCGACACCATCGACGCGGCGATCGCGGCCGACCTAGGCACGCCGAAGATCCTCGCCGCCCTCCAGGACGCCCTGCGCGATCCGGCCATCACGCCGGACGGGCAGCGCACCGTGGTGGCCGCCGCCGACGCTCTGCTTGGCCTGGGCCTGGCCACCTTGGCCCCCGAGGACCTGGAGCGCCGCCGTGCCGTGAACGACCTGTCCGCCGAGGAGCAGCGCGCCATCGCCGAGCTCGTCGCCGACCGCACCCAGGCCCGCAAGGAGCGCGACTGGGCCCGGGCCGACCAGATCCGCGCTCAGCTCGACGAGCTCGGCGTCCAGGTCACCGATACCCCCGACGGCCCCGTCTGGCAGCTCCGCTAACCCCGCACCTGCTCCGCACCCCGCACCTACTGGCCATCGACCGCGCCCGCCAGGTCCTCGGCTTCGAACCCGCCCACTCCCGGCGCGACTACGAAAAACCATGATCGTGTGCATTTACCCCCCATGATCCGGGGGTAAATGCACACGATAACGAAGAATCTCGAATTCCCTTACGGTAATGCGAGCGTCGGCCGGGCGCAGCCGTCACACCCGCCAACTATGGCACCATCCGCAACAGGTGTTGGCCACCCCGCACCACCCCGCACCACCCCGCACCACCCCGCACGCAAGCCACGATCAACGGGATGCTCGCC
>Ga0209656_10001409_pt1 | contig 15731 bp, 9 predicted proteins | sample BogFormECP12_OM2_FD_188239 | JGI IMG/M metagenome (GOLD analysis project Ga0209656, IMG submission 188239) | Bog forest soil microbial communities from Calvert Island, British Columbia, Canada - ECP12_OM2 (SPAdes) (version 2) | ecosystem: Environmental > Aquatic > Freshwater > Wetlands > Bog ... | reverse complement strand
CCCCCGAAGCCGACAGACTGATCGCGTTACTGAATCCGCCGGTAATCGTGGCGGTGATGGTCGATGTTCCCTGGTTGCCCTGAGCGATACTGAGCAAGGCGGGCGAGGCCGAGATTGAGAAGTTCGGCGGAGGCGGGCCGCAATTGGGGAACTTTATGGACGCCAGACGGGTGCTCCAGTCGAATGAGGCGGTCACCGTGTAGTACTGGTCCGTGTACCAGAAGGTGCAATCGTCGGCTTCGTCGATCGCCATGCTGGTGTAGTCGCCCCAGCGATTGGAAGTGTCGGTTTGTGAGCCGGTACCACTGACGATCGATACCTCGCTCTCCATGGTTCCCAACGGATCAGTTGCTATGCGTCCTGTGTAGCTGATCGAGGGGAACAGGCTAGAACTGGAGACGCTGTAGCCAAGGGCGATATCCTGTGCGCTGTCCATCGCAACCGAGCCCATCCAGCGGTAATTGCTGTCAGGAGCGAAGGTGCCCTGCTGGTAGACCGAAAGGCTGGTAGAGTTTTCCGGCGCGCGGAACTCATACCATCTCTCACCCACCGAGCTGCCCGCCGCCACCGAATGGCTTACCAACCAGGTTTGGTGGTCGCCGCTGAAGTTGCGGTAGGCCAGCCGATACATCAGGCGATCGCCAAGCGAATCCAGTAGATCGCTGACCCCGCGCTGCGGAATGCAGGCGGCGAAGCCACCGCAAGACAAAGTGAACGAGGCCACACCGGGTATTGCCATGGTGTCGTTGACACCCGTGAACGTGGACTTGGAGGGAGTGGTGAAATCGACATGAAACAGGTATTCGAAAACGGTGGGTGTTCCATCGTCAATGCTGCCCACAAGGACCTCCGCCTGACCTGTAGGCGGGAGCGTGGCGGCGGAGTCGAGATCGCCAGGCAGCAGGCTGTCGTCGGAGGAACTGGCCTGGAAGCAGATTTGCTTTGCCGTAGAATCGCCCACCAGCATCTTGGCTCGTTCATAGGCGCACGCGTACGCACCATAGAAGAAGCTTCCTGACGGCCCGAAGTTGTTCTGACTCTGGTAATAGGCGTCGGGCCAGATACCCCACTTCGGGTAATCGGGAAAACCGGGCTGGGAGAATGCAAAACGGTAGTACGTGCCCGTCGCGTCAGGGGTCGTCGAGACGGCGACGCAGGTCATGTACGGCGAGGAAAACACGTTCTGGGTCATCAGCCAGCGGTGAGCAATCTTGTCCCACTGGGCAACAATGTCGCCGCTGTTGCTGGTTTGGCACGGCCCACCGAAGCCGGACCAGAAAGCGTTGCCGAGGATAGGCCCGGCTATGACGGCGCCGGTTTTCTTGTCAAACACGGCATAGGATACGTTCACCCACTGCACCACCTGGGTGTCGCCGACTGCCAGGTTTACATCGGTTGGGGCATCGGGAACGGAGTATCCGGGGAAGCCGTTGCCCACCCCAAGCAGGTTCAATCCGATGGTGGCGCTGACCAACGGTCCGACGGAGGTTTGGAGCGCGCCGTCCGCAACTTGTCCCTTGTCCTGCTGAGCCGCCTCTGCCAGTTGCTGCAGCTTTGGATACCGGACCGGTGACGCCTGGTGAAAACCCTTCTGCGACGAAACCTCCGTCGCCATGTCGCGCAGCGGCCGTGAAATGTCGAAGTGGACCGGATAGTTCACTTCCGGATTACTGAGCACCAGAGGCTGGGCTGGTGATTCCTGCGCCGATGCCAGAAACGCTGGGTCTAACATCATGAACAATACAGGAAGCACGCTTAGCATAATGCCGGCAATCTTGGTTTTCATTGAACTTCCCTCCGGTTACTGGATTGGACAAGATGTCTTATCAACCCACAAGGCAATCGTTTGCGGCAGTCCTCTATCCGGGGATAGAGAGACAACCAGGAGGCTGCCTAGGGCAGCATAGACGATGGATTCGGCTTGTTTGCTGAGTTTCGCACGCAACGCAGTTATGTTCTCGAGCCAGTGATTGCGAGCGCAGGGACTATCTTTCGTCGGCCAGCAGATTCCTCGCGCCAAAGAAACGGGCGTTCGCAATGACGATTACGGAATTCCCATAGCCCGTTTCCCCAAGCAACGCCCCTTCTTAATTAATGCGCAGCAGAGTAGCATGACTTGGGTACTTCCGCAAGAACACCTAAGTGCCTTGTCAGTAGCACATGATATGTCCGGTCGAGATAGTCTAGTTCGAAGAGATGATGCCAAAAGGTGTCAATCGGTGCGCAGCACCCGATGTGATCTCTCCCAAGCCGGTTTCGGAACCGCGATGGCAGGGACCGACGCATGCACAAATTGCTGAGCAAGGGACTAATGAAATGGGAGTTCCCCGGCTCTGCCGGGGGATAGCTACTTGGAGATCCCTGCTCTCCTTTCGCCCGGCGGATGCTCTATCGAGACGAACTGGTGCTTATCTTTTACCCGGGCCTGCTTTCGCTTGCTACGCCAACGCCAGGCTCGCGTTCCCGAAGTCACGTCCCCTTGGGCATGGGGTATTGACAGCCTTGCCAAAAAATGCAATTGTATTTAACCGATAGAGCTCGATATGAAGGTTTAGGATCTAAGAATGGCAGCTTCTGTTAAAGCGTTGATGATTGCGACCCGGATTCTGTGGTCGCAGGCAGGACTGTCTCTGGTACTGACTCTGCTGGTAGTGGTTGTACGGGTAGCTGTAGCTGTAGTACCCGAAGCCAGCGGATGATGTAGCCCAGAAGAGATTCAAAAGAGGCCATCATCCAGAAAAGGTGATGGCCTTAACCTTTTTTGGGCGGTTTTTCCTGAGTGCAAGTGAGCGGAGGCAGCCAAACACTCGGATGAACGACAGGAAGCTCAATAGCGCGGCGATTACGCAGGGTCCGAATCGTGCCCCGGCGCGGGCCATGCTGAAAGCGGTGGGGTTCTCGGACGAGGACCTGAACCGGCCTTTTATCGGCGTCGCCAACACGTGGATTGAAATCGGTCCCTGCAACTATCACTTACGTGAACTGGCGGCCTCGGTCAAACAGGGCATCCGGAACGCTGGCGGAACGCCGCTCGAGTTCAATACCGTTTCAATTTCCGATGGCATCACGATGGGCGCCGAGGGTATGCGGACCTCCTTGGTCAGCCGCGAGGTCATTGCCGATTCGATCGAACTGGTGGCTCGCGGCAACCACTTCGATGGGATTGTCGCCCTAGTGGGATGCGACAAAACCATCCCCGGAGCCGCTATGGCACTGGCCCGCCTCGACCTTCCTGGGCTGGTGCTCTACGGCGGGTCGATTGCTCCCGGGAACTACAACGGCCGCCAGGTCACTATCCAGGACGTATTCGAGGCGGTCGGCTCGCACGCAGGGCATCGAATCAGCGACGCCGATCTGCTGGCGCTTGAAAACAGCGCGTGTCCAGGAGCAGGCGCTTGCGGTGGACAGTTCACCGCAAACACCATGGCGATGGTCTGTGAGTTCCTCGGTCTCTCGCCTATGGGCAGCGCCAGCGTGCCTGCCGTGGACGCGAAGAAGTCGGAGGTCGCGCGTGCCATGGGTGACATGGTGATGAAGCTTCTGGAGTGCGACCTGCGGCCGCGACAGATTCTTACTCGAGATGCCTTCGAAAACGCTATCGCCAGCGTAGCCGCAACCGGCGGTTCCACCAATGCGGTGTTGCATCTGCTGGCTCTCGCCCGCGAAGCGGAAGTACCGCTCGGGCTGGAGGACTTCGAGCGCGTCTGCGGGCGGGTGCCGCTGTTGGCCGATCTCAAGCCCGGAGGAAGATTCGTTGCGACGGATCTGTATCGCGCTGGCGGCACTTCTCTTGTGGCCAAACGTCTTTATGAAGCGGGTCTGCTTCGGGGGGATGCAATCACGGTCAGCGGTAGAAGCATCGGCCAAGAAGCCCTGGCCGCAGCCGAGACGCCGCGTCAGCAGGTAGTGCGTCCACTGAGCCAGCCCATCAGGCCGAGCGGTGGCCTCGTTATCTTGAAGGGCAATCTCGCCCCCGAAGGATGTGTCGTCAAACTCGCGGGACACGACCTTGTTCATCACCGAGGCCCTGCCCGTGTCTTCGATAGCGAAGAGGAAGCGTTTGGTGCTGTGCAACAAGGTCGAATCCAGGCTGGCGATGTTCTGGTCATTCGTTACGAAGGTCCGCGTGGCGGACCGGGTATGCGCGAGATGCTGGCTGTCACAGCGGCGCTGGTCGGGGCAGGTCTTGGCGACTCCGTGGCGCTGCTTACCGACGGCCGTTTTTCGGGAGCCACCCACGGTCTTATGGCCGGCCATGTTGCGCCAGAAGCAGCTTGTGGCGGCCCGATCGCCGCCATCTGCGAAGGCGATGTCGTGCTGTTCGACATTGTGGGACGTGAGCTCCGTGTGGAACTCTCCGACAATGAGATCCGCGAACGGCTCGCAACATGGCACCCTCCGGAACCACGGTACCGCACTGGCGTCATGGGGAAATACGCGCGGCAAGTGTCATCAGCTGCGCAAGGAGCGATCACGAATTAGTTGCATGAGGAGCTTATGAAAAAGACAGGTGGAGAAATCATCTGGGAGTGCCTCAAGCGGGAAGGCGTGCAGCGCGTCTTCGGCTACCCGGGCGGGGCCATCCTGCCTGCCTACGATGCGCTATGCAAGTATCCCGAGATTCACCATGTCCTGGTCCGCCACGAACAGGGCGCAGCGCACATGGCGGACGGTTACGCTCGCGCCGGCGGTGGAGTGGGCGTGGTCATCGCCACCTCTGGGCCCGGAGCCACCAATCTCGTCACCGGTATCGCCACCGCCATGATGGATTCATCGCCCATCGTCTGCATCACCGGCCAAGTGGGCAGTAAGCTGATCGGGTATGACGCCTTTCAGGAAACTGACATCACCGGCATCACGTTACCGATCACCAAGCACAACTATCTCGTGACGCGAGCCGAGGATCTCGCCGAAGCGATCCGGGAGGCCTTCTGGGTGGCAAGGTCGGGACGCCCCGGCCCCGTGCTGATTGATGTCACGAAAGACGCTCAGCAGGCCAGTTGCGAGTTCGATTGGGATGCTGCCGAGCCCCGACGGCGTACTTGCCGCCCGGCAGTCTGCACCACCGCGCCGCAATTCGCCGACGCGCTGGAGTTGATCAATCACGCGAAGCATCCCGTCATCTTGGCGGGACACGGCATCCTGCTGTCTGGTGCGATGCGCGAGCTGTGGGCGCTCGCCGAACTCGCCCAGATTCCCGTGGCGATGACGCTGCTTGGCATCGGCTGCTTCCCGGCGTCCCATCCCTTGAACCTGGGCATGATGGGCATGCACGGCGAGGCTTGGGTCAATACGGCGATTCAGGAGGCGGACCTGATTCTCGCGCTGGGCATGCGCTTCGACGACCGCGTCACCGGCAACCTGAAGACCTTTGCACCCTACGCGAAGAAGGTCCACTTCGAGATTGATCCCGCCGAGGTCAACAAGAACGTAAAGGTGGATGTGGCGCTCATCGGCGATTTGCGTGATCTTCTTGGTGAACTGTTGCCGGGCGTGATGGCAAGCAACAACGAGGCATGGCTGGCGCGTATCCACGAGCTCAAGGGTGACTCCGCGGTGCGCGACATCCAGAACTTGCCCGACGACGGCCATCTCTATGCTGCCCACGTTGTAAACGACCTCTGGCGCGAGACAGCTGGTGATGCAGTTGTGGTCACCGACGTCGGCCAGCATCAGATGTGGGAGGCGCAATACTACAAGCACGATAAGCCGCGCACTCTGATCACCTCCGGCGGCCTGGGCACGATGGGCTTCGCCCTGCCCGCCGCCATCGGCGCCAAGTTCGCTCGGCCCGATGCCGAAGTGTGGGTCGTTGCCGGCGATGGTGGCTTCCAGATGACCATGGCCGAACTGGCAACCATCGCCCAGGAGCACTTAGACATCAAGGTTGCCATCATCAACAACGGCTATCTGGGTATGGTGCGGCAGTGGCAAGAGTTTTTTTACGAACGCCGTTACAAAGCCACACCGTTATACAGTCCTGATTTTGTGCAACTGGCTAAGGCTTTTGACCTGCATGGCGCTGCAGTCCGGATGCGCGCCGAGGTCATTCCCGCCGTCCGTGAGGCACGCCTGCACCGCGGCACGTTCGTTATCAACTTCTGCGTGGAGCAGGAGGACTCAGTTTTCCCCATGGTGCCAGCGGGTGCTGACCTCCACGCTATGATTCGCCGTCCCAACCCCCTGGTCGAAACCGCGCGGGACATGTGAGGAAAACATGCTGATGACGCTGGTGGCGCAAGTGGAAAACAAGCCGGGAGTTCTGAATCGAGTGGCATCGTTGTTTCGCCGGCGCGGGTTCAACATTGAATCGCTGACCGTCGGCCACACGGAGAAGCCGGGCATCTCGCGCATGACGATGGTTGTCGATACCGATGACGCAGGTGTTCTGCGGCTTGAGGCCAACCTTTACAAGCTGGTGAACGTGCTCAGTGTCGAAAACGTCACCACGACTCCGGCGGTGTTTCGGGATCTGGCCATGATCAAGGTGGCAGCGACGCCGGAGACGCGCGCCGAGATCATGCAACTGGCACACGTTTTCCGTGCCCGCATCGTGGACGTGAACAACGGGTCGCTGATGATCGAAAGCACCGGCACTGAGGACAAAATCAACGGCCTGGTTGAGGTGTTACGCGGATACGGCATCCTCGAAATGGCGCGGACCGGCCGCCTGGCCATGACCCGCGGGGCTGCGAACGGGAGCGAGGTTTCGGCAGGTGCAGACGAGCACGACGATTTGGTGTCGGACCAATCTGTTTCTTATTCGGTTTAGAGCTGGTTTCGAACGAACTTCCAAGGAGAAGACAAATGGCAAACATCTATTACGACAACAATGCCGACCTGTCACTCATTCGTGGCAAGAAAGTCGCGGTGATAGGCTATGGCTCTCAGGGTCACGCCCACGCTTTGAATCTCCGCGACAGTGGAGTTCAGATCGTCGTAGGACTCGGCGCGACAAGCAAATCCCGCGCCCGTGCCGAAGAAGCGGGGCTGGCAGTGATGTCGCCAGCCGAAGCCGCTGCCTGGAGCGACGTCATAGCGCTGCTGGTTCCTGATACCACGCAGCCTGCCCTTTACCACGAAGCTCTGGCGCCTAATCTTGCCAAGGGAAAAACTCTTTGCTTCGCCCACGGCTTCAACATCCATTTCGGAACAATTAAGCCTCCCTCGGACGTGGATGTAGTAATGATCGCCCCGAAATCGCCCGGCCACCGGGTGCGGGAGGTTTTTGTCGAGGGTGGTGGAACTCCTGCGTTACTTGCTGTCCACCGAGACGCGAGTGGAACGGCGAAGGCCCTTGCTCTTTCCTACGCAAAGGCGCTGGGAGCAACGCGGGCCGGGGTGATCGAAACCACCTTCGGCGAAGAAACCGAAACTGATTTGTTCGGGGAGCAAGCCGTACTCTGTGGCGGCGTCAGCTCGCTTGTTAAAGCAGGATTCCAGACCCTGGTGGAAGCTGGTTATCAGCCGGAGATCGCCTACTTCGAGTGCATGCACGAGCTGAAACTGATAGTGGATCTCATGTACCGTGGTGGCCTGAACTACATGCGCTACTCGGTGAGCGACACTGCTGAGCACGGAGACTACACCGGCGGACCGCAGATCATCACGGATGAAACCCGGAGCACGATGCGTCGCATGCTGGGCGCGATTAAGAGTGGCGAATATGCTCGCAAATGGATCGCCGAGAATCAAGCTGGACGGCCGTGGTTCAACGCTACACGTAAGCGTGAACAGACGCAGCCGATTGAAGAGGTGGGAGCAAGATTGCGCGAGCTCATGCCTTTCCTGGACCCGGTACGGATTACACCTGACGGTACTCCGCCGAACACCCCGCAACCCGCGGCCGAATTCGTCGGTAGCGGCGCCGACTAAATTGAGATGTCAGAGGAGATGGAACCTATGCATGTCTACGATTGGAACTCGATGCGGCCGGAGGCAGTAACCGAGCTGTACCGGCGCACCGTGGCGCAGGGCGAGAAGATAAGCATCGCGCGCCTCGAAGTCGCTAAGGGCTCATCTACGCGACCACACCGCCATGAACATGAAGAGGTCATCATTCTGCTGAAAGGATGTTGGCATTTTCATTCGCCGACCGGCGACGTCATGCTGCAGCCCAGCCAGATTCTGACCATTACTCCAGGTGTCGAGCACTCGTCCGAAGTTCTGGAGGATGTCGTCGCCATCGACGTCTGCAGCCCCAGGCGGGACGACTGGATCACTGGCGATGACGGCAAACTTCACTGCGACCCCGATCAGTGGTTGTGGGGCGTTTAACGGACCAGGAACCCTTCGGGATAAACACCACATGGTGTTTGCACTCCCATTTCGATTGGCTAGCTTTCATACTCGTCCATCCAGTTTCTCCTTTGCGTGTGCTTCGCGGCTCACGCCAGGAGTTTCTTTGGATGTCTCCCGTATCTGTCAAACTTTGCGCGCCTCCCCGGCAGAGCCGGGGGAACTCCCATTTCATTAGTAGTTAGCTACTAGCTGCGGGAGGCCTGAAAGTCTCCCGCTTTCTGTTCTCTAGTTACTCGGCGAAACTGCTCCCTATGAACGATTTTCTACAAACTGCTTACAAATCTGTGACAATTCGGGCAGCCGCGCGATGCATCATTCCCTTCGAGAACGGCTTGGAAAGGGATTACGGATGAAACGCGTGCTCGTTTTGGTCACTATTCTGTTGTTGGCGACGCTCTCCTTTGCACAACCCTCGTCACCTGGCATCTCCCAGGTGATGGCTTTCTTCTGCAACCAGAACTTCACTCAGTGCCCCAACGGGTTTGATCCCACGCTTCCGCCCATCCAGCTTTCCGATGACAATCTGTACATTGCCACTTGGTGGGGTGGGCAGGGCAATCCGAACGCTGGCGGCACGGTCTTCAGAACGGCGCCTTTGGGTCAAGGCTTTGTCATTCACACCTTTCAATCCGCCACACGGAACAAGTTCCCTAACGGCGAGCATCCGGTGATTGGCTTCGCTCAAGGCACTGACGGAAACCTCTACGGCACGACGGAGCAAGGCGGCGCCTCTAACAACGGCGTAATGTACAAGCTCGCCAGGAATGGCAGCTTCCAGGTCCTGTACAACTTCTGTTCCCTTTCAGGATGTCCGGACGGCCCTGGGCCGCTGGCTCTCGCTAATGACGGAAACTTCTACGGGGCTGAATTTCATACCATCTTCCGCATCACCCCGCAAGGCGTTTGGACCCTGCTCCACGCGCTTGACCCTTCAACCGAGGGCACAGCGGACACGTTGATGCAGGCGTCGGACGGTAACTTCTACGGGGCGGGGTGGATCAATGATCACGGCACGATCTTCCGCGTCACCCCATCGGGCCAGTTCACCATCCTTCAGCAACTGCAACTCGGGGAAGGGGTCAGCAGTAACCTGGTGCAGGCCTCCGATGGAAATATCTATGGGGCAACCGGTTTAAGCGGCCCCGGCACCGGTATCTTCCGAATGAGTCTGTCCGGCTATCTTGAATTCATTCACTCAATGACCGACAGCGAAGGCTACGATCCAATTCAGCTGCTGCAAGCTTCGGACGGCAATCTTTGGGGGCTTTCCGACTGGCGCAACGGTTCCTTCTTCGCGGTTACGCTGGGCGGCGCTTCGCTCACCAGCGGTGCTTTCAACTGCAATACCACTGGCTGTCAACCGCAAGGAATGATCGAAGGAAGAGACGGCAACTTCTACGGAACGGCCATCAATGGCGGCACTTCACCTGGCAATTCGGAGGGAACGGTGTTCAAGATTGCCGCCGGGCTGGGCCGGCATCTCTAGCGCTGTGAAGTGGAGCTTTGCTGGCGAGCGGCTGAATCGAGGCGGGAGGACGTTGGCTCTCCCGCTTTTCTTTCCAAGCGCGTCAGGTCCTCCAGCTCAGAAAGAAAGCCGCCTGTAACCCTTGAGATACCCCCAACCGATTGCTCTTGAATCAGATACGCGCCCTCGCTAAACTCTTACTTGCTCTTGCGGTTCTCCCGTCCTCTTTGTCTTTGTAGTCTTTCCCATCTGACCGAAATTCGCCCGACTGCTGCATCTAGGGTGCAAGATACTGTGGTTTCCACAGGTAGGACACAAAATATAGCGTTTATATCTTGACCCCTCCCCAGTCTCGACGGTAAAGTTGGTTTGGTCTGGGTGGAAAAACACCTCCGCCCGTTTGTGGGATCGTGCCGTCCTTGGGGCTCGAATTTACGAATGTTGGCAGAGCCGCGCTTCAGCGCCGCGTCTAGGTTGTTAGTTTTATTCTGGGGCTTTAGCCCCAAGCGTAGCGGGGCTAAAAGCCTCTGGCATTCAAGGGGACCTCGTGACGCGGGCCTGAAGACCCGCTCTACCGCGCTACCCGAACGGAGTACACGTTGCTCAAACTGAAGAAGCTGCAAATTCTCGGATTCAAATCGTTCTGTGACCGCACCGATCTTCGCTTCCAGGGCGACGGCATCGCCGCCATCGTTGGTCCAAACGGTTGCGGTAAGTCAAACATCTCCGACGCCATCTCGTGGGTGCTGGGCGAGCAGTCGGCGCGTCTGCTGCGCGGCGTCAACATGCAGGACGTGATCTTCGTGGGCACGCGCGACCGCAAACCCATGGGCATGGCCGAAGTGTCGCTTACGCTGGTTGATCCCGAATTATACGGCGACATAGCCGAGCCCGAGATTGATATCCAGGACGACATCCCAGATGAGTGGGACGAGTCTGCCCAGCGCGCCGCCAGCGCCGCAGATGCTGAGCGCTACGCCGAAGAAATTCATCCCGGCCAGAGTGAAGAAGAGGCGGAAGCGATTCCCGGCGAAGTTGCTGCGGAGAATTCGGCAGCGGATGCCAACGCCGCGCCGCACGTGGTGCTCAAGATCCGGCGCCGCAAGTTCAAGCGGACGTTCAAGGCGGGCGAGATCGTCATCACACGGCGCCTGTTTCGTTCCGGCGAGAGCGAATACCTGCTGAACGGCAAGCTGTGCCGCCTGCGCGACATCCAGGACATCTTTATGGGCACCGGGCTCGGGCCCGAGTCGTACGCCATCATCGAGCAGGGGCGCATCGGACAGATCCTCAGCAGCAAACCGACGGACCGCCGCGCCATCATCGAAGAGGCCGCAGGCATCACCAAGTTCAAGACGCGCAAGCGCCTGGCGGAGGCGCGCTTGGAAGATGCCAAGCTGAACCTGGCGCGCATCAACGACATCTTCGAGGAAGTCACGCGCCAGATGAACTCGCTGAAGCGCCAGGCTTCCAAGGCTGAGCGCTATGCCAGGCTGCGCGATGAGATGCGCTCCAAGCTGAGGGTGCTGCTGGCCAGCAAATTCGAGCAACTCGATGCCGAGACCTCAGCCCTCGAAGTGCAACTTGCGGAAGTGGGCGAAGAACTGCGGGTCAGGAGCGAGGCCGTACAGCAGATGGAAGGCGAGCACGGCGAACGCACGCAGCGCGGTTACGCCATCGAACGCGAGTCCCAGGAGAACCGCGAGAAGCTCAACAACCTTGCGCTGGAGATCGACCGCGCCGCTGCGCGCCGTCGCACCAACGAGGAGCGCTGCTCCGAACTGGACGCGCGTTCGGCGGGAGCGCAGGCAGAAATCGGCAATACCGAAGAGCAGTTAGCGCGATTACAGCAGGAATTGCAGACCAACCGGGCCACGCTGGAATCGGCCGATGCCGATCTTGCGGGCGCGCAGCAGGAATTGCAGCAGCGGCAGCAGGAAGCCTCCGCGGCAGCGTCGTCGTTGATGGATGTGGAGCGCCAGCAGGAACAACGCCGCGATGCGATGCTTCAGGCGGTTGGCACGGCATCTGCGTTGCGTAACCGCATCACGCAGGCAGAAGAGCGGATGGCTGCGCTTGATCGCGAAGCGCAGCGCCTGCACGACGAGACCTCGGCGGCCCACCAGCAGCTCGAAAGCTTCGGCGGACAGCAGGGGCAGCTTGGACTGGAGTTCGAAACTGCCTCGCAGCGGGTCGATGCGCTTACGGCCCAAATCATCGAGACTCGACAGAACTTGGAAGCCAGGCGTGCCGCCGAAACCGACGGAAAACGGCGCCTCGATTCCCTGCGGGCCGAGTACGCGGGCGCGATGGGCAAGAAGGGTTCGCTGGAGGCGGGCATCACCGAGCATGGCTACGCCACCGAGTCGGTGCGAAGGCTGTTCACCTCAGGTGCAATGAAAGATGGGCTAGCGCCCGTCGGCGTGCTGGCCGACTTCCTGGAAGTGGAAGACCGGTACGAGCATGTGGTGGACGACTTCCTGCGCGAGGAACTGAACTACATCGTCGTGAAGTCGTGGGATGCCGCCGACGAAGGCCTGCGTCTGTTGCGCAGCGATGTTGACGGCCGCGCAACGTTCCTCGTCCATCCGGAAGATTCGCAGGCGAAGTTCTCGTTCATCTTCAACGAATCAACACACCAGCTTTCGAATGGCACCGGCGTCGTTCCGCTGAAGCACTGCATACGGGTGCTTAATGGATTCGGCAAGTCGCTGGAAGTGATCCTGCCCAAGCTCGGCAACGGCTACATCGTGCCCGATCAGAATGCCGGCCGCGAGCTGGCCCTGGAAAATCCGGACGCGTTTTTCCTCTCCCAGTCGGGCGAGTGCTTTCATAACGTGACCGTCACCGGCGGCAAGCAGCGCAGCCAGGGGCCGCTCTCCATGAAGCGCGAGCTGCGCGAAGTCCTCCAACTGATGGGCGAGTTGGAGCGCGCCATGAGCGAACAGGAGACGCGCTCGGCGGGACTAGGTCGTGAGATTACCGGACTTGCTGAGTTGCTGCAAAGGCTGGAAGACGAAAAGCGCGAGTCGGAGCGGCAGGCAATGACCTCAGGCCACACGCTTCGCCAGCTCGAAAGCGAGATGGCGCGCGTTCGCGAGCGGCTCGCGACGTATGAACATGAATTGCTCCGCGTGGCGGAGGAGCATGCCGAGCGCGAGGCGCTGATCGCGGGACAGCGGAGCGAGTTGTCGGTTCACGAGGAGCAACAACGCGCACTCGAATCGGAGATGCTGGCGGGCCAGAGCAACCTCGAAACGCTTCGCCTGCGCCGCGACGAAGCGGCACAACTCGCCAGCGAAGTTCGTGCGATGGTGGCAACACTCGAAGAGCGCCGGCGGGGAGCTGTGGTTACGGTACAGCGCATTGAGACCATGGCAGCCGAGGTTGCAGCGCATCTTGCCAAGCTGAAATCACAACTGGATTCGGCGGCAGCCGAGAAGCAGCAACGTGAACTCGAGAACCTTCGCCTGGTGGAGCAGGTGATCGCGTGGAGTGCCGAGCGTGAACTTGCCGAGACGAACGATCGTGCACTGCAAGAAGAACTGCAGGCGGTCCGCGTTCGCATCGTGGAACTGGAAGATGGGCTGAAGTCGGCGCGCGAGGCACTCGATATTGCCCGTGATCGCCGCGGTGAGCTCTCCGCCGCACAGGCGCGTGTGCAGTCGGATGTGCAGCACATGTCGGAAACCTGCCTCCAGGAACTGAGCCAGCAGCGGGAAGAGCTTATGGCCGACCAATCGCTGCCGCGCGTTTCTGCGGACGAACTCGCCAACGAGGAAACCGCCTATCGGGAAATGCGCACCCGGCTCGACAACATGGGCCCGGTGAACATGATGGCGCTGGAGGAATACAAGGAAACCGCGCAGCGTCACGAGTTCCTGAATACGCAGCGGCAGGACCTGCTGCAGTCGATCGAGAACACGCAGAACACAATCAAGGAAATTGAAACCATCTCGCGGCAGAAGTTCGAAGAGGCCTTCGCCGTCATCAACGAGAATTTCGGCCTGGCCTTCAGCAAGCTGTTCGGCGGCGGACAGGGGTTCATGCGTCTCACCGACCAGGAGAACTCAGCGGAGAGCGGTATTGACGTGGTCGCCTCACCTCCGGGAAAGAAACTGCAAAATGTGCTGCTGCTGTCAGGCGGCGAGAAGGCGCTGACCGCACTGGCGCTGCTGGTCGGCATCTTCCAGTATCAGCCGAGCCCGTTCTGCATTCTCGACGAAGTTGACGCTCCGCTCGACGAGGCCAACATCGGCCGATTCACCGAACTGGTGCGCGAGATGAGCTTGCAGACACAGTTCATCATTATCACCCACAGCAAGAAGACCATGAGCATAGCGCCGGTTCTTTATGGCGTCACCATGCAGGAGCCGGGGGTTTCAAAGCTGGTGTCCGTGCGCTTCCACGAAGAACCGGCGCGGCTGGCGGCTGTTCCGGCTTAGGATCCTACAAATGCAATCGGCATAGGGGGGACGGTCACTCGTCCGCCCCTGCCACACCACCGTACATGCGGGTCCGCATACGGCGGTTCGGTTGGTTGAGTCATCCTTCGGACAAGCGTGGCAGTCCGAGCGAGTCGAAGTAGGCAACAGGAAACGCGGTGTGCAGGAGCGGGCGATAGACCGCGCTCCAGCCCGCACGTCGCTTCCGCTGTTTCCAGATCGCGGATCGCAACCTGCGTCGTATCCACTGATCCAGAGCCTGCAGCACCGAGGGCGTTTGGCAGAACCCGAAGTAGCTCTTCCAGCCACGCAAGTAGCTGGCAAGCTCCTTCACCATCTGCTGCAAACTGATGCCCCGTGTCCTGCGCGTCAGTTGCCGTATCTTCCGCTTGCAGCGCAGCAGGGCCTTGGGCGCAATGCGCCGCTTGGCCGCTCTATCCCCGCTAAAGCTGAAGCCCAGAAACTTCCGCTGCGGCACTCGCGCCACTGCGCTCTTTGCCTCATTTACCTTGAGCTTGAGTCGCCGCCGGATGAAACTGGTCACGCTCTGCATGACGCGTTTCCCCGCCCGCTCGCTGGCCACGTAGATATTGCAATCATCCGCGTAGCGCACGAAGCGATGTCCGCGACCCTCCAGCTCCCGGTCGAGTTCATCGAGCACCAGGTTCGAGAGCAGCGGCGACAACGGCCCGCCTTGCGGCGTGCCCTCGTCCACCGGACTCACCAGCCCGTCCTCCATCACGCCCGACTCCAGGAAGGCTCGCATCAGCTTGAGCATCCTCTTGTCGCTCACCCGCCGCGCTATCGCCGCCATCAGTTTGTCGTGGTTGACTCGATCGAAGAACTTTTCCAGATCGAGGTCCACCACCCAGCGGCGACCTGCGCGCACGTACTGCTGCGCCCTCGCCACCGCCTGATGCGCGCTGCGCCTTGGCCGAAAGCCGTGGCTGTGTGCGGAGAACGTTCCGTCCCACTTACTTTGCAGGACCTGCATTACCGCTTGCTGGACGAACCGGTCCAGCACCGTCGGAATGCCTAACTTCCTCACTCCTCCGTCCGGTTTGGGGATTTCCACCCGCCTCACCGGTTGCGGCCTGTAGCTCCCGCTCAGCAACTGTTCCCGAATCGCTAGCCAGTGCTGCTTCAGGTAGCCCGGCAACTCCCCGACTGTCATGCCGTCGATGCCCGGACTTCCCTTGTTCGACTTCACTCGTCGCAAGGCCCGCAACAGGTTCTCCCTGCTCCAGACCTCTTCCATCACTTGCTCGCTGCTAACCGGGCTTTCGCACGCGCGTTTCGCCGTGGACGTTTCGCTCCCTCCCCGCCGAGCCTTCGGAGCTTCACTCCTCCCCTCGCCAGTGAAGGCCAGCACCATCTGTAGCTGGTTCTTCTGCCGCTTGCCGCCCATCGAGTCCCGCCGGCTACTCGCCGCTCCTTCCGTTTGGGCCTTCGTCCCGGCTCGCCGGAACTACTACGCCCGCTGCTGACTTCTGCAGCGCGGTCAGGGTGAATCGCTCCCC
>Ga0209656_10001408_pt1 | contig 15731 bp, 17 predicted proteins | sample BogFormECP12_OM2_FD_188239 | JGI IMG/M metagenome (GOLD analysis project Ga0209656, IMG submission 188239) | Bog forest soil microbial communities from Calvert Island, British Columbia, Canada - ECP12_OM2 (SPAdes) (version 2) | ecosystem: Environmental > Aquatic > Freshwater > Wetlands > Bog ... | reverse complement strand
TGGCTTCCACCAGCAGGCGTTGCCCGTCCACGTAACGAGGATCGGAAGTACGCTCCCGGCGCGCGTTGCCCAGCTTGGGAGGGACTGTAATCGTAAAAACCTTGGCCATGAATGAACCCAACAGAAAGGTGGAGTCAGTATATCGTTCCGCTGTGCAAAACTCAGCACATTTCTTGCGCTTTCGATTCAACGACTTAACCGCGCGGTGAAATCGTCTGCGTCTTGCTGGTGGTCTTCAGCCTGAAAACCTCGTCGGGAATCTTCTTGCCGTTCACCTGAATCGAGGAGTACTTGGCGAGGCGGTAATCCTGCTGCGGCGTAAAGAACTGCTGCTGCACCGAGATACCTTTGTCGAGATCAATCCACAAAAAAATCCGATTGTAAGTGTTGCGAACCTTCTCGGATTTGGGCAAGAGTTGCAGCTTCGCCGTGGCGACGCCGTTGATCGTCTCCGGGCCGACGTAGGTCACGTCGAACGATTTGACCAGGTCCTGCCCGCTGCCGCCGAAGCCGAGGACCACGTAACTCTCGAGACCGGAGCGGTTCTTGCCCAGATCGAATTCGGTGACCTGGTCCACCTTGGGCTGATACATGCGAACTTTGCCCTGGCTGAAAAGTACATACTTCCGCTCGGGCTTCAGCGTCTTGAGGCTGGTGCCCTCCATGCGGACGTCGGCCATCATCTCGATTTCTTTGCCCGTGCGCCGGTAATAAATCGCGCCGGTTTGCACGTCGTCGACTTCATCGATGACTTTCTCGTAAGTGTCCCACTCAAACTCAGCCTGCGTGCTGCGAAAGCTGGCTGCGGCTGTGTCCATTTTTTTCAGGACCGTTTCCAGTTGGTTCGAGTCGACAGGCGCTTGCGGAACGAAGTGAAGGAGGATCCAGACGAGGCCGATCGGCAGAAAGAGAGAGAAACTTTTCATGGCGAAACCGTTATTCCGATCGTCGAACCCCAAAGAGAACTCGCGCGACTTTAGTCCCGCGTGGCCAGCACCTTGTAGCTCTGCACTTGTCCTTTGCTGTCGGAGATGGTTTCATAACTCACAATCGAAACCGCACCCGAGATGGGCTCGATAATGCGCAGCAACTGCTCGCGCACCGCCTGGTCGTCACCCGGCGAAACGGCGCTGGCCGCGACCTGGTAGAACAGATGCCCCTGGGCATCGGCGCTTACGACCACGTCCGTCGGATGCGGATTGCGCGCAATCGGCTTGTCGTTGAAGTTGATCACGCGCGGCGAGAACAGCACAAACAGAATAATCAGCGTGACCATGATGTCGTAATGGAGCGTGCCCCGCTCGTATTGCCACAGAATGTATCCGCGAATTGTCCGCCAGATGCCGTTCATGGGCAGGGGCGCGCTGGGCGCGGTAGTCGTGAATTCTGCTCTCTGCAAGTGTACTAGCTCCTGGCTTCTCGCTCCTAGCCTCTAGCTCCTGGCCTTGTCATTCCGAACCGGGCTGGAAGCCCGGTGAGGAACCTGCTGTCCCGTCGGCGGCACCGAAGCGACCCGCCCTCAAAACTTCCTCCTCGTAATTCTTTCCGCTCCAATGTAAGTCCGCAGCGCCTCGGGAATTATCACGCTTCCATCGGCCTGCTGGTAGTTCTCCACAATCGCAACCCAGGTGCGGCCCACGGCCAGCCCGCTGCCGTTCAGCGTATGCAAGAATTCCGTCTTGTTCTTGCCTTCCGGGCGATAGCGGATGTTGGCCCGCCGCGCCTGGTACGCCTCGAAATTCGAGCACGAGGAAATCTCGCGGTACAGCTGCTGCCCCGGCAGCCAGACCTCAAGATCATATGTCTTCGCCGAAGATGAGCTCATGTCTCCGGTGCAAAGTGACATCACACGATAGTGCAAGCCGAGTTTCTGCAGAACTTCCTCGGCGTCGTGCGTCAGTTTTTCGTGTTCCTCATAAGAATGTTCCGGATGCGCGAACTTTACGAGTTCCACTTTCTGAAACTGATGTTGCCGGATGATGCCGCGCACATCTTTCCCATACGATCCCGCTTCGCTGCGGAAGCACGGCGTGTAAGCCGTCAGCGAGACCGGAAGCCGCGCCTGCTCGAGCACTTCATCGCGATAGAGATTTGTGACCGGAACTTCCGCGGTAGGAATCAGCCAAAGCCTGCGCTCGTACCAAAGAAAAGACCATGGTTTGTCTTTTTCCTCGTGACCATCGACTGTCGACCTTAGGCTTACGACACGGGCGTGACCGTCAATCGCAGTAACGGCATATATATGCTGTGAGCTATCTCGGTCCAGGCAGACATACTCGCCAATTGTTGGGATGTGGTACGGATCCTTTTGGAAGTTACCCCCAGATGGCTCACCGCCTGAGGTGACCTGAAACAAATCCGCCGCAAACTTCGGCAGCTGTCCCGTCCCGTACATCGACTCAGAATTCACCAGGTACGGCGGCAGCACTTCCGTGTATCCGTGCTGGCGCGTGTGCAGATCGAGCATGAAATTCGCGAGCGCACGTTCGAGCTTCGCGCCCAAATCCCAGTAAACGGCGAAGCGTGCGCCAGTGAGCTTCACCGCGCGTTCCAGATCGAGGATGCCGAGTTCGGCGCCCAAATCCCAGTGCGGCTTGGGCGCGAAATCAAACTTCGGCGAAGTGCCCCAGCGGCGCACTTCAACATTGTCTTCGGCGCTATGGCCGATGGGCACGCTCGCGTGCGGCAGGTTCGGAATGCCCGCTAAGATGTCGCGCAAGCGCACATCAAGGTCGGTCGCCGTTTTCTCGAGCGTCTGAATCTTCTCGCGCAGGTCCTTCGTCTGAGCCATAGCGGCACTGGCGTCCTGCCCGCTCTTCTTCAATTTCGCGATTTCTTCCGACGCTTTGTTGCGCTCAGCCTTACTTGTTTCGGCCTCGGTGATGGCCTGCCGGCGCTGGGTGTCGACTTCGCGAAAGTCCTTCAGCACGGCAGCCGGGTCCATGCCGCGCTGGCGCAACTTCTCTTCCACCAACGGCAGGTTTTCGCGGACGAAATTCAGATCAAGCATGGAAACTAATAATGTATCGGAAAACAGCCGCGGAATGCACGCCGGAGGGTTGCAGACCCAAACGCCAAACCACGAAGGACACGAAGTCACACGAAGGAATTCATGGTTCCCTTCGTGTCCCCTTAATGTCCTTCTTGGCTGATGGTCTGCTATTTCCCCGGCGCCAGCGACTTCAGATAAGCCACAATGGCCTGCGCGTCCTGCACATTGAAGCGATACTGCGGCATGGGTGGACGTCGAGGCAGTCCGTTATAGGCGACGCCGGTCATCAGGAATTTTATGGCGGCGCCGTCCTCCCAGCCCGGAAGGCCCGCGATGGCCGGGGCTTTGTCGGCCCAGACCGGTACGGGCGCCACGGGTTTGAAGTCGAGCGTTGCGCCCTTGAGTGTCTGCTCTTTCACGGGCTCGCCCTTGTCGTTGTGAGGAGTGTGGCAGTCGCCGCACAGGCCGATATCCACGACTAGATATTTTCCGCGGGCCAATTTCGCCGCCGAGGCTGAGCCAGGCTTCTGCTGCCCATTCACAGTCGAAACCAGGCACAATGCAGCTGTAATGGCGATGATAAGTTTCTGCATCAGGAGTCTCTTTCTCTTGCACTAGGGCGGCGCAAAACAGCGGACACTATATCACGGCCTTGAACCTTGCGCCGATCGGTGGGATGATGAAAGCTGGACGAGGTGCTCCATGGCCGAAAAGCGCCATCCCGGCATTACCATGCACAAGCTTTCGTTCGGTGGCGGATTTGTGGGATTTCTTTTCGCAGCCGGCAGCGCCCTGATTTTTGTTCTTGGATTCCCCACGCTGTGGTATTTCGTTGCTCTCGCTTTTGCCCTGGGAGTTGGAATTGCAGTGTTCCTAAGAGTCATCAGCAGCCGCCGCTCCGAACACAACAAACCTCTCTCGATTCTATCCGCCGCTGAGAAGACCGAGAGTCCGGTCCTTCCGAGCCGGGAGAAGAGACACCATCTGTTGCACGCTTTACCCAGGCTATTCTCGGCGTAGTTTCTGCGCGAAACTCATCCTCATTGGCTGCGCTGCGCCCATTACCGCTTTGGCTTATTAGCGATGCCTGTGTAAACTACCTTGCGATGAGACCTTCCCTCAGATCTGCCGCCGTGCGGCTCTTCCTGACGCTGGCGCTGCTCGGTTTTCTTGTCACCTTGCCGGTTTCCGGCTGGGCCTCGGGTTACAACGGGCATCCTAAGCTGATCGTGGTGATCGTCATTGACCAGTTCCGCGGCGATTATCTGGAGCGCTACCGTGACCAGTTCGGTGACTCCGGCTTCCGCCTGCTTCTCGACCACGGCGCCTACTTCCCCAACTGTAATTACAATTACGCCAATACGCGCACCGCTCCGGGACATTCCACGCTGTTTACCGGCGCCTACAGCAACGGTCACGGCATTGTCGCCAACGAATGGTGGGACCCGAAGAAAAAACACATGGTCACCTCCGTCGAAGACGACGCCACGAAACTGGTGGGCGTCGATGGAGAAAAAACGGGAGCGTCACCGCACAACCTGCTGGCCGACACGCTGGGGGACGAACTCAAGCTGGCCACGCAAGGCAAGTCCCGCGTTTTTGGCGTGTCCCTAAAAGACCGCGCCGCGGTGCTTCCCGCCGGATTCGCAGGCGATGCAGCCTACTGGATCGAGCCGAAGAGCGGCGCATGGATCACCTCCACGTACTACCGCGATGCCCTTCCGAAGTGGGTGCAGGATTTCAATTCCAGCCGCCCGCAGAAATATTGGGACCGGGAATGGAAGGACGCGCAGGGAGTAGTTCTACGCTCGACCGCGCATCGCAAGGGTAAAGACGGTTCTGACGCTGGCTTCTACGAAGTCGTCGGCTCCACAACTTTCGGCAACGAATACGAGTTTGAGTTCGCCAAAGAGTTGATGGTCTACGAAAACGTCGGCCGCGGTCCGGCAACGGACCTGCTTTCCATCAGCCTCTCGCCCAACGACATTCTGGGTCACCAGGTGGGGCCGGATTCTCCGGAGATCCAGCAGATGGCTCTCGATCTTGACCGCGAACTGGCCGACTTCATCAATTTCCTCGGGCACCAGATTGGGCTGACCGACGTGTGGATCGCGCTTTCGGCCGACCACGGCGTGTCTGCGGTGCCTGACGTGGTGAAGAAGATGCGTATTCCAGCAAAGAACCTGGAAGCGGGAAAACTCGAGGCGGAGATCAACAGCGCCATCACGGCCAAGTTTTCCCCCGGCCATCCGGCGCCCTATGTGAAGCTGGACTTCCCCATGGCATGGCTCGATCAGGACGTTTTTGCCGCCGCTCACGTGCACGAGCCCGATGCCGAACGCGCGGTCGGCGAAGCCATGAAGCAGGCCGGATTGCGCGACTACTATACGAAGTCGCAACTGGCCGAAGGCGCAGTTCCCGACACGCAGCTGGGACAAAAATATCTGAACAGCTATTCTCCGGAAGGCAGCTGGTATGTGATGGGTGTCCCCGACATTTACACGGTGGGGCCGGGAAAAGGTACGGATCATCTTTCGCCGTACAACTACGACACGCACGTGCCGCTGGCGTTTTACGGTCTGCCGTTCCAGCCGGGAACCTATCGAACCCATGCCGAACCCGTCGACCTGGCAGCCACGCTGGCATCGCTGCTGGGCATCAACGCTCCCACGCATTCCATCGGGCGTGTGCTGACGGAGGCGCTCGCGCCCGTCCACCACGGCACCAACCCAGGCACAAACCAGGGCGCCACCTCGCGAGAAGGCCGGCCATGACGCCCGATCTCAGCGTGACCGTCGCTGGCATTCCGCTCAAAAATCCCATCATCGCCGCCAGCGGGACGTTCGGCTATGGGGTCGAGTTTGAGGATGTCGTCCACCTCAGTAAGCTGGGCGGTTTTGTGGTCAAGGGCCTGTCGAAGGAACCGATGATCGGCAACCCTCCGCCTCGGCTGTGGGAGACGGCGGCCGGTATGTTGAACGCCATCGGCCTGCAAAACATCGGGGCGCCGGCGTTTCTCGAAGAAAAGCTGCCGCACTTGCGGGGAATCAAGAACATCGTCGTCGTGGCCAACGTGTTCGGCTACACCCGCGAGGACTACGAACACACCATCGAAATCCTTAACGAGGGCGAGGGCATTGCGGCCTATGAGCTGAATGTTTCCTGCCCCAACACCGCGCACGGAGGGCTGCAGTTCGGCAGCGATCCGCGCCTGCTCGATGAACTCGTTACCACCGCCAAGCGTGTGGCCCGGCGGCCGCTGATCGTCAAGCTCTCGCCCAACGTGACCAGCATTGCGCAAATGGCCTATGTGGCGCAGGAGGCGGGCGCCGACGCGCTTTCGCTCGTCAACACGTTCGTGGCCATGGCCATTGACCCCGAAACCCGCAAGCCGCGCATCGCCAACGTGACTGCTGGACTTTCCGGGCCCGCCATCAAGCCCATCGCGGTGCGCATGGTCTATGACGCGGCGCATGCCGTGAAGATTCCCGTGATCGGCATGGGCGGCATCTCGACCGCGGCCGACGTCGTTGAATTCATGCTGGCCGGGGCAACTGCCGTGCAGATCGGCACTGCCAGCTATTGGGATCCCTGCGCCACCGAAAAAATTGTGGGTGAGTTACAGGAATGGTGCAGCGACCACCGGGTCGCCCGACTTGCCGATTTCATCGGTGGAATGCTGTTGGAGTAGGCCCCTCACCCGCAGGAGGCCAACTCATAAATGGTGTAATCGCTGTTTTCGAAATCTACAGCTCGATTGCTAACCCACGCTCTTCTTGAAGAGCGGAGCCAAGCGCTCACATAGGTCTTCAACGGCATGATAGAGGTTCGCCAGTCCCTCGGTTTCCAAGCCTAAGTCCAGGGACTCCAGGTCCATCGTCAGATCCTTTGTGATCTGGGTGGCGCGTCGGACACGCTCCTGCGATAGCACTTCCAGGACCGAGTACGGGTCGCGATGCTGCCCTTGCAGCTCCGTCCATTGCTGAACGGCCCATGCGGTTTGGCGCATGCTGTCGACCGCGCTGCGGAATTCGCTCAGAACCCGAGGAGAACACCCGGAGACAACAAGTTTCTCCAACACTTGCAGCTCATCGGTAGCCGCCTTTAGCCGCTCCGAAACCGATCGTGCATCGCTCTCATGGTTGGTCGGCAATCCCATAGTGAAGTGGTTAGGTGGTTTCCCTATGTTTTCCAATCGGCCATAGAACCTGGAAAGATTAGTGGGCTACTTTCGGAAGCCGGTCGTCGGTCAATTACCGAAGTCATCGAGATCTCTATTTTCAAGTCTGCGATGTGCCGATCTAAGGTGTAACAATCTTCGCATGCGGAGGCCCAAAAACGGGCGAAAGGAGATGGTCGTATATGAATAACAAGCCGGAGCACATTCCGTTTTGCCAAACCAGTTCGGCCATTGCCACCTCGTGTCCGGGATGTCGATGGGTACTGTCGCAGCAGAGTGAGCCGTTAGCTGAAGTGATCTTCAAGAAAAAGCTTACCCAGGAAGATGAGAAGTTCCTGGCAGAGTTGCTCATTGCCTTTTAGGACAAGTCAATGAAGCCGTGGAGTGAGTGATCCCGGCTACCGCCCGCTCGTGTACCAGATCGATCCCGGAGACTTGTAATCGCGGCCTTCCCCCCACACGGCGTGCGTTGTGCCGTCGCCGTCGATGGCGAGGCCGAAGTAGTCTCCGAAGGGAAAGCGGAAGCCGCCGGGCAGAATGTAGTCGTAACCCTGGGCCGGGCCGGAGAGCCCGGTTTCCGCGCTCCAGGTCGCGCCGCCGTTCGTGGAACTACGATAAAAAGTGTTCCACAGTGGACGATTGGGGTGGGCCGGTTCCGTAGCCCGCGCATCCATCCACGCGATGCGCACGTCACCCGACGCGCCCGCCACCAGCGCCGGGAAAGCATGCTCGACGCCCCGCGCCGCATCCGACACATCGTCCCGCTCGGACCAACTGGCGCCTTCCGTGGTCGAAGACGAGAAGTAGATGCGCTCCGGGCCGCCGTTCGCCGAGCCGGCATTCCACAGGGCGTAGAGAGCGCCCGCGGCATCCGATGCCAACCCGATCTGGGCGCCCAGAAAGCCAGTCTCGCAGGATTGCGCCGCACACCCTGGAGGGGCGCTGGAAACATCCAGCAGCGCCGTGTTCCAGGTGCGTCCACCATCCGTCGAGCGGCTGACATTAACGCCAACGCTGACCGGACGCGTTGGCATCTCGTGACGAGCGTAGGCGGTCCAGCCAAAATAAACGTTGCCCAAGGGATCGACCGTGGCACCGCCCGCCAGCGACGATCCCGGCCCGGCGTTGGGATTCACCTGAACCGCGCTGAAGGTTTGTCCGGCATCATGCGACGCGGCCACAAAGAATTTCTCGTCGTGGTTGAAGCCGACGTAAACCTCCGCCCCGCGAACCGTCAGCACCGGCTTGTCGGCGTCTTCGCGGCCGCGCTCGGCCCAGGAAAACGACCAGCTTCGCCCGAAGTCGAGGGACCGCGCGACGATGATGTCGCGCTTCTTATTCTGCAACCACGACGCGTACACCGTCTGCCGGTCCACCGGATCGACCATGATTTGCGGATCAAACTGCCCGGTTGGAAACGGCAGCAGGGCTTTCGAGGGCTGCCATGAGATTCCGTTATCGCTGCTCACCAGCAGGGCAATGCTCGGCGCCGTGCAGCTCGGACAATCCGGAACCGCCCCGTACTGCGGGTAGAGAACGTAAACATGCCCATGATTGTCGGCGGCGATGGCCGGTTCCCATTGATCGCCAGTGCGGTAGCCCAAGCGCGCCTGCGGCGTGAACGCAGAGGCCGCCAGCGCCGCCGGAGCCGTGGCCAAAGCCAACAAAGCCAGGAGTGCAAGTTTTTGCACAGTTCCTGCTCCGGGCTGAAATCGGCTGGTCGGGAAAACCAAGGAACTTACTCCTGGAAACAACCCCTGCCCCGGACTTTATCGTGATTCCTCACGAGCGTCAATTGCCCAAGGGAGATGAATCCTTCGATTTTACAAGTGTGTGACTTTTCTGGCACTTCGTCATCTAATTGACCACAATTGGGAAAACCAACGTAACCGGTAAAACAGGGAGATCCATCAAAATGGAGAAGGCCACGTTTGCAGCAGGATGTTTCTGGGGAGTCGAAGCCACTTTTCGGCAGTTGCCCGGCGTCACCGCAACCCGGGTCGGCTACATCGGCGGTCAGACCGAGAATCCGACGTACAAAGAAGTCTGCACCGACCGCACCGGCCACGCCGAAGCCGTCGAAGTCGAGTTCGACCCCGCCAAAATACGCTATGCCGATCTGCTCAAGGTTTTCTGGGAGAACCACGATCCCACGCAGGTAAACCGCCAGGGTCCGGACTGGGGCACGCAGTACCGCACCGCAATTTTCTTCCATTCGCCCGAGCAGGCCAAAGAAGCGCAGGCCTCGAAGGAAGCGCTGGAGAAGGCGCACCGCTATTCCAAGCCCATTGCCACCCAGATCGTTCCGGCCGTGACGTTTTATCCGGCAGAAGACTATCACCAGCAATATCTGGAGAAGCGCGGCCTTTCGAGCTGCCACATCAGTAGTTAGCGGCAGTTTGATCTCGGCCGGCAGCGCCGCGAAAGCGGGTGCCCCATCCTTTCGCGTCTTTTGCGAAAGGGTGGGTATCACGAACGCCTGCGCCACCGCCAGTCTCGCTATACTGTTCACCGTGGCGGCTCGGTAGACGGATGAGTGAATTGCTGGGAGAGGATTCGATGCTGGGAGTCAAGGTAACAATTGCACGATACGTCAGCGACGAACCCCAACCCGGGCATCGTCGAGTGCCAATTGGAAGACGCCCATGGTCGTCGATGGTCGTTCCTCGAGAAAACCGCAATAATAAGCAAGGAACATCTGGATGCCCAGACCTACCCGCAAGAGGGTGTGATCGCGGGCGAAGTAGTCCAACGCAGCCTCGACATCTCCGGGCGGGAAGTAATCCACATCGATACTGAGCGACCGTGGCACATAGAGTCGATAGAGGGCGCGACCCAGTTCGACGTTTCGCCCGATTTGCTCGTGGAGTGGTGACCGCCATCCGTGGTCGCAGAATCGCGGACGCCAGCAACGCCTCAAAAGATGATTTCTGTGAGCTTCTACGCCGCCGTCAGCAGCATGGGCGCGCCCTTGGTGATCACCAGCGTATGCTCATAGTGCGCCGAAGGCCGATGATCGGCCGTGACCATCGTCCATTTGTCCGGTGCAGTGAATATCCTGCCCGAACCGGCGGCGATGATGGGCTCGACCGTGATCACCAAGCCTTCGGTGAGGAACTGATTGTCCCGCGGATCAGGATAGTTCGGCACCCGGGGCGCCTCGTGGATCGTGCGGCCGATGCCGTGGCCCGCCAGCTCGCGAATCACCGAGAACCCGCTGCGCCGCACCTCGCGCTCCACCGCACGTCCAATCTCCCAAACTCGAAATCCCGCCCGCGCCACCAGCATGGCCTTGGCGAACGCGCGCTCCGCACACGCAATCAGGTTCTGACGTTCTTCCGTCACCTCGCCTACCGGAACGGTGACGGCGGCGTCCGCCATAAATCCATTTTTCTCAATCGTCACGTCGAGTTTGACCAGATCGCCCTGCTGCAGCACTCGCGCGCCGGGAATGCCGTGTACCGCCTCATCGTTGAGGCTGATGCAGTTGACCCCGGGAAAGCCGTAGACCAGCGCGGGCGCCGACTGCGCTCCCTGCTGCCGCATCACGCCCGCGCCCACTTCGTCCAGTTCGGCCGTGGTAATTCCGGGGCGTACGGCGGCCCGCATGGCTTCCAGCATGAGTCGAACCACTGTCCCGGCGGCGCGCATTCCCGCCAGTTCCTCAGGCTCCTCGATCGACATGCGATCACCTCGAAACCATCATAACGCCTCGCACCGGTCCTTCGAAGCAGGCCTTCAAGGCGAGCCCTTCTTCAGGGCGCTGATCATGGAGTGACGTGTTCCGCGCGAACTGCCGAAGAATCGAGGAGCTCGTTCTTCGGCGGAATCCGGCTGTGCAGTACTTCCTTCTCGCACTCAATGGGTATGTTTCTGCTCCGATCTCCCGGGTCTCATTCGCAGGAATATCTGGAACGATACCGGATTGTTCCCGTAACTCGAATCGAGCGCGGCCGGCTTCGAGTAAAACGTCACATCCGCGCCCAGTCCCAGTTGCCACGCGCGGTTCTGAATCAGATCGCGCACGCCGCCAAACGTGTACGCCCCGATTCGGTATGCGGGATGGACCGTCGATCGAGGGAAGAGTTCATCCTTATCGACGAGTTCCAGCCGCGAGAACGCATAGTTCCGCCGCCGAAAGTTCAGCGTGGACTCCAGCAGATAGCTGTTCAGATTCGTGTCGCTGGCAAGCTTGTGCACGCGTCCCCAAATCAGCGACGTTGCCCAGTTGCCTGCTGCCCACGGCCGGCTGTATTCCACCGACGCTGTCTGCCGCCACTGGCTGCCGGGTTCCAGCGCTTCGGGATGTTCCAGACGTCCAATGCTGTATTGCGCCGTCCAGTTGCGTGTTGGCGCTAGAAAGGCTCGTCCGGACCACGAATCCAGCGCCGCGAGCTGGATGCTCCAGCGCTCTTCGTTCGGCTCGCGGCCGTTGAAGGAGGAAGCCTCCAGCTTTACGCGGTCAATCAAGATTCCAGTAGTGACGACCCCGAAGCTGGTGTGAGTTGAGTCCTGTAAATGGTGACTGAGAGGAGCCAGCGGCAGCTCCGAAGCCGAGGCGCGGTGCATGTAGGTCACGGGCCCCAACGCCGGTTCCGCAGACGGGCCGCCGTAGAATTCCCATGAGAGCTGCTTCGTCAGCGGAAGTGTGTAGTACAGAGACAGTTCCGCAAATAGATTGTGCGGGTGCTGATGATCGACCAGCGGCTCGCCGTGGTAGGTCTCGCCCGTCTGAAAGAGCTCAGGAAAACCCGGATGCGGCGAGGTCAGCGACTCGGCGGAAAACATTTGCCGGAACAAGATGGTGCCCCCGCCCAGCCGGTGCTGTTCCATCAGCATGCCCCAATTGACCGACTCGGCCTTGCCTTCGCCGCGTGGGCCGCCTTGCTGGTTGTAATCCACAAAAATGACGCCATGAGCCATTAACTCCCATCCGCCGCACATCCACATCCAATCCGGTCCCTGCACTGAAGCTGGTTGCCACGCTGTTCCTGACCCTTCATGGGGAGACGGCAGTTGAAACCCATTCTGGTTTTCCGTCGGCATGTTCATTCCCGGCATGTTCATTCCTGCCATGGATTGGTCTGGCTGCTGCGCTTTCTTATCTTCGCCCTGGGCATCCGGTGGATCAGCGGGGCTGCTCTGTTGGGCTGAAGCCAGCGTTAGCGACAATGCCAACAGAAATGAAACGGCGGCCAGCAATACCTTTTTCACAGGATCCCTCTCTGCAAGTTTGGGCGTCATAAAACTTCAGGCGTGCGCGGGCACGGCTGGAGACGACAGGGAAGTATCGCGAGGAGACTAGATTCGCAGCGGAGCCGGGCCCGGCGGACTGTTGGAAGGAACGACGAACAACGCAGAGTTCAGGCTGAGAAGCGATGCCAAACGAGGGCCGTCACCGCCGTCCAGGCTGCAGACTTGCGAGGCCAAGAAACGAAGAGAAAACGACACAGTGGGAACAGCCGCGTGATGACCGTTCACGCAGCACTGATAGCGAGTGGATGCAGGAACCGGACTCGCAGGCCCATGGTCGTGACATCCCGTGGCGTGCCCCGCTGGTGCCGCAGCAGGCGGCATCGCCTGCGCTCCAGGCACGGCAGCCGCCACGGTGAACAGCAGCAACATCGCGACCATGCGCAGGATTCCGTGCATCGCGTTTATGTTCCGGTAATTTTGATGCGAAGCTCTTCGGGGAGCCGCTGCCGGATTTCCTCGGGCAATCGGTCGTGCACGCGCCGCGCGCCCTCTTTGGCGGCGTCGAGCACCGTCACCGGAGCCGGCGTGGCCACAGCCACGCCCAGCCAGATCAGCGCCGAGAGGCCGAACCCCGCCAGGGCCGCGATTTCCAGCCAGAAGGCGTGGCGCGGGCCCAGCCGCCAGATCACGCCAAAGGCCAGCAAAAACACAGCCGCGGAAATCGAGGCCAGCGCGATCAGGGCTACATCGATAATGCGATGAATTTGTTGGCGGCTGCGGCAGCGTTCACAATCGGCGAGATGGCTCTCGTAGTCGCCACGCATTTCCGGCGCAAGGCTGGAAATATCGTACCGCCAGCCCGCCAGAATCTTACCAACGATCGGATCGACACACTGCTCACTCATTTGGGGGTAAGAAGCCAAACCACATCCCGACGGACCAGCCCCGGCAAACACGAGTAGTTACAGTCGAATCGGCTGCAACGCCTCGGTCTGCGGCGCCAGGAGCACGCGGTTGTGAAACAACCCGCCCCGCGTGGCCAGCGCCTTTTCTGCTTCTCTCCGGGCTATTTCCGGATGATTGTTCTGCTCTGAAAGATGCGCCAGCACCACAAAGGTTGCATTATTATCATAGTCGTTCGTGAGGAAATCGGCGAGGGCCAAGTTGGAAAGGTGCCCGACGCGGCTCATTACCCGCTGCTTCACCGACCACGGATACGGCCCCACCCGCAGCATTTCCAGATCGTGGTTCGATTCCATCACCAGCACATCGCAGCCCCGCAGGTGATCGCGCACGCTGATAGGCAAATATCCCAGATCGGTGGCCACGCCGACCTTAATGCCCTCCACGCGAAACGTGAAACCGACGGGATCGGCCGCATCGTGTGGAATGGTGAAGGGCTTTACCTCAATGTCGCCCACTTGGAATCGATGCCCGGACTCGAACGGCTCGAATTGTTCCAGCTTCGGACGCTCGCCTTTCTCCGTGCGCACGGCCCGTGCCCACGCCTGGTGCGTCGCGCCCGTCATGAATACTGGGATGCGCAACTTCTTGGCCAGCGTTGCCAGCCCGTACACGTGGTCGGAATGCTCGTGGGTGATGACGATGGCGGAGAGCGCGTGCGGATCGTCGCCCAGCGCCTTCATGCGCTTGAAGGTCTCACGGCAGGAGATGCCCGCATCGACCAGTATCCGCGTCCGTGCGCTGGCCACAATCGCGCAATTGCCACGGCTCCCCGAGGCCAGCATCGACAGGCTTACTCCCACGCTCTTACTCCCATGATCGCAGCATACGCGCCCGCCCTGTGGATTCGGGAGTAACTCTCTGGTTATCCGATACCTAAGTGCGGACCTCAGACCGCGGACCTCAGCCATCAGTCCTTCTTGCCGAGCGCACAGGTCTGAGGTCTGCGGTCCGAGGTCCGACGTCGCCTTACTTCCCCTGCTTCAGGTTGTCGACCACGGCGCGCATGAACGAACCACCGTACGCGCCCGCGATTCCGGGAAGAAATGCCAGGAATGATCCGTAGATCTGTGCCCGCGTCGGCTTCACGGTGAGAATCAGATATGCGGCCAGCTCCGTCAGCGGAATGAAGGCTCCCACCATCACGACCCACCGCCACGGCCAGCGCGGCCGCGATAGTCCGAGCAGGATGCAGGCCGACAGCACCAGCAGCGCGGTGAACAGCAGATCGTCGATCGCGACGTCGGCCCAGCCCGTGCCAATGCCGCAGAGCGCGGCCAGCAGATAGAACCACGAGTCGCGGCCGGAGTCAGAGGTTTTCATTCAGCAATCAACATTCAACATTCAGCAATCAACAATCATCAATATGTGTAGAACCCTCTCCCGCTCTTCCGTCCCAGCCAGCCCGCGTCCACCATTTTGATCAGCAGCGGGCACGGCCGGTATTTAGGATCGCCCAGGCCGCCGTGCAGCACGCGCATGATGTCGAGGCAAACGTCGAGCCCGATGAAATCCGCCAGCGTCAGGGGGCCCATGGGATGCGCCATCCCCAGCTTGAACACTTCATCCACGGCCTCGGGCGTGGCCACGCCCTCCATCACCGCGTACATGGCCTCGTTCAGCAGCGGCATCAGCACGCGGTTGGAAACGAAGCCGGGCGCGTCGTTCACCTCCACGGGAGTTTTCTCGAGCTTCACCGACAGATCGCGCACGGCAGCGAAAGTTTCCTGCGCCGTGGCCAGCCCGCGAATTACTTCCACGAGTTTCATCATCGGCACGGGGTTAAAAAAATGCATGCCGATGACTTTCTCCGGCCGCTTGGTCTGCGCCGCCAGCTTGGTGATCGAAATCGAAGAAGTATTCGACGCCAGGATGATTTCCGGCCGCGTCAGCCGGTCAAGGTCGCGAAAGATTTCCGTTTTGATGTCAAATTTCTCCGTCGCAGCCTCAATCACGAAATCGCACTCCGCCAGATGCTCGCGCCGCGTGACCGGCTGAATGCGCTCCAGCGCGGCGGCCTTGTCCTCCGCGGTGATCTTATTCTTCGCCATCTCCCGGTCGAGATTCCTGGTGATGGAATTGAGCGCGCGCTCCAGAAAACTGTGCTCGATATCACACAGCACGACGCTAAAACCGCTGCGGGCAAACACATGCGCGATGCCGTTGCCCATGGTGCCCGCGCCGACGACTCCGACCTTCTGTATGTTCATAATCGGCCTCGATGAAAACGTTCGAGTCTACCACTAAGTGCGCTGTTCCACAGGCAACCGTTCGAAGCCTTGTCATCCTTCTATGAAAACGGGCGTACCTGTCCACAGGTATTTTTGCGGCGATGCGGACAGGCTTCTATTCGTGCTCGAGGCACATAAGGTATGTCCGGACTCCGCCGCTCCGTCTGAG
>Ga0209656_10001407_pt1 | contig 15731 bp, 16 predicted proteins | sample BogFormECP12_OM2_FD_188239 | JGI IMG/M metagenome (GOLD analysis project Ga0209656, IMG submission 188239) | Bog forest soil microbial communities from Calvert Island, British Columbia, Canada - ECP12_OM2 (SPAdes) (version 2) | ecosystem: Environmental > Aquatic > Freshwater > Wetlands > Bog ... | reverse complement strand
CGCAAATGGCGAACAGCAGGACGATGACCTGGAAGAAGACGTCAACAGGATTAACGTGACCAAACATTACAGTTTGCCTTCGATACTAACATGCTGGATTGGAGTGCCGCGCAGCGCGGCGCCGCCCTATTTCTGGATTAATTCCACGCGCCCGGCCTCGACGACGGCGCTGTCGATACGCAGCGGCAGCTTGAAGGTGCTGGTCACGCCGACGTGAGGATACTTCGGTGTTAGGTAGTGCTGGGCGAAGAATTCCAACGCCATCTGGGGTACTTCGATGCCGTCGAGATAGGCAGATTGCACTCGGATGGTGCCCGTCCCCGCAGAACCCGAGGCTTGCGCGATGATGTGCACGTCGTGCGCTCCCCTGAACAAGCTCAACAGCGGATTGGTCGAGCCCTTCCCCTGCATGATGGCTTCGAAGTCCACCGCGGCATGAGCATCGAGTGCTCCTGGCTGCGACGTGAGCCGAACATTGCCGACTCCCTTAGGCAGCTTCACGCCTCCTTCGCTGAAGTAAGCGTTGGCCTCGCGCTCGGTGAGATAGGTGGGCTTGGAGTCTGGCTTCGGTTTGGCCGCGTCGTGCCGCAGGTATTCGATCTTCTGCTGCATGGCGCGGAATTCAGCGCTGTGGGTGTCGTGTTGCGGCAGTTGGGTAGCGGCGAAGAGCGCCGAGAGCAGCAGCACGAGTTCGCGTACCTTCATCGTAGGGCGGCCTCGGCAGCGGGCGCGGGAACGGCTTCCACGCGCGGCTTGTCGAGCGGGCCGGAAACTGCATACGTGCGTCCGCCGGTACGCTCAAAGCGAAGGTCAAGGTTTCGGTCAAACGATGCGGTGCCCTTGACCGCGTAGTGGTCGCCGGCCGATTGCAGCTTGCAATCGGTCAGGGTGAAGGTGTCATCCTGCAGCGTCACCGATCCCGTGAATTCTGAGAACCCGATGGGAACGCCCCGGGTATCGAGCGCGACGTGGCGCAGAGAACCGCCTTCCCAAGTGAAGACCGCGGAGCCGCTGGCGGAGTTGCGCAGGGCCGCGGGATTCAAACCGGACACAGCCAGACTGTACTTGGCGTCCATCGTGCCGGTGGCCCAGTTGTCGTGCATGAGAGACGCAAGCTGCGCCATCGACAACCGCGCGACATTTCCGGAGCCGGAGAACCTGGGCGGCGAGACGGTGAAGTCGGCAGACCAAGCGCCGGAGTGACGTCCTCCCATGAGGTCAGCGCGCAAATCGTTGACGCGCAACTTGCCGGCTTCGAGTTCTGCCGTACCGCTGACGTCGGTTGCGACCGCCGTTCCCATCTGCAGCCGCGCAGCCGTGAAACGTCCGCTGGCGCGCAGCTTTAACAGTGCGTCTTCGCGGCGCTGCCACGGGGCCAGCAGATGATACCAGGGTTGACTGCGAAAGGCTGGGTTGACGAGGTGATTCAGGCGGGCGAGCGACGTCTCATCGGTGTGCGCGTCGAAGTGCAGGATACAGCTCTCCGGAGCTGTGCAGTGGACCGGGAAGCTGGCCGATCCTTTGATCTCGGGCCCCTGCGCGAAGGCGGCATCGAAGGCGGTCACGTCTATGGCTTGATTGGCGAGCGATGCCGTGGCCGACGAGATCTGCATTGGCTCGGAAATACCCTGCAATTCAGCCGTTACATTGTGCAGTTGGATCCTGCCCAAAGGCGCCGGAGGCGCGAATCCGACCCATGCCCCGGCAACCTGCACGTCAATTTGTGCGGGTCCGGTAAGTCCCACGCCCGGTGTGCCGACACCCAGGGCTTTGCCTACATTTAACAGTCGCGCCAGTTCGACCTCACCGCTGAGGGTAACGCCGTAACGGTCGCGATCGAACGTGGCAGCGGCGGTCGCCGGCGAAGTTGCGCCCAGAGAAAGGGGAAAGGGCTTCACGACCAGATGAAGTCCTGCGGTCGCGGGAGAGGATGCAGCCGCGCGCACCGAGCGCTTTCGCTTGGACGACGCAGCAGCCGCGTTGGGGACCGCGAACAGCACTTCTCCAACCTCGAGGTCCTGCTTCAACACTGCGGCGTGAAGCGCGAGCTGTTCGCCGCGTCCGCCGCCCTCCCACACGGGCATTCCACCCGGCTGCCGGCGCACGGTAAAGACGGCTTCCACATCACCGGTCGCAGTCAAATCGGGGGAGAGGTCCTTCTTGGCATGGCGGGCAAGGGCGACGAGACGTTCAGCGGGAATTTGCTCCGCAGAGATGCCCAGGTCGTAGGCTTCACCCAGCCATCCCTGAGCACTTCCGCGGACCCTGAGTACTCCCGCGCCCACTGGCGATTCGCATTGCACGTCCTGCAGGGCGTCATCGGGCGAGGAATATGTTCCGGTGCAGTGCACCCGCATACGCAAAGCTTCGCCGAGAGAGATATCGTAGCGCCGGAAATCATCCACTTGTGCGTCGAGCGCGATGCCCAGAGCCGCTGGTGTGCCGGTCAAGATCGCATTTGTACTGACGGAGCCGCGCCAGCCTCGGTCGTGTCCGTAGATCAGCGTAGTGAGCTGGCCCAGAGGGCCGCCGGCCAACGTGAACTTAAGGTTAAACGGAGTGTTTCGCAGGCTGGAGCCACGCTGGAACCGCCCATCCAGCTTTAGCGTGCCGGTGTCGCTGACGCTGACGTCAGTGCGCATGGGACGCCCCTCCAGACGTACTCCCCACTGGCTCTCTGACTCGAGCCACAGGGCGAAATCGGCGTCGGTAAAGGCAAACGCCTTCTTGACCTGTCCCAGCTTGAAGTTGATGCGTCCCGTTGAAGCCTCCACGTAAGGGAAACGGGGCCGCGCTTCGGGCCGCGTCTTGGTGGTCGGGGCCGACGACGCCTGCGTGGTTCGCTCGACCAACTCCTCCAGGTTCCAATGCCCATCGGAGCGGCGAACCAGGTTCAGGCTGGGACTGTCGAGGTCAAGCGTGCCGATTTCCAGCCGGCCCCGCCAAAGTGAGGTCAGGCGTATATACGCAATAACGGTGGCGGCGCGCAGCATCGGCTCGGCACCGTAGCTGGGGTCGTCGGCGACCACGAAATTCGACAGCACCAGCCCCGGGCGCGGCAGCATTTTGAGCTCGATGCCGGAGACCGATACTTCACGGCCCAGCGCCCGGCTGATGGAATCAGCCACGCGCTTACGATAACGATTGACGTTGATAAATGGCGGAATGAGCAGCAAACCCAGCACGATCAGCAGCAGGGCCGCCCACATTACCCGCCGTCGCGTGCGGCCGGCCATCAATGCACCACGTGCAACATCCGGGACCAACGCGTCTTATCGATAAAGTGAATGATAATGTCGAACAGCCATGCGATGCGATCGGCCACGCCCTGGCGCTGGTACTCGTCGCGTGGGGTAATGTATGACCAGTAGATGAACATGGGCCGTCCGATTACATTTTCGCGCGGCACAAAGCCCCAATAGCGGCTATCGAGGCTGACGTCGCGGTTGTCGCCCATGGCGAAGACCGCGCCGGGAGGCACCACCAAGTCGCCGTCCTGGACATGGGAGGGCAGCTCCGCCTTCCAGGCAGCGGTTACGTCGTCGTATTCGCTGGCTGAAACGCTGGGGAAGTTGTCGCGATATCCGTTGTAGTCACCCTTGCGGACTACGTAGGGCTCATCGAGCCGTTCGCCGTTGCGATAAACCACGCCGTCCTGCAAATGTATTCGGTCGCCCGGAATGCCCATAACGCGTTTGACCACATAGAGCCCAGGCTGTGCCGGAGAAATGAAGACGAAAACATCGCCATGACGCGGATCGCGATAGGGAATAAGTCCATCGATCCACTTGGCGACTGGGGCCAGCATCATGCGGTCCACGAACACGTGGTCGCCGATCAGCAGGGTGTTCTCCATCGAGCTGGATGGAATTTCGAACGCCTGGAGCACAAAGGTGATGACAAACAGGCCCGTCACGACCACGATGGCCATGGAGGCGATGAATTCCGGAGTGGTTTCCTTCGGCTTCGCCGCCTTTTTCGGAGGCGGTTCCTGTGCCCTGCCCGGCACGGCCCGCGCTAGACTTTTACTTCCAGCCAAATGTGTCCTTCCTCACTTGCCTCGCCAGGCACTACTGCACCGTTCGCAACATGCGGTTCCAGCGCAGACCCTCGGCCAAGTTGGCCACATTGTGCGCCAGACTCGAAAGTCTATCAGACGGCCGCTCGCTGCCGACGGTTGGAGCGGTCCGGTCCATCGACCAGTAAATGAGCAGGGGACGGCCAACCACGTTTTCCGCGGGCACAAAGCCCCAGTAGCGCGAATCGTAGCTGTCGTCGCGGTTATCGCCGAGGACGAAAAATGAGCCTTGCGGAACAATCAGTTCGTTGTCCTCCAGCAGCTTTCGTGCCTGCAAAAACCACCTGGCTGAGATCTTGTCGCCGTAAAAGCCGCCGTCGGGAAAGTTGTCCCTGAACTTGTCGTGCTGCTCCCAGTTGAAAGTGGCGTAGTCGTCGTCCTGACGGACGCCATTCACGTAGACGTGCTTGTTGATGAGCCGCACCCGATCGCCGTGGACCGCGACCACCCGCTTTACGAAGTGCTGCTTGGGATTGACGGGATAGCGAAAGACAATGATGTCTTGCCGCTGAATGGGATGGTAGGGCAGGAGCCATGCCCACAGGCGCGACTGTCCGTAGTGCACCTTGTCCACCAGCAGGTAATCGCCAACTAGAAGGGTCTTCTCCATCGACTCGGAGGGGATCTGGAACGCCTGCACGATGAAGGTGATGACGAATACCGCGATAACGATGGTGGTGGCGAGCGACTGCAACGCGCTCATGCCGCCGCTATGGCTTGGTGTTTTCTGTTTCCCAGCAGCTTTCGGAGCTTCGGGAATGACGGTAACTTGTGGTTCGGTGCTGACTTCGCTCATGACTGGTCAGAAGATTCGCTGCTGGGACCGGTGGCGCCTCCCGCAAAACCTGCGTTTAATGATTGTAGATACTCCCAGGCCTTTCGTGCAGCCCCCTGCTCGGCCAGCTTCTTGGTGCTGCCCTCGCTGCGGCGGACGAAGCTTTGTTCTCCCTCAGCGGACGCGGCCACGTGCGCTTCCATGGTGAACATTTTACGGTGGTCGGGGCCCTCCTCTTTTACCAGAACATAGCGCGGCTGTGGACGCCCACAGGCGTGCGCCGCTTCCTGCAGGGCCGACTTGTAATCCATCACCGGCAGTTGCTTGTCACCCAGCTTGTGTACCTCGGCGAGTTCCGGTTCGAGGATTGACTCCAGAATAAATCGTTGTGCCGTCTCAAGGCCGCCGTCGAGATACAGCGCGGCAATGATCGCCTCCAGCGCATCGGTCAGCAGCGCGCTCTTGCTGCGGCCGCCGCTTCGTTCCTCCCCTTTACCGAGCCGGAGAAACTGCCCAACCTTCAGAGCGCGCGCAGGACGAAGCAAGTGACGCGCGCTTACTACGTGGGCGCGCAGCTTCGAAAGCTCTCCTTCATGGTATTCAGGGAAACGGCGAAACAGTTCCTGACTGATCACAAACGAGAGCACTGCGTCGCCGAGGAATTCCATCTGCTCGTTATCGGGCGCCGTGGCTGGAGGCCCGGCCGCAGCGTTTTGCGATTCCCATTCGCGAGCATAGGAGGCGTGCGTGAGCGCCTGCTGTAACAGCTCGCGACGGCGGAAGCGATGCCCGAGGGCATCCTCCAGCGCGGTAAGGTCGTTAGGCTCGGATTTCATTCGTGGTTGATGGCGGTTGCGCCGCCGGTTCTTGTCCTGTTTTCGCCAGCGCGACGAAGGGATGGGGCCCTAGCCGCCAACCCACACGATCCTAGTGCGGCGTGGCCGGAGGAGTCGTATTTGCCGGCGGCGTAGCGGGCTTGGCCGGAGCGGGCGTCGCCGCAGGAGGCGTTGCCGTGCTTGATCCGCCCGCCGCTTCCGTCAGCTTCTGCATCCGAGCCTGCTGCTGCTTGGCGAGATTTTGCGCCGTGCTCCCCGGCGGCGACAATTGTACTGCCTTATTGGCGCTTTCCAGCGCCTGGGGATACTTCTTCAAGTTGTCCTGCGCCACCGACAACCGCAAGTAAACCACCGCCTCCGGATTGGCCTTGCTCGTGTCGGCAGCCTTCAATAAGGCCTGCTCCGCCGCAGCATAATCCTTCTTGCTCAGATTGATCATGCCGATCGTGTCGTAAGCCATGGTCAAGATACTTGTCTTGGCGCCTGCCACTCTCTCAGGCGGAGTGTTGGGGGGAATGATCAGGCCGGTGTTGATATTGTCGATCGCGGCCTGTGCGTCCTTGGCGGCTTCATCCAGGCGTTGCTCGCGGTCCAGATCGGTATCGCGGGCCGTCTCAGCCAGGACCGCAGCGACTTGCACCAGTGGCACCGGATTAGTCGGATCGGCGGCGATGGCTTTCCGCCCCTCCTCGATGAGCTTTTCGGCATTGTTCGCCTGTCCGTAAAGGCTCATGGCTCGACCGTACAGGGCGCCCCTCATCTCGCTATTGGGATATTTCGCGGCGAACGCATCGGCCGCCGCCGCCATTTCCGCCGGATCGGTCTTGGCGATAGCGTCCTGGTAGGCTTTCAGCTCATCCTGCGACTTTGCCTGGAGGACGCGACTGCCGCCGGTGGCAGGCGTCTGTGCAGGGCTGGGCGAAGCGCTCGTCGCGGCGGGTTGCCCCTGGGTTTGCCCGCTCGAGCTGCCTGTTTGATTGGGCGTTGTATTGGCTTGGGCCACTGCCATGTTAGCGGCGAGCAACACCGCAAGAATTGTTAAACTCGATTTCATTTCCCTGGTCCTTTCCAATGCGGCGAACCGGAGCTCATCCGCCGAGTCTTATGAATACAAACTATTGCTGTTGCTGCCTGGCCACCGGCGGCTGATATGGTTCTTTTAGTCCGCGCTCTGCCGCATTCCTGGTATCAGTGGAGGCATCACCGATTTTAAGGGCCGCCTGGTACTGCGCAATCGCGGCATCCCGCTCTTCCTGCAAATCGAGAATACGGCCCAGGTAGATGTGGCACCAGGCCGATATCCGGGGGTCCTTTGAGGCGTCCAGTGCCTTCTGAAAATTCTCCTGCGCCCCCTGCATGTTGCCGTTCAAGGTTGCTACGAGGGCAAGCACAAAAAAGGCGCGCGCGGTATCTTCCTTCGACTGCAGGGCCTCGTTGGCCAGCTTTTCGGCCGCCGCAGTATTGCCGTTAGCTAACTCACGCTCCGCCAAAACCGCCTTCGGTTGAGATGCAGGCTTCGCTGCCCGCACGACCTCGGGTGAGGCTTGTGCAGCATACTGCATCTCGCTGGCGAGCTTCTTCTCGTGATCGGTGTCAATGTTGTGCAGCCAGTCGGGAAACACGCTTTGCAGTCCACTGCCTCCCTTTTCAAACGCCTTCAACTGCTCGTAGAAATACCCCGTTAGCACAAATCCTTCTGCTTCATCCCGCCGCACCATCGCCTGACGATCCTTTTCCGGCAACTTGGGATCGGTGGGCGTGCGCGCTTCGATGGCCCGAATCACGCACTCGGTTACGAGCAGGCCTGGGTCCTCTTTGTATTCCTCTGACATGGGCGCTTTTTGCACCGCTACCAGGATGGGCTTCAGGCGCTGCAACGCGGTAGCACGTTTCGCGATCAGAGGATCGAGCACAAAGTGCAGGTAGGTATGGCGTATGTCCGCCATATGCAAGTTATTCCCCACTGGCGACACTACGATGTGGTAATAGTCCTGCAGATAGTTGCGCGAGTTTACCTGCCCCGGCGCAGCCATCGGCTCCAGATAAATGGTGAAGGTGCGCCCGGCGTACCCGGAGGAAGGCATGCGCAAATAGTTGTCGGTCGAGGCGATCATCTGCGCCACGGGTTCGTGATACTGGTCGATGAGCGCCAGATATTGAGGCTTGTGCTTCACCCAGATGGAGTGCAGCTTTGCCGCCGCGTAATACTTCTTCAGCGGCGGGATCACGCCCAGAACATAGGCTGAATCCGGCGGCAGGTCGGACTCCGGCAGTTTGGGTGCGAAATCCGGAGGACCTCCCAAATTCAATGCGAGAGACACGTATTCTGCGAGGTCATGCGCGCTGTCGCCCTGCTGGTGCTCATGATAATAGCGGCACAAGTAAGTTTCGGCCGCAGCGGCTTCCGGCGTCTTGTTCGCCTCAGCCAGGTCGGTCCGCACCTCCATGCGAATTAGGGACGACGATTGCAGTTCCGCGTCGTAGCCACAAACGTTCATCGCAGAGACGACACTGAAAAGAGTCTCGCTGACGTCGAGGGTGGCCTTCGACTGGGCCCTCGCCGCACTAGTGAGTGACCCGAGGGTCAGCGACACAACCAGAATACGAGGAAAACAGCGCAGCAGAACCTCCAGTCTTAGCTGCTAGCCATTAGCCATTAGCTCTTAGCAATCCGGATCGGGCTGGGTATCGGATCACTAGAAGCTGATTGCTAACAGCTAGTCGCCGAGTTCGGCAGGGAATCAGTCTATTAAGTTTACGGGGTGAGTATCGCGTACGCAAATGCAGCACGCCCCTTGGTGCGGATTGCGCATAGAAGCATCCCTCAACACCGCGACCCTCTCCTGCCATAGGACCGTCAGCACCGCCGAAGCCCATGCTGACCTGGCGGATGCGCTAACCCTTAACCTGCACCTTAGAGAACGAGAGGACCACACGGCTGGCCGTCGGCTGCCCAAAGGTGGTCGCCGGACGGAAGGACGTGAAGATCAGCATGTTCTTCAGCGCGGGCAGGATGGCCTGCGCGTCCTCGGGAGCCGAGAGAATGCGGTAATCCTGAATGCGGCCATCGGGCCCAACGTAGGCTTCCACCACCAGCGAATCGGCGCTGCTGGCGCCCATCGACAGCTCGAACGGCGTGAACTGCAACTCCGCCGGCGTATAGAGCATGGTCGGCACGTCGTTGGGTGGTCTCATTTGGCTGGGATAAAGAGAGCTGATAAGCACCCCGAAAATGATGAGCGTAGTTACCAGGCCAGCCGTGGCCGGAACCATGATGGCATTAAACGCGTTCTCCCAATGCACACGCAGGGAATCCAGGCGGGAACGCCGCTGGTCGGCGATCTCTTGCGAAACCGCGACGCGGAGCCTGAGCGCCAGCTCGGGAGGCGCCGCCTTTCGCCCCAACGATCCGACGAGGGCCTGCGTCTGCCGTACCGACGCACAATGTGCCGCGCACTCCACGCAGCTCTGCAAGTGCTCATCGACCTCGGCCAATTGGCGGCGTGTGACTTCGCCATCCAGGTAAACCGACATGAGTCCCTTGACAACCGAGCATTTCATGGCATGACCTCAATCTCTTGACCGCTCATCGGGCCGCCCTTGTGGTGTTTTTTCCCGCGCGCAGGCACTGCTCGCAAGCCAAACGACTCCAGGTGGCGCTCCAGGCGCCTGCGCAAGGCTTCGCGCCCCCGCACCAGCCGGGACTTCACCGTTCCCAGCGAAGTCTGCATCACTTCGGCAATCTGCTCGTAGGACAGCTCTTCCAGGTCGCGCAGGATCACCGTTGTCCGGTAGGGCTCGGCCAGGGCCTTCAACTCCGTTTCCACGCGCGCCCGTAATTCCTCGTCATAGACGCTGTCCAGCGGAGACTTGCCTTCGTCCACCAGCCTGTCCTTCACGCTGAGGGAGCGGCCTTCTTCGCCAACCGGCGGCTCGATGGATGTCTCTTGCACCTTGTGCCGGAACCACCAGCGCCGGTGGTTCGAGACTTCATGCAGCGCAATTCTGTAGATCCAGGTCTTCAGGCTAGAATCGGCATTGAAATTCTTGATCCCGCGAAAAACCTTTATGAAAACTTCCTGGGTGGTGTCGGCTGCGTCTGAGGGGTCGTCCAGCATCCGGTACACGAGGCTGTACACCGGCTGGTTGTAATGCGCGATAAGCCACTCGAAAGCGTCCTCGGACCCAGCCTTCAACTCGGCCACGATCGCTGCTTCCGCGGTGCGAACTCCTATCGCACTTGCGAGGTCACTCACTACTGTTGCTCCCGCCAAAGGCGTGCCTCAATGATAAATAGATTCGGAGCTCGCAACAACTTTCCAGGACGAAGCCTGCGCTACTTCCCGAGCCCGCCTGCCGCGGATGCATAACGACCGCCAGTCCGGAGGAGGGCTTACCCACATAGACTCCGTGCGCCGAGGAAATGTTCCCTGGTTGAACCATGGAGAGCAAAATGGAAAAGCCGGCGAGGTTATCGCCGGCCGGCATTAATTATGGATGAAGCGGATTAGGTTTCCAGTGCTGCCACCTCGATCTGTGGTTCCTCCGCCGGAATTTCGCCCTTCAGCGTTTTGATGCCGTACTCCCAGCCCTTATCAAAGGCCTTGCGGTTTAAGTTGCGATAAGCTTCAGGAACCGAATCGGCGATGGCGTTACGGAGAGAATCGGCCTGCAACAGCCCGGTCACGGCGCCGAAGAAACCGACCATCACGATGTTGAGCACCATCTTCTTGCCCAGCTCTTCCGCCAGCCTGGTTGCTGGACAGCTAAAGACGCGCACGCCAGTAGGAATCGTGTCCACACGAACCATGTCCTGCTCGATGATGAGCATGCCATGCTCCCGGACCTGCGGGGCGAAAATCGAATACGCCTCGTGTGACATCACCACCAGCACGTCAGGCCGCGTGACGTAGGGATACAGCACCGGACTGTCGGACAGAATTACCTGAGCACTGCAGGCGCCGCCGCGGGCTTCCGGTCCAAAGCTCTGGGTCATGGTAGAAAAGCCGCCCTCGTAGATGCAGCCAGCTTTGCCGATGACGATGGCCGAGAGAATCACGCCCTGGCCGCCAAACCCTGCGATACGAATTTCGGTTAAATGCTGCATTCGCATGCCTCCGCTTCTACGTACTGGTCCCCGAGAACTTCGGTGAGTCGGTCGTGCATGAGATCGCGATAGTCCTCGCGCTCGCGGTCGACGAACTTGCCTACCACAATCTCGCCCGACTTGCTGAGTGCTGCCTCGCTGGTCGGAGCGCCGTTCTTGATCTTGCTCACCTCTTTGTAGAACTTCATGGTGTCGAGGCCATCGCCCATCTTGTTGCGGCGCTGATACAGCGTGGGGCAAGGCGATATCACTTCAATGAAGGAGAACCCCTTCTTCTTGAACATCTCCTGCATGGAACGCGCAAGCTGGCGAACATGGAACGCCGTCCAGCGCGCGACGAAAACTGCGCCTGCAGCTTCCACCAGATAGGGCAGGTTGAACGATGGATCGTAGGTCCCGTAGGGATTGGTGGAGGTCACAACCGCTCCTGGAGTAGTCGGCGCAGTCTGACCGCCCGTCATCGCGTAGATGAGGTTGTTGACGCAGACCACCTTGATGTCCACGTTGCGGCGGGCGGCATGAATCAAGTGGTTGCCGCCGATGGCGAACAGATCGCCGTCACCGGAATAGACCACGACGTTCAGCTTGGGATTGGCCAGCTTCAATCCGGTGGCGAAGGGAATCGCGCGGCCGTGCGTGGTGTGGAACGAATCCAGCTTCATATAGCCGGCAACGCGTCCGGTGCAGCCGATGCCCGACACGATGGCAACGTCCTTCAGGTCCATGTTGGCTTCGGTCAGCGCGCGGGCGAAAGAGTTGACGCTGGTGCCGATGCCGCATCCCGGACACCAGATGTGCGGCATGCGGTCCGTGCGCAGGAACGGCTCTACAGGATTGATGGGTGTGATCGAGGTCATCGCGCCACCTCCATGATGGCTTGGAGAATGTCTTCCGGACGGTGCACGCTGCCCCCTGCGTGCCCAACAAAGCGCACCACCGCTTTACCGGCAACCGCACGTTCCACTTCGCGCACCATCTGCCCCAAGTTCAGTTCCGCCACCACGAAGGCTTTTACCTTCGAGGCGATCTCCGCAATCTTCTTCTCGGGGAACGGCCAGGCGGTGATGAGGCGAAACTTGCCGACCCTCACACCTTTTTCGCGGGCCAGGTCAATCGCGCGCTGCGCGACACGGGATGTAATGCCATAAGACACGACCACCACGTCAGCGGCGTCAACCTGGTCTTCCTCGTAGAGGATGATCTTGTCGGCATTTTTCCTGATTTTGTCCACCAGGCGCCTCACCAGCTTGTCCTGCTGGGCGGGCGTCATGTCAGGATAGCCGCGCTCGTCGTGGGTCAGGCCGGTGACGTGTACGTTGTAGCCCTCGCCGGTGCGAGGCATGTCAGGGACCAGATCGTCCTTCGGTTTGTATGCCATGAATTCGGCGGGCGGAATCGTGGTGTAGCGCCGCGGCTCAACCTCGATCTCATCTGCCGGCGGAATGACCACTTTCTCCGTCATGTGCCCTACGACCTCATCCAGCATGACGAAGACAGGCACACGGTATTTCTCAGAGTAGTTGAACGCCTTGATGGTCAGGTCGAAACTCTCTTGCGGGGAGTTCGGGCAGAGCGCGATGATCTCGTAGTCGCCATGCGAGCCCCAGCGCACCTGCATCATGTCGCCTTGCGCAGGCAGGGTCGGCAATCCGGTGGACGGCCCGCCGCGCTGCACGTCCACAAAGACGCATGGGGTTTCCGTCATCACCGCCAGGCCGATGTGCTCCATCATCAGCGAGAAGCCCGGGCCCGAGGTGACGGTAAATGCTTTAGCGCCGCCCCAAACCGCGCCTTGCAGGGTAATGGAGGCGGCGAGCTCGTCTTCCATCTGGATGAACGTTCCGCCGACAGTGGGAACGCGCGAGGCAAAACGCTCCACAACTTCTGTGGACGGAGTGATGGGATAGCCGGACGAAAAGCGTGCTCCAGCCGCCAACGCACCTTCGCAGCAGGCGTGGTCGCCGTCAAGGAAATGGGAGCCGGTCAGTACTCCGGCAGGATCAGCGTGCATCTTGTACCTCCTCTGAGGTTGTCGCATCTGTCGCCTGGGTCACGGCAACGGTTTCCTTCGGCGGTGTAGGTTGCTTGTAGCCGAAGATGGCGAAGTCGGGGCAATACATGCCGCACAAATCGCAGCCGCTGCATTTCTCCGGATGCACCAGGTAAGGAGTGTGATAACCCTTGGAGTTGAAAGCGGAGGAGAGCGCTAGAACTTTGGTGGGACAAAACTCCACACAGAAACCGCAGGCCTTACAGCGCTCTACCACGATCTCCACAGTACCTTTGGCCATTGCTGCCCTTTCTTATTGCGGGCGCTTCAGAAAGAACCGGGAGTCGCGCTCGCGGCCTTTTTCTTTCTGATTTCGCCGTCGTATTTGATGTTTACGTTGCGGTTGGGAGGCTCACCCTCTACCGAACGATGGTTCGATTCTTGAACATCAGTGACCGAAGACGAAGTGATGACGGTCACAAGGCGCTGTGAGCCAGAACACGAATCGCGGCGTAAAGCAGAACAAGCCCGTGTCACGATGGAACGTGAAACCGCATATAGACATGTTCGCAACCCCCAGAGTAGGGTGAAATACGTACGATCCTTTTATCCAGTCAACCAATCCTCACTCCTACTAACTGTTTCTCTGCTCGAATTGCGCTCAACCAAATCACCCATTTTCACAGTCAAGACCAGCTTGAAATGATGGAGGGAGAAGGATGAAAAAGCTACTGCTGCCTTTCCTGCTGCTATCGGCGATGGCCCTATTACGACTACTATTTCCTCGAAGGCGCCAATCCAACGATCTATCCGTCCCCGTGCTTCATAATCGATCAATCTCCGACTTGTGCCCTTCCGTGGCCTGCCCTTTGGGTGTCCGTGCCGCGTTACGGACTACAACGAGACCTAGTTAGCATGAAGGTTGCCTGGCCCGCCCTAGTCGCCAAGACCACTGTCGAGTTACGCATCGACAATGGGACAGGAGCCTGTATAGTTGCGCCCGATTGTAATAATACTTCAACACCGCTATGCGACGTTGGGCTCGTAAATGATGGCATCCCGTGCGCCCCCGGTTGGCTGTGTCGCTCTGTGGCTTACCGCCAGAGTGGAGCATACTCCTGCACTCAGGCTATCTGTTTCGAAACGACACAACTCCCAGGTCCGTGCACTTCCAAGTGAGGTGAAATGTTCGGGAAGCAAGTTGGTGCTCGCATCTATTCAGAGCGCACGCGACAAGTACTATTTCTCGCGCGTGCAAAGGCCGGAATACGAGGTTCCCCCACGATGGAGATTGGCGACCTGATTTGGGGCGTAGTCGTCGAGGACCAGATGGGGTTTTCCAAGGCACTGTCCTTGACTCCGGAATTTCAGGTAGGCTCGTTGCGATCGGTTTCTGCGGTTCAACCGGCCCCGAGGTTCCTTGCCGCAAGAGCTGGCGACAGAATTCTTCAACAGCTTGAGTCGGCTCTTACGCGTTCCACGCCGAACCCTCCTGGAGCTGAGATACGCATGTCGTCAGCGGTAAAACAGACACTGGGTCTGGCGCGGGCTTTACTTCAAAAGAGCGTGGGCCATTCTGTTCTCACCCCCTTGCACCTGTTGGCTGCCGCCGTTGAATCGCCGGATCATTGTGCAGCGATTCTGAGAGCAGAGGGTGTGACGCAAAGACGAGTGATACGGCACCTTCGGAATGGAAAGCGGTAACGGCTGGCCGGCACCGCTCAACTGTTATTAAGGTGTGTCATGAAAAACATATCGTAGCGCTAATCTGCGTGGCTGCGGCTATCCTGGCGAAGCTTTTGCCCATGGGGTTCGGCGTTAGTTGGCGTGTTGATGAATATACCCATCGTGCCATGGGCCTAAACAACATAGTATTCTGGGTTCTTCTTGGTGCTGCAGCAGTGTTCTTCTTGCTGGAAGGCATCCAAAGAACGGGAAGCCACGTCCCATGAGGCACTTTCTGGCGCGGGCAAATGCGCCCGCCATTCTTCACTTAACGTCGGACACGTCCGGTTCCATGTCTCACGGCTATGTGACCGCTCTCCTGGCGCAACGCTCGATGCCGAGTTCACGGCACGTCACTGCGCGCTCGCATTTCCTGTGTACAGAAAGTCGATTTACGGCTTGAGAATTCGCTGCCGGAACCACGCAGCGAGTGCAGATTCAGTGACCGTGCCGGCGGCCACTGATGCCATTGTGAGCACCGCGTCTGCCGGATCAAAGCGCAGGCGATAGCCATTGTCGGAGAGGAATAATCGGGCAACCACCCAGCCTGTCCGCTCGTTCCCGTCGGCAAAGGGGTGATTGCGGGCGAGCCCAAAGGCATAACAGGCAGCCAGGGCCGCTGCGTCCGGTTCTCCGTACGCCGCCAGGTTCAGCGTTCGATCCAGAGCCGCGTTCAGAAGGATGGCATCCGTCCCCCCGGATAATCCTCCGTGTTCCGCCAACTGAACATCATGGATCGCATACACAACGTCCTCGCGAACCCATCGCCAAGCGATCACCGGGAGAGCGCCTTCAGAATGTCGCGGTCGTCGTGCATGATTTCTTCGGCCAACTTCATTTGACGCTCGAAGGTTGGATCGCACGGCGTAAGCCGATAGCCGTCAGGCGCTTCCGTCAGGTAGAGCGAATCACCTTTCTTCACCTTCAGCCGGGCCATTATCTCTTTCTTAAGGATGATTCCTGCCGACGCACCTACGGTCGTGATCTTCAGCTTGGGCATAGGGCCTCCCAGGTAAACTATATAATCGGCATTATATAACGCGACATGCGATCAGCAACGGCCGCTTTGCCCGCATGTCTCACGGCTATGTGACCGCTCTCACAGCGGAACCCCGCCCTTTATGAAACCATTACTTACGGGAGAAAAGCGTCCCCACCTCATGGGTCTAATGACGCTTTTAACGCACTATGAAAAGAGTGCTTATCCTGGGAGCTGCAGG
>Ga0209656_10001406_pt1 | contig 15732 bp, 20 predicted proteins | sample BogFormECP12_OM2_FD_188239 | JGI IMG/M metagenome (GOLD analysis project Ga0209656, IMG submission 188239) | Bog forest soil microbial communities from Calvert Island, British Columbia, Canada - ECP12_OM2 (SPAdes) (version 2) | ecosystem: Environmental > Aquatic > Freshwater > Wetlands > Bog ... | reverse complement strand
AAAGATGTGCTGCCCATGCCGATCGCGCAGCAATTCGACCAGGTGGCTGTACGCCTCGGCGGCGTCGGGCTCGTAGCGGGTGACAATCTCGAGCTCCCCGCGCCGCAGGCAGGTGGTGATCTCCAGTTCGTCGAACCCCGCCAGGTGCTGCTCCGCGTCGCGCAGGGTCTCGGCCAGGCCGGACTCCGGCAGCCCGAACATCCGCACGGTGTCCTGGCGGTAGATCGTCCGGGCGGCGATGGCTTCCTGGACCGCGGGCAGCTGCACGGCGGTCCGCCACATGGGCTGCAGTTCGCGGGGTGGACCGGGTAGCACCACGACGGTCGGCTTACCGGGGACGACGACACCGGGTGCGGTTCCCACCGGGTCCATCACCAGCGCCCCGACCGGGACCATGGCCTGCTTGCGGTTGGCGGCGCGCACCGCCTCGAAATCCCCGTTTCCCAGGCGCGCCATCAACTTCTTCAAGATCGCCGCGATCTTGGCCTCGAGTTCGGTGTCCAGCACCAATTCGCGTCCACAGAACCGCGCCACGGTCGCGACGGTCATGTCGTCGGCGGTCGGCCCGAGACCGCCGCTGGTCACGATCAGGTCCACGCCCTCGCCGGCCAGAAAGCGCAGCTGGGCCTCAATGTCCGCCGCGCGGTCGCCGCAGATGGTGATGTGCGCGAGTTCGACGCCCAACTCGAGCAGCCGGTCGGCGATCCATGGACCATTGCGGTCGGCGACCCGACCGGTCAATACCTCGGTCCCGGTGACGACAATGCTCGCGCGTGCGCTCACCGCTATGACACTAGGCGTGGAGGAGGAGGGATCGATGATCGAGTTAGAGTCGCCGCTCGCTTCAGCGATCGTCGCGCTCTGCGGAAAGGTGCCGTTCCACCGACTCGGTTTTGGTTGTCATCGCATCCGTGACACCCGATCGCCAGTCGGCCTTGATCACTACGCTGACCCGCGACGCGCGAGCCGCCACGGCCTCGACCGCGCGCTGCACGACCGCCATCACCTCACCCCAATCGTCGCCTTCGATCACGGTGAACATCGAATCGGTCTTATTCGGCAACCCGGAATCCCGCACCACGCCGACTGCTTCGGCGACGATCTCACCGACGCTTTCGCCGACGCCGAGCGGTGTGACGGAGAATGCGACCAGTACGGACACAACACGACCCTACTCGCGGCGCATGGCAGCATCGGGGCCATGCGGGTTCTGGTGCAACGGGTCTCATCGGCGACGGTGTCGGTCGATCAGCACGTCGTGGGATCGATCCGGCCCAACAGCCAGGGGCTACTGGCGTTGGTCGGGATCACCCATGACGACGATATCGGCAAAGCCCAGCGGCTCGCCGAAAAGCTTTGGCAGCTAAGGATTCTCGATGACGAGCGGTCCGCAGCTGACATCAACGCGCCGATCATGGTGATCAGCCAGTTCACGTTGTACGCCGACACCGCCAAGGGCCGACGACCGTCATGGAATGCTGCGGCGCCGGGGGCCGTCGCCGAGCCGCTGATAGACGCGTTCGCGCAGGCGCTGCGGCGGCAGGGCGCCGACGTAGAAACCGGCAAATTCGGCGCTCACATGCAGGTCGAGCTGATCAATGACGGCCCGGTGACCGTTCTGCTGGAGCTGTGATGGGCGGGTATTGTTGCATCTGGGACGGCTGCGCGTAGCGTGACTCGAATGCGGCGGTTGGCAGGGCCGCGCCCCGGTGTTGTGGAGCTGACGTGACGTACGCGCGGAGCGGTCACGCCGCCTTCCTCTACCGCACGCAGCGGGAGTATCTGGATTGCCTGTTGCCGTTTATCTCTGAGTCCGTCCAAGCAGAACAAGCGGTGCTGGTCGCGGTACCAGCACCGCACCTGGCGGTGCTCACCGAGGGGTTGGGCCGGTTGGCCGAGCGTGTGGTCATGACCGACATGATCGAGGTGGGCCGCAACCCCGGCCGAATTCTGGGCGAGGTGCTCAGCGGCTTTGTCGACAAGCATGCAGATCAGCCGGTGCGCATTGTCGGCGAACCGATGTGGCCGAGTCGATCTGAGGTCGAATACCCCGCCTGCGTACAGCATGAGGTGTTGATCAATAGGGCCTTCCTCGGCCGGGATGTCACGGTTGTCTGCCCCTATCACGTCACGCAGCTCGGCCCTGAGGTCATCGCCGACGCGCACCGCACGCATCCGGACCTTCGGCTAAAAGGGACATCGGGTGGAGGCTAAATGACCGCACCGCAAGGCAAATGGGCTCGATCCGACGACGACGAGTGGGACATCGTCAGCAGCGTCGGCTACACCGCGCTGCTGGTCGCCGGATGGCGTGCGCTACATGCCATGAGTGCGCAGCCGCTGGCGCGAGACGATTACGCACAGCACTTCATCACCGCTTCGGCGGACCCGTATCTGAATAGTGTGCTGCTCAACCCGGGAACGTCTGAGGGTGCGACGGCCTTCCCACGGCTTTACGGGGTCCAGACAAGGTTCTTCGACGAATTCTTCTACTCCGCTGCTGCCCGAGGCATCCGGCAAGCGGTGATTGTCGCGGCCGGCTTGGACTCTCGAACCTACCGGCTAGATTGGCCAAGTGGCACAGCGGTATTCGAGGTAGACCAACCGAAGGTCCTCGAGTTCAAGGAGCGGGTACTGGCCGAGCTCGCGGCCGAGCCCGCCGCACATCGCATCGAGGTGGCAGCCGACCTGCGAGACGACTGGTCAATACCGCTGCGGACGGCGGGGTTCGACCCGCAAAGCCCCACCGCCTGGTCAGTCGAGGGGATACTGCCCTACTTGACCGGCGCCGCACAGGACACGCTGTTCGCCCGTATCAGCGACCTGTCCGCGCCGGGCAGCCGACTCGCGATAGGTGCGCTGGGCTCGTCTCTCGCCCACGACCGGCTCGCCGAACTGGAAGAGACCTACCCCGGCCTCAATCTGTCGGGCGAGGTGAATTTCTCGACGTTGACCTACGACGACGCGGAGAAAACCAAACCCGCTGACTGGCTCGCCGACCACGGCTGGTCGGTTGAGCCCGTGCGCACCAATCCCGAATTGCAGGCCGAGTACGGCCGGACCCCACCCGAAGTCGACCTGCAGGTCGATCAGATCATGCACTCCGAATACATCACCGCGACTCGTTAACACACGCGCCGCACTACTCCCCCGCCACGTACGTAGTTCCGCGGTCCGCCCGCCTCCACAAGACACCGCCCGCGGCGGTGACACCCGCCTGAATCAGTTCACGTTTAAGAATTTTGTTGGTTGGCGTTTTGGGCAGCTCGTTGTTGATCCGCACGAAGCGGGGCCACGCCTTGGCGGATAAGTCAGGTTGAGCAGCAAGGAACTTCTCGAATTCTTCCGGCGTCAGGGACTGACCGTCGTTGAGAACGACGGCGGCCATCACCTGATCACCCACCTGTTCGTCGGGCACACCGTAAACGGCCACCTGGTTGATCGGGGCCAGCCGCTGCAGAATTCGCTCGATCGGTGCCGCGGCCAGGTTCTCGCCATCCACTCGCAGCCAATCCGCGGTACGACCGGCAAGGTAGATCCAGCCGTCGGCGTCCCGGTAGGCCAGATCGCCAGACCAATACATGCCGTGGCGCATCCGCTCGTTGGTGGCGGTCGGATCGTTGTAGTAGCCGGAGAATGCGCCGCCACCCTGGGTGTTCACCAGCTCTCCGACCGCCTCGTCGAAGTTGGCGAGGGCGCCGTTCTCGTCGAAAACCGCTGGCGTGCATTCGGTAACAGATTCGGCGTGGTACACCGCGACACCGGGATATCCCTTGCCGATGGACCCGGCCGGGGTGCCGTTTTCGCGAGTGACGATCACCGCAAACTCGCTCGATCCGAAACTGTCGACGACCCGGCAGCCGAATCGTCGAGCGAATTCGGTGATATCGCGATCAGTCGCCTCGTTGCCGAACGCCACGCGCAGCGTGTTGTCGGCATCGTCCGGGTGCTCCGGGGTGGCCAGCACCAACGCCAGCGGCTTGCCGACATAGTTCACGTAGGTGACGTGGTGGCGGCGGATATCGGGCAGGAAACGCGACGGCGAGAACCGCGCCGGGACCATCGTCGCGCCGCTTCCGATGGCCACTGCCCAGCCGGCCGCCACGCCGTTGGAATGAAACAACGGCATCGACAAGTAGCACACGTCGCTATCGGTGATCTGGAACTGGGCGATCAGGCTTGCGCCGCACATGATTGCGGCCACGTGGGCGAACCGGACCGCCTTCGGGTCGCCGGAGGTTCCCGACGTGAAGATCATCATCAAGGTGTCGCCCGGCCCCACCTCGCGGTGCGGCACAAGCGGCGGCGCGGCCTGCACCGCATCGAGGTAGCGGCGCGAAGTTACGTCGAGCACTATGACGTCGCCCAGATCCGGGCGAGAGAGCAGCGGCGCATGGTCGGGATCGACGAGCAGCAGTTGGCAGTCCGCGCGCCGGATGTCGGCGACTAGCCCGGCGCCGCGTCGGATGGTGTTGATGCCGCACAACACGTAGCCGCCCAACGCGGCGGCGGCCATCGAGCGCAGCATGGCCGGCGAATTGCCGAGTAACGCACCGACGTGGAGCGGACGCGCGGTGTCGGCCAGCCCGATCACCACCGCCGCCTCGGCCACTGCTTCGTCGAGGTGCTCGCGCCAGGTCCAGGTCTTCTCGCCGTAGGCGACCGCCGGGGTGTCGGCGTGCATGCGTGCCCGCAGCAGCTGCTGGACGGTCTCAAACATCGGTCGGCTCCGGTCGATACCGCAGCAGGGTGACGCCGGTATCGGGAATGTCGCAGAACACCGGGCTCACCCGCATGCCGACCCGGACGTCGGTAGGCTTCACGTCCACCAGCTCGGTGCTGAATCGTGGCCCGGCGTCCCATTGGACCACCGCCAGGATCTGAGGCACCGCATCCGCCCACGGGGGGCCGGTCGGTCGCTGTGCCACCGTGAAGGTGTAAACCGAACCGGCGCCGTCGATTTCACGCCATTCCAGGTCGTCGGCCAGCGTGCCCGGAGCCAGGGTGCGCGGATAGAACACGTACCGTCCCAGCGACGGCGAATATTGCACGAGGATCCGGTGGTCGGCGAGTCCCTGCCAGAACGGTTTTGAGACCGGTGTGGCCTCGGGAAGTGGTCGCGGCTCGGTCATCGTCAGTCACCGCCCAGAACCAGCGCGACCTGCTCACTCATGATGCCGCCGGTGCCGCTGACGAACGCCCGGTGGCAGTCGGTTACCTGGGCCCGGCCCGCTCGGCCCATCACCTGACGTGCCGCGTCGACAACGTGATGCATGCCGCCGGCCATGCCTGCCTGTCCGAAGGAGAGTTGCCCGCCTGCGGTGTTGAGCGGGAAGTCGCCGGCGAAGGTTAGGTCATGCTGGTTAACCCATTTCATGCCTTCACCTTTGCCGCAGAATCCGGCATTCTCGAGCGTCATCAGCACGGTGATCGTGTAGCAGTCGTAGAGCGACGCGACGTCGACAGCGGACGGCGTGAGCCCCGCCATCGCGAAGGCTTTCTCGGCGGCACGCGATATCGGTGTCGTCATCAGGTCCTCGGCGTAGGTCGCGGTCTTGAAGGCGATGTGTTCGCCGAATCCCTTGACCCACACTGGTCTATGCCGCGCCCGGCGCGCCACCTCTTTGTTGGCGACGAGAACACCGGCACCGCCCTGGACCCGCATCACCGTCTCGAGCATGTGGATCGGATCAGCGATCATCGGGCTGGCCAGCACGTCATCCACGGTGATCGGTTTGCCGTGGAACACCGCGCCCGGATGCCCGCACGCATTCGTGCGCTGGTCCACCGCGATCTTCGCCAGAGCTGCTGCGTCGTAACCGAACTCAGCCGCATACCGTTGGGCGATTTGGGCGTACGGCGCGTTCTGGCCGACGTTGCCGTAGGGGATCTCGAACTCGGCCTGCGGCGATCCGTACTTGTTGCTCGACGCACCGTGCCAGCCCGGCGGTGACGACGGTTGGCGGGCGGACGTGGGCAACACGGCGGACCCGGGGACGACGGCCAGTACCGCGTCGCAAAGCCCGAGTTCGACGGCGACCGCCGCCCGCCACACCATCCCGGCCGAGGTGGCGCCGCCCAGGTCGACCCGTTCCCCGAAATCAACCGGCAGGCCAAGGTATTCAGACAACGTGGCCGGGGCGAACATATCGGATTCCGCAACGCCGTGGCACACCAGCCCGTTGACTACCGTGGCATCGACACCGGCGTCCTCGACGACCATCTTGGCCAGCAGTGCGTACTGGTCCAGGGTGAACGAGGGTGGCCGGGTCTGCTTGCGTTCGGCGGGCAGCTCGGCGATACCGATGATGGCCGCCTCACCGCGCAGGCCCGTCAAGATGAATCTCCGCGCAATGGCAGTGCGACCGTGGCCGTCCCCGGCATCAGCACGGTGTCACCCCGTCGCCCGGCGATGTCCAGATCGACGAGCCCGGTGTTGTCGGCCAACCGTTTTCCGGTCACCACCCCGCCGAAGGTCAGCTCTTCGCCGGCGAACGCGATCGCGCGGTTCTGCACGGCGTACTCGACCAGCCGGCCGCCGCCGCCCATCCAGTCGGTGATTGCTCGGGCCAGCAACGCGGCCTGCAGGGGGCCCTGCACGATGACATCGTCATAACCCTCAACGTTGCGTGCCCAATCCTTGTCGTAGTGGATGCGGTGAGCGTTGTACGTCGCGGCGCTGAAGAAAAACAGCTGCCGCTCGTCGACCGTCACCACGAGCGTGGGCAACGAGTCGCCGGTCTGGACGTCCTCGTAGAAAACCTGTACCGGCCTTTCTTCGGGGGTCACAGCACTCCTCACGGTCGGGCGATCATCGACGTTGTTGCCTCGGCGACTAATTCACCGTGCTGATTGCGGTACACCGTTCGCCAGGTCACCAGAATGAACCGGCCGGAGCGACCCTGCTTCTCGACGATCGACTGGATCGTGCGCACCATCTCGATCTCGTCGCGGTGATACGCCGGCCCGAAGAACGTGGTGCTCTCCCCGCCGGCCATGCGTCTGGGCGCGCGGGGAAACGCGAGGCTGCCCGATGCCGCGCCGGAAGAGCCATCCGGCCGCAACCCGTCCAGCGCGGTGACCCCCGAGACGGCGAATTGCAGGAAGAGCGGCGGACAGATGGTGTCCCGGTAGCCTTGCGCGCGAGCGTATTCGGTGTCGAACCACAACGGATTGTGATCACCGACCGCCGCGGCCCAGCGTTGCCAATCGCGGCGGTTGACTTCGCCTGTCGCGGTTGCGGCGACGGTGCCCACTCGCGACGCCGACTCGGCGTCGATCAGACTCTGCTCGCTCAAGGTCCCTCCTCCAGCCACGTCGCTGCCACATCCGCGCCGCCCCCCAGCGTGGACAGCACCCGGGCGCGCTCGGAGAACAAATGCAAGTCGGTCTCGACCACATAACCCATGCCGCCGTGCAATTGGTGCGCGTCGAGCGTGATCGACTTCGCAGCGCTGGCCGCGTGCATTCGGGCGATCGCGGTCTCCCGGGTTCCGGTGCGGCCTTGCCCGATCCAGAACACCGCTGAGTGAGCTGCCAGCCGGGCTGCGGCCAGCGCGATATGCATATTCGCCACCAGATGCTGCGCCGCCTGAAACGACGCAATCGGGCGGCCGAATTGTTGACGTGCCACCGTGTAGTCGACGGTACGCCGCAGCACCGCTTCGCCGACACCGACCAAGTCCAGCGACAGCAGCGCCACCGCGGAGTTGGCCACCCGGCGCAGGTCCTGATCGTGTACGCCCTCACCGTGCGGCCCGGCAAGCACCGCACGTCGATCCATCACCTCGACAGCGTCGAGGAGGATGCGAAACGCTCGATGGCCGCCCATCAGGGGTTGCGCCTCGATATGTACTCCGTCGGCCGATAGCGCGACAACGAAGCCCAATGTGCGGTCGGCCGCGGCAGTCGTATCGGAGGCTGCTGATACGACGATGTGGTCGGCCAGGTCGGCGTCTGCGACAAAGTCGACGGTGCCGCTCAGCCGCCAACTTCGCCCAGCGCCCGCATAGGCTCGCACTGTCGGCGCGATCACCGCGGCATCGTGTGCGCTCCACAAACCTGTTGTGGCGCAAAGCGTTCCGGCCGACAGCGAAGGCAGCCACGCGGCATGCTGGTCCGGTCCGCCCAGTAGCAGGATGGCAAGCGCCGCCTGCAGGGTGGTATGCACGACCGTTGGGCAAAGGGCGCGGCCAGCTTCCACGCAGAACACGCCGAGGTCGGACAGCGTGCCAGCGGCGCCGCCGTATTCCTCCGGAAGGAACAGCCCAAAGACCCCGGCATCGGCCAACGCCTTCCACAACCTGTCCGGCATCTGCCGCCGGTCCGAATCACGAAGTTGGCGGACCAGGCTGGTTGGGCATTCGGCGAGAAACAGCGCGTTTAGCATCGAGGCCAAATCTCGCTCGTCCTGGCTGGGCAGCAGTCTCATGCCGTCACCGTCCGTAGGACGGCATGCCGTGGCCACGCTGGGCGATGACGTCGCGCAGCACCTCGTTGGTGCCGCCGCCGAACCGCATCAGCGGCGATACCCGATAGAGCCGCTCAAACTTCCCTTCGGCGGGCGCGTTCGGGCTGCGGTAGGCCAACAGGCCGTCGGGTCCGAGCAGGTCGATGGCCAAATCGGCGATCCGCTGCCGCAGTTCGCTGCTGAAGACTTTCTCGACGCTGACTTCCACGGTCGGGATGACGCCGCTGTCCAGCAGTGACGCCGCCTGATATCCCATCAGCATCGCCGCCTCGACATCCGCCTCGGCCTGGGCGAGCCGCCGCCGAAAGCTGGATGTTTGCAGGGGTATCGAGCCGTCGCCACGCGGACGGCCGGCCAGCTCGGTCAGCTCGTCGAGTGCGCGGCGCATATCGCCCGCGTTGGTCAGGGCCCCGCGCTCGAGATCCAGCGCACCGGTGATGTAGGTCCAGCCCCGGTTGATTTCGCCGATCAGGTTGCTGACGGGCACCCGGACCTCGTCGAAGAACACCTCGTTGGTGCGATACCCCGACCAGGCGTAGAGGGGACGGATTTGCACACCGGGCGAATCGACCGGGACCATGATCACCGAAATGCCCTGGTGCCGTGGGGCATTGGGATCGGTTCGGACACACAGCCATTCATGGGTTGCTCGCTGAGCGCCGCTGTTCCAGATCTTGGATCCGGTGATGACCCATTCGTCGCCGTCTTGCACCGCGCGGGTGCGCAAGCTGGCCAGGTCGGTGCCCGCGTCGGGTTCCGAGTAGCCCACCGCGCAGGTCAGTTCTCCGCGCGCTATCGGCGGCAAGAATTCGGTCTTGTTCTGTTCGGTGCCGTGCCGCATGATCATCGGCGCCACCGAGGTCACGGTGAGATCCGGCCCCGGGACGCCCCAGTATTCGAACTCGCGCATCAACAGGTGCTGATGGATGGCGCCGAGTCCCAGACCGCCGTATTCCGCCGGCCAGTTCAGCCCGAACCATCCCCGCGCGCCAATTTTGCGCCGAAACGACGCCACTTCCCCATCGGGAAACTCCTGGCCGTGTTCGGCCAGCTCGGACCTCAGCGCCGGCGTGACGTTCGCCTGCAAGAAGTCACGCACCTCCGCCAACCAGGCGTTCTGCGCTGCGTCGAGTTCAAAATCCACCATCCTTTTCCTAGCGCGTCTTACCTGCTTGCGCCCGGGATTTCGAAAAGGAATTGCGCTCAACCTGTCGGCGCATCAGTTCGACAACCTTGGCCGCGTCACTTGGCGTTGTCGTCGGCACGAATGGCTAGCCAATTGAGGGTGTCCGCTACCTGGCCAAGAGCTATTCTCAGCGGCATTGCAGCTTTCCCACAGGCCTCGGTTGCCCCTGACGGGCCCCATGCAAGGAGTCACGCGCATGCTCCACGAGGTGGTCGATAAGGGATCTTGCAGTGCATCTCATCCGGTGCCGCTGCTCTTCGTGCACGGGGCCTGGCATGCGGCATGGTGCTGGGATGAGTATTTCCTAGACTCTTCGCGGATAGGGGTTATCGCGCGCTAGCTGTGAGCCTTCGTGGTCATGGAAACAGCCCAACACCACGGCGTAAGCATGCGTGTTCGGTCGCTGACTACGTCGAGGATGTCGACTCGGTGGCCAGCGGTCTGCCCACCCGGCCGGCGGTGATCGGGCACTCCGTGGGCGGCTTCGTCGTGCAGAAGTGTCTGGAGACGCACCCCGCGTCCGCCGGCGTGCTGGTCGCGTCCGTACCCCCCGCGCGGGGCTGCTGGATTCCTGCTACGCAAAACGAAGCGCCACCCCTGGCACCGACGCGGAGATCTTCGCCGATATGGGTCATGACATGATGCTCGAACCGAAGTGGACTGGCGTCGCCGAGCGAATTTCCGCCTGGCTCGGCACTCACGGGCTCTGACCGACCACGACCCGCGGAACAAGTTCAAGAACATTAAAGTACTACGACGTGCCCATCGATCATCCGCAGTCGGCGGCCGGCGCCCTCGCGGAGATCGCCGCCGATTCGCCAGGCCCCGCGGTGGGAGCCTTCTTCGACCTCGACGGCACGTTGGTCGACGGCTTCACGGCGACGGCTCATGCGGGTGATCGGATCCGACGCCGGCAGGCCAGGATCGGCGAGGTCCTCGGCGTCGCCGAAGCCATGATGCGATATCGGTTCGGCCGCATGGAGTTCGGGCGGCTCGTGGTGCGGGGTGCCGGCTACCTGCGCGGTGAATCCCTGGCGGAGCTGGAAGAGATCGGTGAGCGACTGTTCGTCGACCGCATCGCGGCACGCGTCTTTCCGGGCATGCGAGCGATCGTCCAGGCGCATCAGCAGCGTGGGCATACCGTCGCGCTCTGCTCGTCGGCGCTGACCATCCACGCCCAGCCGGTCGCCCGCTACCTGGGCATCACCTACGTGCTGTGCAACCAATTCGCGCTCGACGAGCACGGTTTTCTGACCGGGGATATTGTCCGGCCGATCGTGTGGGGGCCGACGAAAGCTACAGCTGTACAACAGTTTTGCGCCGACAACGCAGTCACGCTGGACAGTAGTTACTTCTATGCCGACGGCGACGAGGACGCGGCGCTGATGGCGTTGGTCGGCCATCCCCGACCGGTCAACCCGCGGCCGCGGCTTGCGGCGGTGTCTGCCGAACGCGGTTGGCCGGTGCTTCGGATGGCGGCGTCGGGCGGCCGGATGCGGGCCAGGTCGTTCATCGGGAAAGCCGGGTAATGCAGTTCTGGTCTGGCACAGCATTTATGGACTCCGCGGATGCGCTGGCGGTCGCGAGCATGCTCGACGAGTACGGCTATGACGGGGTGATCTGTGCCGACCATTTGATCTACCCGCGTGTCCTGCGGTCGCGATACCCGACCGGGGCGGAGCGTCCGCCGTGGCCGCCGGAGACAGCGTGGCCGGACTCGTGGATCCTCATCGGTGCCATGGCGGCGATGACGCGTCGGCTGCGCTTCTCCAACGCCGTGTACGTGGCGCCCGCCCGTCCCCTGCTGGAAGTCGCCAAACAGGTGGCCACGGCGTCGGTCATTTCGGGGGGCCGGGTGTCACTGGCTGTCGGCACCGGCTGGATGCGCGAGGAATACGACCTGCTGGGACAGGATTTCGGCAACCGTGGCAAACGGCTCGACGAGATGATCCCGGCGTTGCGGGCGTTGTGGCAGGGCGGCTGGGTGTCCTGGAGCGGCCGCTACTACCAGGTGCCCGAGTTGATGCTCGAGCCGCACCCGACCACGCCGGTGCCGATCCTGTGCGGCGGCGAATCGGAGGCGGCGCTGCGCCGGGCCGCACGGCGGTGCGACGGGTGGGTCGGCACGGCCTACGCCTGGGACGACGCGGTCGGCTACGTGCAAAAGCTGACCGCGCTAAGGCGCGAATACGGGCGCCACGGCGAACCGTTCGAGATCATGCTGGCGTTGCTTGAGCCGCCGTCGATTGATCTCTACCAGCGCGCCGAAGACCTCGGGATCACAGCGGTGATGTGTGCTCCGTGGGCCGGTGGCCGGGACTATCGGCCGTCGATCGAGCGGTTCGCGCAGACCGTCATCGAGAAGGTTCGCTAGCCGCTAGAGCCGGTGCGGGACGTCGTTGATGAGGCCGCCGTCCATCACGAATTCCGCGCCGGTGGCATACGAGGATTCGTCGCTGGCCAGGAACACGACGAACGCGGCGACTTCGTCGGACTGGCCGGGGCGGCCCAGCGGGACGGTGACCATGTCGTCGGGGAAGTGCTTGGTCATCGGGGTGCGGATGAACCCGGGGTGGATGGAATTGACCCGGATGTTGTGCGGGGCCAACTCCAGGGCCGCCGATTTGGACAGGCCGCGCACCGCCCACTTGGAGGCGACATACGGATGCACCATGACGGCGCCGCGCAGGCCCTCGATCGACGAGACGTTGATGATCGAACCGCCGCCGGCGGCCTTCATCGGGTCAACCGCGGCCTGGATGCCGTGGAAGGTGCCGTTCAGGTTGACGTCGATGACCTTGTGCCACTTGTCCAGATTGAACTGGCCCAGCTGGCCCAGCGCCACGATCCCGGCGTTGTTGACCAGCACGCTGAGGCTGCCGAAGTCACTGACCGCGGTGGATACCGCGGCTTCCCAGTCGTCGGGTTGGGTGACGTCGAGGTGAACATAGCGCGCGGCGTCGCCGAGCTCGTCGGCCAGCGCCTTGCCCTCGTCGTCGAGGATGTCGCCGATCACCACCTTGGCGCCCTCGCCGACCAGCGCCCTGGCGTCGGCAGCGCCCATCCCCCGAGCGCCGCCGCTGATCACTGCAACTTTTCCGTCCACGCGTCCCATGGGGCGTCAGGCTACCGCAGCCGGGCAAAGAATTAGAACTTGTTCCACCGCCGGACTAGCGGCCGCGAGTTGGGAAACAATCGAGCGATGAGCGTCGCGACCTCGTTACTCACCGCGTGCAGCGGGTTTCTGTTGGCGGTGTTGTGGATGGATCTGATGTTCGATGCCCAGGTCCTCGCCGACCGCCAACCCGGCGGCGACCTGCCCGAATCCGTGCTGGCCTCCATCGCGGGCTACTACCGCCGCGCCGTCACCGAGTCCCGGCCGATGAGCCGGCTGATCGCGGTCGTCATGGTGGTGCTACTGGCAGCGTTGGCTTTCCGCGCGGTCCGAGGCAACGACCCGGGCTGGCTGGTGGCGGCGTCCGCCGTGCTCGCGGGCGCGCCCGTGCTGCTCGCACTGACACGCACGGTTCCCAACGCGGTCCGACTCGGCGGTCGTTCGGGCGGTCCGGCCGACCAAACCCGCCTAGCGCGGTCCATCTGGCGTGATCATCTGGTGTGCGCGGGCTGCATGCTCGCTTTCCTGGTGCTGTGGACGGCCCATAACGCGGTGGTCTGACCAACCCGGATGGTCACAGCGGAAGAATTCCGTACTAAACTAGAACACGTTCCAATTACGTCGCCAGCAAGCAGACCAGTAAGGAATCAGGCATGCACACTCCCATCTGCGACGAGCTCGGCATCGAGTTCCCGATCTTCGCGTTTACGCACTGCCGCGATGTCGTCGTCGCGGTGAGCAAGGCCGGTGGTTTCGGTGTGCTGGGGGCGGTCGGCTTCACGCCCGAGCAGCTCGAGATCGAGCTGAAGTGGATCGACGAGAACATCGGCAATCACCCCTACGGCGTCGACATCGTGATCCCGAACAAGTACGAGGGCATGGACTCGCACCTGTCCGCCGAGGAACTGGCCGACACGCTGCGCAAGATGGTGCCGCAGGAGCATCTGGATTTCGGGAAGAAGATCCTCGCCGATCATGGTGTCCCGATTGAGGACAGCGACGGCGACAGCCTGCAGCTGCTCGGGTGGACCGAGGCGACCGCCACGCCGCAGGTCGAGGTGGCCCTCAAACACCCGAAGGTGAAGATGATCGCCAACGCGCTCGGCACCCCGCCGGCCGAGATGATCAAGCACATTCACGAGTCCGGACTCAAGGTTGCCGCGCTGTGCGGCTCGCCCTCGCAGGCGCGCAAGCACGCCGATGCGGGCGTCGACATCATCATTGCCCAGGGCGGCGAAGCCGGCGGGCACTGCGGCGAGGTGGGCTCGATTGTGTTGTGGCCACAGGTCGTCAAGGAGGTCGCCCCGGTACCGGTGCTGGCTGCGGGCGGCATCGGCAGCGGCGAGCAGATTGCGGCGGCGTTGGCGCTGGGCGCGCAGGGCGCGTGGACCGGTTCGCAATGGTTGATGGTCGAGGAATCGTCGAACACCCCGGTTCAGCAGGCGGCCTACGTCAAGGCCGGCAGCCGCGACACCGTCCGCAGCCGCTCGTTCACCGGCAAGCCGGCCCGGATGCTGCGCAACGACTGGACCGAAGCCTGGGAGCAGCCGGACAACCCGAAGCCGCTCGGTATGCCGTTGCAGTACATGGTGTCCGGCATGGCGGTTCGGGCCACGAACCGCTACCCCAACGAATCCGTGGACGTGGCGTTCAACCCGGTCGGTCAGGTCGTCGGACAGTTCAGCAAGGTGGAAAAGACGTCGACGGTCATCGAACGCTGGGTGCAGGAGTACCTAGAGGCGACGAACCGGCTGGACGAGCTCAACGAGGCAGCCACCGACTAGCGAACGGCCCTGCGCGGCAGGATTATTCGTCGTCGTCGGGGTACTTGCCGGTGAAGACCTCTTTGGCTCTGCTGACGGCGTAGGTGGCGATGTCCAGTGAGTTATGGACGATGTCGCCCGTGCCGCCGGCGATGTCCCCCTTGATAATGTGGCCGGCGTTTTCGACGATGTCCGACGACCTCTCGACGGCGTTCGTCACGATGTCTCGGGCGGCGTCGATCGCATCTTTCGGCTTGAAAGCCATCGCAGTCTTCCTGATAGGTGTGTTAGGTGGTTAGCCGGTCTGGCCGGTGTCCGACGGGAAGCCTCCGCCAGTACCGTTCGGGAACCCGCCGCCGGTCAGCTGACCAACCTGCCACCCGTGTTCGGTGCAGAGCATCGGCAGCCCGTCGGGGCTCTGGGCCGACGACCCGCGGGGGTTTTGGCACGGCGCACCGACCTGCTGAACTCCATTGAGCGGGTACGTGATCACCCAGAACCCCGACTGCGCGGCCGGGAACTGATTGATGATGAAATGGCACGCCTCGGCCTGACCACCCGGGCCGCGTCCGAAGATGAACCGCTCATAGTTGTCGCATGGTGCACCCAGCGAGGCGTCGTAGTTCATGCCCGGCACGTCGCCGTCGTAATGTCCTGGGTCGGCAACGGCGGCCGGCGCCAGGCCGACAGCTGCACCCGTGATCGCAGTGGCGATGAACAGTTCGCGAATCATGACCCACCTTCGGTGTCACGTTGCAGGGGACATTGCACGCCCCCGGCGGTCTTGGGCCAGCATAGCCAGTACGGCCCGGGCCACAAGGCCGTTTTGCATGTCGGCATCCAGCGGTCGGTCAGCGGTCGGCGGGCCGGTAAGTGCAGATCAGGACACCGGTAGCGGTCGTCGTCGCCGAGACCAGCTCGAGCGCACGGGCCCAGCCGTCGTCGGGAAACAATCGCTTGCCGCCTCCGAGCAGGATCGGCTCGATCATCAATCGGTATTCGTCGACAAGCCCGTGGCTGATCAACTGTGCAGCCAGCGATGCGCTGCCCATCACCTGCAGCGCCTTGCCGTCGCGTGCACGCAGCTCACGCACCGCGCCGATCGCGTCCTCGGCGGGCAGCAGGGTCGAGCGGGGCCAGGTGAGATCCTGCTGGGTCAGCGTCCGCGACGCCACGTACTTGGGAATCTCATTCATCC
>Ga0209656_10001405_pt1 | contig 15733 bp, 14 predicted proteins | sample BogFormECP12_OM2_FD_188239 | JGI IMG/M metagenome (GOLD analysis project Ga0209656, IMG submission 188239) | Bog forest soil microbial communities from Calvert Island, British Columbia, Canada - ECP12_OM2 (SPAdes) (version 2) | ecosystem: Environmental > Aquatic > Freshwater > Wetlands > Bog ... | reverse complement strand
AGATTCCTCGAGGCAATCCGGACGAGCTCCAGATCGGGCTGAAGCCGCTGATGCCGGGGACCTACCTGGTCAGCTGGCACGTGGTCTCGGTCGATACCCACCCGACCGAAGGTACCTTTACCTTCGAAATCAAGCCGTAAACCTTCGCACGGGGTCCAAATCGTGGCTGAGGTGCTGATCGTTTCGCGCGTGCTGCAGTTCGCCGCGGTGATCGTGGTCTTCGGCTGCGGCGCCTTCCGGGTCTACGGGCTCGCGCTCGATGCCAAAGCGACTTCTGCCAATACTCTGATCGCCTTCGATGCCTGGTTTTGGCGCGTGACGATACTCGGTGCGGTCGTCGCTCTGCTGTCGGGCGTGAGCCTGCTGCTCGCGGTCACCGCCAATATGGCGGGCTCGGCTGCGGCGGCGCTCGATCCCGATACGATCAGCACGGTACTGTTCGATACCAGCTTCGGGCGCGTCTGGTGCTGGCGGCTGCTATTCGCCTTGCTCCTCATTGGCGGTTGCCTCGCGCCGCTGGCGCGTCGGCGAATGCCGGCGATCCTCGTCCTCTCGCTGCTGCTGCTGGTCAGCCTGGGCTGGGTCGGGCATGCCGTCGAGGGCCAAGGGATGGTCAGGCTCGTCCATCAGATCAATCAAATGGTGCATTTGCTCGCTGCGGGGCTGTGGCTTGGCGGCTTGGTTCCCCTAATTTGGCTGCTCGGACGGGCGCGGTCCCCATCCGGTGCGGGATGGATTTCGGTCGCACGCGACGTGGTGCCGCGTTTCTCGCAGATGGGGTACGCTGCGGTGGCGCTCCTTGCCGCGACGGGCGCGATCAACACGCTGTTGCTGGTCGGCAGCGTCGAAGCGCTGACTGGCACGCCCTACGGCCGACTGCTGAGTCTGAAGATCTTGTTGTTTTCGGTGATGGTGGTTCTTGCGCTGATCAATCGTTTCCGCCTGCTGCCGCACCTTCGCCGCGAACCGCAGCCATCGGCTCCGATCGCCACACTCGCTCGTTCGGTGCTCTTCGAGCAGGCGCTCGGTTTTGCCGTTCTTGCCGTGGTCAGCGTTCTCGGCACCTGGCCGCCAGCCATTCACCACCACAGCGGATGACCAGATATGCCGAGCGGTTGAAGAGGGTGCTCATGAGGTCGCGCCGCGCCGATCCTCATGACGCTCCGTCAAAAGGTCATGCTCAACGTGAACCGGACCGATAGCGGCTCAACCGGGTGGAAATGGACGTCGTAGACGGGCGCGGTCTCGTTCGCCAATTGCGAGGGGTAGAAATAGTCGATCTGGTGGGCGCCGGTGTTGTTGAACAGATTGAGAATGTCGAGCCAGAGCCTCGCCTGCTCGGAAAATTTGTACCCGATCCGTAGGTCGACGAGCGGCGTCGGCTTCGAGGTCACGCTGTTGTCCTCGATCAACGGCCGCCGGCCGAAATAGCGAAAACGCAGCGCGCCAAACCACGGACCGAGATCCTCGACGGCCGCGCTCGCGGTGGCAATCATATTGGCCGCGCCCGGGATATAGTTACCGGGGTGGCCGGGCTCGGTATCGCCGGTACCGGGGTCGCCATCGGCGAAGCGCGCGTGGGTGGCGGCGAAATCGCCGTCGAGGCGGAGCCACGGAAGAGGCTTATACGAGGCATTCAACTCGATGCCCTTGCGCTGGCTCGGCCGCCCGGGTGTGGTCACGGCCTCGTCGCCGCTGAACGTCGCCTCGCTATTGAGATTGAGCACAAAGAGGGCACCCTCGAGTTTGAGGTTCGGCACGGGCTCCGACCGCAACCCGACCTCGTAGCCGGTTGCCTTGGTCAATAGCGGGGTCTTTCCCTGGGCCACGACCGTAGGGTTGCCCTGTTGGAAATTGATCTCGGTCGCCAGTGCATCGACATTCGTCAGCGCGCCGCGCAAATCGTTGCTATGAAAGCCCTGGCCGGCGCTGAGATAATATTCGGTATTCTGCCAGGGCCCCAAGATCAGATTGCCCTTCGGGCTGGTGATGGCTTGCACGATCTTGCCGGAATTGGCCTGGAGCGTGCTTTCATCCGAACCATAGTAGAGATCCTCGCGCAGACCGGTCATGGTGCGGAATTTGTCCGCCCACTGGACCCGATTTTCGATATAGACGCCGGCGCTCGACTCGATCACATGGTCGTCGCGCACTGTGAAGCGCACGACCCCACCTGTGGATTCCGCCAAATCGATGTGAATGTCATCGGTGCGGGTCTGGAAGCCAATCGTGTTTTTCGCGTCGAAGCCGAAGAGGTTGCCGGGCATCATATAGCTGACGTTTCCACCGTAAATCTTGCGCCGGTCCTGCTGAACGAACTGGTCGCCGATCGGCGGCGGAAAGGTCACGAAGCCGTCGAAATTGTTGGTCAGCTGCAGCTGGTAGCCGACCAGATAGGCATTCGCCTTTAGTTGACCGGTATCGGTCGTCGCGGCGTATTTGGTCGAGAAGCTGTAGCGTTCAGAGCTGCCGCCGTCGGTCGGGTCGAGCGGGCAATAGAGGCAGATCAGCCCCTCGGTGACGGCGCGCTGCGGGATCTGGTTGGTCGCATGGAAGGCGTCGTTCATGTACATGCCGCTGAACGAGAAACCGTTGTCCGGATTCCCCTGGCTATAGTTCAGAACCAGATTGCCCTTGTTGTAATTGTCCGGGATCTGAAATGGCCCGTCGGCGTGCACGTATTCGGCCGCGGCCAGCAGATTGCCGGCGCCTACGGGACGCGACATCGCGCCCAACCCCCGATAATAGCCGAGCGTGCCGGCGGTCGCCAAGGCGAGGTCGTGGGGCAGAGTGTCCACATAGTTGATCTGCACCGCCCCGGCCGTGTCGAAATCGCCGAGATCGGGGAAATAGGGGCCCTTGCTGTAGTGCAGGGTGCTGATCAGCTCGGGGATCATGAAATTGAGATCGGCATAGCCTTGCCCATGCCCGTGGGTACGCATGTTGACCGGCATATCATCGAGCGTGATGTCGATATCGGTGCCGTGATCGAGGTTGAAGCCGCGCAGGAAATATTGGTTGGCTTTCCCCTCGCCGCTGTGCTGCGTGATGATCAGCCCTGGCACCACCTCGAGCACCTCGCCTACCCGCGATCTTGGCTGCTGCTCGATCTCCTTACCGGTGACAACGCCTTGCGATGCCGTGTCCGGCGCGAAAAACGCTTTGTCAGCCGCCTCCGCGGTGACGCTCAGTTCCGGCAATGTGATCGCGTTCTCGCCCGCGCCTTGCGCTGCTGCAGCGGGCACGAGCCCGAGGCACAGGATCACTGAGAGCCATGCATATCGTATGATCTTCATATAAAAAAGTCATACACCAACCTCAAACGTGTGGAGCACCCGAAATGCAGCGCATTACGATTACACTCGACGACGAGCTCGTCGCGGCGCTCGATCGCGTCATTGCCGTATGCGGCTACCAGAACCGCTCGGAAGCGATGCGCGATCTTGCGAGGGCGGGCATGGGGCAGCTGCAGGAGCCGGGAGATGACCTACAGGGGAGTGTTGCCGCGCTGGTCTATGTCTATGACCATCAGGAGCGCGAGCTGGCGAAACGCCTGACCGGGTCCTTCCACGATCACCACGATCTATCGGTCGCGTCGATGCACGTCCACCTCGACCATGACAGCTGCATGGAGGTAGCCGTGCTGAAGGGAACGCTGCACGAGATCCGTGACTTTGCTCGGCATGTCGCCGCCGAGCGTGGCGTCCGTCACGGTCGCCTCATTTCCGTTCCGGTCGAATTCGAGGATCAGGCGCACGCCCATGGCGCCGAGCAGAGCCGGCGCCATCTCCATCTGCACGTAAAGGAAGCGTGATCACACGCCCGGATCGTTTGAGCCGGGGCGCCGATCCTCGCAGCCTCAGGCGGGGTGGAAGACGAGCGTCCGGACCTCGATGCTCTCGCGCGGACGCGCGTCGGCGGGTGTCGTCGGGTCGGTGAACGAGGTGTGCGGCATGAAGCGGGCCGGGATGTCGGTCCGCGTGTCGGCGATCTTCAAAAGCAGCGCCTCGTCACGCCGCATCTCGGGCACGTAGTACCACTGGTGCGCCGGGTTGTAGCGCACGGAATAGGTCTCGCCGACCCGTTCCTTGTAGACCAGGTCCGAAGGCACCAGGTCTTCGGTGGCGACGGTGCGGGAGTCGCAGACCGCGAGCGGCGCATCCTCCAATGGGCTGAACAGCGGACGCCACAGATTGATGACCTGGACGCGGCCCTTCAGCAATTCCTCGGCCTCGTCGGGCAGCAGGTCGTAAACGCGCTGCGGGGCCGATTTCGCGGTGTGGTCGACATGCACGCGGGTCGCCGGCTGACGCGGTCCGCCCGGCGCCCGGTCCTTCTGTCCCGTGACGCGGCGGCGCTGCAGATGGTCGAAGATGAAGACGCGGCTCGCGCCGGTCACCTGTTTGATCACCCGCTCGGCTTCCGGGTAATAGACCCGGCGGACTTCGTCATCGTCCCAGAAATCCTGCACGGCGCTGCGCTGCTCGACCAACGCGAAGCCCTGCGTGTCGAGGTCGAGCTCGGAGGAAATCGGTCGCAGGTCGTGGATGCGCATCTTGTGCGGATCGTAGGTCATGTTCGAGCGCTCGCCGATTTCATAGGCGTAATAGCGCGGCCGCTCAGTCATCGGGCCGAGATAGTTCAGCTCGCCCTCGACATAGGGCAGATTGTCGATGTTGCTCATGTTCGGTCCTCCTTGGTGGTCGGCAGGGTCGAAGGCTCAGAAGATCGGGAACCTGTAAAACTCAGGCGGGACATCGCGGTTGGAGCGGGGCGCCAGCTGTTCAAAAGCCAGTATAGCGCGACGCCACAACTCGCCGATAGCCCTGCCCGCGAGCGCCAACACGATCATCACTCCCTCCAGAATGGCTTGTTGCTGAGGAACTCGGCATCGACCCGGGTGAGCCCGATGTCCTTCAACATCCTGTCGTCGAGAGCGGCGAGCTCCGCGCGCTCCCGGTTGCGCCGGCGCCATTCGCCGAGCGTCGCGAGAAAGTGGTTGCCCGCATCGCTCAACGCTTGAACCGCATTGTGCCGCCGGCGATATCGAGGCTGATGCCAATGAATGGCCGCCATATGAGATCTCCTAACATGTGCGAGCGTCGATAAAGCGCTCGCCTGAACTTCACATTCTGGAAAATAGCGACCATATGCCCGCTTAACAAACGAGAGTTTCTCAGTGCCGGATTAGATTTCCTCATCATAAATGAATAACCATTTACCGCCTTTGAGTGCGCTGCGAGCGTTTGAGGCGGCGGCTCGGCGCATGAGCTTCAGCAAAGCCGCCGATGAACTCCATGTGACGCCAGCCGCGATCAGCCACCAGATCCACGCCTTGGAAGAGGATCTCGGGGTCAGGCTGTTTCACCGCACGAACCGCTCCATCGAGCTGACCGCCTCGGCGCGGATCTTGTTGCCCGGACTGTCGGAAGCCTTTTCAGGCATCCAGTCCTCGGTCAGGCGGTTGCGGGCGCACAACGACACCGGGACGTTGACCGTCACGTCGTCGCCCTCCATCGCCGCCAAATGGCTGGTGCTGCGCCTGCACCGGTTTCAGGAGCAACACCCCGAAGTCGATGTGCGGATCTCTGCCACCGACGAGGTCGTGGATCTGACCAGGGGCGATTTCGACATCGCGATCCGTTACGGCCGCGGCAAATACCCGGGGCTCGACGTCGAGCTGTTGTTTACGAACGAGGTCTTTCCGGCCTGCAGCCCGCAATTGCTGACCGCCGGCCCGCCGCTGCGCATTCCCGACGATCTGTCTCGCCACACCCTCATTCACGATCAGGCCGAAGCCCGTGATCCACTGGTGCCGACCTGGCCGATGTGGCTCAAGGCCGCGGGAGTGAAGAACGTCCCGGCAACGGCTGGCCTCACCTTCAATAGCATGTCGCTGGCGCTCGATGCGGCGGTCGCCGGCCAAGGTGTCGTTTTGGCCTACAGTAACATTGCCGCCGCGGACCTCGCCGCCGGACGCCTCGTACGGTTATTCTCCCTCGCGCTACCCGACCAGTTTGCCTATTACACCGTCACCGCGCCCGGCGCGCTCGAGCGGCCCAAAGTACGCGCCTTCCGCAACTGGCTGCGACAGGAGGCTGATCTGTAGCCACACCGCTTGCGCCCTGCTAGCGTAGCACCAGATCCATACGTTGACTGGAGGGACTCGGATGCAGTTTGGCTTTGGCGCGCCGGTCAGCGGGGCGCTCTCCACACCGGAGAATCTCGCGCGCATCGCCGCCGAAGGCGAGGCGATGGGGTACGATTACACGACGATCAGCGACCATGTCGTGATCCCGCGGGATATCGAAGCCAAGTACCCCTACAGCGATACCGGCGAGTTCCCGAGCCGGTCGCGCGGCGACCGCCACGAACAGCTAACCGTGGTGGCGTTTGTCGCTGGCAAGACCTCGCGGCTGCGCCTTGTCACCTCGGTCACTGTGGTGCCGCACCGGCCGGCGGTGCTGCAGGCCAAGATGCTGGCGACGATCGACGTCTTGTCGAACGGCCGGCTGACTTTCGGCATCGGCGCGGGCTGGATGAAGGAAGAGTTTCAGGCCCTCGGCGTCCCGCCCTTTCCCGAGCGCGGCACGGTCACCGATGAATACCTCGATGCGTTTGTCGAGCTGTGGACCAAGGACGATCCGCGCTTCGAGGGGCGTCACGTCAAATTCGCCGACATTCTGTTCGAGCCGAAGCCGGTGCAGAAACCCTATCCGCCGATTTGGGTCGGTGGCGAGAGCGGCCCGGCCCTGCGCCGCACGGCGCGGATCGGCAACGCGTGGTATCCGATCGGCACCAACCCGCAGCACCGGCTCGACTCGATGAAGCGCTTTCAGGCCGGGGTCGAGCGCCTGCGCCGGCTGACCCGCGAGGCCGGGCGCGACCCGTCGAAAATGGGCCTCGCCTACCGCATCACGGGCTGGGGCAAGTCTCTGCCTGACCGAGCCGACGACGGCGAGCGGCGGCTGTTCTCAGGAGAGACGGCGGACGTGATCGCCGATCTGCGAGCATTCCGCGACTTTGGCGTCGGCTATATCGATCTCAATTTCGACGGCACCACCGCCGACGCGATGCTTACGAATATGCGCCGCTTCCGTGAGGACGTGCTGGCCAAGGTGTAAACCTGCGAGAGACCCTCACCCCAGCCCTCTCGCCGCGAGCGGGAGAGGGAGGAACCCGCGCCGCGGGAGGGTGAGGGGCAGCCACCCAAGATCAAGGAGCAGCCGTTGCTGAAACTCGGATACAAGGCGTCGGCCGAACAATTCGGACCGCGCGAGCTGTTGGACTTTTCCTGCCTGGCGGAGGAGGTCGGGTTCGACTCGGTGTTCGTCAGCGACCACTTCCAGCCGTGGAAGCACACCGGCGGCCATGCGCCGTTTTCGTTCGGCTGGCTGACCGCACTCGGCGTCAAGACCAGACGCGTCGAGATCGGCACCAGCGTCGCGACCCCGACCTTCCGTTACCACCCCTCCGTCGTCGCTCAGGCGTTCGGAACGCTCGGAGTCATGTGCCCCGACCGCGTCGTGCTCGGCATCGGCACCGGCGAGTCGCTCAACGAGGTGCCCGCAACCGGGATGAAATGGCCGGGCTTCAAGGAGCGGCAGGGGCGGCTCCGGGAATCGATCACGTTGATCCGGCGGCTATGGACCGAGGAACGCGTGACTTTCGAAGGCCAGTATTACCGCACCCTGGCGGCGACGATATACGACCTCCCGGAAAAGCCGGTGCCGATCTGGATCGCCGCCTCGGGTCCGACTGCGGCGGCGATGGCCGGTGAAATCGGGGATGGGTTCATCTGTACGAGCGGCAAAGGAGATGCGCTCTATCGCGATACGCTGTTGCCCAAAGTCGAGGAGGGGCTGAAGCGCGCCGGCCGCCCCGGCAACAGCATCGAACGGATGATCGAGGTCAAGGTCTCGTTCGATACCGATCCGAAGCGGGCAATGGAGGACACGCGGCACTGGGCGGCGCTCGCCCTGACCCCGGAAGAGAAGGTGAGCGTCGAGGACCCGCGCGAGATGGAGCGGCTGGCCGATGCTTTGCCGCTAGAGCGGGCCGCGAGCCGCTGGATCGTGTCTTCCGATCCCGAGGAGCAGCTGTCGCAGATCCGCCCCTATGTCGAGCTCGGCTTCACTCACCTCGTCTTCCACGCCCCCGGGCCCGACCAGCCCCGCTTCTTGAAGCTCTATGCCGAGCAGGTACTGCCGCTGCTGCGCGCAAAGCTGGGGTAATGGCGTCGAAGGTCACTCTCACGCCGCTCTGCGGCATAAAGCTGGTCGAGCCGGGAGACGATCTTGGTGCGATCGCCGTTGCCGCCTTTGCGGCGAACGGGATCGCCCCGGAAGCCGGCGATGTGTTGGTGGTGGCACAGAAGATCGTCTCCAAGGCCGAGGACCGTTATGTCGACGTGACGGCAGTCGAGCCTTCCGCAAGAGCGGTCGCGCTCGCGGCCGAGGTCGACAAGGACCCGCGGTTTGTCGAGGTGGTGCTGTCCGAGTCGAAACGGGTCGTGCGCTATCGCCCGGGCTTGCTGATTGTCGAGCACCGGCTCGGCTTTGTGATGGCCAATGCCGGTATCGATCACTCGAATCTCCCGGCGCAGGGCAGCGGCGAACGCGTGCTGCTGTTGCCCGAAGACCCGGACGGCTCGGCACACGCCTTGCGGGAGCAGCTTACCGGTGTTTTTGAGACCGATGTCGCCGTCATCATCTGCGACAGCTTCGGCCGGGCCTGGCGCAAGGGGACCGTCGGCATCGCGCTCGGCGCCGCGGGACTCCCGGCGCTGATCGATCTGCGCGGTCATCCCGATCTTTACGGGCGGGAATTGCTGGTGACCGAAACCGGTTTTGCCGACGAGATCGCCGCCGCCGCGGGGCTGCTGATGGGCCAGGCCGATGAAGCGGTTCCGATGGTGCTGGTCCGCGGGCTGAATTGGTCCGCTCCGCAGGTGCCCGCCGCCGCGTTAATCCGGCCCGCCGAGCACGACCTCTTCCGATGAGCGTGCTCGCGCTGTCGGGCGGGATCGGCGGCGCCAAGCTGGCCCTCGGGCTCTACCGCATCTTGCCGCCCGGAGCACTGACCGTTGTCGCGAACACCGGCGACGATTTCGATCATCTCGGGCTGTCGATTTCGCCCGATATCGACACGCTCCTCTACACGCTCGCCGGCCTCGACAACCCGGAGACCGGCTGGGGCCGGAGAGGCGAAACCTGGACCTTCATGGCGGCGCTCGAGACGCTCGGCGGCAAGACCTGGTTCAAGCTCGGTGACGGCGATCTCGCGACCCATGTCGAGCGCACCCGCCGCCTCGCCGCGGGCGAGACTCTGTCGTGGATCACCGACGATTTCCGCGACCGCCTCGGCATCTCGGCACTGGTCTTGCCGATGAGCAACGACCGGGTTCAGACGCGCCTGCGAACAGAGGAAGGCTGGCTCGACTTCCAGGATTACTTCGTGCGGCGGCGTGCTGAACCGGTCGTCAGCGAGATCGCCTATGCCGGCGCCGCGGAGGCGCGAGGCAACCCCGATATTCTCGCCGCGCTCGCCACGGACGATCTCGAAGCGGTCGTGATCTGTCCGTCCAACCCGTTTCTCAGCATCGACCCGATCCTCAGCCTGCCCGGTGTCCGCGAGGCTCTACGCGCGTGCCGCGCACCGGTCATCGCCGTGTCGCCGATCATCGGTGGCAAGGCCGTCAAAGGCCCGACCGCGAAGATCATGGCCGAGCTCGGCTTGCCGATCGGCGCCGCCGAGGTCGCGCGGCATTACGAAGACATCCTCGACTTCTTTATCGCCGACGAGGCGGATGCGAGGGAGGTCGAGCGCCTCGGCATTCCGGTGACCTTGAGCAAGACCTTGATGCTGACGATCGAGGATCGCGAAGCCTTGGCGAAGGCGGTGCTGGCGGCGGCCGGCCGAGGTTTTTGAAATGAGTGTTTGGGCCGTCGTGCCGGTTAAGGAGTTGAAGCGGGCGAAGATGCGGCTGGCACCGGCATTGCCGGCCGAGGCGCGGCAGGCGCTGATGCTGGCGATGATCGAGGATGTGCTGGCGGCGCTCGCTGTGGTGCCGCGTCTCGCCGGGCTGGCGGTCGTGACCGTCGACGCTGCGGCGCGACGGGTCGCCGTCGAGTACGGCGCACGCATCATCGAATCCGGCGCCCGCGACGGGCATACCGGTGCGGTCGCGGCAGCGGCGCGGCTCCTTGCCGCAGAGGGATATCCCGGCATGCTGACCCTCCCCGGCGACATCCCGCTCGTCACTCCCGACGAAATACGTCAGCTGCTCGCCGCGCACGCTCAGCAGCCGGCATTCACGATCGTCCCGTCGCGCGACGCGCGTGGCTCAAACGCCATCATCTGCTCGCCGCCCGACGCCGTGCCATTGCGTTTTGGCGAAGACAGCTTCTTCCCGCATTTGGCGGCGGCCGAGGCATGCGGCATCCGCCCGACCGTGTTGCGCCTGCCGGGCATTGCGCTCGACCTCGATACACCGGAGGATCTCGCCGCTTTCGTGCGTCTGCCGTCGCCGACCCGCGCTCGTGCCGTGCTGGGCGGCGCCATAGGAGGCCAGGTGAATGACTCACAGCGAGGTGTTGGCGCGGGCTGAGGCCGGGCGATCTCTGTCGCCGGCCGAGGCTTTGGCGCTCGCCGATTGCCCGGATACACGGGGATTGATGCGGGTTGCGGCGAGCTTGCGCGACCAAGCGCATGGCGACCTCGTGTCGTATTCGCGCAAAGTGTTCATCCCCTTGACCCAGCTGTGCCGGGATGTCTGCCACTATTGCACCTTCGCTCATCCGCCGCGCGCCGACGAGCCCGCCTATCTGAGCGCCGAGCAGGTGCTCGACATTGCTCGTGCCGGAGCGCGCGCCGGCTGTCACGAGGCATTGTTCACCTTGGGTGACAAGCCCGAGTTGCGTTATGCCGCGGCGCGCGAAGCGCTGGCGCGGCTCGGCCACGAGACGACGCTGTCCTACCTCGCCGAGATGGCGGCGCTGATATTCCGCGAGACCGGGCTGCTCCCGCACCTGAACCCGGGGGTCATGACGCGCGCCGACATCGACCGGCTGCGCACCGTTTCGGTCTCGCAGGGCATCATGTTGGAGAGCGCCGCGGAACGGCTGCGCCGCCGCGGCGGGCCGCATTTCGGCTCGCCCGACAAGGACCCGGGGCTGCGCCTCGATACGATCCGCGCCGCCGGCGAGGCGGCAGTGCCGTTCACCACCGGCATCCTGATCGGCATCGGCGAGACGCGCCGCGCGCGCATCGAGTCGCTGCTGGCGCTGCGCGACCTGCACGACCGCCATGGGCACCTACAGGAGATCATCATCCAGAATTTTCGGGCCAAGCCGGGGACGCGCATGGCGCAGGCTCCCGAGCCCGATCTGAATGACCACCTCTGGACCATTGCGGTCGCGCGGCTGATCTTCGGGCCCGAAATAAATATCCAGGCGCCGCCCAATCTGAACCTCGGCGCGCTCGCCGAGATGATCGCGGCCGGGATCAACGATTGGGGCGGCGTGTCGCCGGTCACCCCGGATCACGTCAATCCCGAGAGGCCGTGGCCGACCCTCGACCGGCTGGCCCAGCAGACCGCCGCCGCCGGCAAGCTCTTGGTAGAGCGGCTCGCGGTCTACCCGGCTTACGCCCGCGGCGCGGACCGTTGGGTCGACCCGGCGCTGCGCCCCGCCGTGCTGCGCGCGATCGACGCCCAGGGGCTCGTGCGGCCAGACGACTGGGTGGCCGGCTCCGGAACCGAGCCGCCGCTTGTGATTGCCCCTCACCCCGACCCCCTCCCCGCAAGAGGGGCGTGGGAGAAGACGGCAGCAGGCCCCTCGCCCCACTCCAGCGGGGAGAGGGAGGGACCCGCGCAGCGGGAGGGTGAGGGGCATCTTTCCGCCATTCTCGATCGGGCAGCGGGCGGAGAGATGCTCCGCGAAGCTGAGATCGTGCAACTCTTTGCGGCGCGGGGCGAGGCGTTCAAAGCGGTGTGCCGGGCGGCCGATCGGCTCCGGCAAAGGGTCAGTGGCGACCAGGTCAGCTATGTCGTGACCCGCAACATCAACTACACCAACATCTGCTACTTCCGATGCCAGTTCTGCGCGTTCTCCAAGGGCAAGCTCAGCGAAAACCTGCGCGGCCGCCCCTACGACCTCGATCTCCCGGAGATCCAGCGGCGAGTCGAGGAAGCCTGGGAGCGCGGCGCGACCGAGGTGTGCCTGCAGGGCGGGATCCACCCGGAATACACCGGGGCCACCTATCTCGCGGTCTGCCGCGCAATCAAGCAAGCAGTGCCCGGCATCCACATCCACGCCTTCTCGCCGCTCGAGATCTGGCAGGGCGCCAAGACCCTCGGCCGCACGGTCCCCGATTTCCTGCATGAGCTGAAGGCGGCTGGGCTGAGCTCGCTGCCGGGTACCGCGGCCGAGATCCTCGACGACGAGGTTCGTGCCGTAATCTGCCCCGACAAAATCAAGACCGGCCAGTGGCTCGAAGTCATGGAGGCCGCACACACCGTTGGGCTGCGCAGCACCGTCACGATCATGTACGGGCACGTTGACCGCTACGAGCATTGGGCGCGGCACCTACTGCGCATCCGCGCCCTGCAGACAAGAACCGGCGGGTTCACGGAGTTCGTGCCATTGCCTTTTGTGCCGATGGAGACTCCGATTTACCTGAAGGGCCGCGCCCGCCGCGGCCCGACCTACCGCGAGGCGGTGCTGATGCACGCGGTCGGGCGCCTGGTGCTGCACCCGGTCATCGCCAACATCCAGACCTCGTGGGTCAAGATGGGCGGCGGTGGTGCCGCTGCGTGCTTGCAGGTCGGCGCCAACGACGTCGGCGGCACGTTGATGAATGAAAGCATCACCCGCGCAGCCGGCGCCGTTCACGGCCAGGAGATGCCGCCCGAAAGCATGGAGGCGCTGATCCGCGCATTGGGGCGCGAGCCTCGCCAGCGCACGACGCTCTACGCCGACGCTCCCGCCGACCGCAAAACCGCCTCGTTCGGCGTCGCTGCGCTAACTGAGCCGATCAACACGCCGGCGCGACGCTACGAGCGGCATCACGAGAGCGCCGCCGCCGACTAACTACCTTGAGGGAGGAGCGAATGGAGATCGAGGCCGCGGTCTTTCGCAAGGTGCACGAGCCGCTGACGATCGAGCAGGTCGACATCGACAAGCCGTGGAGCCGCGAGGTGCTCGTCCGCACCGCGGCCACCGGCGTGTGTCACAGCGATCTGCATGTCGTCGACGGAATCGGGAGGTTCCCGCTCGACCGGCCGATCGTGCTCGGCCACGAGGGCGCGGGGGTCGTCGAGGCGGTCGGCGCCGAGGTCACCACGGTGCGGCCGGGAGATCACATCGTCGCCTGTCTATCCGGCTTCTGCGGGAGTTGCCCCCAGTGCCTCAGCGGCCACCCCAACCTCTGCACCGGCGGCCTCGTCACCCGTCCGGACAGCGCCGCCCCGCGGTTGTCGCAGAACGGCCAGCCATTGCGCCAGTTCATCGGCATTTCGAGCTACGCCGAGCGGATGCTCCTGCACGAGAATTCGCTTGTGAAGATCGACCCCGAATTGCCGCTCGACCGCGCGGCGCTCGTCGGCTGCGGGGTGCTGACCGGCGTCGGCGCGGCGTTGCGCACTTCGGGGCTCGAGGCGGGGCAGACCGTGGCGGTGTTCGGCTGCGGCGGCGTCGGGCTGTCGATCATTCAGGGAGCGCGGATCGGCGGCGCGCGGCAGATCATCGGCGTCGATATGTTCGAAGCGAAGCGCGAGATGGCGGCGCGCGCCGGGGCGACGGATTTCGTCAACAGCGCCGAGGACGACCCGGTCAAGGCCGTCCGCGCGCTGACCGGCGGCGCTGGCGTCGATCACGCCTTCGAAGCCGTCGGCAACGCCAAGCTGGTGCGGCAGGCGATCGAGAGCCTGGCGATCCGCGGCACCGCGACAATCGTCGGCGTGTTGCCGCCAGATGCGATGATCGAGTTCCCATGGATGGCGATCCGACCGGAGTGCAAGGTGCAGACCTCGCGGATGGGCTCGAACCGCTTCCGCTACGACATCCCGCTCTATCTCGATTTTTACCGCCAGGGCCGCCTCAACCTCGACGACATGGTGACCAAGCGCGGCCATCTTGGCGACATCAACGAAGCCTTCCGCTCGATGAAAGCCGGCGAAGTCGCACGCACCGTCCTGACTTTCGACTAGGGCTCCAACTCTCCGCCGCAAGGACGCCGCGCATTCCCGGGGGTCCCGGTGCGCGGTCCGAGCGTCGTCCTTTAGTGGGGCCAGTAGTAGGGGCCCAGTGTTTTGCTCGAGCATTGATGGCTGCATACGCCGTCAGCCGCCGTGACAAGCTGCAACCATAATTTGTGTCGCTAAATCTTCGTCGCTGCATCTGCAGCGGATCTGCAGCGGGATCTCTCCTTCAAGTTGCGAACACTTACTTAGGCAGGCGCCGGTCCCGCCCCCCGGCTCGTACGTTATCCGTCAGCACCCGCAGCCCAAACCGTTGACCCTTTCAGAAAGCGAAAGCATGCATTTCAAAGATGGCAATTTTAGCGTCGTCATCGTTGTCCGGCCTTTCAGATTGGCGTTATGAGACACCGCGGGATGTCTGCCATTGTTGTTCTTCCGAATGTCGTCGGACGCGCCGCGAGATAAGAGGATCATGCTGGGATGCTGAAAACCACCCGTGACCTGATGCTGCCGACCGCGATCACCGGGTCGTATCCGCGGCCTCTCTGGTACGATGCGAGCCTTGGCGGGCGGTCGTTCAAGGCGGCGCTCGGCGACTCGTTGTTTCGCGAGCAGTACCTCGACGCCGTCGCGGCGATCATCAATGCGCAGGAAGCCGCCGGGCTCGACATCGTGACCGACGGCGACAGCCGCTTCGACCTAGCGGTCGGCGGCAAGTCGTGGTTCTTCTACCCGATCGAGCGATTGGGCGGCATTCACGGCCACCGCAGCACCTCGCAGGGCTGGATGGCGCGGCACGACATCCGCCCCGGCAAGATCCTGTGGGAGGTGCAGGAGGCCTACCAGCCGGCGATCGTCAAAGAGAAGCTCAGCCGCGGCCCGCTCGAATACGCCGCATTGTGGCAAATCGCCCAGCGCCTCAGCGACCGCCCGGTCAAGTTCGGCGCGATCTGCGCGCCGGCATTGGCCAGCATGCTGTGGAACGAATACTACGCCGACGACAAGGCGATGGTGCTCGACTTGTGCGACATCATGAATGCCGAACTGCGCGAATTGGCCGCCGCCGGCTGCCCGGTGATCCAGGTCGAGGAGCCGCGCCACCATGGCCTCACGACCCGGCCCGACTGCACCGATGCCGAGCTCGAATTCCAGACGGAGGCGTTCAACCGCCAGCTCGCCGGGGTCGACGCCGAGATCTGGGTGCACACCTGCTGGGGCAATCCCAACCAGCAGCGCGTCTATTGGGAGGTGCCGAGCTACGATCGCGCCCTACCCTATCTGCTGCAGCTCAATGCCGACGTCATCACCTTCGAATGCGCCAGCAATGACGGCAAGGACCTGCCGCTCTTCGCCAAACACAAGACCGACAAGAAGATCGGCATCGGCGTTGTCAACCACTGCAATACGGTCGTCGAGCCGGCCGAGCACGTGGCCGGGCTGATCAGGAAGGCGCTCGAATACATCCCGCCCGAACGGCTCGTCGTCACCACCGATTGCGGCTTTGGCCGGGAGGGCCTCTCGCGCCGCATCGCT
>Ga0209656_10001403_pt1 | contig 15735 bp, 13 predicted proteins | sample BogFormECP12_OM2_FD_188239 | JGI IMG/M metagenome (GOLD analysis project Ga0209656, IMG submission 188239) | Bog forest soil microbial communities from Calvert Island, British Columbia, Canada - ECP12_OM2 (SPAdes) (version 2) | ecosystem: Environmental > Aquatic > Freshwater > Wetlands > Bog ... | reverse complement strand
GAGCACATTGCGGTCGACGTAGATGACGATCGTGCCGCAAAGCATCAGCGCCAGCATCGTCCAGCGCAGCCTTCCCATCGGGCGCATGACGTCCCCTCGCGTGATTGAGGCCGGCACGAGGGGCCGGCTCTTGTGGCCGCTCAAAATTGGCCTGACCACTTGACCATTAGGCCAATTTGCCGGAATGTCCAGCCCCAATTTCGCTTGGAATCGCGAACCCGCTCCATCGGAGGCATCGCCCATGACCGTTTTCCCGTCGTCTTTTGCGCTGCACCCGGACCGACTGTTTCCCGCCGACAGCGCGACGCGCGACATTGCGCGCAGGCTCTACGCTTCGGTCGCCGGGCTTCCGATCCTCAGCCCGCACGGCCATACCGACCCGCAATGGTTCGCGGACGACGCGCCCTTCCCCGATCCGGCGAGGCTGTTCATCGTTCCCGACCACTATGTGCATCGCGTGCTCCACAGTCAGGGCCTGCGCCTCGAGGATCTCGGCGTGCCGCGGATCGACGGCGGCCCGGTCGAGACCGATCCAAGAAAAATCTGGCGCCGGTTCGCCGAGAACTTTCACCTGTTCCGCGGCACGCCGTCCTGGCTCTGGCTCAACCACGCCTTCACCGAAGTCTTCGGCTTCCATGAGCGCCTCGGCGCCGGGAACTTCGACCTGGCCTACGATCACATCGCCGCCTGCCTGGAGCGGCCGGAATTCCGGCCGCGCGCGCTGTTCGAGCGGTTCAACATCGAGGCCTTGATCACGACGGAGAGCCCGCTCGACGACCTTCGCCATCACCGCAAGATGAAGTCGAGCGGCTGGAGCGGCCGGGTGCTCACCGCCTTCCGTCCCGACCCGGTCGTCGACCCCGCCTTCCCTCACTTCCTCGAGAACCTCAAGGAACTCGGGCGCATCGCCGATTGCGACGTCTCGACCTACGACGGCTATCTCGCCGCGCTAGCCAGGCGGCGCGCCTATTTCAAGTCGGTCGGCTGCACCTCGACAGACCACGGCCACCCGAGCGCGCTGACCGCGGACCTGCAAAAGAGCGAAGCGGCCGCGCTCTACGGCCGCGTCCGCGGCGGCGGCGCCTCGGCGGCCGACGCCGAGCTTTTCCGCGCGCAGATGCTGACCGAGATGGCGGGCATGAGCCTCCCGGACGGGCTCGTGATGCAGATCCATCCAGGATCGGTGCGCGACCACAACCCCGCGGTCTTCCGCGCCTTCGGCAGGGACAAGGGCTGCGATATCCCTTCCCCGACCGACTATGTGTTCGCACTGAAGCCGCTGCTCGACCGTTTCGGCAATGAGCGCGATCTGACCATCATCCTGTTCACCCTCGACGAGACAGCCTTTTCCCGCGAACTCGCCCCGCTCGCCGGCCATTATCCCGCGCTGAAGCTCGGGCCCCCCTGGTGGTTCCTCGACAGCCCCGAAGGCATGCGCCGCTATCGTGAAACGGTGACGGAGACGGCGGGCTTCTACAACACGGTCGGCTTCAACGACGACACGCGCGCGTTCCTGTCGATCCCGGCGCGGCACGACATGAGCCGGCGCGTCGACTGCGCCTTTCTCGCCCGTCTCGTTGCCGAACACCGGCTCGAACTCGACGAGGCGTTCGAAGTCGCCCACGATCTCGCCTACAGGCTCGCGAAGTCGGCCTATAAGCTGTGATCGGGCGCGGTCGATGAAGACGCTGAGCGGGAACACCATCACAGTGTCGCAAACGCCGACAGGCAGGATGGGAGCCGGATCTTGACGTCTGCGCGCGCCGGCCTTGTCTCCCGCGGGTCTCGCAGAGAGGAAACGACGATGCCATTCCAGCCGGTCGACACCCGCCGGCTCTACGAACAGGTGGCGGACCAGATCGGCGGGCTCGTTCGCAAAGGCGAGTTCGTGGCTGGCCAGCGGCTGCCGGCCGAGCGCGATCTGGCGAAGATGCTGGCCGTCAGCCGGCCGGTCGTGCGCGAGGCGATGATCGCGCTCGAGATCGCCGGACTGATCGAAGTGCGCACAGGCTCCGGCGCCTTCGTCAAAGAAAAGCCGGCCGAACAACGAGAGACGATCAATACGGGCAACAGCCCAAGCGACATTCTCAATGCGCGCATGCTGATCGAAGGCGAAATCGCGGCGCTTGCGGCTTCCCGGTCGACCGCGGAGGATCTCGCCGCGATGGCGGCTGAGGTCGACGACATGGTTCGCGACCATGACGCCGGACGCCCCTGGCATGCGGCCGACCTCGGATTCCACCTGGCCATCGCCCGGGCGACGGGCAACACCGCGCTCGCCGGCGTCGTCGAGCGCCTCTGGCAGGAACAACACGCGCCCGTCTTCGCCCTCCTGTCCGAACGGGTGCGTCTCAGCGAGAACTGGGCCGCGACCCTCAACGGCCACAGGAAGATCCTCGACGCGATCCGCAGCGCAAAACGGAAGGCCGCGAGGGACGCCATGCGCGCGCATCTAGGTCAGGTGCTGGAGGTGATGACCGGCGTCGAGAATAGAAAACGCATGGGCGTCTGACCTGCCTGCGAGGTTCCCGGCGCGGGGCGCCGTTCAGCGGATCCCGACAGATGCGCCGAACGCGGACTTCGAACGTCCGAAGCAACCAAGGTACGCGGAACTTCGTAACGATCGGCAAAGTTCGCTTGACGTCGGTTCCGGCCGTCTGCTGCGCCTGCCGGACGACGGACGGACCGGCGGCTTCTTCAGAGCCGACCGCCGCGAGCCGTGGTGACATCGACCTTGACATCAGAAATGGCCGCCTCGCGTGGGATTCCCAGGTCCATATCCTTTGGCCAGAGAATCGCGTTTGGTAGGGTCGCGGGAACGCGATTATCGCCCTTGCAGGCTCGCGACAGTGAGGAAAGATGCTCAAGTCCAAACGCAATCATGATCTTTCCGAGGCCGATTTCGATTGGCTCAACACTATGCTCTCGCGCGTCGTCGGGGGCAAAATTCCCAACATGGAGGGTCTCGACGGGTTCATGACGGCGCTCGTGGTCTGTCCCGATCTGGTCGCGCCCAGTGAATATGTGCCCATCCTTCGGTCCGGAAAAACGGAGAACGATGACCTGGTTTTCCAATCCGAGAAGGAGGCCGAACAGTTTTTCGACCTTCTGATGCGACATTGGAATGAAATCAACCGAGCGTTCCGTCGCGGCGAACCGCGCATGCCCTACATAGCGCAGGACGGCGAGCGATTTTCCGGCGGCAACGATTGGGCGAATGGGTTTCTGGCCGGGACATACTTGCGGCATCACCGCTGGCTGGAGATCGCGAACGACGAGGAGCGGGCCGGACCGTTCGTCCCGATCTGGGCGCTGGCTTACGAGCACGACGAGGACCCGTCCATGCGTCCGTACGATCATCCTATTTCGCCGGAGCTGAGGGAAGAGCTGATCGCGGCAATGATTGGCGGCGTCATCCGGCTCTACGCGATGTTCAGGGAAGACCGGATGGCAAGGAAAGCTGGCGCTCCCCTTTCGGCGCTCAAGGCGGGCCGGAATGATCCCTGTCCCTGCGGCTCAGGGAAGAAGTTCAAGGCCTGTTGCGCTCAACTGACTTTTCATTGAAGCGTGATGGCCACGCGATCGTTTGTTGTTTTCAATGACTTAGCATTTTCTTGTTCCGAAAAATCAAATCTGTGCTAGGATGATTTTTGAGAAAGACCATGACCGAAACGAACCGCCCATCAGGGACAAGCGTCAAGCGCCGCGTTTAGCGAACGTGTTTTCGGCGCCTGGCGCCAAGACCCACTCGCACGGGCCGGGCGAGGGATTTCGGGTGCGATGGAAAAGTCGCTGCAAGTCTTTGAAATCGCTCAAAACGGCGATGGAAATTTGCCGGCGTCGAGGAGGGTTCGAGTTCTGGAAGACCGCGCGAAGGTTCACCTTTCGGTTTAGACCTATGCACGCAACCATTTGAAATCGCTCAATCAGCGCTCGAAATTGTCCCGTCCCACCCTTCCCCGGCCGCCGCCAGCGCCTCGAGCCCCTCGCGATAAGTCGGATAGGCCGGCTTGAAGCCGAGCAGCGCCTTGGCCTTCGCGGCCGAGACGCGCTTTTCCTCGGAGAAGAAGCTCGCCGACATCGGCGACAGATTGGCTTCATCGAAGGCCTGCTCTGACGGCAGCGCAACGCCGAGCAGCGTCGCCGCATAGGTGATGACGTCCTGCGGCGGCGCGGGCTCGTCGTCGCCGACGTTCCAGATCTGGCCATCGAGCCCGCGCGTGAGCACAAGGCGCGTCACCTCGGCGATGTCGTCGACATGGGCGCGGTTGCTCACGTGCCCGGGCTTGACGATCCGACGCCCGTCGCCCGCTCTCAGCCTCACCAGGGCGTTGCGTCCGGGGCCATAGATGCCGGGGAGGCGCAGGATGTCCACCGCGACCCTGCGCGCGCCGCCCGCTTCGATCCAGCGCGCCTCCTCCACCAGCCTCGCGAGCCCCCGGTCCGAACGCGTCAGCGTCGCGCTCGTCTCGTCGACCCATTGGCCGCCGTGGTCGCCGTAAACGCCGATGGTCGAATAGTAGAGGATGCGGCGGAGCGCCGGCGCCTCGGCGATCGCCGCGGCAAAGCGCTCGAGCGGTCCATCGCCCGGGCCGCGGGGCGGAATGGAGACGACGATCGCCTCCGCTCGCTCAAGCGCGGGGCCAATCCCGGGATCCGCACACACGCCGTCGAAGACGTGGGCGTCGACGCTCTTCGCGCGAAGCGCGGCGACGCGCACCTCCGATCGCGCGGTCCCGCTGGCCTCAATCGAAGGCGTCCGTCGGATCAGCGCCCTGGCGCAGTAGCCGACGCCGAAGAAGAAGACTTTCACTGCGCCGACCGGCGTCGCCGTCCTGCGGCGTCACGCATGCCCGGTGCCTGCGAAGAAGCCAACCGCTCGGGACCGGGTCTCGGTCGACGGTGGAGCGACAGACCGAAACGTTCATTACGACTTTCAGGCCTCGGGCTCGGAGGGCTCGGTTTGGCGAGTGAATTTCGACTCACGGACGACCTCGCACACCTGAAGATGGTACTCGGTATAGAATCTCTGGCGACCGAGTTCTTTAACCGGCATATGCTCGGGATGGGTGGCCCAGGCCCCCAATGTTTCGGGCGACTCCCATTCAAACAACGTGAGCCGCTCGCCGTCCTCGGCGGTATAAGGCTTGTGCGCGATGTAGCCGGGCATGTTGCGAGCAAGCTCGCTGCATGCGCTGCAACTGAAAATAATATTCCTCGCCGTCACCCGCCTCCGTCCGGCGGGCGCGAAAGACGACGACCATCATGTGACGCACTCCCGACCTTGAGTGGAAGGGCTCTTCATGCCGCGCCCTTCCCGGCGAACCAAGCCTACGACTTCTTTTTCGGCATGTAGAGGTCGGTCAGGGTCCCGGCGAAGGCCTCGGCCGACATGGCGAAGGTTTCGGACAGCGTCGGGTGAGGATGGATCGTAAGCCCGATGTCCTCGGCGTCCGCGCCCATCTCGATCGCCAGCGCCGCTTCGGAAATGAGATCGCCGGCGTTTGGGCCCACGATGCCGCAGCCGATGAGGCGCTTGGTCTCCTCGTCCCACAGCGTCTTGGTCAGGCCCTCGTCGCGCCCTAGCGAGAGCGATCGTCCGCTCGCCGCCCACGGGAAGACCGCCTTGCCGAACTTGATCCCGCTGGCCTTGGCTTCCGTCTCGGTGACGCCGACCCAGGCAACCTCCGGATCGGTATAGGCGACGGAGGGGATCGCCCTGGCGTCGAACGCAGCCTTGTGGCCGCTCGCGACCTCGGCCGCGACCTTACCCTCGTGCGAGGCCTTGTGCGCCAGCATCGGCTGGCCGACGATGTCGCCGATGGCGAAGATATGATGCATGTTGGTGCGCATCTCCCGGTCGACGGCGATGAAGCCCAGCGCGTCCGCCGCTAGGCCGGCGGCGTCCGCGCCGATAGCCAGACCGTTCGGCCGTCGTCCGACCGAGACCAGCATCGCATCGAACATCTCGGTTTTCGCGCCCCCCTCGCCCTCGTAAGTGACCCGCAGGCCCTCCGCTGCGGCCTCGACCGCCGTCACCTTCGTCTTGAGAAGGATCTTGTCGTAGAGTTTGCCGACCCGCTTGGCGAAAGGCGCGACAATGTCGGGGTCGGCGCCCGGCATCAGCTGGTCCAACATCTCGATGACCGTGATCCCGGCGCCGAGCGAATGGTAAACCGTCGCCATTTCGAGGCCGATAATGCCGCCGCCGAGGATCAGCATCCGCTTGGGAATGAAGCGCAGCTCGAGCGCCGAGGTCGAGTCCCAGATGCGCGGATCGGCCGGGATGAAGCCGGGCGCGATCGGTTCGGAGCCCGCCGCCACGATTGCCTTGGCGAAGCGCACGACGCGCGTCCCCTCGAGCGTCTCGACGCGCATGGTGTTGGCGGAAGTGAACTGGCCCTCGCCCCTGACGACGGTGACCTTGCGCTGACGGGCGAGGCCTGTGAGACCCGTCGTCAAACGCTTGACGACGCCGTTCTGCCAGTCACGGATGGCGGGAAGATCGATCGCAGGCGGCCCGAAACTGACGCCATGGGCCGCCATAGCCGCAGCTTCATCGATGGTCTTGGAGACATGCAGAAGCGCCTTCGAGGGGATGCAGCCGACGTTGAGGCAGACGCCCCCTAGGGTTGTGCGCTTGTCGACGAGCACGACCTTTTGCCCGAGGTCGGCGGCGCGGAACGCAGCGGTGTAGCCGCCCGGCCCCGCGCCGAAGACCAGGATTTCCGCCTCGAAGTCGGCGGGCCCCGCGGGCGCCGGCGCAGCGGTTGGGGCGGCCGACGGGGCGGGCGCAGAAGGCGCGGCCGCAGGCGATGCGGCCGCGGCCGGCTGGCCGGCGCCTGCGCTCGCGTAGGTCGCAAGCAGGCTCCCCTGGCTCACCTTGTCGCCGACTCTGACATGGATCTCGCCGATCACGCCGTCCTCCGGCGCGGGCACGTCGAGCGTCGCCTTGTCGCTTTCGAGGGTGAGGATCGTCGCCTCCTTGCGGACGCTCTGTCCCGGAGCGACGAGGATCTCGATGATCGGCACGCCCTTGAAGTCGCCGATGTCGGGAAGCCGGATCTCCTGCGCCATGACCTTCGCTCCCTGCCCTCAGAGGATGACGCGCCGCATGTCCTCGACGACTCCGGCCAGATGGCGCATGAAGCGCGCCGCGGCGGCGCCGTCGATGACCCGGTGATCGTAGGAGAGGCAGAGCGGGAGCATGAGCCGTGGCTGAAAGGCGTCGCCGTCCCACACCGGCGCCATGCGCGAGCGGACCACGCCGACGATCGCCACCTCGGGAGCGTTGACGATCGGAGTGAAGGCCGTGCCGCCGATGCCGCCGAGCGACGAGATGGTGAATGTCGCGCCCTGCATTTCGGCGGGAGCGAGCTTGCCTGCGCGCGCCTTTTCGGACAGCTCGCCAAGCTCGCGGGCGAGTGCAATGACGCCCTTCTGATCGACATCCTTGACGACCGCGACCACAAGGCCGTCCGGCGTGTCGACCGCGACGCCGATGTGCCAATAAAGCCGCATGATCAAGGCATCACCGGCGGGGCTCAAAGCGGCGTTGAAGGTCGGGAAGGCCTTCAGGGTCGCAACTGTCGCGCGCATCAGGAGCGGCAGCAGCGAAACGCGGTAAGGCTTTGATTTATCCTTTTTCGCGTCCTCGTCCAGGGTCTTGCGGAACGCCTCGAGATCGGTGATGTCGGCCTCATCCGTGTGGGTGACGTGCGGCACGTTCACCCAGGACGCATGCAGCCGCGGTCCGGAGATGCGCTTAATGCGCGACAGCGGCACCGTCTCTACCGGACCGAATTTGGCGAAGTCGACGACCGGGACGGCCGGCAGGGCGCCCCCGCCCGCGACTGCGCCCGCGGATCTTGCGAGGGCCGCCTTGATGTCCTCTCTGGTGATGCGTCCCTTCTCGCCGGCGCCTTTGATCGAATTGAGATCGATGTCGAGTTCCCGCGCGAGTCGCCGCACGGCCGGCCCCGCGAAGACGCCGGAGAAGTCCGGTTTCGCAGGACCCGGCGCCGATGCCGGCGTCGGCGCAGGGGGCGGAGAGGGAGCGGACGATGGCGCAGCAGGCGGGGCGGCCGGCCCAGGCGCCTCGGCTTTCGCGACCGCCGGCGGGCTCGGGGCAGGGGCGGCGTCGGCGCCTGCCGCGTCGATCCGGGCGATCAGCACGCCCATCGAGACCTTATCGCCGACCTTGGTCACCACATCGGCGACGGTGCCCGCGATCGGAGAGGGAACGTCCATCGTCGCCTTGTCCGATTCGAGCGTCACCAGCGACTGGTCGACCTTGACGTTGTCGCCCGGCTTCACCAGCACCTCGATGACCGGCACGTCCTTGAAGTCGCCGATGTCGGGGACGTTCACATCGATTTTCGCCACCGGCGGTCTCCTGCGCTCCTGATGGGACTAGCGGATATCAGCTGCGGGCCGGATTCGGCCCATCCGGGTCGATGCCGTATTTCGAGATCGCCTCGGCGACTTTGCGGGTCGGGAGCAACTGCTCATCGGCGAGCGCCTTGAGGCTCGCGACGACGACATGATAGCGGTCGACCTCGAAAAAAGAGCGCAGCCGCCGCCGATAGTCCGAGCGGCCGAAGCCGTCGGTGCCGAGAACCTTGTATCGGCCGGGGACATAAGGCCGGACGCCGTCGGCGACCGCCTTCATATAGTCGGTCGAAGCGATGACCGGACCCTTGCCGCCCTTGAGCGCCTGGGTGATGAAGGGCACTCGCGGCTCGGCCTCCGGATGCAGCATCGACCACCGCTCGGCGTCGAGGGCCTCGCGCCTGAGTTCGGTGAAGCTGGTGACGCTCCACACCTCGCTGCTGACGCCGTGCTCCTCGGCCAGCATCTCCGCCGCCGCCTCGACCTCGCGCAGGATCGCGCCCGCGCCGAGCAGCCGCACCCGCAAAGCGGATTTGTCTGCGGCGATCTCGCGCAGTTTGTAGGAGCCGCGCAGAATGCCTTCCTCCGCTCCTTCCGGCATCGCCGGATGGGCATAATTCTCGTTCAGCGTCGTGATGTAATAGTAGACGTCCTCGTTATCGATTAGCATGCGCGTGAGGCCGGCGTGTATGATGACCGCAAGCTCGTAGGCGTAGGTCGGATCGTAGGTGACGCAATTGGGGATGGTCGAAGCGATAACGTGGCTGTGTCCGTCCTCATGCTGCAGGCCTTCGCCGTTGAGCGTCGTTCGGCCGGAGGTGCCGCCGATGAGGAAGCCGCGGGTGCGCATGTCGCCCGCAGCCCAGGCGAGGTCGCCGACGCGCTGGAAGCCAAACATCGAGTAATAGATATAGAAAGGGATCATCGGCACGTTGGAGGTCGAGTACGAGGTCCCGGCGGCGATAAAGGAGGCCATCGCGCCCGGTTCGTTGATGCCCTCCTGGAGGATCTGCCCCTTCGGATCTTCGCGGTAGTACATCAGCTGATCGGCGTCCTGCGGCCGATAGAGCTGGCCGACCTGGCTGAAGATGCCGAACTGGCGAAAGAGCCCCTCCATGCCGAAGGTCCGGCTTTCGTCGGGAACGATCGGCACGACGTGCTGCCCTAGCTCCTTGTCGCGCAGGAGCGCTGTCAGAATGCGCACGAAGGCCATGGTCGTCGAGATTTCGCGCCCTTCCGCGGTCGCCTTCAGGAGCGCGTCGAAAGTGGAAAGAGGCGGAACCGGAAGGGGATCGCTCTTTCGTCGGCGTGACGGCAGCGGGCCGCCGAGCGCTTGTCGATGCTCGCGCAGGTATTTCATCTCTGCGCTGTCCTCGTCAAAGTGCAGGAACGGGACCTTTTCGATATCCTCGTCCGAAACTGGAATCTGGAATCGGTCTCGGAATGCTTTCAGCCCCTCATGGCTGAGCTTCTTCGCCTGATGGGCGATCATCTGCCCCTCGCCGGCCGTGCCCATGCCGTAGCCCTTCACCGTTTTCGCGAGGATGACGGTCGGCTGGCCTTTGTGCTCCACCGCCGCCTTGTAGGCCGCGTAGACCTTGATGGGGTCGTGGCCGCCCCGGGTCAGCGACCAGATCTCGGCATCGGTCCAGTCTTCGACCATCGCCGCCGTTTCGGGGTAGCGGCCGAAGAAATGCTTGCGGATATAGGCGCCGTCCTTCGACTTGAAGTCCTGGTACTCGCCATCGACGCATTCCTCCATCAGCTGCCGCAGCTTGCCTTCAGTGTCCTTGGCGAGCAGCTCGTCCCAGCCTGAGCCCCACAGGCATTTGACCACGTTCCATCCGGCGCCGCGGAAATCGGCTTCAAGCTCCTGAACAATCTTGCCGTTGCCCCGAACCGGACCATCGAGCCGCTGCAGGTTGCAGTTGATAACGAAGATCAGATTGTCCAGTTTCTCGCGGCCCGCGAGCGAGATCGCGCCGAGCGACTCCGGCTCGTCCATCTCGCCGTCGCCGCAGAACGCCCAGACCTTGCGCGGCGCCGTGTCGGCGAGACCCCGGCCATGCAGGTAGCGCAGGAACCTGGCCTGGTAGATCGCCATTAGCGGACCCAGCCCCATCGAGACGGTCGGGAACTGCCAGAAATCCGGCATCAGCCACGGGTGAGGATAGGACGAGAGGCCCTTCCCGCCCACTTCCTGGCGGAAGTTCAGGAGCTGTTCCTCGGTTAGCCGTCCTTCCAGGAAAGCCCGCGCATAGATGCCGGGCGAGCTGTGGCCCTGGAAGTAGACGAGGTCGCCGCCGTGCGCATCATTGGCGCCATGCCAGAAATGCATGAAGCCGGTGTCGTACAGCGTCGCCGCCGACTGAAAGCTCGCGATATGGCCGCCGAGTTCCGAGGATTCCTTGTTGGCCCTGACGACAATCGCGGCCGCGTTCCATCGAACGAACCGCCGGATGTGTTGCTCGATCTCGCGGTTCCCGGGATGGGGCGGCTGCGCCTCGGGCGGAATGGTGTTGATGTAGGCGGTATTGGCAGCGAACGGCAGGCGCGCGCCCTTCCTGCGCGCCGACGTGACCACGGAATCCAGGATTTCGTCGACCCGGGTGACCCCTTCGAAGGCCTCTACGGAATCGAGCGCATCTAGCCATTCGGCAGTCTCATCGTCGTAGGACTTGACTCTGTCGTCCATCGGGCCGGGCCTCCCTCTCAGGCATACGAAAGTCGTAGCGCCAATTTGTCGCAGTTCATGTCACGCGGTTGCGGAAATGGCAATCGACGTCCGCGTCGCCGCAGCCACGTGAATTGAGCATGGATTTCGGGGCGACTTGGCCGCCGCCGCCAGGCCGCGATAAGCTCGCGCCCCGGACGCGTCGCTTTCGACCGTCGAAGCCTGATGCACGGACGGAGCGCGCTTTGGCCGGCTTGACCACCCACGTTCTCGACGTCACGCGGGGCGGACCCGCCCAATCCATGCGGGTGGAGCTTTATGAGCTCGATCGCGGCGGCGCGCTCAAGCTCATTGCCGACGTCGCAACCAATGCGGACGGACGCACGGACAAGCCGCTGATCAGCGCCGGCGAAGCGCGCGTCGGGCTATTCGAACTCGTCTTCCACGCGGGCGAATACTTTCGCAACGCCGGCGCCAAACTGGCCGATCCGCCATTTCTGGACATGGTGCCGATCCGCTTCGCCGTCGCGGACCCGGCCGCCCATTACCATGTCCCCTTGCTCGTCTCGCCCTGGAGCTATTCCACGTACCGCGGAAGCTGACCCACAAGAACCGATGCTCGCAATTTTTTTGGCCAGGGCGAAAACCGCGTCTTCGCGCTTGCAATCGCCACGCGTGCTTATTATAAGCTAGCATATCATATCACGGCTCATAATTACCGATGCTGTCACGCGCCCGCGAACTCGGCTTCGCCCTCAATGACGTTGCGCGCCTTCTGCGCACCTATTCCGACCAGCGCGCCCGCGAGCTCGGCACGACCCGGGCGCAATGGGCGGTTCTGTCGCGGCTGCAGCGGTGCGAAGGCGTCAACCAGAGTGAACTTGCCGAAGCGCTCGACCTCGCGCCGATCACGCTCGGCCGCCTCGTCGACAAACTGACTTCGGCCGGCCTGGTCGAACGTCGCGACGACGCGACCGACCGGCGCGCCCATCGCCTCTATCTCACCGAAAAGGCTGCGCCGAAGCTGAAAGTCCTTGGCGCCCTCGCAGAGGACGTCATGGGCAGGGCGCTCTCGGGGCTCGACGAAGACGCCATCGGCGCGCTTCAGGGCGGACTGACCAAAATCAAAGCCAACCTCAAAAACGAATTGCATTTGGGAGTTTGCGAGAAGTGACGCCCTCAAAATCGGCCGCTGCGCATGAGGTTGTGCCGTTAGCCCCCGCCGCGCAGCAGCCGGCGTCGGCGCAAACCGTCCAGTTCACCCCGTCGAAACCCGCGCCGGGTCCCGGACCCCAACCCGTCCCGCCGGCCGCGCCGCCGTCTGCGCCTCCGCCCGCCTCGGCGCCGGCCGGCCCGCCCATCGTCGTCAAACGCAAGCGGTCCGGCGCGACGCGCACCGTCGTGCTCTTCGTCATTCCGCTGATCGCGCTGGCGCTCGGCTTTGTCTGGTGGCTGCACAGCGGACGCTACGTCACGACCGACAATGCCTACGTCGGCTCCGACAAGGTGCTCATCACCCCGCAGGTGACGGGGCCGATCGTCGCCGTGCACGTGGTCGAAGGGCAGAAGGTCAAGAAGGGCGATCCGCTGTTCGATATCGACCCGGCGCCGTACCAGATCGCGCTCTCGCTCGCCCAAGGGCGGCTCGACGCGGCCAAGGTCGAGTTCGCCAATCTGCGCTCCTCCTACGTCAGCAACCAGGACCAGATCAAAATGGGCGAGGACGCGGTCAACGTCCGGCAGGCCGATTTCGACCGCAAGAACGCGCTCGCCACCCACGGGTCGGGAACAACCGCCGATCGCGACACATCGATGGCCGCCCTCATCCAGGCGAGGCAAATCCTCGAATTTGTCCGGCAGCAGCAGGCGACCACCATGGTCAAGCTCGGCGGCAGCCTTGACGCGCCCATCGAAGGGTTCCCCGACTACATTCAGGCGAAGGCGGGGGTCGAGGACGCCGAGCGCAATCTGCGCAACACGAAGATCCTGGCGCCGATCGACGGCGTGGCGACGCAGGTCGCGCAGATTGAGCTCGGACGCGTCGCCCCGGCAGGCCAGCCTGTCTTCGCTGTGGTCGCGGATTCGGGTCTCTGGGTCGACGCTAATCCGAAGGAATCGGATATGACCTACGTCCGCGAGGGCCTCCAGGCGACGGTCACGATCGACGCGTTCCCCGACAAGACCTGGACCGGCTCAATCTGCTCGATTGCGCCGGGGACCGGGGCGCAGTTCGCGATTCTGCCTCCGCAGAACGCGAGCGGCAACTGGGTCAAGGTCGTCCAGCGCGTGCCGTTGCGCTTCTGCTTCGGTCCGAACGAGGACACGAGCGACCTGCGCGCCGGCATGAGCGCCTATCTTTCGATCGACACCGGCCGCGTCCGGACCATGAGCGGCGTCATCGCCGACCTGGCCGAATGGGCGGACGACATCGTCAAACGTCTCGCCGCAGCGAAAGCCGCCCTGGTGAAATGAACCGGCCGCTGTACGAGACCATCACGCCGACCGTGCGATGGCTGGTGACCGTCTGCATCATGATGGCGACCATCATGCAGGCGCTCGACACGACGATCGCCAACGTCGCCCTCCCCTATATGCAAGGCTCGCTGTCGACGACCCAGGACCAGGTCAACTGGGTTCTGACCTCCTACATCGTCGCCGCCGCAATCATGACGTCGCCGCTCGGCTGGATGGCGACCCGGTTCGGGCGCAAGAAGCTATTCATCGTCTGCACCGCCGGATTCACCATCGCCTCGATGCTCTGCGGGATCGCGCTGTCGATCGAGCAGATGGTCGCCTACCGGCTGCTGCAGGGCGTGTTCGGCGCGGCGCTGGTGCCGCTCAGCCAGGCGGTCATGCTCGACATTTTTCCGCCTGCCAGGCGCGGATCGGCGATGGCGATCTGGGGGATGGGCGTGATGCTGGGGCCGATCATGGGGCCGACGCTCGGCGGCTGGCTGACCGACTCCTATTCGTGGCGCTGGGTGTTCTTCGTCAATCTGCCGTTTGGCGTCCTGACGACCCTCGGCCTCTTCGCGTTCCTGAGCGAGACGCCGACCCGGCGCGATGTTCCGTTTTCCTGGTTCGGATTCCTGAGCCTTTCGCTCGGAATCGCGGCGCTTCAGATGATGCTGGACCGCGGCCAGGAGCTCGGCTGGTTCGACTCTGACGAGATCATCATCGAGACGATCCTGTCGATCGTCGGCTTCTACTTCTTTCTCGCCGACTGCTTCACGTCGAAGCGGCCGTTCATCACCGTGCGGATCTTCCGCGACTGGAATTTTTCCATCGCGCTCGTCTTCATGTTCCTGATCGGGATCATCCTGCTCGCGACCATGGCGCTGGTGACGCCGTTCATTCAGAACCTGCTCGGCTATCCCGTGCTGTCCAGCGGCTACTTGCTCGGCACGCGCGGGGTCGGAACGTTCGTCGCCATGTTCCTGGTCGGGCGGCTCAGCGGCAAAATCGATCCCCGCCTCCTGATCTTCATCGGCCTCACTCTCGCGACGGGATCGCTGTGGTTGATGGTCGGCTGGTCGCTCGACGTATCGGCGCAAACGATTGCGATCAACTCCGTGGCGCAAGGGTTCGGGCTCGGCTTCGTGTTCGTTCCGCTGAACACGATCGCTTTCGCCAGCCTGCCGGGCGAACTGCGCACCGAAGGCGCGGCGCTCTGGACCCTGATCCGCAATATCGGATCGTCGGTCGGCATCTCGATCGTCATCGCTCAGCTGACGAGCATGATCACCGAGTATCACAGCCAGCTCGTCGAGCACGTGACGCCGTTCAGCGACGCCCTGCACATGCCGAACGCCGGCTTGCTGTCGGGCATGGGACTGCCCAATCTCGAAATGCTCGAGCAGATGGTCACCCAGCAGGCCGCCGCGATGGCCTATTCGAACGACTTCCTGCTGATGACGCTCGTCTCGCTCTGCGCCTTCCCGCTGCTTGCGCTCATCCGCTCGCCCAAGGCTGCAGTCGCCCCGTCGAGGGAGGCCGCGGCGCACGCAGTCATGGACTGAGTTCTGTCGCCCCGCACTTTTGACGCCTGCGGCAGTCTTTCAGAGGCTTAGGCGCCTTTTTATGTAACTTCGCCCATCCGAGCCGATACGCTCCCTGTCTTGAATTTCCTCTCGCGTTTTGCGCCTTTTCAATTGCCTGACGCGTAGATCCCCGTCGGCGCGACCCGCGCAAAAAAGGAAACCACGGGCCCATCCGTTTGGCAAGAAAATGTCCGTTTTTCGGATTACCTTACGCAAGGCCCCCGACTCAACGGGCGCCCGACGCTTGGAGAATCAGTGCCTTGCGCCGGTATTGGAACTGTTTCCACTCCATGTCGTTCTCGAGATTGCTTTATCATGGCCCAAGAAAGGACATGCTATGGACAAAACCATCATCGGATTGTTAAGCGGCGCCTCGGCGCTCGCTTTGATGGGCGGCGCCCAGGCCGCGCCAGCCGCTGTGGAGCCCGCCATCCATCCCGCAAGTTCGTTCGCGGAACTGCTGGAGCCCATTCCGAACGCGGTTGAACTTCTCAACGCCGACAATGAGCGCGCGGCTTCAAACGGTAATTGCTCACCTCACCTTGCTTCCGCATGACGGGTGCGACGAATTGACTCACCGGCTCTGAAGGGTCTGGCGGGGAGGCGACGAATCTGAATCTTTCGGTTCAT
>Ga0209656_10001402_pt1 | contig 15740 bp, 16 predicted proteins | sample BogFormECP12_OM2_FD_188239 | JGI IMG/M metagenome (GOLD analysis project Ga0209656, IMG submission 188239) | Bog forest soil microbial communities from Calvert Island, British Columbia, Canada - ECP12_OM2 (SPAdes) (version 2) | ecosystem: Environmental > Aquatic > Freshwater > Wetlands > Bog ... | reverse complement strand
GGCCGGGGACGGCGACACCTACGACGGCGCCGGCGACGATGAGGTGGCCGGGGCGGTCGCCGCCTGAGACCGGATCGAGGCGCACGCCGCGGCCCGCAAGCACGCGGCGGTCGCGGAGTTCATCCGGCGGCGTCCGGAGCCGGGCTGCGCGCTGGAGGGCCGGCGCGGATGCCGGCCAGCTGGGATGAGTTCACGGTGACCGAGCTGGCCGCAGTGCTGGGGGAGTCCCGCGCCGCTGCGGAGGACCTGCTGGACCGGGCGCATGACCTGGAGGTCAAGCTGCCCGGGACCAGGGCGGCGTTCCGGGACGGGATCGTGCGCGAGTCCAAGGTGGAGATCATCGCCCGGGCCACCGTGGTGCTGGACGCGGACGAGGCCCGCGCCGCCGAGGCGCTGGTGCTGGACCGGGCGGGCCGTTTGATCCCGGGCGGGCTGCGCGCCGCGATCGCCCGCGCGGTCATGGAGGTGGCTCCTGAGAAGGCCCGCAAACGGCGGGAGCAGGCGGCGAAGGATGCCCGGGTGCAGCGGTGGGAGGAGGACTCCGGGAACGCCGCGCTGATGGGCCGCGAACTCCCCCCGGCCGAGGTCCTCGCCGCCGACCAGCGGATCACCGCCTGGGCGCGGCAGCTGAAGAAGGCCGGGCTGGACGGGTCGATGGACGAACTGCGGGCCCGAGCCTACCTAGACATCTTGCTGGACACAGACTCCCGCCTGGCCCACCCCGACGCCGCCGCGGCCGACGGGGACGGCGCCGGCCCGGACAGCCCCGGAGACGGCGGGCCCGGGCCCGCGGCCCCCGGCAACCCGGCCGGGCCCCCGGCCGCGGGACCCCGGGCCGGCGCGGTGCCCGCGGGGTTCGCCGGGCGGGTCAACCTGATCGTCCCGCTGATCACCCTGCTGGATCTGGCCAACCGGCCCGGGGAGATTCCCGGCATCGGCCCGATCGACCCGTGGCTCGCCCGGGACCTGGCCCGCGTCGCGGCCGGCAACCCCAAAACGACGTGGTGCGTGACGGTCACCGACGAGCAGGGGCACGCCATCGGGCACGGCTGCGCCCGGCCCGAACCCCAGAGTCAGCAGAAAGAACGGGCGAAACGCTGCAAAGCCGGCCCGCCGGGCGGACCTGATCCGCCCGGCAGGACCAGCGACATCCCCGGGCTGCGATTCTCCTTCAGGGCCGCCGGCCAGCACGGGCCGGCCGGCGGATACGGCGCCTGGCGGCTGGGAACCAGGGAAGACGGGGCCGGCCTGATCGTCGCCCTCGACCCGATCGCCACCCAGGATTGTGATCACCGGTTCGAGGCCAAGGGCCACGACCCCGGCGTCAAGCTCCGCCACCTGACCCAGATCCGCTATGCCACCTGCACCGGGCCGGTCTGCCGGAGACCCTCAACACAGTCTGATTTCGAACACAACATCCCCTACGAGGCCGACGGCCGAACGTGTCTGTGTAATGGCGATCCGAAGTGCCGCCACGACCACCGGGTCAAGCAGGATCCGCGATGGAAGGTCGACCAGCTCCCCGATGGCACGTTCCGGTGGACCACGCCGTCCGGCCGAACCTTCACCACCATGCCTACCGAATACCCGGTCTGACCGCCGCGGGGGATATCCGTGGCCGTGGCCACCTCCGCGCGTCCCGCGCCGACCGCGAGCAGGTGATCGAGGTGCTCAAGGCCGCGCGCTAAGGCCCCGAAAGAGTTCAGTCCGGTCTCGATGAGCTGGGCTGCCCGGCGGACGTCGGCGGTCACTGCCTGGTGGACCTGTGCCGGGGTGCGAGTCCCGTCCAGGTATCTCGAGAGGCTCTGGAACTGGATGCGCCACAGGCCGAGCAGGGCGGTGGCCGCGATCTGCGGCTCAGGGTCATCCGGGCTCATCCCGGCCCGTTCGGCCACGATCGCGGCGGCCACGGAGGTGAACTGGTCCATCATGTCGCTCTGGTAGGCCCGCAAAGAGGGGGTGGCCTGGATCAGTGCGTCAAAGCGCCGGATCGCGTGGCCGGCCTGGACCGGGTCGTCCTGGGCGGCCAGCCAGGACGTCATGGCGCCCAGTTCACGGTCCAGGATCCGCAGCGCCGCCTGGACCGGCGCGACCCCGGGCTCGGCCAGGCCGGTCCGCAGCGAGGCCATCGTGGCTTCCAGGCGATCCAGGATCAGCGACTCCTTGGTGGGGAAGTAGTTGAAGACCGTCTTCTCCGACACCCCGCACGCCTCGGCTATCTCTGTCACGCGTACCGCGTCGAAGCCGCGCTCCAGGAACATCCGTGTCGCCGTGTCCGACAGCTGCTGGCGCATCAGCCGCTTCTTGCGCTCCCGCAGTCCCCCGGCCCCCAGCGCCCCCAGTGCCCCTGATCCCCCCGGTGTCCCCAGGGCCCCCGGTGTCCCCGCCGCTGTCCAGTCCACCGTCGGAGTGTTCATCCCCTCAGCATAATCCAGTTGCTAAATTTTTTCTGCTACTATAATTTTATAGCTGCTATAAAATGATGCCGTAGTCCACCTCCAGCCCGAGGAGTTCCCGTGAGTGACATCCGTATCGTGCGTGACTACCCCCATCCCGTCGTGAAAGTCTGGCGGGCCGTGACCGACCCGGCGCTCGTCCCGCTGTGGACCGCGACCGGCGCGGGCGGGCGGCCGGAAGGATTCGCCCCCACCGTAGGCACGAAGTTCCGCCTCGTCGCGAAGCCGAAGCCCGGCTGGAACGGCGTCGTCGACTGCGAGGTGCTTGAGGTGAACGAGCCGTCGCTGCTGCGCTACTCGTGGACCGGGGACGAAGGCGGCGACGTGACAGAGGTCACCTACCGGCTCGAGCCCCACGCTGGGGGTACGCGCTTCACCTACGAGCACACCGGCTTCACCGGCGTCGGCGGGATCTTCATGGCGAAGCTGCTGGGCCACGTCCGCAGGAAGATGCTCCGCGTGGGCCTGCCCGCGGTGCTGGACGATCTCGGCGACGACGGTGCGCTTCGCCCCGGCAGCACCCTCAAGCCCAAGGCCTTTGGAGTGACCGGATAAGATCCCGGCGCGCAAGCCCCGCCACCGGGCGATGACAAGTTACTCTGGTATCCGATGGTTGCTGTCTAGACTAATGACTCGTGATGAGCGAGGCGGGCATGTGGGGAACCGAGGTCGTGCGCAGCGACGGGCCGGTGCCGTTTCTCGTCTATCAGCAGCGCCGTCGGCGGCTCACCGAATTGCTCGAGGACGCGGCCCGCTGGGCCGACCGGGACCACCTGGTCCAGGGGCGCCGCCGGGTCACGTTCGCCGCGATGACCGCGGCTGCGGACCGGGTGGCCGGGCACCTGGCCGCGCGCGGTCTGGGCCCCGGTGACCGGCTGCTGCTGCTCGCGGCCAATTCGCCCGAGTGGGTGATCTCGCTGTGGGCGGGCCTGCGGCTCGGCGCGGTGGTGGCGCCGGGCAACCGATGGTGGAGCCCGGACGAGATCGCCCATGCGATCGAGCTCACGGCTCCCGCCGTCATCATCGCGGACACCGAGGCGGCCAGGCTGCTGCCTGCGGGGACCGGCGCGGGCACCGGCCCGGCCGTGGTGCCGGTCGTGGTGCCGGTCGCCGATATCCGGGCCGCCCAGAGCACGCCGCCGCCGTCCATCCCCTGGCAGCCCACGGGCGCCGAGGACGACCCGGCGCTGATCATCTTCACCGCCGGCACGACCGGCCTGGCCAAGGCGGCGGTGCTCGCGCATCGTTCGGTCATCGCCAACCTGCAGAACCTGCTGGTCGTGTCGAAGCGGCTGCCGCACCAGCTTCGCGGCGACCGGCCGCCCGAGGTCATCTTGCAAAGCGGCCCGCTGTTCCACATCGGCGGCGTCCAGTCGCTGCTGCTAGCCATGCTCGGCGGCAACACGATGGTGTTCCTCGAAGGGCGCTTCGACTCGGGCCAGGTGCTCGACCTCATCGAACGTGAGCGGGTGAGCATCTGGGGCGCGGTTCCGACGATGGCGATCCGCGTGCTCACCGATCCCACGCTGCCGGGACGGGACCTGTCCGCGGTACGGTCGATCTCACTCGGCGGCTCGCCGGTCACCCCCGAACTCTCCGACCGGCTGCGCGCCGCCTTCTCCGCGGTCCGGCGGGGGGTGTCCACCATCTACGGCATGACCGAGGCCGGCGGCACGGTCGCCGCCGCGTCCGGCGCCCTGATGGCCGAGCACCCGCAGACCGCCGGGCGGCCTCTGCCGGTCGTCGAGATGCGCATCGGGGAACTGGACGAAGCCGGCACCGGAGAGATCATCGTCCGCACACCGTCCCAGATGCTCGGGTACTGGGGCGAGGACGCGCCGGAGGTCATCGACGCCGACGGCTGGCTGCACACCGGCGACCTCGGCCGCATCGACGACGGCCTGCTCTACGTCACCGGCCGGGCGAAGGACGTCATCATCCGGGGCGGGGAGAACATCGCCGCGTCCCACGTCGAGGAGGTGCTGCACCAGCACCCTGCGGTCGCGGCGGTCGCCGTCCTCGGGCTGCCCGATGCCGACCTCGGTGAGATCGTCGGCGCCATCGTCCAGTTGCGGGCCGCCGCGACCGCCGCCGAGCTGACCGCCTTCGCCGCGGCCCGGCTCGGCCGCTTCCAGGTTCCAGCCCGGTGGCGGCTGCAGGAAGAGTCGCTGCCGATGACCGACGCCGGCAAGATCGCCAAGCACGAGCTCCGCGACGCCTGGCTCGCGGAGCTGAAGGAAGAACCCGCCAGAAAGGCCCGCACGCCATGACCGATCCAGCCCCGTCGGACTCCGTCGTCACCTGGACGGCCGAAGGCCCGGCGTTCGTGGTCCGGCTGGTTAAACCGCCCGCCAATCAGCTCGGTCAATCGCTGCTCGACGGCCTGAACGCCGCGCTCGGTGCGTTCGAGACCTCGGCACCCCGGATCCTGCTCGTCTGCTCGGGGCTCGACGGGTTCTTCGCGGCGGGCGCGGATATCAAGCTCATGGCCGGAGCCGATCGCGCGGCGCTGCGGGCTTACGGGGATTCGATGCGCGCTGTCCTCGAGCGCATCGCGGCCCTGGACCGGCCCTCGATCGCGGCGATCGAGGGACGCGCCCTCGGCGGCGGTCTCGAGCTCGCGCTAGCCTGCACGATGCGGATCGGCTCCGCCTCGGCCCGGCTCGGCCTGCCCGAGGCGAAACTGGGTCTGATCCCGGGGGCCGGCGGCACGCAGCGGCTGCCGCGGCTGGTCGGCCGGGGCCGGGCCCTGGACATGATGCTGACCGCCCGCGAGGTCCCGGCCGAAGAGGCGCTCGCGATCGGCCTGCTGGACCGCGTCACCGCGCCGGGCGGCGCCCTCAAGCAGGGACTCGAGCTGGCCGCGCAGTTCGGCGCCATGTCCCGGCCGGCGCTCGCCGCCGTGCTGCGATGCGTCGATGACGCCGCCGAACTGCCGCTGGCCGCGGGCATGACCCGCGAGGCCGACCGGGTCACAGATCTGCTGGACTCGCCGGACGGCCGCGAAGGGCTCGCCGCGTTCGTCGCCAAGCGCCCCGCGAGCTTCGCATGACCGCCCCGGCCAGCCCCGCCCCGGCCAGCCCCGCCCCGGCCGGCGCCGCCACCCGCGGCTTCGCGATCCTGCGCGGCGGCGTCACCGACGCCGCCGCCACCGCCGCCGAAGCCGAACGACTCGGCTACCACGCGGCCTGGAGCCCCGAGTTCTACACCCGGTCCGCGATCGTCAGCCTGGCCGCCATGGCCCAGGCCACGACCCGCGCGCGGATCGGCAGCTCGATCGCGTACGCGGTCGGCCGCACCCCGCTCGTGCTCGCGACCGAGGCCCGCAGCCTGGACGAGTTGTCCGGGGGCCGGCTCGTCTACGGGCTCGGCACCGGCACGACGAAGATGATGGCCGGCTGGCACGGCGTCGACCCTTCCGGGCCCGCGTCCCGGATGGAGGAACTGCTGCCGCTGCTACGCAGGCTGTGGCGGCTGCACGAGGGGCCGGTGCGCCATGACGGCCGTTTCTACCACCTGGACGTCACGCCGACCGCGGAGATGACCCCGCCGGTGCGCGTCGACATTCCGCTGTTCACGGCCGGGGTGAACACCCGGATGGTGGAGGTGGCCGGCCGGGTCGCCGACGGTTTCCTCGGCCATCCGCTGTTCAGCCCCCGCTACTACGACGACGTGGTGCGCCCGGCCATCGCGGCCGGAGCGGCCAGGACAGGCCGTGACGCCAGCCGCGTTCAGATAGCCGGCCTGGTGATCTGCTCGGTGGCCGACGACGAGGTCCAGGCCCGCCGCGAGGCGGCGGCGCAGATCGCGTTCTACGCCGCCCCGCGCACCTACGGCACGGTCGTCGACGTCGCCGGGTTCGGCGAGGCCGGGGAGCGGATCAGGGCGGCGTTCGCCTCGCGCGATTTCGACGCGATGGCGGCGGCCGTCCCCGACGCGATGGTCGACGCCATGTCCGCGTCGGGCACCCCTGCGCAGGTGGGTGCCAAGCTCAAAGAGTTCGGCCGGCACATCGACCACGTCATCGTGTACCCGGCCAGCTTCGGCATGACCGACGAGCGCAGCCGCCAGGTGACGGCCGACCTGCTGAAAGCCGCCACTCCCGGCTAAGGCCGGATGTCCCCGATGTGCTCTCGCACCTCGCCAAGCACCTCGACGACCCGCCTCGACAAGGCGCCGTCCACGTCGGCCAGCCCGAAGTCGGCGTCCGCCAGCGCCTTGGTCGCCACCTCGAGTACCTCCTGCCCGGCCGGGGTTAGCACGGCCAGGATGGTGCGCCGGTCGGTCGGGTGCGGGCTCCGCTTGACCAGGTGCCGCTTCTCCAGCTGGTCCAGGGCCAGCGTGACGGTGGTCGGGTGGACCATCAGGTGCCTGCTGAGCTGGCCGAGCGGCCGCGTGCCGTCGCGGGATAGCTGCAGGGTGGTCATCAGCAGGTAACCGGTGCGGGTCAGGTCGTGGGTGCGCAGCGTCGCGTCGATCGACGCGGTCATGGCCTGGTACGTGCGCGAGATGGCGACCATGGCGATGAACTGGTCGGCCGCGGGCTGGCCGTGGGCCACCCACTGCTCACGCGACCACTCGACGGGATCCTGCCGCTCACTCATGACGACGTCCTCTTCCCGGGGCCACTGGTCCTAGCTTGCTCTAGCACCCTATTATCTAGTCATGGAGAAGTCTACGTACGAGGACGTACTGTACGAGGTCGACGGGCCCGCGGCGGTCATCACCATCAGCCGGGAAGATCGGCTCAACGCCTTCCGGGGCCAGACGATTGAGGAGCTGATCCACGCCTTCAAGCGGGCCTGGGCGGACAAGTCGGTCCGCGGGGTCATCTTCACGGGGGCCGGGACCCGCGCGTTCTGCGTCGGCGGCGACGTCAAGCAGCGGGCCGAGACCGGCGACTACGGCCCGACCAGCAACGGCCTGTTCGAGGTGATCTACCTGCACCGGCTCATCCGCGACGTGCCCAAGCCGGTCATCGCGGCCGTGAACGGGCTGGCCATCGGCGGCGGTCACGTCCTGCACGTGCTGTGCGATCTGTCCATCGCCGCCGAACATGCCAGGTTCGGCCAGGCCGGCCCGCGCGTCGGCTCGTTCGACGGCGGCTTCGGCTCGGCGTACCTGGCCCGGGTGGTGGGCGAGAAGCGCGCCCGCGAGATCTGGTTCCTGCTCGAGCAGTACTCGGCCGAACAAGCCGAGCGATGGGGCCTAGTCAACAAGGTCGTACCGGCCGAGGAGCTGATGCCCGCCGCCAAGGCCTGGGTGAACCAGCTCGCGCAGTACAGCCCGACCGCGATCCGCTTCCTCAAGCACTCGTTCAACGCCGACACCGACCACCAGGGCGGCCTGTCCCAGATGTCGCAAGCGGGCCTGGACGTCTTCGCCGTCACCGACGAGGCCAGGGAAGGCGCGGCCGCCTTCGCCGAGAAGCGCAAGCCCGACTTCACCACCCACCAGATCGCCCACTGACAAACCAGCAAAGGCCTTTGTCCCGAACGGTCCTGGTTTCCGCGGCCCTTAAGGTGCAGGCATGGACATGGCGACCGCACTCGCCGAGCTCGGCGTCACCGAGGCCAGCCTGGACCCGGATACCAGGGACCGGCTCGACCGCGACGGCTACGCGCCGCTGCCCGGCGTCTTGTCCGCTGAGCAGGTAACGGCGATCCGGGCCCGGCTGGCCGAACTGCTGGCCGCCGAGGGCGACCAGGCCGGGATCGAGGTGCACCAGGAGGCCGGGGCCGACCGGCTCGCCGACCTCGTCAACAAGGGCCCGATGTTCCAGGCCTGCTTCACCCACCCCAGGGTGCTGGCCTGCATCGCCCACGTGCTGGGCGACTTCAAGCTCTCCTCGCTCAACTTCCGGGCCGCGCTGCCCGGCCACGGCCACCAGTCGCTGCACGCCGACTACGGCGGCCCGGTCCCGCCCGATAGCTACCAGGTCTGCAACTCGATCTGGCTGCTCGACGACTTCACCGCCGGCAACGGTGCCACCCGGGTGGTGCCCGGCTCGCACCGGGCCGGACGGCCAGCGCGCGAGGCGCTGTCTGACCCAGCCAGGCCCCACCCGGACGAGGTCCGGCTCATCGCGCCGGCCGGTACCGTCGTCGTCTTCAACAGCCACCTGTGGCACGGCGGCACCCGAAACGACAGCGGTCGGCCCCGCCGCGCGCTGCACTCCTACTTCACCCGCCGCGCCAACGGGCAGCAACTCGACCAGAAGAAGTACATCCGGCCGGAAACCCTGGCCCGCCTGAACCCTGCCGCCCGCTTCATACTGGACGTCTAACGCCGAGGAGCCGCAGTGAATGACTATCCCGCCATGATCGTCCCGGTGAACCACGTCGAGCCGGTGCCGCGCCGCGTGCGGGCTTACCTTGGGACCGAAAAGGTGCTCGACACGACCCGGGCCTTGTATGTCTGGGAGTGGCCCTATTACCCGCAGTACTACATCCCGCTGGCCGACGTGCGCCAGGACCTGCTGATCGCGGAGGGGCATGCCCAGCAGACCGGCCGCGGAAAGGCCGAACTCCACGGGCTCCGAGTCGGCGAGGTGCACCGGCCGCGAGCGGCCCGGGTGATCACCGGGTCTACGATAGACCGGCTCGACGGCACCGTCCACTTCGAGTGGGCGGCGCTGGATGCCTGGTTCGAGGAGGACGAGCAGGTGTTCGTGCATCCGCGCAGCCCCTACACGCGGGTCGACGCGCTGCGCTCGAACCGCCAGGTGCGCGTCGAACTCGACGGGGTACTGCTGGCCGACTCGGCGTCCCCGGTGATGGTATTCGAGACCGGCTTGCCGACGCGGTACTACGTCAGCCGGACCGACGTCCGCTTCGAGCACCTGGTCCCGACCGACACGGTAACCGCGTGCCCTTATAAGGGAGTGACCAGCGGCTACTGGTCTGTCCGGTCCGGCGACGTCATGCACAAGGACTTGGCCTGGGCATATGACTTTCCCACCCGCCAGCTCCTGCCCATCACCGGCATGGTCGCCTTCTACAACGAGAAGGTCGACACGTTTGTCGATGGCCAGCTGCTCGAGCGTCCGGAGACGCACTTCTTCCGAACGGACAAAGGTGCACAACGCTGACGGTGACGCCCGGCGCGTCATCGACACCAGCGTGGCCCACAGCGCCCGGGTGCATGACCTGGTCCCGGTCCAGCGATGGCGGCCCGCATCCGCGATCGAGGCCGAAGCCCATTCGGCCATGTGGGGCGGCGTAGGCCGCAAACCACAGGGCTAGCGGGCCTGAGCTGCCTGGGGGCGTCGCCGCTACGAAGTAAACTCGGCCCGCAGCCGGGCGGCGGCTGCCGTCAGCGCGGTCAGTTTGCCGAAGGCGACGTCGCGCGGCAGGTATTTCATGCCGCAGTCCGGGGCGAGCACCAGGCGGTCGGGCGGCACGTACGGCAGCGCCCGCCGGACCCGGGCCAGCACCGTCTCCGGCGACTCGACCGTCAGGTCGTTGAGGTCCAGCACGCCCAGGATGATGGTCTTGCCGTCCAGCGCGGCCAGCACCGAACAGTCAAGGCCGGATTGAGCGGTCTCGATCGAGATCTGGTCGCAGCTGCACGCCGTCCAGCGCGGTCGCGAACCGGTTGGAGTAGCTCTCCCGGCGGATCTCGCCGTCGGTGACTATATCCAGGCCGGCCTCCTCCTGGGCCCGGATGGCCAGCACCGTCGCATCGTCCTGCGCCTGCTCCAGGTAAGCCGGATCGACCCGCCACAGCTCCCGCGCCCGTACCCGCGGCGGGAACCGGTCGGCGAGCCGGGCCCGGTCGATCAGCCAGTCCGGCTGCGGATAGCTCCCGACCAGGGAGGTGGGAAGCAGCATGGCAGCACCCTACGCCCGTCGGCGGTCCCGCTGTCAGGCAACCTTGCGGGCGGCCGGACCGGGAACCGGGGTGACCTCGCGAGCGGACTCCAGAACGTGGCCCGCCGCACAGGTCAGCTGCAGCCGCACCGGTTCGCCGCAGTCGCGATGCCGCAGCAGGACCGGCGGGCCGTCCGCGTCGCCCGCATACTGGTCGCCCCACTCCATCAGCGCCACCAGCACCGGGTAGAGGTCCAGGCCCTTGTCGGTGAGCCGGTACTCGTCCCGGCTGCGCTGGCCGCTCTCCTGATAACGAACCTTGCGCAGCAGGCCTTCCGCCACCAGGCGGGCCAGGCGCTGGCTGAGCACCTGGCGGGGCATGCCGGTGCGGCGCTGCATGTCGTCGAAGCGGCGCACGCCGTTGAAAGCCTCGCGCAGCACGAGGAACGTCGGCCGCTCGCCGAGGACCCCCACGGCCGCGCCGATCGCGCAGTTGGCTGTGTCGTAATCCAGCATCCAGGACCTTTCCATAGTCGCATGCTAAATCTAGTTGACAGACTCAGCAATCCCGGTCATGCTGAGTTCATGAACCGAACTCAGGTGACGCGAGCCGATTGCTGGGCCACGGCCGCGATCCGGCCGGTGCGCCCGGAGGACCTGGCCGCGCTCAGCGACTTCTTCGCAGGCCTGTCCGTCGAGAGCCGCTATCTCAGGTTCTTCGCCCCGGTCACGCCCGCCTACGGCCTGCTCTACCTGCTGTCGGGCGGGCCCGCCAACGTCGACGCCATAGTCGCCGTCGCGGACGGTGTCATCGTCGGCCACGCCATGGCCGCGGACGGTCCCGAGGATCACGGGGATCCCTGCGGCGCCCGCGTGACCGACGTCGGCGTGGTGGTCGCCGACGCCTGGCAGCGCCGGGGCGTGGGAGCGGCGCTGATGCGCACGCTGGTCACCCGGGCCCAGGCGCGGGGCGTGACGGCGCTGGCGCTGGATGTGCTGCCCGGCAACCGGGTGGTACTCGCCATGATCATCGGTCACTGGCCCGATGCCGTCATCGGCCGCTCCCCGGACAGCCTCGACATCCGCATCCCGCTGCCGGCGCACCAGCCGCGACGGCCGCCGTCGCGGCCCGCAAGCCAGCAGGTCCGGCCGCTGGTCACCCTCGGGAGATAGCATCCAGAACCATGACCACAGCACGCGCAGGCGGCGCGACGGCGCCCTCGGCCCGTGACCTGGCCGCCGCGCTGCGCGGGGCCGGGCTGAGCGAGGTTGACGACTCGGCCCGGCGGCGGGCCGAGTACTCCACCGACGCGTCGAACTACCGGGTCGTGCCGAGCGTGGTGGTCTTCCCGAGGCACGCCGAGGAGGCGGCCGCCGCGCTGGACGTCGCCCGGCGGGCCGGCGTGCCGGTCACCAGCCGGGGCGGGGGTACCTCCACCGCGGGCAACTCGGTCGGATCCGGCATCGTGCTGGACTTTTCCCGGCACCTGAACCGGGTGCTCTCGGTGGACCCCGAGGAGCGTACCGCGGTCGTCGAGCCCGGCGCGATCCTGGACGACATCACCGCGGCCGCGGCCCGGCACGGCCTGCGCTTCGGCCCGGACCCGTCCTCGCACGCCCGGGCGAGCATCGGCGGCTCGATCGGCAATAACGCCTGCGGCGCGCGGGCCCTGAGGTACGGCCGCGCGGCCGACAACGTGGTGAGCCTGGACCTGCTGACCGCCTCGGGGGAGCGACTCGCGGCGCGGCGCCTGGGCCGTGACGGCCTGGCCGCCGCCGGGACGATCGGGGCCGCGCTCGACACGCTGGTGACGGCGCACCTCGGCATGATCCGCACCGAGTTCGGCCGGTTCACCCGGCAGGTGTCCGGCTACTCCCTGGAGCACCTGCTGCCGGAGAACGGCGCGGATCTCGCGAAATTCCTGGCCGGCACCGAAGGCACGCTGGGCATGGTCCTCGGGGCCACCATCGGGCTCGTGCCGTCGCCGAAGGCAGTGGCGCTGGCGGTGCTCGGCTACCCCGGCATGCCGGAGGCCGCGGACGCGGTGCCCGGGCTGCTGCCGCACCGCCCGGTCGCGGTCGAGGGCATGGATGCCCGGCTGGTCGAAGTCTTCCGGGCCCGCCGGGGCGCCGCGGCCGTCCCCGGGCTGCCGCGCGGTGAGGCCTGGCTGTTCGTGGAGACCGCCGGCGATACCGAGGCCGAGGCGCGCGCCGGGGCCGAGCGGCTCATCGCCGACGCCGGCCGCCTCGACGCGCTGGTGGTCACCGGCGCCCCGGCGCGGGCCCTGTGGCGCATCCGCGAGGACGGCGCGGGCCTGGGCGGCCGCACCCCGGCGGGCGCGCCGGCGTGGCCCGGCTGGGAAGACGCCGCCGTCCCGCCCCGGCACCTGGGCGCTTACCTGCGTGATTTCACCGCGCTGATGGCCGAGCACGACCTGGACGGCCTGACCTACGGCCACTTCGGCGACGGCTGCGTGCATGTCCGCATCGACTTCCCGTTCTCTACCGAACCGGGCCGTTACCGGCAGTTCGCGGTGGCCGCGGCGCAGCTGGTTGGCAAGTACGGCGGCTCGATGTCGGGCGAGCACGGGGACGGCCGGGCGCGCGGCGAGCTGCTGCCCGCCATGTACTCACCCGAGGCCATTGACACCATGGCCGCGGTCAAGGCGATCTTCGACCCGGGCAACATGTTCAACCCCGGCGTGCTGGTCCACCCGGCGCCGCTGGACGCCGACCTGCGCGTGCCACAGGCGCGCCCGCTGCGCGCCGGACTGGGTTTCGCCTATCCGCACGACGCCGGTGATCTGTCGGTTGCGGTACACCGCTGCGTGGGCGTAGGCAAGTGCCGTGCCGACACTACTGCCACCGGGGGAGTGATGTGCCCGTCGTACCTGGCCACGCGGGACGAGAAAGACTCCACCCGGGGCCGCTCGCGTGTGCTGCAGGAGCTCGCGAACGGCACGCTGGTCAAGGACTTCCGCTCGGCGGAGGTGGCCGAGTCGCTTGACCTGTGCTTGTCCTGCAAGGGCTGCTCATCGGACTGCCCTGCCGGGGTGGACATGGCGACCTACAAGGCCGAGGTGCTGTACCAGAAGTACCGCCGCCGGCTGCGCCCGCCGGCCCATTACTCGCTGGGCTGGCTGCCTCGCTGGGCCCGGCTGGCCTCGCACGCGCCGGGACTGGCGAACGCCGCGCTGCGCAACCCGGCGCTGGCCGGCCTGGCCAAGCGGCTGGGCGGAATCGACGCCCGCCGCCCGCTGCCGCAGTTCGCCGCGCAGAGCTTCCGAGCCTGGTTCGCCGGCCGTCCCGCCCGGGCCGGGACTCCGGTGCTGCTGTGGGTGGACACCTTCACCGACTACTTCAGCCCCGAGGTCGGACAGGCCGCCGTACGGGTACTGGAAGCGGCCGGCTACGCGGTGGAAATAACCGGCCAGCCCGTGTGCTGCGGCCTGACCTGGATCTCCACCGGTCAGCTGGACGGCGCGCGCACTCAGCTGCGGCGCAGCCTGCGCGCCCTGGAGCCGGCTGTACGGGCCGGCACCCCGATCGTCGGCCTGGAACCTTCGTGCACCGCCGTGCTGCGCGGCGAGATCGCCGAACTGCTGCCCGCCGACCCGCGCGCCCGTCAGGTACGCGCCGCCACCCGCACGCTCGCCGAGCTGCTGACCGAGACCAAGGAGTGGACGGCGCCCGACCTCACCGGCGTGCGTGCGGTGGCCCAGCCGCACTGCCACCACCACGCCGTCATGGGCTGGCACACCGACTCCGTGCTGCTGGCCAGCGCCGGCGCGGAGGTCACCGCGGTCGGCGGGTGCTGCGGGCTGGCCGGCAACTTCGGCGTCGAGCGTGGCCACTACGATGTGTCACGGGCCGTCGCCGAGACCGCCCTGCTGCCCGCGGTGCGCGACGCCAAGGACGCGGTGGTGCTAGCCGACGGGTTCTCCTGCCGTACCCAGCTCGACCAGCTCGCTCGCGTCAGCGGCACCCACCTGGCACAGCTCCTGGCCAGCCGCCTATAACCACGGCAACTAGTCTAGTGTCAGATACTCGACAAGTAGAGTATTTTTCTTCTAGGCTGGCAGCATGGCGGTCACGGAACCACAGGCGGTGATGCCGCTGGCGGTCATCACCGATGAGATGATCGCCACGATGGCGGCCAAGGCCGGCTATGCCGTCAACCAGCGCGGCTAGGTCGTCATGCCCGGCCACGCCGTGATCGCACTGCCCAGCCGCGAGGCCGGTGCCTCCCCGGCCGCACGCAAGGCCAGGAAGCCATGACGACACCGACCCCGGAAGAGTTCCTCGGGCAGGCCGATACGTGGCTGGCCGAGCGCTACCCCCGGGCGGCCCGAGACCGCCGATTCGTCTGGGGTGAGGGCGACGACGAGGTCCGCGTCTTCCAGGAGCCGGACCCTGACCAGGAGGCCGACGCCCTGCCCGCGATCCGCCGGTGGCGGCAGGAGCTGTGGGATCACGGCTACGGCTGGATATCCGGCCCGCCGGAGTTCGGCGGCGCTGGCCTGCCCGCGTCCTACGCGCGCGCCTTCGAGCGGCTGACCCGGCAGTACCGGGTGCCCGGCGACGCGGCGCTGACCGTCAGCCTCGGCATGGTCGCGCCCACCATCGGCCGGCACGGCACCGAGCAGCAGAAAAAGCACTGGCTGCCGCTGCTGTTCAGCGGGCAGCAGATCGCCTGCCAGCTATTCAGCGAGCCAGGGGCGGGCTCGGACCTCGCCGCGGTCCGGACCCAGGCCGTCCGTGACGGCGAAGGCTGGCGGGTCAGCGGCCAGAAAGTCTGGACCTCCGGGGCCCACCTGGCCGACGTCGGCGAGATCATCTGCCGGACGGCCAGCGAGCCGCGGCACCGCAACCTGACCGCCTTCCTGATCGACATGCGCGCGCCCGGCGTGACCGTACGCCCGCTGCGGCAGATGACCGGCGGCGCGAGCTTCAACGAGGTCTTCCTGGACGACGTAACGGTCTCCGACGACCGCCGCCTGGATGAGGTGGGCAATGGCTGGAAGGTCGCGCTCACCACGCTCGGCCACGAGCGCAACGCGATGGGCCACTCCGCCTTCGGCGGCGCGGGCATCCTGTCGACCGAACGGCTCATCGGCCTGGTCCGCGCCACGGGCAAGCAGGCCGATCCCGTCATCAGGCAGGAGTTCGGCGAGCTGCTGTCCCACCTGCGTACCGCCCGGTACACCCAGCAGGTGATGGCCGCGCAAGCCAGCGCGGGCGAGCCGCCAGGCCCCGAGATTGCCCTGAATAAGCTGGCTTTGTCCGCTAACATGAAGCGGCTGGCAGAGTTCGTTGCCGCCGTTCTCGGGCCAGCCCTGGTCGCCGACACCGGTGCCTGGGGAACCTACGCATGGACCTCGGTGGTGCTCGGTGCGCCGGGGTACCGGCTGGGCGGCGGAACCGACGAGGTCCTGAAGAACGCCATCGCGCAGCGGGTCCTCGGGCTCCCACG
>Ga0209656_10001400_pt1 | contig 15754 bp, 13 predicted proteins | sample BogFormECP12_OM2_FD_188239 | JGI IMG/M metagenome (GOLD analysis project Ga0209656, IMG submission 188239) | Bog forest soil microbial communities from Calvert Island, British Columbia, Canada - ECP12_OM2 (SPAdes) (version 2) | ecosystem: Environmental > Aquatic > Freshwater > Wetlands > Bog ... | reverse complement strand
CAGCGTCGGCTGCAGGCCCTCCGGGATGGGCAGGTCGACGGCCTGCGCCCCGGTGAACTCGATGTTGGCCCGGGTGGTGTCGAAGTGGGTGTTGTTCGGGATGACCCGGCCCGGGCCGCCGGTCACGGTGAACAAGATCTTCTCCGCGGCCCGGCCCTGGTGTGTGGGCAAGATGTGCCGGAACGGGAACAGGCCGGTCACCGCCTCGCGGAACCGCCCGAACGAGGGAGATCCCGCGTAGGCTTCGTTGCCCCGCTGGATGCCGGCCCACTGCTCGGCCGACATCGCCCCGGTCCCGGAGTCGGTGAGCAGGTCGATCAGCACGTCCTCGGCCCGCAACTCGAACAGGTTGTACCCCGCGGCCGCCAGGGCAGCTGCCCGCTCGGCCCGGGTCGTCAGCCGCATCGGCTCGACCGAGTGGATCCGGAACGGCTCAATGATCGTCCGGAACGGCTCATCTGCCATCGACGGCCCTCCTCGAAACCAACCTGCGCCAGCAAGTTCCCGCGACCCCGCGACCCCGCCCGACATGCACTGCCCCTCCCGGCATGGTCATGGCGCCGGGGGCCGCGGTGAGCGGACGAGGTCGATGCCCCTGCCTGTAAGTCCGTCCAGTTCCCAGCCGTCGCAGTGAACGTGGATGGTCAGCTCTATATCCCCGAGCCGCAGGTTGTCCAGGTGCAAGGGCAGGTAGCGGTCTGGGATCGCTGGCGCGCACCAGAGGCGGTGATCCGGCAGTTGGGGGTCGAGCCGCAGCAAGCCCCGCAGAAGTTCCAGGGGGGCGGCAGCGGCCCAGGCTTGCGGGGAGCATGACGTTGGGTAAGGGACTGGGGCGGGGAAATCGCTTCGGGAGTATCCGCAGTACAACTCGGGCAGGCGGTGGCCGAAATGGGTGGCTGCATCCAGGATCGCCGTGGCGACCTGCTGGGCGTGCTCCACGAAGCCATAGCGCATGAGGCCGCTGGCGCAGATGGCGTTGTCGTGCGGCCAAACGGACCCGTTGTGGTAGCTCATCGGGTTGTAGCAGGCCATCGAGATGGCGAGGGTGCGGATGCCCCAGCCGCTGAACATCTCATCGGACAGCAGGTGGTCAGCGACCTGCGCCGCCTTGTCCTGGTCGGCGATGCCGGTCCAGAGGCAATGCCCGATGTTGGAGGTCAGCGCGTCGATCGGCCGTTTGTCCCTGTCCAGTCCCGCGGCGAACCAGCCGTGCTCGGGTAGCCAGAACGCCTCGTTGAAGTCCTCCTTCAGCTGGCGGGCCTTGCCGGACCAGCGCAGGGCGCCGTCGGTGTCGCCTGCTTCCTGGGCCAAGCGCCCTCGCGCGAGGTAGGCGGCGTAGGTGTAGCCCTGGACTTCGGCGAGAGCGATCGGCGGCTGGGCGATCCGGCCGTCGGCGAAGTTGACCCCGTCCCATGAGTCCTTCCAGCCCTGGTTGGCCAGGCCGTGCTCGGTCTTGCGGGCGTATTCGACGAACCCGTCGCCGTCGGCGTCGCCGTAGCGTTCGACCCACTCCAGTGCGCGATCGGCGTGCGGAAGCAGCGCCCGCACCTGCGCGTCATGGCGGCCCCACCGGCTCAGCTCACCGAGCAGCATGACAAACAACGAGGTGGCGTCGGCGGTTCCGTAGTAGACGCTGCCGCCGCCGAGCGCGAGTGACGCGGCCGGGCCGAAGCGCATCTCGTGCAGGATCCGCCCTGGCTCCTCCTCCGAGGCCGGGTGTTCGGCCCGGCCTTGATGGTCGGCCAGCGTCTGCAGGGTGCCGACCGCAAGGGAGGCGTCGAGCGGCAAGGCCATCCAGGAGGTCAGCAGCGAGTCGCGGCCGAACAGGGCCATGAACCAGGGCGCGCCAGCCGCCACGACGGCCCGCTCGGGGTGGCCGGGGTCGAAGATCCGGAGCACCCCGAGGTCCTTGATGCTCTCGCGCAGCACGGCGGCGAGGTCGCCATCCGCCGTCCGCAGCTGTGGGCTGCGGCGCCTCCAGTCCCTGAGGTTGCGGGCGGGCGTGGTGTGCTCGATCGGCTGGCCGCAAGGATGGCGCAGCGACAGTGCCCTGCCATCGACAGATGGGACGGTCTCGACGCAGGTGCTCCATTCCCCCCGCGGCGGAACCGTCACCTGCCAGCGCAGCCCTCCGGTAGTCGCCTCAGCCTCCTGGCCGGAACGCACGAACACCCCGTGCTCGTGTCCGCCGCCCCGCCAGACGATGTGCAGGTGAGAGTCCCCGGTGCGGGCGCGCACGTCGCGCCGCGGATGCACCAATCCCTCTTTCACCTCGAACAGGTCCGCGAAATCGGCGTCTACGGTCAGGACGACCGCGCAGGTGACGGCGTGCGGGGCGTCATTGCGCAACGACACGTCCTCCCGCATGCCTTCTCCTACATAACGCCGCCGTACCACGAGCAACGTGCTGTCGGCAAGGCCAGGGCGGGGCGGCACCCGGCTCAGGAATGTCGCGGCAAACGGCTCGCCGCGCTGCACGGTCAGCAAAGACGGCGCGGTGCCATCGAGCGTCAGCTCCCAGCGGGACACCACCCGGGTATCACGCACGAACAGCCCTTGTGAGCCGCCGGGGACGATATCACCTCCGGGCCCGCTGATACAGAAGGCTGATCCTTCGATCAGTGTCACCGAACTCGCACCGAAACCGTCGGCGGGCGCAGGCCCGCTGAACGCCCATTGCCGGGTCACGCCGACGCCCTCGGGGCCAGCTGCTGCGGCGCGGCGTGCCTGGGGTCAGCCAGCGGATACCGGCCGCTGAGCACCCGCCGGTAGAGACGGACGTGGTTACGGGCCATCCGGTCGATGGAGAACAACTGCTCGGCTGCCGCACGGCACCGACGGCGCTCAAGGCCGGGAACCTGCCCGATCGCGGCTGTCATGGCGTCCTCGTCGGCGCACAGGTAACCGGTCAGGCCGTGTTCGACGATCTCCGGCGCCGCGCCGTTCGGGAACGCCAGCACGGGCGTTCCCGTCGCTAGCGCCTCGGCCATTACCAAGCCGAACGGCTCAGGCCAGCTGATCGGGTTCAGCAGAGCGGTGGCCCCGCGGAACAACTCCACCCGCCCGGCCAGTGTCCGCTCTCGGGACACCTCGGCATCAGGCCCGAGCAACGGCCGCACACAACGCCGGTAGTAGGCGCGTTCGCCGGCCTCACGCATCCTGGTCACGATCACCAGCCGTTTGCCTGCACGCCGGGCGATCCGCACGGCGCGGTCCACGCCCTTGTCCGGCGACATCCGCCCCATGAACAGAAGGTATCCGCCTTCACCAGGCCCAAACCGGTACACGTCCAGGTCAATGCCATGGTAGATGACCGCCGCGATCGGGATGCTACCGGCAGTGGCGGCCTGCGCGTGCGAGATCGCCACGATCGCTGCCGTGCCGGCAATCTCGCGGAAGATGCGGCGAGCCTCGAAATCGAACGGCCCGTGATTGGTCACCACGACCGGCGGGTGACCGAGCCCGCGGCGGCTGGCCACCAACGGGCCGAGCAGAGTGTGGTCGTGAATGACATCCACGCCGGAGAGCGCCTCGTATGCGGCCAGGACGTGGGCCGCCTCTTTCACGCCAGTGCCCATCGGTTCCGCCGCGCTCGGGTAGAGGTACTGGCGCGGCACCGGGCAGGTGGACTCCCCAACCGTGAAAAGCACGACCTGGTGGCCCAGTGCCTGCAAGCCACGGGCGAGGTTGTCCACAACGGCCTCAGTGCCGCCGTAGGAGGGCGGCGGGACCGGCAGCCACGGCGGCGCGATCAGGCCAACACGCATCTCCTGCCACCTCCTGTCAACCGCCGACTGCCGAAGGGTCTCTCCCGGCAGTGCGCGCGAGGCATTCCTGCCGGTACTGGCAGTCGGCGCACCCGTGGGGGTCGACCCGCGAGATCCGGCCCAGCTCGACGCGCCAGCACCGCCCGCACACAGTGCAGAGAAAGCTCGTCCGCCCGCTGTCGGCCGCGGCGACAAGGCCTGCCGCACCGCACGCCCGGCAGCTGTCCGGGGCCGCCAGCTCGGCGTTCAGATCCAAGCCCGCACTGTAATAGACCACGATTACAGCACGGCTCACCAGCGTGCGGCGGCGCCAGAGGCCACGGCCTCACTTCCGACGGACAAAGGTCCCCTAATTACTGCGTACCGGCACGAGCAACACGGGCACCCCGGCGCGCAGGACCGAGCGCCGGACCGTGCGCGACCGTCCGGCGTCGAGGTGCTGCGACCAGCCCAGGGCGATGAGGTCGGCCTCCTCGGCGCCCGCCACATCCACCACGTGCTCGCCGGGTGAGCCGCTGCGCAGCTCGAGCCGGGCGCCGGCCGTGGCAGCGTTGCGGGCCAGGAATTCCTCCGTCCAGGCCTGGTGAGCATGCGCGGCTTGATCCCAGAACCTGGGCACCGTGGCGGCATCGAAGACGTGCAGCACGATCAGATCCACCCCGGCGCGCGCGAGCAGGCCCATGGTGTCAGCGACCGCGACCGCCGACTCGGGTGTCCCGTTCAACGGCAGCAGCACCCTGCTGATCGCTGGCCGTCGCACCTTCGCGCCCGGCGGCACCAGCACGACCGGCTTCCTGGCCCGCTGCACGACACGCCAGCAGGCAGCACGCGGCGATGAATGCGCCGCGAGCACAGCCAGGACAGCAGCAGGCTCATCGAGTGCCCGCAGCATGAGCGCTGCCGCTTGTTCCTGGCTGATGTCCTCGGGCACGTCGAGGCGGCGCGTGCCCGCCTGCACGATGCCGCTGATCAGCTCCGCGACACCCGTCACGAGCGAGTCTTGGCCCGCCTCCACTGCCGCCAGCACCTCAGGCATCGTTCATCTCCCCGGACTCGGGTAGCCTGCCGAACGTTACCTGCCCGGACACCAGCCGCGGCTGCGAGCCGGCCCGCTGCACCCGGATCGGGCCGTCGGCACCGACCGTGACAGCCTCCGGCGTGATGGTCACGCAGACCCGCCGCCCGAGGCACCGGAAACGTACCTGCAGGCACTGCCAGGACGTGGGTAGACGGGGATCGACGCGCAGGAGGCCCCCGCTCACCGACACGCCAGCGAAGCCGGCCAGGACCGCCTGCCAGATCCCCCCGAACGTCGCCATGTGCAACCCGGCCGCGGTCATCCCGGTCAGGTCACCGAGATCCAGGTCAAGCGCCATTCGCAGCATCGCCAGAGCCTCGTCAGCGCGCCCGGCGCGGGCTAGCAGGCACGCGGTGATCGCCGGGGACAGGGATGATCCGTGCGCGGTCCGCGGACCGTAGAAATCCAGGTTCGGCCGCAGCGAGCCCGGCGCCACCTCTCCCGGAACCAGGTGGTGGAGCATGAGCACGTCCGGCTGTTTGATCACCTGCGACGCGGCGATGCGCTCCCGGCCGAGCAAGACGTCCGCGGCGACCGGGACAGGGGCGACATGCTCCATCAGCAGCGGCTCAAGATTGTAGTAGCCGGCGAATTGCTCATAGCGCTTGGTGACCGGGTCATAACCGTCTACCATCGACTCGGCTACCTGCCGCCATCCCCGGCTCTCGCTTCCGGCCTCGCCCGCACGCTCTGCCGCGCCTGCCGCTGCCCGCAGATTCCAGCGAGCCATCACGTTGGTGAAGGCATTATCGCTGACCGACTCGTGGTACTCGTCCGGCCCGATCACGCCGTCTATATGCGCGGCGCCGCCGGGGTCATGCCGGCACCGTGACGCCCAGTACCTGGCCGTCTCAGCCAGAAGCGAGCACCCGGGCCGCGCCGGATGCATCGAGCGCCCGGTCCACTCTGCGCAGCGCACCGCCGCCCATGCGACGTCGGCGGTCACGTGCTCCTCCTGCTGCCCGGTGAGGATCGGCACCATGTCGCCGCCAACGTGGCCCGAAAGCGGCGTGACGTCCTCGCCAGTGGCCGCCGACTCCCAGGGAAAGCGGGCACCTTCCCGGCCAGCGGCGCGTGCCCGCGCCTTCGCCGCGGCGAGACGGCGCAGCCTGTAACGCACCATCGCCTGCGCCGCTGGCGGATCGATGCTCACCAGCGCGGGCAGCACGAACACATCGGCGTCCCAGAACACATGGCCCGCGTACCCGGTACCGGACAGGCCGCGCGCGCCGACAGCGAGTTCGTCATGCCGGCCGGTGTTGCACCACAGCTGGAACAGCGCGTAACGGATCGCCAGCTGGGCGGCTGGATCATCCGGGATACGTACATCGACCGTTTCCCACCGCTGCGCCCAGGCCGCCCGGTGCTTGGCGAGCACCCGCTCGAACCCAAGCCTTCCCGCGGCGCTGGCCATTTCCTGCGCCCTCGACAGCGCCGGCGGACGGCGCGGATCCGCCACGTATGCGGCGACCCGCTCAACCGTGCGCGTATCACCGTCACGGCCAAGGCGCTGCCATGCCACCGCCGCGATGCCCGGGCCGCCGTCACCGCCGACCCTCGCCCAGTGCCAGTCCCGGATCCGCCCCCGCCTCATCCGCGCGTCATGCGGCGGCTGCAACGGCGAGCCAGCCCGCAGCCGACCGACCGAAGCTTCGGCGCGCAGCGCGACCACGCCCGGCAATGTAAGGCTGGCGAACCGCAGCGAGCGCATCGGAGGCCCGTTTCCGGATTCCTCCTCCCGGAACAAGACACCGGTGCGCAGATCCAGCATCCGGAGGTCCCCGCCCGGGGCCGGCTCGATGTCCAGCCCGGTCCAACGCGGGCCCGGAAGCAGATGCTGACCGGGCCCGGATCCCAGGTATGCGCCTGCAGCCAGGGTCAGGGGCACGGACTGACCCGTCGGCTCCTCCACCGAGCCGCGGGTCGCGAACCCAGCAGCGCCCAACGTGAACAGACTCTCCTCCGCCCGAGGTGACAGCCGATCTGCTCCCGTCACCCGCACAGTCCACGCTGAGTCCTCATCCACCGAGGGGACCCGGCGCTTCCGGCACCGCCGCAGCTGCTCGTCAAGCAGGCAGAGGACCGCTTGCAGTCCTCCGCCTGCAGGGGAAATATCAGCGAAGCCCCCGGCCGGGTAGTCACCTCCTGATACCGCCGCCTGCCGAACGCGCAGCAATGAGCCACTGCCATCGGCAGCATCCGGGGAACCGGGCTTGCCGCCCACCGCGAGGACCAGCCCGGGACCGATCCCCACGCGTGCTAGCACGGCGAGGATGTCCCGCATCGAGTCCGGCGAATCGGTGAGCCCGATCTCCACGTAGTTCGCGTCGCTGGTCACCCGCGCGTCGCTCAGGCCGAACTGCGCAGCCAGCTGGGCCCCGAGCCGCACCACATCGCGGATATCGGTGAACCCGCACTGGCGCAGACCGCCGGCCACCACGGCACCCAGCTCGCCGATCCGGGTTTCCGCCGGGCAGTCCCATGACGGTTCCGGGACCAAGTCGATCTTGCTGCGATCCCGCTGAACGGCGACGACACGAACATCGAGCCCACGGCTGGCCAGCGTGCCAGCCAGGACCCTGCTAACACGGTCCAGCGCGGCGATCTCTGCCTCGCTGGCGACCCGGCGGCGAAGCAGATGCGGTCCGTCTGCCTTAACCTCGAACAGCTCCGACCCCCGGTTCAGACCCAGAAGAAGCCGGCCCGGCCCGGACGGGCGGACCCGCAGGCGGCCATCGACGTCGGCGCAACCAGTCCCGCCCACCACCGCAACGTGCACGCCATCAGCACACAACGCCTCGACCCGGCTTCGCACCGCTCTCAGCGATGCCCCGCGGTCCGGCACCACAACAACGCCCCAGTCCAGAACCACGGCCGCGAAGGTACGATCGATCACCGCTTCCTGCCAGCCGCGCACGGCCGCCCTGCCCGCCCGGCGGCGCGAGCGGCGCAAACCCAGCACATGACCCGCCAGCATTGCTCACCAGGCAGCTCACCCGCCAGAGTCCAAGGTCCCCCGTCGTTGCGCCTCATCCGCCACGGCGGGCGCGTCGAGCAAGCCGGTGCCTGAGTGCGGCAGGCGCCATCTCCGGATAGGGCGAGCTCTTGTGACCATTGGCCCTAACGCCGTCGTTCGTTGCGGGCGGGCGTAACTGCCAGGGCGGTCTATCGGGCGGAGGCGGCGAGATGCTTTTCCTGAATCGTGCGGACGCGGGGCGGCATCTAGCTCAGCGGTTGCGGCACCTGCGCGGGACCGATGTTGCCGTGCTTGGCCTGCCGCGGGGCGGCGTGCCGGTCGCGTTCGAGGTGGCTGAGGAGTTGCGCGCCCCGCTGGATGTGATCGTGGTGCGCAAGCTCGGCGTTCCGTTCCAGCCGGAATACGGTTTCGGGGCGATCGGCGAGGGCGGCGTGCGGGTCATCGACGAGCACGTGACGCGGCTTGTCATTGTTCCCGGCGCGACTCACCTGTTCGAGGAACCGGGAGCGCTCGAGCAGGTGGCCGACCTCGCGCGCGACTGGTTCAGCGGCCACTTCGCAAAGCTGAGTAGCGCCGCGGCGGCGCCACCGGCGTAACCACCCGCCGCAGCCGCGGCTTCGGCGCCACCCGGGCGCCATCTGATGCCGCACCTGGGGCAGTGCTGGCCGGGGAGCACGCCGGGCTGCAGCTTCTTGCGCGGAAGTCCCGGTCCTGCCCAAGGCTGGCGGAAGTCTCTGGCATTGGTGACAGAGGACTCTGACCAAGACGCTGCGCTGAGCGTGACGGTCTCAGCCGCCGGGAGCCGGCCGGTTCCGCTGCAGCGGCCAGGACCATCGCGCAGGCGAAGGCGGCTCCGGCATGCCAGGTGGTGAATCCGCTCACACGGCTACCGCTTCGTCGCACTCTAGCTCCCTCAGGCGGCCTCATTCAGGCGGCTGCGGCGGCACCTCCGGGCGGACCGCTTGCGGCTAGGCGCCTGAGGGTTAGCCGCCGCTAGGCCGCGGCGGCGGTTTGGTGGCGGTGAGGTTGGCGCCTGCCGGCAGTGCCCATGATCAGCACGCCCTCGTGGTCGTAGACGGCGGCGCCCGCGGCCTGCAGGGCGGCCTGGCTGGCACGGTAGTGGTGACCGCACAACAGCAGGTCGACCGGGTCCGGGCGGCAGGCGGTGGCTGGCATCATCACCCTGACTACTGGCCTGGCCGGGCAGCAGCAGGCACGTTCGGTTATACCGAGCGCCATGCCTAGCTCTGTCAGCTCCTCGGCCAGCTTGGCCCGCTCAGCGCGGGTCACGGTGCTCCGATGCACGAACCCCTTCATGCCACAACCATCGCCTCGCGGTGAGCCGTTCGTTAGGGGACGTAGTCCCGCATCAACCAGGCCGGAAGACCCTATGTTGCCTCAGTGGCGGCGGTCACGTGCCACACTGTCTCGTTCGGCCAGAACATCTTGCTCAGCTCATACCGCAGCGAGACCTTTCTCGGCCGCTGCCAGGCGCATCGCGGCCTGATGCCCTGCATGACCAGGTGGTGCTGGCCTACGGCAACGGCATGCTCGTGCTGGCCAACCGGCGGATGGAGGAAATGTTCGGCTAGCAGCCGGACGACCTGGCCGGTCATCCAGTCGAGTTCCTGATTCCGGCAGACCTGCACGCGGCCCACCACAGCCACCGGGCCGACTACGCCCAGGCGCCAGAGGCCCGGCCGATGGGCGCCGGTGCACGGGCTGTTGCGGCCGGGCTGGATGCGCGGTGGCGTGGTCCTCGGCGGCGATCCTGTGTGTGAAGGCTGCCTCCATCTGGCCGGAAGTGGTGACGGGTTCCCTATCCGCAGGGGGCTCCGGCATGCTCGTGGCGGAGCCGGCGAGGCCCGCCGTGTCCCGGCTGGTGTGTTAGGCGTCCGTGCTGTGCTCTTCCACCGGGGGTCCCGCGTCGTACCGGGCGGGCATCCTTGCCGCGATCGGCATTCCCGACGGCGGGCGCCGATGAGGTTCCCTGGTCCTGCGGGCGTGCGTGCTTATGACCCTCGGGCTGGGTCCGCCGCGCCTTTCCCCGCCGATTGTGCGGCGCGCAGGACGCGGCACCGGTATCCGCCCGGGCATGGGTTCCGCAGGCCATGATGAGCCAGCGCTAGCCGGACCAGCCAGCTCGCCAGGTCGCGGACGTCCAGGCCGGCATCGATGGCGAGCTGGGCAATATCTGGCAGGCCTATGTCACCCTCCTCCGTACTGAGAAGATCAAGGTGCCGTCCGCCGGAGGCGGCCCGCGGGTCCAGCGGCGGCTGCGCGCCGGGCCATACGCCCCGCAGCTCGCGCAGGAATAGCTGCACGGTGACCGGGCCCCAGCCGGGCAGCACGATCAGGGCTGCCCGCAGTGCCGGGTAGGCCTGGTACCTGCGGCCGATCACGGCGGCCTGCCCGTCGTAGCGCTCGTCGATAATCTCGGACAGGTCCTGCAGCCGGGTCGCGGTGCGGAAGTCATAGCGGGCGTAGCCGCCCGCGTCGAGGAGGGCGACGAGATCCTCAGATGACATGTGGCGCGTCTGGCCGATCCGCCTCAGGCCTGCCTCGTCCAGCCCCCGGAAGGCGCGTTCCGCGATCCGGGCGGAAATCCGCGTGCCGAACAGCGTCGCGGCCAGGAACCAGCGTTCTATCTCGGCGTCGCCGGCGTCGACATCGATGCCGAGTTCGGCGGAATAGCGGCCGCCGAGCATGCCGACAACCTGTCGGGCAAGCCTGGCCTGATCGGTGAGAAGCGGGTCCGTGAAACGGGCATGCGTTGTAGCAGTGATGGCGTCTGCCTCCGCCGTATCCGGTTCCAGCCGGTGCCTCATGGGTGCGCTCCTTCCTGGGCAGTGGTCACGTGGCCCGCGCGGCGGCCTGCGCCAGCACGGGCTCCTCCCCGGCGGGAAGGACGATGCCCGTCTCGTCACAGACAGTGGCGCCCGCAGCCAGCAGGGCTATCTCGGAGACCCGGTAGTGATGGCCGCACAGCGGGAGGTCCATCGGATTCCGGCGTCCGTGTGCGGCGGGCATCACCACGGTGACCAGAAAGCGGGTAAGCCAGCGCCCTGACTCGAATCCGTGTCGTGTGTCAAGTCCCGGGTCCGGCCGCCTGATCACCATCCGCCGGGACGCAATCCACGCGGGTCCCGGGCAGGAAAGGGAAGCAGATTCTGAGCATGAGCACGTCTGCTCGTGAGCGCGCGGCATCCCACGGCAGCTCAGCCCGGACGTCTGCGCGAACCGACCGTTCAGGGCAGCAGGTCTAATGAGCCGCTCAGAAGCTGACCTGCCGCCATGTCAGGCCGCCGTCCTGGGTGAGCATCAGCTGGCCGGCGAAGCCCTTGCTGGCGGGGCCGTGGATGACCACTCCGTCGCTGGCCGTGGTGAACCCGAGGTCGGCCCAGCCTTGCCCGCCGTCAGGCTCAGTGCGCACGGTCTGCCATTGCGCGGCGCCGTCACCGGAGTAGCAGAGCCAGCTTGCGGCGCTGGCCGTGGCGATCACCAGCTGGGCGGGGCTCGCCGCTGCGATGGTGCCGCCGTCACCCGCGCTGCCGGGCATGCCCGCCTTGATCCAGGTCGCGCCGAGGTTGCCGCTGGTGTAGACCGTCTTGACGGTGTGCCCGGTGTACCCCTGGCCGGTGCACAGCAGCGCCAGCCCGTATGGCGCGATCACCGCGACCGAGACCCCCCGCATCATGGTCGTCGTCCCGCACGGGGTGGGATGACGCGTGATGGTCACGCCGCCGTTACTGGTGACCGCGACCTCGCTGCCGTCCAGCACCGCCGCCACGCCCGCCTGGGTGGCGATCATGTCCGTAGGATCGGTGATCCCGGCGGCAGGCACCTGAGTGACCTGGGTCCATGCCCCTCCGGCCAGCGGCCGGCGCAGCAGCGTCCCGGACTCGGCGCAGCCGCCCTGCGCCGTGCAGGTGGCGGTCAGCGCGAGCACCTGCCCGTCGACTACGGCCAGGGACAGGACCGGAACGCCCGGGTAGGCGGCGCTGGTCCAGTGCTGCCCGCCATCGGTTGTCTCCCACAGCCCGTCGCCGAAGACGAACCCGTGCTCCGGCGTGGCGAAGCGGATGCCCCACACGCCCGTACCGCCGGGTGACGACAGCGGGACCGCGGGCGCGGGGAGCCCGCGCCAGCTGGCGCCACGGTCAAGCGTGCGGACGATCGACGTGCACGGCGCGTGTGAGCAAGGCGCCGTGCCGAGGACGAAGGCCTCCTGCGCGGACACGAACGTGACCGACGTCGCCGTGAAGCCGGCCGGGACCGGCCCGCCCGGCGGCGGCGCCGGGATCATGGGGCGGCCCGGCGTTACCGACGGTGTCGTTGTTGGTGTCGCCGCTGGCGTCCCGGCGGCGGCCGGCCCGTGAGACGACCCGCAGCCGGGCAGCGCCAAGCCGATCAGCAGCACGCAGGAAAGGATCGCGGAACCCGGCCGTGCCCGAATCACATGAGACGCTCTCATCGGATCCACCTTCTTCTGCTTAAGACTGGCTGCGCCTGCGAGATCCGGTGCTAGAGTCCCCCGTCGACGACCAAGGGGACCAAAGTCGGGACTCTGGCTGCCGCACCGCATGTGCTATTTGTTCTTTTTGCCGCATTCCTGGACCCTGGCCGGTGCGGTGGCCAGGGCTGGGCGGTGGGACGTGGACGGCGTTCGCCGTCCGCACCGACCACGCGTCCTTGCGCCAGGTGGGCCTATTCACCAACAAGCTCCTGCTGGCCGGGATCGCGGTCGCGCTGGCGTTCGCCGCCGCGCTGATCTACCCGCCCGCCCTGCAGGGCGTCTTCGGCACCGCGGCCCTGTCCCCCGGCCAGCTCGCGACCGTAGTCCCCTTCCCCTTCATCGTGTGGTGAGCCGACGAGATCCGGCGCCTGCTGGTCCGTCGCCATCGCGCCAGGCGACCCGGTGACCTCCATCCTGCCTGAACCGGACCAACGGCCCTGCCGCCCCGGGGTCGGCCGGGACGAGACTTGGGAGTGGAGGAGACCGGGCTAGTGGCGCTCGGCTCGCTATCCGCAGGCGAGGAGGTCACGATGAATGCCGTCGTCAAGGACGTCATGTCCACACTTCCGATTTCGGTTGGCAAAACCACATCGTTCAAAGACATAGCCGCCAGGCTCCGCGAGCTGCGCGTGAGCGCGTTCCCCGTCCTTGACGCGGACGGGAGGGTAATCGGCGTCGTCTCCGAGGCGGACCTGCTGCCCAAGGAGGCCCTGAATGACCGGCACGGCGTGCGCGGGATGATCACCGGCCTCTTGCACCGCACGGAGCAGGCTAAGGCGGAAGGCGTCACGGCAGCCGACCTGATGACGAGCCCCGCGATGACGGTTACCAGAGATGACACGGTTGAGCACGCCGCATGGCTGATGTATAGTCGCGAGGTCAAGCGCCTTCCCGTCGTCGACGAGGGCGGTCGGCTGGTCGGGATCGTCAGCCGGACCGACATCCTGGCCGTTTTTGACCGAACGGATGCGGAGATTCGCGCGGAGATCATGACCAAGGTGATCTCCGGCCACTCGGAGCCGAGCTGGTACTCGGTCCTGGTAAAGGACGGCGTGGTGACCTTGGAAGGCACCCCAGAGACCGTCCCCATCGGTCATGACATCGTCCGCAGGGCCCGCCACGTCCAGGGCGTCGTGGCGGTGCGAGACCGGCTCGTCTACCCGGTTCCCCCCGTCCCCAGCAGGCCCGGCCTGCACTTCTGATGCGCCGCCGGAACATGGGACATGCGGAGCAGCACTATGTGAGTGCGTCGTACGCCTCGGCGGATCGGGCGTGATCACCGCGTACACGCCTGGGTGGTCAGCGCCGCCCCGGTTGACGGCTACGAGGCTGATCCCTTGTGATGTCTGCCGCGTCCCGGAGTTATGGGCGGGGAACTCGGCCGCGAACAGGGAGGCTGGACGAGCCGACCAGGAAGCGCCGAGTCCAGGGGAAACCGGCCCCGGATCGGCAGAGCAAGCGGTTCCGCGGACCGCTCCTCCTGCGCGGACGCTGTCCGCTATTTGTCCGTAACTCAGGAAGATATCCAACCGCCGCAAACTAGCCCGCGCGAGCGGGCCAGCATGCCTGACTGTAAGAGGTCCTGCCTCTATGACCGCGCACGACAAGGACTAAGGTCACGAGCGACGGGACCAAGGTCGCGCGTAGGGCGAGAATGGCTGGGGCATCTGGCGTGTCTACCCAGTCAGGACCGCAGCCGGGGTGGCCAGGGTGAAAAGGGACATGCCATGACTAACAATGACGACTTGCCCGCCGAAGTGCGAAGGCAAGACGAAGAGGCCGAACTAAAGATAGCCGCGCAGCTAGCCGGGCTCGGCAAGGGTACGGAAGCGACTCATGATGACGACCTGCCCGCAGAAGTGCGAAGGCAGGACGAAGAGGCCGAACTACAGATAGCCGCGCAGGTAGCCGGGCTCCGCACGGATTGAGACGCTGCCTGGTCGCTGTCAGGGTCTTCAGGCCGAGGTGGTCCCAGTAAGTGTTGGGCAGGGCCACGCCGAGGATCTGGGAGCCCGCAACCCGCCAGTATCCGTTGCTGCTCCCCGCCCATTTACGGACGTTGAGCTCGGAGATACCGCGTATCCGCAGGTTGTGCCGCTTGGCGGCGGTGGTCTTCGATTCCTTCCAGCGGACCTGCCGCGGGCCCGAAGGGCCGGAACACCAAGCGCCGCCACGCCCAGCCCGGCCGCGCCGACACCATGGTCACCGACTACCTGGGCCGGGCGGTGGCCTTCGCCACCGGCGACCCATCCGGGCTGGCCGCCACCCTGCCCGGCGCCCTGGCCCAGCTGCGCCACGTGCTCGGCGCGGAGGCGAAGATCCTGCTCGGCTTCGACCGCGGCGGCTCCTACCCGGTCGCCTTCCGCGGCATCCGCGACGCCCGCGCCGGCTGGGTCACCTGGCGGCGCGGCCCGCTCGCCCTCGTCACCGCCGCGCCGCGCCGGTACTGGGCCGCCGGCGGCGACGGCAAGCCCGCCGAGGTGCTGACCCTCGCCGATGAGACCGTGGAGATCAAGGACTACGGCCAGGCCCGGCAGATCACCCTGTTCGAGGACGGCGCCCCAGTGCTGCAGGTGATCACCAGCGACCTCGCCGCCCCGGCGGCCGCGCTATTGAGCTGGCTGCGCTGCCGGTGGCGGATCGAGAACCTGTTCAAGTACCTGGAGGACAACTACGGCATCCACTGGCTGTGCGACTACCGCGCCGGGACGCAAGATGATGACCACCTGATCGCCAACCCCGAGCGCAAGGCCGCCCGCGCCCGGCTGCGCGAAGCCGAGGCGGCGCTCGCCACCGCCGAGCGCGAGCTGGCCACCCTGCTCACCAGCCCGGAGCTCTCAGCCGCCGCCAGAACAAAGCCATCCCGGCCGCCGATAAGAAGATCACCACGGCCAGGAACGCCGTCGCCGCGGTCGCCGCCGCGCTCAAGAAAATCCCCGCCAAGCTGCCCGCCAGCCAAGTCACCCCCGGCGCGCAGAAAGCCATCCTGGCCACGCGCCGCCGCTCCCTGCAGATGGTGCTGCGGCTGCTCGCCGCCGCCACCGAGCACTGGCTCGGCAATCGGCTCAACGACTACCTGCGCGACCCTGGATGCCCTGCCGCTTCGAGCGTTGGGCATACGCCAGGTCAGCAAGTGGTTTGCGCGGGTTGGCAGGCGGATCGGCCAGTATGCTCGGAGTCTCCGCCGGTGTAGCTCAGTTGGCAGAGCCGCTGGATCACAGCGGGCGCCCCGGTCCCGGCAACAGACTGCCGCGGTCATCCAGAACCAGAGTGCCGTCCAGCCGCGCTGGGAGATGCGGGTCTTTAGTCCCTTGCACGTCGGCTGCCATCCAGTGAAGGCTGGCGGTGCGGTAAATCAATGCTTTCCGGCGGTCGGGGGCGATGACGGCAACGATTGCCGGGCGGGGCGGGCAGGC
>Ga0209656_10001399_pt1 | contig 15756 bp, 16 predicted proteins | sample BogFormECP12_OM2_FD_188239 | JGI IMG/M metagenome (GOLD analysis project Ga0209656, IMG submission 188239) | Bog forest soil microbial communities from Calvert Island, British Columbia, Canada - ECP12_OM2 (SPAdes) (version 2) | ecosystem: Environmental > Aquatic > Freshwater > Wetlands > Bog ... | reverse complement strand
CCGGCGGGCCGGCTCCGCACCAGCGGGCGACAGCTGGCCCGCCGCTTCAGCGCGGCGCCGGCCGGGCATCACGCCCACTACGACGAGTCGATCACCGGGGCGCTCCCGTTCGCCGACGGGCTGGCTCCGGAGCAGCTCGTCGAACTCGTCCAGCGGGCCGGATGGCAGGCGCCGCGGCTGCAGCGGCTCACCGGCGTGGAATGGATACTGGGCCGCCGCCTGCCCTGGCCGGAGCAGCTGTTCGGCGTCCCGCCGGTCTACGCGCTCTGGGCCGGCTAGTCCCGGATGAGAAATCCGGAACACCGCTCGCACCCAGGTCGCCGGTCACGGTGAGAAGATATCGCGGACGCGGTGACGTTCCCGGCTCTCGGAAGGGCGGCCATGACCACGACCGATCGCTATCTTGACTACTCGGGACGCGCGGACCGGCTGAGCGGCGGCGCCCGCCGCATTCCCGTGGACACGCCTGGCGGCCGGTTCTCTGTGTGGACCAAGCGGATGGGCAACAACCCGGAGCTGAAGGTGCTGCTGCTCCACGGCGGCCCGGGCTCCACGCACGAGTACCTGGAGGCGTGCGACAGCTACCTGCCGGCCGCCGGGGTCGAGTACTACTACTACGATCAGCTCGGCTCCGGGTTCAGCGACCAGCCCGACGATCCGTCGCTGTGGGAACTGGACCGCTTCGTGGACGAGGTGGAGCAGGTCCGCCAGGCCCTCGGCCTGGACCGCGAGAACTTCGTCCTCTACGGCCAGTCATGGGGCGGCATCCTTGCCATCGAGTACGCCCTGGCCCACCAGGAGCAGCTGCGCGGGCTCGTGATCTCCAACATGATGGCCAGCTCCCCCGCCTACACGGCCTACGTCGAACAGGTCCTGATGCCGGCGATGGACCAGTCCGTGCTGGCCGAGGTCAAGGCGCTTGAAGCGGCGGGCGATATCGAGAACCCGCGCTACATGGAGTTGCTTGTCCCGCATTACTACGAGCACCACACGCTGCGGATGCCGGCGGCTAGCTGGCCGGACCCGGTACAGCGCGGCTTCGCGCACATCAACCCCAAGATCTACGTTCCGATGCAGGGGCCGAGCGAGCTCGGGATGAGCGCCGACGCCAAGCTCGCCCGCTGGGACCGGGTCGCCGACCTGCCACGGATCGATGTGCCGACGCTGGTCATCGGGGCCCGGTACGACACGATGGACCCGGGACATATGGAAATGATGGCCGGGCGCCTGCCGAACGGGCGCTACCTGTACTGCCCGCACGGCAGCCACCTGGCCATGTACGACGACCAGGAGACCTATTTCGCCGGCCTGACCGATTTCCTCCGCGGCCTTCCCTAGCCGGCTGGGCCTGGCTCTGCGGGCCATGGAGTCGCCACCGTCCGTTCTGGATAATCGATCGCATGACCCTGCATCGGCTCGAAGCTACGGCGAGCACCACAGCGGATGTTTTCTCCCGCGAGCACGAGCCGGTGCTGACCGTCGATCCCGGTGACACCGTCGTGGTGCGGTCGCTTGACGCGGCGGGGTACCTGACCAGGCAGGCGCATCCGGGAGACCGGCCGCCGACGATGTTCGCGGAGTTCCGCGGGCACTGCCTGACCGGGCCGATCGCGGTGCGCGGCGCCCGGCCCGGCGACATGCTCGCGCTGCGGCTTGTCGCGCTGCGGCCCGGCGACTGGGGGTGGACGGCCGCGCCGGGGCGGCGCGACTCCCCGGTGGCGCGGCGCCTGCGGCTCACCGCCGAGGAGGACGGCGCGTGGCTGCTCTGGGAGCTCGACGCGGACACGGGCAAGGGTGTCGCGAACGGGCGGTTCACCCGGGACCTGGCGCCGTTCCTGGGAGTCATGGGCGTGGCGCCCGCCGCGCCCGGGGAGCATTCGACGCTCCCGCCGCGGGCGGAATCCGGCGGGAACATCGACTGCAAGGAGCTGGTGGCGGGCACGACGCTGTACCTGCCTGTGAACATGGACGGCGCGCTGCTGTACCTCGGCGACGGGCACGCGGCGCAAGGCGACGGCGAGGTCGGCGGGACCGCGATCGAGTGCCCGATGACCACCGAGGCCGTGCTCGATATCGTCACCGGGCGCCCGCTGGCGTCGGTCCACGCGACCACGCCGTCCGGAGAGGTCACCTTCGGGTTCAGCGAGGACCTCAACGCGGCGATGGGAGACGCGCTCGACGCGATGGTGGAGTGGATGACGGTGATGTTCGGGGTCGGCCGGGCGGAGGCACTCGCGCTGGCGAGCACGGCGGCCGACCTGCGTGTGACGCAGGTGGCGAACGGGACCTGGGGTGTCCACGCGGTCCTGCCGACCGGAGTGCTCGCATAACGAACCGGTTGCTGCCTACGATGAGACCATGAGTCCGCTGTCAGGAGTGCTCGGCGAGGCCTGGACCCTGTACCGGCGCCACTTCGCGCACTTCATCCTGATCTCGTTCGTCGTCTACCTCGTCATCGCCGCCATCAACGCGCTGCTGAGCTGGGGGGCCGGATCCATCGGCGCCTTCATCGGGCTGATCTTCACCATCTTCGCCGTTTTCCTGCTGCAGTCGGCGCTGGTGAAGGCGGTCCAGGACGTGCGGGACGGCCGCGCCGACCTCAACCTGGGCGAGACCCTGTCGGCCGCCCTCCCGTTCGTCGGCTCGGTGGCGCTGGCGTCGATCCTCGCCAGCATCGCCATCGTGATCGGCCTCGTTCTCATCATCATTCCCGGGCTGATCCTGCTGACGTTCTGGTCGCTGATCGTGCCGTGGATCGTGCTCGGCGGCTCGGGCGCGTTCGACTCGTTCGGCCGGAGCTGGCGGACGGTCCGCGGGTACGGCTGGCACGTGTTCGGCACCTACGTGGTGGTGTTCCTGATCCTGATCGTCGGCGAGATCGTCCTGTCGGCGATCTTGCTGGCGCTGCCGTTCGCCTGGCGGAGCTTCATCTCCACCATCGTGGTGGACAGCCTGGTCGCGCCCTTCATCGCCACGGTCGTGACGCTGGTGTACTACCGGCTCACCACCGCGCACGGCGAGCCGAGCGAGGCCGGGACGGCGGCGGGCGCCGCGCCCGGGCCGCCTCCGCCGCCCCCCGCCTAGCCTGGCGCGGCAGGCTCGGTTTCGGCGACCAGGATCAGGCCCGCAAACGGTTACGGTGACCGGGCGGCCACGGAAGGCGAGGTGCTCTGCTGATGACCACGTTCGGCGTTCATTCCGAGGTTGGCAAGCTGCGCAAGGTCCTGGTCTGCGCGCCCGGGCTCGCGCACGCCCGGCTCACCCCCGCCAACTGTGACGACCTGCTGTTCGACGACGTGCTGTGGGTCGAGAAGGCGCAGCTGGACCACGCCGACTTCGTAGGGAAGATGCGCGACCGGGGCGTGGAAGTCGTCGAGCTGCACGAGCTCCTGGCGCAGACGCTCGCCGTCCCGTCCGCCAGAGCCTGGCTGCTGGACCGCAAGATCACCGTCAACGAGGTGGGGTTCGGGCTCGTCGACGACGTGCGGGCGTTCCTCGACGGCCTGTCCCACGCCCAGCTGGCGGAGTACATGATCGGCGGGCTGGCGAGCACCGACCTGCCTGATGAGTTCCGGTCGCAGTACCTCGCGCTCGCCGGCGAGAAGACCGGCGTGCGGGAATACCTCATGCCGCCGCTGCCGAACAGCCTGTACACCCGGGACACGACCTGCTGGATCTACGGCGGCGTGACCCTCAACCCGCTGTACTGGCCCGCCCGCCACGGCGAGACGCTGCTGATGAAGGCCGTCTACGCCTTCCACCCGGATTTCGCCGGCCAGGTAAAGGTCTGGTGGGGCGACCCCGAACGAGACTGGGGTCTCGCCACCCTCGAAGGCGGCGACGTGATGCCCATCGGCAACGGGGTCGTGCTCGTCGGCATGAGCGAGCGCAGCTCGCGGCAGGCGATCACGCAGGTGGCGGCGGAGCTTTTCGCCAGCGGGGCCGTCGAGCAGGTGATCGTGGCCGGGATGCCGAAGCTGCGTTCCGCCATGCACCTGGACACGGTGTTCACGTTCGCCGACCGCGACTGCGCGACCGTCTACCCGGACATCGTGGACACCATTCACACGTTCTCGCTGCGCCCCGGCGGCACGAGTCCCGGCGGACCGGGTCCCGGCGGCCCGGAGACCGCGATCGAGATCACGGAGGAGAAGGAGCCCTTCACTGACATCGTCGCCCGGGCGCTGGGCATCGGCGGGCTGCGCGTCATCAGGACCGGCGGCGACGACTACGCCGCGGAGCGGGAGCAGTGGGACGACGGCAACAACATCGTCGCGCTCGAGCCCGGCGTGGTCATCACGTACGACCGCAACACGCACACCAACGCCCTGCTGCGCCGGGCCGGGATCGAGGTCATCACGATCGCGGGCGGCGAGCTCGGCCGGGGCCGCGGCGGCGGCCACTGCATGACCTGCCCGCTGGTCCGCGACCCGCTCTAGTCACCGCTCGCGCTAGTCGCCGCCCGTGAGGACGCGCGGGCCGTCGCTGGTGATGGCGACCGTGTGCTCGGCGTGCGCGGCACGGCTGCCGTCCGCCGTCCGCACGGTCCAGCCGTCGTCGTCCAGGTAGCAGTCGTCGCTGCCCCCGGCCATGAACCAGGGCTCGATCGCGAGCACCAGGCCCGGGACCAGCCGCATGCCCCGGCCCGCCTTCCCGCGGTTGGGGATGTGCGGGTCCTCGTGCATGGACCGCCCGACGCCGTGGCCGCCGAGGTCGGTGGAGATGCCGTACCCGCCGGCCCGGCCGACCGCCCCGATGGCGGCCGAGATGTCGCCGATCTTCGCGCCCGGCACCGCCGCCGCGATGCCCGCCCGCAGCGCCGCCTCGGTGGTCGTGATCAGCGCCTCGTCCCCGTCGAGCGGCGGGCCGACGGTGAACGAGATCGCCGCGTCGCCCACCCAGCCGTCCAGCGTCGCCCCGGCGTCGACGCTCAGCAGGTCCCCCGCCCGCAGGCGGTACCGGCCCGGGATGCCGTGCAGCGCCGCGTCGTTGACCGACGTGCAGATGACGGCCGGGTAAGGGATGGGCGCGAAGTCCGGCTTATAGTGCAGGAACGGCGAGGTCGCCCCGGCCTTCGCCAGCACCTCGCGGGCGGCGGAGTCCAGCTCGGCGAGCGTCACGCCGGGGGCGGCGTAGCGGCGGGCGGCCGCGAGGACGTCCGCGACCACCCGCCCGGCGGCGTGAATCGCGTCGATCTCCCCCGGCGTCTTGATCTCGACCACCGTGATAGCCTAGCTGATCTTCGCGGGGCGGCCGCCCGGCGCGGCCTCCGCGTGGACCACGGAGACCCGCCGGATGTGGTCCTGTCCCTTTATTCGGAACGGACGGTTGCGCCTGCCGTTAGGTCAGCCCTTCTGCCTTCAGCCAGGCGCCCGCGGTCGAGGAGTAGTTGGCGTGCTGCAAGATGACCGCGGCGTCCATCTGCAGCAGGGCCGCGGTGGTGAGCTTCGCGGAGATCGCGTTGAGCGTGTCAGTGATCGTGGAGTTCATCGCCGGCTTGTAGACGAGCGGGATGATGTTCTGCGCGGAGAAGTTGAACTTCGGGTCCGCGAGGGTGACCAGCTTGTCGGAGATGATCTGCGGCGTGGTGGTGAACACGTCGGCCGCCTGCACCTTACCGTCCGTGAGCGCGGCGAGCGTGATCGGGCCGGACTCGTCCAGCGGGTCGAAGCCCTTGAACGTGAGCCCGTAGTTGGCCTTCAGGCCGGCCAGCCCGTCGGAGCGGGTCTTGAACTCCGGCGGCCCGCCGAACACCATGCTCGCCGCGTACGGCTTCAGGTCCGCGATCGACTTCAGGTGATCCTTGGCGGCGGTCGCCTGGGTCACTGTCACCGAGTCGCTGTCCGTCGCGGAGGCCGGGTTCAGCACCTCGAGTGTGGACGGCAGCTTGGCGGCCAGCGCGGCGTCGACCGCCGTCGTGGTCTTCGCGGTGCTGGTCGGGTCGACGGCGACCGTGAGCAGGGTGCCGTTGTACTCCGGGATGATCGAGATCGTGCCCTTCTGGATCTGCGGGTAGTAGACCTCGCGGGACCCGATGTTGAGCTTCGGGGTGACCTTGATCCCCTTGGCCTGGAGCGCCTGGATGTAGATCTCGGCGAGCAGTTCGTTCTCGGGGAAGTTCGCCGAGCCGACGACCACGGTGCCGGAGGCGCCGCCCTGGGACAGCGGGTTGGAGCTGCTCGAGCTCGACGAGGCACTCGGGCTGCTCGCCGCGCTGCTGCTCGAACTCGAGCTGCTACTGCTGCACGCCGCGACTGCCGCGAGGGCGACGGCCGCGACGGCGGCGATCCCGCCGGTGGCGGCTCTCCTGGTGAGCATATGGCTTTCCTTTCGGACGGGTTTTCCTATTCGGTTTTGCCCTGCTTGCGCAGGCCGGCCGGGACGACGAGCCTGGTCAGGACCGCGAAGAAGCCGAGCACGAAGACCGCGAGGATGGCGACGAGCAGGGCGCCGCCGGCCACGGGCCCGTACTGGTAGCTGGCCAGTCCGTCGAAGATGAAGCGGCCGAGGCCGCCGAGACCGATGTAAGCGGCGATCGTGGCGGTGGCTACGACGAAGATCGCCGCGGTGCGCAGGCCGACCATGATCAGCGGCAGCGCGATGGGTACCTCGACGCGCGTCACCTCCTGCCAAGAGGTCATGCCCGCGCCCTTGGCGGCGTCCCGTACCTCTGGATCGACCCCGGCCACCCCCTCGTAGGCGTTGACTAGGATCGGCGGGATCGCCAGCACGACCAGCGGCAGCAGCCAGGTGACGAACGAGAAGCCGAGGTACACCACGAGCAGCGTCAGCAGCCCGAGCGTGGGGATCGCGCGCCAGCTGTTGGCGACGTTGACCGCGGCCACCGAACCGCGCCCGGTGTGCCCGATCGCGACCCCCGCGGGGATCCCGATCAGCGCCGCGATCAGCAGCGGCAGGACGCTGTAGCCGATGTGCGCCAGGAACTGCTGCGGGATGCTGCCCGGTCCGTGCCAGTTGGCGCTCTGCGTCACCCAGTCCCAGGCGTAGCTGAAGAAGCTCATGACCGCGCCACCCAGGGGGTGAGCAAGCGCCGCACGCCGACGAGCACCAGGTCGCAGCCGACCGCGATCGCGATGATCAGCACCATGCCGACGTAGATCGGGGTCGGGAAGGACCGCTGCAGCCCGTCGATGAACAGGTAGCCGAGGGTGGACACCCCGATCAGCTGGCCGACGGTGGCCAGGCTGATGCTCGACACCATCCCCACCCGCAGCCCGCCCATGATCACCGGGACCGCCAGCGGCAGCTCGACCATGACCAGGCGGCGCAGCGGGCCGTACCCCATCGCGGTCGCCGCCTGCCGCACAGAGGCGGGGACGCCGCGCAGGCCGGCGACGACGTTCGGCAGGATGACGCAGAGCGAGAAGAGCGCCAGCGCGACGATCACGTTCGTGTCGGTCAGCCCGAGGGCGGGGATGAGCGCGATCATCAGCGCGATGGCCGGGATCGCGTAGATCAAGCTCACGGCGGTCAGTGCCGGCGGGTTAAACCAGCGCCAGCGCGCCGCCACGATCCCGAGGGGCAGCGAGATGGCGAGCCCGATCAGCGCCGAGACCACGCCGATGTAGATGTTCTCCCGGGTGAGCTGCCAGATCAGCGCGCCGTTGCTGGGAATCCAGGACCAGATCATGCCGGCGCTCCGGACTGGCTGTCCGCGGGTGCGGGCGGCTCGGCCGCGGCATCCGCCGCGCTCTGCTCAGCCTGCACCGCCTCCCGCAGCTTGTCGAACGTGGCGACGCCCACGACCTGGCCGTTGCCGTCAACGCCGACCGCCTGCCCGGCGGCCGACAGCACCGCCGCGTCGAGCGCCGCGCGCAGGGAGTCGGTGCCCACCGTGAACGTATGCCCGACCGCCTCGGCCGGCACCTGGCGGAGCGGGGTATCGCCGGCCTGCTGCGCGAGTCTGTCCGCCGGAACCCACCCGAGGGGCTTCCCGCCGTTGACGAGAAGGATCCACGGCTCGTCGGTGGCCGTTGCCTTGGCCACCGTGGCGTCGGCGGCCACGACGGGCCCGGTACTCAGCGACAGGCCGGCCGTCGAGAAGAACGACAGCCGCCTGATGCCGCGGTCGAAGCCGACGAACCCGGCCACGTAGTCGTCGACCGGGGCGCCGAGCAGCCGCTCCGGCGTGTCGAGCTGCGCGATCTTCCCGTGCGGCCGGAACAGCGCCACCAGGTCCCCGACCTTGATGGCCTCCTCGATGTCGTGGGTGACCAGCACGACCGTCTTGTGCAGCTCGGTCTGCAGGGCGATCAGCTGGTCCTGCAGCGAGGCCCTGACGATCGGGTCGACCGCGCTGAACGGCTCGTCCATCAGCAGCACGGGCGGATCGGCGGCGAGGGCGCGGGCCACCCCCACGCGCTGCTGCTGGCCGCCGGACAGCTGGTAGGGATACCGGCGCGCCAGCCCCTGCTCGAGCCCCACGAGGGTCAGCAGCTCGCGGGCTCGCGCCCGCGCCTTCGCGCGCCGCCAGCCGTTCAGCACCGGAACCGTGGCGATGTTGTCCTCCACGGTCCGGTGCGGGAACAGCCCGGTCTGCTGGATCACGTAGCCGATCCCACGGCGCAGGTGCGCCGGGTTCTGCTCGCGGACGTCCTCGTCGTCCAGCAGGATGCGTCCCTCGGTCGGCTCGATCAGCCGGTTGATCATGCGCAGTGAGGTGGTCTTCCCGCAGCCGCTAGGCCCCACGAGCACCATCGTCTTCCCGGGGGGCACGTCGAGGTCGAGCGCGTCGACGGCCACCGTCCCGTCCGGGTACCGTTTCGTCACCCGCTCGAATCTGATCAAGTTACCGCCAGGTCCCTCGTCCGAAGTAGGTATTTCCTACCGTATTTATATGAATATATCCGAGGGCCCGGCTGTGAAGATCGCCGACTCAGCCGGGCCGGAAAACTCATCCACCCACCTTAACGTCGTGACGGCTTCCGATCCGCGCGCCAGCGGTGCCGTTTATGTAACAGCGCCGATCCTCGTCTACCCAGCCCCGCCCGCCCTATGCGGCACACGCTTGGCACGCGTTTCTCGCCCTGGATACCCCACCAGGGTATTAAGCCGGCCAGATTCTACGATGTTCCCATGATCACGAAGAATTAGTACACTGTAGCGATAAAAACTCTTCGCCAGGAAAAATGTCTTCGGAATGATTGTGGTACGGCTGAGGTTATTTAGGTGCTAAAGCCGGAAATATCGTGATTTGATACCCTACGAGGCTACGCTTGACACCGATGAGTTGATCAGCGGCCAGTCGATGTCGGTACCCAGGCCGGGGCCGGCCGGCGCGTGCACGTTGCCTTCGGCGTCGACCTGGAACGGCTCGGTCAGGCCGTAGCCCAGCTGATCCAGGCTGTGGTCGCCAGACCGGTTGAACGCCAGCACCTCGAACCAGTCGCAGTTGTCGATAGCCATCATCACGTGCAGGCCCGCGACGTTGTTCAGCGCGTTGTACGAGTCGTGGACCTCGCAGTTCATGCCGAACGCCTCGGCCAGGTGCGCGATCTTCATCAGCCCCGTGATGCCGCCCTTGATGACGACGTCGCCGCGCAGGAAGTCCGTCGCGCCGGCGGTGATCCACGGCGGCAGCGCGGCCAGGCCGCCCGGGGTGATCTCGGTGGCCAGCAGCGGGATGCGCAGGTGCCGGGCGAGCCGCGCGTAGCCGTGGATGTCGTGGTCGGGCAGCGGGTCTTCGTACCAGAAGTAGTCCATGTCCTGGATGGCCCGCCCCACCCGCAGCGCGTCCGGGTAGGAGTAGCTCCACGACGAGTCGAGCATCAGCGTCATGTCGTCGCCCACCGCCGACCGCACGGCCTGGCACGCCTCGACGTCGAAGCTGACCGGCGGGGCGCCGCCCGGCGGCAGCCACGGGGCGCGCGGCGGGTGCAGCTTGTAGCCCCGCCAGCCCTGCTCGCGCCAGTAGACGGCCTCGTCGGCGTACTCCCGCGCCGTCGCGTGGTGCGCCGAGGAGAAGTACGCCGGGATCCGGTCGCGGCACGTGCCGAGCAGCCGGTGCACGGGCAGCCCGGCCGCCTTCCCCGCGATGTCCCACAGCGCGATGTCGACGCTGCCCACGGCGTGCGGGCTGAGGTAGTGCACGAGGCCGTTCATCCGGCGCCAGTGCGCCCCGATGTCCAGCGGGTCCGCGCCCGCGAGCCATGGCTTGACGACGGTGACGATCTGTTCCGCGATCGCCGCGGGGCCCGGCCCAGGGCTGGACAGGAAGCTGTTGCCTTCGATTCCCTCGTCGGTCATGACCCGGAGCACGCCCAGCGGCACCCGCCGCCCCGTCGGCCCGAACGAGGCCCCGGTGACTGCCCGCTCGTGCATGACGACCGTTACATCTGTGATCCGCACGCCCTCACACGTTACTCCTCAGACTGCGGCTGCCAGCCGTAGATCGGGCCAAGCCCGCCCAGCAGGGCACCGGGCGCTACCTTGCCCGCCACTCGAAGCACGGTATTCCTGGCCGCGACGGCCGGCCGCGCGGTCCAGGTGGTCATGGTGGCCGCGCGGCGGGACCACCTGACGACCTGGGTGGTGCGCGGCAGCCGGGCCGAGGTGTACGCGGCGAGCGCCCGCGGCAGGTCGTCCGCGTCCGTGCCCGCGAGCAGTGCGGGGATCGGTTCGTGCCACCCGCCGAAGAGCCTGGTCAGCTCGGCCAGCTCGGCGCCGGCGTGGGCGCCCGCCGCCGCGGCCGCGGCCGCGTAACAGTACAGGCGGCCGTCGGACAGCGGCATCACACCGAAGACGGTGCCGCGGCCCCAGGTCTCCCCCATGGGCACCGGCCCGGGAACGGGCCCGGTGAGCAGCCGCCACGTGGTGAACCCCGAGTACCGCAGCCCGGGGTGCCCGGGAACAGCGTGGTCCTGGTGGCCGAGCCGATGCCGTCGGCCGCCACGACGAGCGCGGCGCCCGGCGCGAGTCGCCGATACCCAGCACATCGAGGGCGCGCAGTCCGTTCGGGGCCAGCGCCAGGCCCGCCGATCCCTGCGCCGATCACTACCGCGTGCGGTCGTCCCATCGTCAGGCGTCGCGCCGCACGAGGAGCCAGCCGCATGCGGCGAGGAGCACCGCGGTCCAGAGGCAGAACACCCCGAACCCCTGCCACGGCGACAGGACGTCGGCGGGCTGCTGGCTGCTCTGGCCGATGAGCTGCCCGGCGACCGTGGGCAGGTAGCCGTGGATGTGGTTGGCGATCGTGCCCGGGATCAGGGTGATCAGCGGGGGGATAACCAGGACCAGGGCGATCACGGTGGCGATGGCGCCGGCGGTGTGGCGGATGAGGCCGCCGATCGCGAGCGCGAACAGGCCGAGCACGGTGAGGTACAGAATCCCGCCGATGACCGCGCGGGTGACGCCCGGCTGGGACAGGGTGATGTTCACGTGGCTGCGGAGGATCGCGGTGCTGATGAAGAACACGGCGAACACGGTGATCGCGCTGACTACCAGGTCTAGCAGGGCGAACACGATCGACTTGGCGGCCAGCATGGGGATGCGGCGCGGCACCGCCAGCAGTGAGGAGCGGATGGCGCCGGTGGTGTACTCGCTGCTGATCACGATCACGCCGAGCACGCAGATCGCCAGCTGGCCGATGCCGAACCCGGCGCCGAAGATGATCGCGGTCGGGTCGGTGTGCAGCGTGACCTGGTTGGGGTGCGGGCCGGGCTTGTCCCAGTTGTTCGAGATGACAGCCGCCACCAGCGTGCTGAAGCCGATCGCGACGACCACGAACGCGAGCAGTGACCAGATGGTGGACCTGACGGACCGGATCTTCGTCCATTCGGCGGTGAGCAGGCCGGCGGTGCTCATGAGCGGCTCGATTCGCCGTACTCGACGCTGCCGGCGGTCAGTTCCATGAACGCCTCCTCGAGCGAGGGCAGCTGCGGGGTGAGCTCGTGCAGGACCAGCGAGGCGCCCGCGGCGAGCTCCCCGATCCGGGCGGCGGGCAGCCCGGTCACGACGATGCCGCCGTCCCCGTCGGTGGTCTTCACGGCGCCGCCCTCGTCGATGATCAGCTCGCGGAGCCGTTCGAGGTCGGGCGAGCGGACGAGGACCGAGCGCTCCGAGCTTTTCTCGATGAACTCCTCGGTGGAGCAGTCGGCGATCAGCGCGCCGCGGCCGATCACCACCAGGTAGTCGGCGGTGACGGCCATCTCGCTCATCAGGTGGCTGGAGACGAAGATCGTGCGGCCGTCGGCGGCGAGCTGGCGCATGAATGTGCGGACCCACCGGATGCCTTCCGGGTCGAGGCCGTTGACCGGCTCGTCGAGCAGCAGCACCGGCGGGTCCCCGAGCATCGCGGCGGCGATCCCGAGCCGCTGCGTCATGCCGAGGGAGAAGCCGCCCGCCCGCTTGTTCGCCACGTCTCGCAGGCCCACCAGGTCAAGCACCTCGTCCACCCGGCTGGCCGGGATGTCCTGGGTCTGGGCGAGGTAGAGCAGGTGGTTGCGCGCGCTGCGGCCGGGGTGCAGGCCGCGCGCCTCGAGCAGCGCGCCGACACGTGTGAGGGGCCTGGTCAGCTGGGCGTAGGCGAGGCCGCCGATGGTGGCACTGCCGCCGTCCGGCCGGTCCAGACCGGTGATGAGGCGCATGGTGGTGGACTTGCCCGCACCGTTCGGCCCCAGGAAGCCGGTCACTCTGCCCGGCTCGACGGTGAACGACAGGTGGTCGACCGCCACTTTGTCGCCAAATCGCTTTGTCAGCTCGCGGGCTTCGATGAGCCCCGGTGCTTCGGCTGTGCCGGCTATCCCGGCTCGGCCGGCTGTTACGGCCACGCTGACTCCCCGTGTCGCGGGGCGGCGCCCGGTCTCCGGGCGCTCAGCCTTGTTACGCCACAGCATGCCCGCGGTCGCGTAGTAACGCAAATGCGTTTGCGGTTGTGCTTGCGGGTCCGGGCAGGCCGGTTACCGCGGACCTTTCGCCCGGGTGAGCGCGTACCATCCGGATCGGCGTTAACGCCCGCACCTTTACGCTCCCCTACCCCAACATCCCGAAGACTTTTTTCTAAGCGTAAAGAAATCGCCTTATGGGGGCTGCCGGAAATTAAGTTGCGGATGTCCGGTTCCGGCGCCCTGTCCGGTGGTAACCGCGCCCTGCGCCAGCCCTGATCATGGGTCATAGGTGGCCGTATAAGGCACCAACGACCCAAGATCATCGAAGTTCCGGCGCGACACGCCCAAAGTTACTGTCGTGTCTGAGGTGAGCGCAAACGGCGATGGCGCCGGCACTGATGCTTATCCCGGATCGGGCGCAAGCTCGTAGTGCATCGTGGTATAGCGCATGAGGCGGTGCGCCGAGGGGACGAGAATTCCCTGCAGGACGCGGTGGCGTCGCGCCAGGGCCCGTGCGGCGATCCGTGCCTGCTCTCCCTCAAGCAGCGTCGCGCGGGCCTGGATGGCCGGCCCGGTGGGCTTGCCGCGCAAGGTCGCGGGCGCGATCCGCACCCGGGAGTCGCGGCGCAGGCGCTTGGTCTTCCATGCCTTGTCGTAGGAGCGGAAGAAGGCCCGGTCGCCATCGAAGGCGATGCTCACCGGCGTGCCGACCGCTGTCCCGTCCCGCTTGTAGGTAGTCAGGAGAATCGTCTTCGCGTTCTCGACCGGTGCGAAGGCAGCGCTCATCGCTGTTCCTTTCCTCGTGCCGAACTACCTCTCTCCAGACAAGCCACCAGGCCGAGTCGTGACAGCCGCGGTCAGTCCGTCAGCGCGGCGAGCAGCTCCCGGTTGAAGGCGCGGGTCGTGAGGTCGTAGATGGCGAAGGTCGGTCCTAGCGACCAGATGCCCCACGGGATGCCGTGTTCTTCGGCGAGGCGGCGGTTGAACCTGGTCCAGCGCACGCGGCTAGGCAGGCCGGCGTTGTTACTGGTGCCGAACTCGGCGAGGAACAGCGGGCGGCCTGTCCGCGCGGCCCAGGCGGCGACCTGGCCGAAACCGGCGCGGAGTTCGGCCTCCTGGGCCGGCGTCTGGTCCCAGGTGGTGCCGAGCCAGCCGCGCGGGTCGCCGAACGGGTGGTTCTCGCCCAGGAAAGTCTCGCCTTGCATGGTGAAGGTGACCGGCCAGTAGTGGTGAATACCGACGATGACGTCCGGCTCGTCTTCGGGCAGTGCGAGCTCGCCGAGGAACCGCTGGTTGTTCATGGTGCGCGGGCCGATCAGGATCGCGGCTCGCGGATCGGCCTCGCGGACGGCCCCGATCAGTTCGGCGGCCACCTTGTTCCACATGGGGTCGAGGGCGCCGCGCGGCTCCGTCAGGGGCTCGAGGATGACGCCGGTATCCGTGAACACGTGAGCTAGCTGCCCCGCCGTCGACACGGTAGCGGCCAGGTGCGGTCCGGGGTCGGCGATCAGTTCGGGGTCCGGGTTGTCGGAGACGACGACGGCGAGGCCGAGGGACGCGGCTTGGCCGGCGATCTCCTCGACCCGGCGCAGCGTGCGCGGGTCGAGCCCGGCGCCGGTGCGGTGGGCGCCGAACGTGACCAGCAGCCTGATCGCGGTGAAGCCGTGCTCGGCGCAGGCTTCCAGGTGGGAGCGTTCGACGTGCGTCGTCCAGCCGCGCTCCATCACGGCGCCGAGGTCCGGGGCGATGTTGACCGTGCGGGCTAGTCGCGCGTGCATGTGGTTAGTCCTCTCTGGATTCGTCCGGTGGCGTCGGCCAGGCGAGGGCGCCGGTTTCCAGCGCGCCGGTGAACGTGACGAGCCAGTCGTGCTCGGCCCGGCGGAGGGCGAGCTGGTAATGGTGCTCGGACAGGAAGACCGGCGGGACGCCGTCCGCCTCGGCCCCGGCGAGCTTGCCCTGATCGGCGTCGATAGACGACGCGAGCGCGGTCGCCCGCGCCCGCAGGATCTGGACGACGCGGTCGCGGCCGAGCGGGTACATGAACGACAGCGCCGCCGGGAACTCCTCGCCCCGGCCCGGGTCGGCGAGCGATTCGGTTACCCAGCGGGCGAGCGCGGCATGTCCGGCCTCGGTGATCGAGTACCCGACGCGCTCCGGCCGCCGTCCCTCGCGGCCGGGGTCGCTCGGGCTGATGAGGCCACTGTCGGCCAGCCGCTGCACAGCGTCGTAGAGCGACGCGGGGCGGACGCCGGGCAGCCGGTCGTGCGCCCGCTCGCTGATCCGCTGGCGCATTGCGTACGGGTGCAGCGGTTCCTCGGCGAGCAGGCCGAGGATGACGAGCGACAGCGGGCTGCGCAGCTTGCGTGGCGGCATGCCGCCTATCGTAGGTCCTTAATTAGTTGACTTCAACTATTTGGACTCGGCTATTTGACCTTGCTCGCGCCGGGCGACTGGCAGGGCGGCGAGCATCAGCACGCCCATCGCGGCGAAGGCGGCCGGGTAGCCGGTGCGGCCGGCGAACAGGCCGAAGATGGCCGGACCCGCCCCGTACCCGGCGTCGTACGCGAGGTTCCACAGGGCGCTGGCCATGCCCGGCCCGGCGGCCGTCATGCGGTCGATCATCAGCGTGAAGGTGGCGTTCTGGATGATCCCGAACCCCGTCCCGAACAGGCACATGCCGGTGATCGCCGCGACCGGGGAGGCTATCCAGATCATCGTGATCATGCCGGCGGACGCGATCACCAGCGCCGGGACCAGCAGCCGCGCGTGACCTCTACGATCGCCGAACCGCCCGGCCCACCAGCGGCTGATCGTGGCGGTCAGCGCCTGGGCCAGCAGGCCGGCCGCCACGACCGTGCCGGATACCCCCGCGGCGAGCGGGAGGAAGGAGACGACCACGCCCCCCGCCATC
>Ga0209656_10001397_pt1 | contig 15766 bp, 9 predicted proteins | sample BogFormECP12_OM2_FD_188239 | JGI IMG/M metagenome (GOLD analysis project Ga0209656, IMG submission 188239) | Bog forest soil microbial communities from Calvert Island, British Columbia, Canada - ECP12_OM2 (SPAdes) (version 2) | ecosystem: Environmental > Aquatic > Freshwater > Wetlands > Bog ... | reverse complement strand
ACAGCAGCGGTCCTCGATTCACCGCAGACCAGCGAAGGACAAGCGTGGTGGTTCCTGGACACCCTCGTCGTGGAACACCCGATGGCATCCGGCACCGGGCCGGTGGTGCTGGAGATGACGCTGCCCGCCGGCGCCGCTCCGCCCCTGCACCTGCACCACGACCTGGACGACAGCTCGTTCCTGCTGGACGGGCAGATGGTGGTCCGATGCGGGGACCAGATGCTGCTCGCCCAGGCCGGCGACTGGTTGTCCCTGCCGCGCGGGGTACCGCACGCCTTCCGGGTGGTGGGCCACCAGCCTGCCCGCATCCTGCTGGTGCACGACAACGACAGCTTCCTGCAGCTCATACGCGACCTAGGCCAGCCCGCCGGCGCCAGGCAACTGCCCCCTGCCACAGGCGGTCCCGGCCTGGAGGAGCTGTCCCGGGCGCTGGCCGAGCACGACGTGACCGTAGCTGGATCCTCGCTGAGCAACGAGGAGGCGCAGGCCTTCATGGCGGAGCACGGCTAGCCATCGGTCGCCCAGCCACGGAAACTCAGGAGGTCAAGCGCTCACGCCGTCGCCGATGCCGGCCCGCTGCCGCCGAGATGCTGAGGTCCGGCGATGGCCACGAGCTGGGTGCGCGACCGGGCGCCCGCCTTGCGCATCAAGCTCTCCACGTGCTTCTCAACGGTCCGGGGCGAGACATGGAGCCGAGCCGCGATCTCCTTGTTCGCCAGGCCCTCGGCAACCAGGACAAGCACGTCAGCCTCACGGGCGGTGACGCCGAGCCCGGTCCAGCGGTCCGGCGCAGGCCCGCCTAGCAGCTCGGCGCAGCGTGCCGCCAGCGCATCAATGCCATGGGCAGCGAAACAGGCTCGCGCGGCCTCAAGCCATGTTTGAGGCTGGCCCCACCCGCCGGCTAGCGCAGGTGCGGCCGCATGCAGCCGCGCCAGGTCGCCCCAGACAGGATAGTGAGCGAGATCGGCGTCAGCGGCCCTGGCCGCATCGGCTGCCAGTTCCCGTTCACCTCGCCGCCCGGCCAGAATGGCGCCGGCGTAGCCGAGCAGGCCGCGGTTGAGCCGGTTCACGGTGACCCCGAGACGGCGTGCCTCGTCGATCGCGGCTGCCGCCCGCTCGTCGCCGGCGCAGGCCAGCAGCAAGGGCCACAAGCCCCGGTAGTGCGCGGGCCCCTGCTGCGGCAACGTGTTCAGCAGGGCAACGCCCCGGCCGAGGGCGTCGATGGCACCGGCCCTGTCACCACCGAGTAGTGCCATCATCGCCCGGCCGCCGCCCCAGGCGCTGCCCTCGATCTCCGGGTCGCCGGGGGCTGCCGAGGCGGCGAGCGCAAAGAACCGCTCCATCTCCGCGGGTTGCTGCCGGAGCCCGAAGATCTCGCCGAGGAACACCAGCGCGATCGCCCGGATCTGGCCCATACCCAGCCTTTCGCTGATGGCAAGGGCAGCCCGGGCGTGCTCGCCGGCATCATCGAGCGCGAACCGGAAGAAGAAGGCAGCAGACAGCTGGAGCTCAAGAACAGCGGCAGTGCTCAGCGCACCAAGATCATCCGCGGTCCGGCGCGCCTCGAACAGGCGCCCGGTACCGGCGTGATCGAACATCTCGATCGTGCCCAGTTCATGCAGCGCGTGCAGCCGCCAGATCTGAAGATGAGCGGCATCTGCGATAGACAACGCCCGCTCGAACGTCTGCCGCGCCGCGTCGAGATCATTGATGCGCTGACTTCGCCCGACCAGCTCAAGCGCGTGACAACAGACAGCCGGGCCTGCATCGCCCGAGGTCAGCACGCTCTCGGCCAGGCGGCGAGCAGCATCGACGTCATTGCCGGCGAACGCCACCTCGGCCTCAAGGACCGCCGCGCGGGCAGCGAGCGCCGGCGCCGGGTCGGCCGCGAGCAACCCCTTCGCAGCGTCAAGATGCACGCTGGCCGCCGGCCACCTCGTCGCAGCCGCAGCGGCGTGAGCCAGCTGAAGGTGGACCTCGGCGCGCGCAGCCGCCACGGCGCCGCCCTCACCGAGCTGGGCGATGAGGCGATCACCGACTGCCATTGCCTCATCGACCCGTCCCGCCAGCGCCAGCGCCTCGACCAGCCTCGCCTCAGCAGCGGCGCGCCGGTCACTATCGCCGAGCAGCCCGACGGCACGGCGGAGCGTGTCGACAGCGGTTGCCAGCCCCCCTCGCTCGAGTGACGCGCTGCCAGAGGCGGTCAGCAGGACACCAGCCCGGTCGCGGTCACCGCACTGGGCGGCCAGGTCCGCAGCCACATCACGCCATGAGCCGCGCAGCTCCGGGTGAGCCGCCTCGACGGCCGCGAGCGCCCCGCCGGCGAGCGCGGCCCGCGCGGGCGGCAGCAGCTCCCCCACCACGGCATCCCGGGTCAGCGCGTGGCGGAAACGGAACTCCCCACCCTGGACCATGAGCAGCTGACAGCCGACGCCGCGTTCCAGAGCGACACTCACCACGCTGGCGGCCAGCCCCGCCGCCGCAGGCAGCAGCCGCCACTCGAAGTGACGGCCAAGCACCGCAGCCACCTGCAGCACCCGCAGCTCATCCTCGCCCAGCTCCGCCAGGCGGACCCGGACCGTGTCCGCGAACGAGCTCGGCACCCCCGGTGACGCCAGCACCTCCTCAACCAGGAAAGGCACCCCCTCGGCCGCGTGCTGCACACGCGCGACGACGCCGGCGCCCGCCCCGGGCATGCATGCCCGCACCATGCCGGCGACATGCTCGCCGTCCAGCCGGCCCAGCGGCACGTGAGCCGCACTGTGGCGCCCGTGCACGCGGCGGACCAGGTCCAGCCCAGCAGATGGCTGCTCGCTCCGGCACGTCGCCACGCACAGCAGCGGCTCGCACCAGATGTTGTCGCTGAGATACTCGATGACCGCAAGGTGTCCGGATCAGCCCAATGCAAATCCTCGAGCACCACGACCAGCGCGCCGGGCCGGGCCAGCCGCCGCAGCAAACGCAGGACGGCCTCGCCCCGCACCGCCGGCGTCGCATCACCATGGCCCCCGCCGCCGAGGACCGGCACTACCGCCCCGAGCGCAGGGAGCCACGGCGCAAGGTCCCTGTCATCCGGGACACCCCGATCACGCAGCGCCTGGAGCAGCGCCTGGGTCAACGGCCGATACGGGATGCTGGCGCCGCCGGGGACCGCCCGGCCCGCTGCCACCGCCACGTCCCGCGCCCTGGCGTCACTGGCCACCTCGCGGACGAGCCGGGACTTGCCGATGCCCGCCTCGCCAGTCACGAACACCAAGCCGCCCGCGCCATCAGCGGCAGCGCCCAGCGCCGCCCGCAGCGCGCCAAGCTCCGCCTCCCGCCCCACAACCACCGGGCACAGCACATCGGCCATACCGCGAGTGTGTCCCGTCCCGCGTCCCGGCGACAAGCCGACCCGCAACAGTGATAGCCGCGACCAGGCGGTCATCCAGCGCGCCCGCGATCCAGGATGCCTCTCGCCGGACATTGAGCACCACTTCCCGCGTAGTGCTTATGCTCCAGCGCCCCGAACGCCCTTGCAGCCTGGGCCATCGGGAACACCCGGCCGACCATTGCCCGCAGCTAGCGGAGGCGGGCAAGCTCGGGCCCATTCGGGCTCACCGACCAAAATAGGCGCCCGGGCGCCATGGCGATCGGCGTCCTCGTCCAATGGAACGGACGCGACCCCGACAAGCACGCCTCCCAGGCGGAGCACCCGCCAGGAGCGGGACAGGGTATCGCGCCGAAGGTATCCACGACGACATCGACGTCGTGGCCATCTGGACTTGATCGTCCGGGCTGGTCTCGGCATCCAGGGCATTCCCAGCAGCGTGTGGTCCGGGCACCGCGCGCAGGACCATCACCCGGGACGGCTGTGGGGTACTGGCCCGCGTGACTGGGCCGAGGTTATCGAGCCGCTGCTGCGTCCGGTCCACCTGGCGACCATGGAGGCGCTGGGGCCGCTGGCCGGCTTGAGCCTGCTGGACGCGGGCTGCGGTGCCGGGCTGGCGCTGCGGCTGGCCGCGGAGCAGGGCGCGCGGGTTAGCGGCCTGGACGCCTCGGCGGCGCTGCTGGATGTGGCGCGCGGTCGGCTGCCCGATGCGGAGCTGCGGGTGGGTGACATCGAGGAGCTGCCGTATGACCATGCGACGTTTGATGTGGTAACCGCATTCAACTCGGTCCAGTACGCCTCCGATCCGAAGACCGCCGTGGCCGAGCTGGGCCGGGTGGCCCGGCCGGGCGGGCGGGTAGCGATCGAGGTGTGGGGCGAGCCGGAGCGCTGCGAGACCGAGGTGTTTTTCGTCCGGCTGAAGGAGCTGGCTCCGTCCCCGCCCGGCACGGCGGCCCCGCTGGCGGTCTCCGAGCCGGGAGTGGTGGAGGGGCTGCTGACCGCGGCCGGGCTGGAGCCGTCCGTGGCGGGGGAGGCAGAGTGCCCGTTCATCTACCGGGATCTGGATGACGGCTGGCGGGGCCAGTGTTCGGCGGGTCCGCTGCAGCGGGTGATCCAGCTCGTCGGCGCGGCGACGGTGCGGGAGGTGTTCGACGAAGTACACGCGCGGTACCGTCAGCCAGACGGCTCGTACCGGCAGGAGAACGTCTTCAGGTACGTCATCGCCCGCAAGCCCGGCTGACCAGGCGGAGTCCGCTGGCTCATTCGGCGATACTGGCGGGGTGAGCCGGCGGATCTCCAGTCCTGAGCTGATCGGCCGGGCCGCGGAGCTGTCCTCGCTGGGCGCGGCCCTGGACGACGCGCGCGCCGGGCAGGGCCGGGTGGTACTGGTCGAGGGCGATGCGGGGCTGGGCAAGACCCGGCTGGTCGAGCACTTCACTAGCCAGGCGAGCGGGATCCGGGTGCTGGCCGGGGGCGGTATCCCGCTCGCCGCGGATGTCCCGTACGCGCCGGTGATTGAGGTCTTCCGCGCGCTGGCCGTGCTGTACCCGCCCGCCGGGGAGGGCTTGCTGCCGCGCGATCAGCCCGCCGGCGCCGGCCCGTTCGGCCCGGCCCGGCTGCTGAGCCTGGCCGCGGAGGCGCTGCGCGCGGTGGCTGAGCAACTTCCGGTCGTGGTGGTGGTCGAGGACTTGCACTGGGCCGACGCGTCAACCCGGGACCTGGTGTCCTACCTGGCCCGGGCGCTACGCCGGGACCGGGTACTGCTGCTGGCCACGGTCCGCGCCGAGGAGCTGGACCCGGCCCGCCCGGTCGCCGAGCTGGTGGGCGAGCTGGCCCGCGCGCCGCACGCCGAGCGGCTGGTACTGCGTCCGCTGGACCGTGATGAGGTCGCCGCGCAGGTGCGGGCGATCACCGGGATCGTGCCGCCTGCCGCGATAGTGGACCGGATGGTGGCCCGGGCCGCGGGCAACCCGTTCTTCACCGAGGAACTGCTCGCGGCCGGTACCGGCGGGGATGCGGTGCCGGCGACGGTGCGCGACGTGCTACTGACCCGGGCCGCCCGCCTGCCTGCGCCTGGCCGGCGGGTCCTGCAAGCCGCGGCGGTACTGGGCCGCAGCGTCCAGCACGAGCTGCTGGTCGCGGTCACTGACCCGGCAGACCTGGACGCGGGCCTGCCGGCGGCGGTGGCGCACCGGCTGCTGGAGCCCCGCGGCGACGGGTACCTGTTCCGGCACCCGCTGATCCAGGAGACCGTGTACGCCGATGTGCTGCCGGCCGCCCGCCGGGACCTGCATGCCCGGGCGGCGGCCCGGCTGGAAGCAACCAGCGAGGCCGCAACGGTGACCGAGCTGGCCGGGCACGCGGTGCAGGTCGCCCACCACTGGCGGGCGGCAGGCGCCACCAGCCGGGCGCTGGCAGCCGCGGTGCGCGCCGGCCAGCTCGCCCCGGCTGCGCACGCGCCGGCCGAGGCGCTGGCCTGGTATGAATACGCTCTCGGGGCGTGGCCGGCGGTGCCGGGCGCGGCCGGCGTCGCGGGCATCGAGCAGCTCACGCTGATGGAGCGGGCCGCCGAGACGGCCTCCGTGGCCGGCGACAACACCCGCGCTCAGGCGCTGGCGCGGCAGGTGCTGGCCCGGGTCGACCCGGCCGCCGAACCGGTGCGGGCGGCGCTGCGCTGGGAGCGGCTAGGCCGGTTCTGCTGGCTGACCGGGAACCAGGGCGCCTCGTGGCATGCCTACGAGCAGGCCCTCAGCACGGTCCCGGCGCAGCCATCGGCCGCGCGGGCCCGCGTACTCGCGGCCACCGCGCAAAGCCTGATGCTGCGCTCGCTGCACCTGTCCTCACGCGGCTATGCCGAGCAGGCCATCGCCGTGTCCCGCGAGGTAGGCGCCGTCGCCGAGGAAGGCCACGCCCGGAACACGCTGGGCTGCAGCCTGGCCGCGCTTGGCCACGACGCCGAGGGTATCGGGCTGCTCGAAGAGGCCCTGGCGATGGCCCGGCGGGCCGGCGATGAGGCGGAGGCGGGGCGCTGCCTGATCAACCTGACCGAGAACCTGGCGATTGCCCGCCGTTGCGCGGACGCGGTACGGGTCGGTGACGCCGGTGTCGCCGAAGCGGCCCGGCTGGGGCTGAGCCGGGTACACGGCCCGGTGACCCTCGGCGGTGCCCTGCTGGCCCGGTACCTGCTCGGGCGCTGGGACGAGGTCGTCCGGCTCGCCAGCGAGGCGCTGGACACCGAGCCCGAAGGCATGTCATCTGTGCCGTTGCGGCTGGCTCGCGCCCGGGTCGCGCTGGCCCGCGGCGAGCTCGACACCGCAGCCGAGGATCTCACCGCGCTGCAGGCGGTCCTCGACGGCGCCGGCGACCTGCAGTACGGCGCGCAGGCCACCGCGCTGCGCGCCGGACTAGCCGCCGCACGCGGAGAGCACGCGGAGGCCCGCGCGATCCCGCGGGACGACCTGGCTCGTCTGGCAGATCACGACGACATGGCGCTGCACCTGGACCTCGCCGTCCGCGCCATCAGCGTCGAAGCCGACGCGCTGGATCAGGCCCGGCTGCACGGCCGGCGCACCGATCCGGTGGCGGCCCGCGCCGCCGCCGCCCAGATCATGTCCGGCGCTGAGGTGATGATCGCGCGCGTCGTCACGGCCGGCGGTCGCCTCTCGCCGGTCCTCGCGCTACTCCAGGCGGTCGCCCGGGCGCACCTGTCCCGCATCCCCGGCCCGGCCGACCCGGGCCTGTGGGTCCGGGTCGCGCAAGACGAGCTGGCCGACCCCTATCTCGTCGCGACCGCCCGGTACCACGAAGCAGCCGCGTTGCTCGCCAGCCGCGGCAGCCGGCACCGCGCCGCCACGACGCTGCGCTCCGCGGACACCGTCACCCGGGACCTGCGGGCCGGACCGCTGCGCGCCGAGATCGTAGCGCTGGCCCGCGCCGCGCGCATCGACCTCGCCGAGCCCGCCGCCGCGCCCAGGCCCGAACCAGACCAGGCCGGCGTCGGCCTGACCCCGCGCGAACGCGAAGTACTCAGCCTGCTCGGCAACGGCCTGTCCAACGCCCAGATCGCCAGGACTCTCTTCATCAGAGAAAAGACCGCCAGCGTGCATGTCTCCAACATCCTGCGCAAACTCGGGGTCACCAGCCGGGTCCAGGCCGCTACCGCCGCGGCCAGGCTCATGCTGTGAACACAGCGCGATCCTGCGCCCTGGTACCTGCGAGCCTTATGACCTTCCGCGCCGCAGCATCACCGCCGCCGAGCCCGACGATGACGCCGGCGAAGCGGCGTGCCTCGCGCAACGCGGCCGGGTCGGCAAGGCGCGGCCGTCGCTGTGCCGGGAGCGGATCTGGGCGACCGCGGCCATGTGGATGACATGATTGAGGCGCCGGTTCCCGCAGCGACAGCCGGTGGACCGTGTGCGGGTGCCGGTGGCCATCCCGGTCGGCGTGGTGCCGTTGCAGGCGGCGAAGCGGTCCAGCCCGCCGAACCGTGACATGCCGGACCTCGCCGATCACGGGGGCGGCGGTGACCGAGCCGACCCCGAAGACCTCGGTCACGTTTTGCTCGGCGAGGGCACGCATCGCGGGTTGTCCAGGTCCGGCCCGAGGTTAGCCTGCCTGCTGCCGAACTGCTGCTTCCTGTCAGAGACCTCGCGGATGCTCGAGATCTACCGGGCGCTGGTCGCGCGCGGCGCCGGCGTGCGGATCGCGACCCACGGCGGCACCTACGAGTGGGTGCTGCGTGACGCGGGTGTGCCTTACGACCTGGTCGGACCGCGGATGAGCGGCGGCCGCTGTGCCGAGTTCGTCCAGTCGGTCCCTGGAATCGGCGCGCCGGACCAGAGCATGTGGAGTGATAGCGAGCTTCGTGCCCACGTCCAGCCGAGGTGGCATATTTCTTGCAGCAGCACGTGCGCGTTGCCGTCACCGGCTGGACGCTGACGGCTCTGCTGTCCAGCCAGGTCAGCGGGATCCCGCTGGTGACTGAGCACGCGGGATCGTTCCTGCCGCCCTTGTTCGAACGCAGGATGCTGCCCGCGCCCAGCAGCCCGGTCGGGCTGCCGCTGGAGCGGTGGCTGCCCGCGCCGGTGAGGCGCTGGATGTTCAACGCCGGTGCCGCCAGGCTCAGCATCTACACCGGCGGGTTCAACCGGATCGCCAGTGAACTGGGGGTGGTCGGCGTGCCGAGCTTCGCGGGGCTGCTGCTGGGTGACCTCACCTTGGTGACTGATGTTCCCGAGGTGCTCGGTATCCCCTCGGCTGAACTGCAAGCGTGGACTCCGCGCGATCCGAGCCGCTACCGGGCAGGCACCCGCCTGCGTTACACCGGGCCGCTTTATGCCAGGCTCCCCGTCCCCGTGCCGGAGACCGTCGACCGGTTCCTTGCCGGTCCCTCGCCTGTCGTGTACGTGGCAGTCACCTCCAGCACGGCCGCACTCGTCCGGCAGATCGTGGCAGCGCTGCGCGCACTCGACGTCCGGATCCTCGTGGCGGCCACCGTGCATGACCTGGCTGATCTGCAGGACGACCGGATCCTGGACGGCGACACGTCGGCCATCCCGCCACTGCGCCCAGACCGGGTCCGGACACGCCACCGGGAACCAGCCATGAAGGCCAGGATCTACGATGCCATCAACGGCAAGCTCGACCGTGCGGGCCTGGCCGCCCGCAGGCAGCGCCTGGTACGCGACCTAGAGGGCCATGTCCTGGAAATCGGCGCGGGCACCGGCCTGAACATTGCCCACTACCAGAGAGCCGGCAGCGTCACCGTCCTCGAACCCGACGTCCGCTACACCCGGCGCCTGCGAGCGCGAGCCGCCCGCTGCCAGATCCCCGTCAAGGTCGTGATCGCCACCGCAGAGACGATCCCACTGCCAGACAACAGCTTCGATCACGTAGTCGCTAGCATCGCGCTCTGCTCGGTCACCGACCCGGCCGCTGCTCTGGCCGAAGTCTGGCGAGTACTGCGCCCCGGCGGAACATTCGAATCCCTCGAACACACCCGCGGCGCCGACCGCCTCGCCGCCTGGCAGGACCGGCTCACCCCGCTGCAGCGCCGGATGGCCGACGGGTGCAACCTCAACCGCGACCCCGCCACCGTCATCAGCGACACCGGATTCCGCATCCGGCACCTCGAGCACTTCACGATGCCAGCCGGCCACCCGCTCATCAAGCCCGCAATCCAGGGCTACGCCGTGAAGGACCCGCAACCAGCCAGCCTGTTACCGCCGCGGTCACGGCCGCACACTCCGACACGCTGGCAAACGCTGCACCAGTACTGACTCCCGACCAGCGCTGGCCCCCATGACGTCCACAATGCGGCATGACCGGTCGTCCGGCGGCGGTACTCCCGTTCCCGTCAACCTTCCCTGGCGATAGAAGGAACCAGGCGCGACACGTGGACGGCTCTTCGGCATGCAATGTGTGGTTATCACCTGCACTATGGAGTGTGGATGCACTGATACATATAGCCGTTGAGCTGGGACAACAGCCGACAGAGGTAGCTTGAGTCGCGGGCATTGCCACCTCAGTGCCGACGGCGTGCCCTCCCAGGGACATGTCCCGGACGGGGTACGGGATGGCCGCGACTGCCAGGGTTTCAGGTCGAAGTCGCTACTCCTTCTGGCGTGCGTACCACTCGTCAGCGAGCATCGCGAAGTCAAGCTCGGTGCTCCACTCGCCTTTGAAGAACTCGTTGCGGACCAGGCGGGCCTCCTGCCGCATGCCCAGCCGCCTGGCCAGCCTCACTGATGACTCGTTGCGCTCATCGATCCGCGCGACGATGCGATGCAGGCCAAGTCTCTCGAAGCCGAGCCGCAGCATCACGTTCGCAGCCTCGGTGGCATAGCCGCGTCCGCCCAAGGCGGGATTGAACACGTAGCCGAGTTCCCCGCGAGCGTGCACGCGGCTGTGCCAGAACAGCACAACGTCGCCGGCCAGCTCGCTCGTCTCGCCCACCTGAGCGCCGAGCGTAAGCGACTGCCCCTCATCGGTGAGTTCCGTGCGCGCCCACTGCCCCGCAATCCGCTCGATGATGTCATCGCGGCTCATCGGCTCGAACGGCACGTACCGGCAGACATCTTCACGACTGCGGTAGGCAAGCAGGGTGTCGGCGTCGCCTATGGCCAGCGGGCGCAACAGCAACCGCTCACTGCGGACGGGGTACGTGGGGCGCAGCGACCTGGGATGGGATCCCGACACGTCGACCATCCTGCCACGTCCGTACCGTGAGCCTTGCTGTGCATGCTCACTCGCTGGCCAAGACCGCAGCCCCGGCCAGAATGTCACAACCGCTACTAGCTCGAATACACTTAATATAACTGCAGTCGAGCTAATGGAGGCTCCGCTGGATAACAGCACCCTGGACAAGCCGACGGATGTCTTCGACCGTGACGCGGAGTGGGCGGACCTGACCGACTTCGCGTTCTCGCCGTTGCCCGGGTTGCGGATCGCCGTGGTCTACGGCAGGCGCAGGCAGGGCAAATCGTACCTGCTGCGCCGACTCACCGGCGCGGTCGGCGGCCTCTATCACCTGGCCACTGAGCAGGCCGAGCCGGTCTCGCTGCGCCGATTCGGTGACTCGCTCGCGACCTGGGCCGGCCTGTCGGCTGGCGCGTTCGGGTTCGGCGGCTGGGAGCAGGCGCTGCGAACGGCGACCGAGGTGATGGCCGCGTCATCCCGCTCGCATGCTTCCCGCGGCGTGCCGCCGCTGCTAGTCCTCGATGAGTTCCCTTACCTGGCTCAGGAAACTCCCGGGCTGCCGTCCATCGTGCAGTCCCTGTACGACGGCCTAGGACCGGGTGCCGGAGCGAGCACCGCGTCGTTTCGCCTGCTCCTGTGCGGCTCGGCGATTTCGGTCATGGCGGACCTGCTGTCCGGGACCAGGGCGTTGCGCGGCCGGGCTGCGCTCGAACTCCGCGTCCGGTCGTTCGGCTACCGGGACGCGCGGGAGTACTGGGGAATCGAGGATCCCGCCACGGCCTTCGCGCACAACGCCCTCGTCGGCGGCACGCCCGGCTACCGGGAGCTTGTGCCCGATCCGCAGGTTCCGGAGAATCCGGCACAGCTTGGCGGCTGGCTCACGCGGAACGTGCTGCGGCCGTCCATGCCATTGTTCGACGAGGCCCGCAGGGTCGTGCACGAGGACCCGCGCATCCGCGACACCGCCGCCTACAGCTCGGTGCTCGCGGCCGTGGCGGCGGGAGAGTCGTCGCCAACGAAGATCGGCGGCCTGCTCGGCCGCCCGGCTACCTCGCTGACGCACCAGCTGGCCACGCTGGCCTCGGCCGGGTTCATCGACCGCCGGCACGACCTGCTCTTGGACCGGCGGCCCGTGGTGACGGTCGCCGACCCGATGGTCCGCTTCCATCAGCTAGTCATCGAGCCGTACCTGGCCGACCTGGAAGCCGGGCGGGCTGGCCAGGTATGGGCCGAGGCAGAGCACACCGTGGAGTCCAAGATCTTCGGGCCGCACTTCGAGGCGCTCGCCGCCGAATGGGTCGCCCGGTACGCTTCTGGGGAAGCGGGCCTCGCCGTCGGCCCGGTCGGGCAGACCGTCATCGCCTGCCGCGAGCACAAGACCGGCCACGAGATCGACGTCCTGGCGCTCGCGCGCGGCAGCCGCCCGCGGACCCCCGGCGCGCCGGTCGCGTTCATCGGCGAGGCCAAGCACCGCGACCGCCGCCCAGGCCTGGCTGAGCTGCGCAGGCTTCAGCACCTCCGCGACCTGCTGACCGCCGCCGGGCACGACGCCACCGACGCCGCATTCGGCCTCTTCAGCGCGACCGGCTTCACTGATGAACTGGCAGCCGAAGCCACCGCCAGCAAAGGCAAGATTCTCCTTGCTACCCTGAGCGATCTCTACGGCCAGCCGTCATAAGCGGAGGCCGCCTACCTGTGTAGTTAACGCTTGCACGACGGACAGTGGCAGCGCTTACAGATATGCTCGCTGAGCTGGGCGAACGGTTGCTGGCTATGGTGGAATCGTCGAGCCCGAACCGCTCAAGCACGGCTGGGACGACCCGCTCAGCTCGCTGCCAGTAAGAGCACGGAAACATGCTGTTAGCCAGTGATGCTGTCCCGGCGATCAGCCTTCTCGTCTTGCGGTGGAGAAAGCTGGGCCCACGCCCGAGGCGATCCAGTCGTACTCGATCCAGGACTCCAGGTCGCGCGCAATGGCGTCGAGGTCCGATGAGGCTATCCGCCATACTCCGGCGTCTGTCAGGAGGTCGTCGCACCGCGTGCCTCGTGTCTCGCCGCACAAGATTGCCGTGTAACGGCCAGATCCAAGGCGCCAGTAACACGGTGCGGCGAGGTTGTACGCGGGACTTGACATGCGAAACTGGAGGACCGTAAGGAGGAACAGTGCCAGCCAGCCAGTCGATGACTGAGGCCCTCGGGTACACATGGGACCAATCAGCCGTGCCGCGCGATGTCCCCCGCTTCTCGGTGGAGCGCGCCGTGTGGCGCTTCCGTCATTCACTCCCGGAATATGTATGGGACGCCGCGGTCCTGGAAGGCAATCCTTTTACCTACCCAGAGGTGCAGACGCTACTGGACGGGATCACGGTGGGCGGCCGGAAGATCAGCGACGAGCAGCAGGTGCTGAACCTTGCCGAGGCTGCGAACGAGCTCCTCCGGCTGGTCGGGACGGGAGGGTTCCGGCTGGTCAAGGAGATCTCTGACCGCCTGCAGTACCTCATCGCACGGGATGAGGCTCTGGAGTCAGGGCATTTCAGGGGGGAGGGGAAAGAGTTGCTGACGCCTGGGGTTGGACTCGGCGCGCATGGCCGCTACATGCCGCCGAAGACCGAAGCGGGGGGTGAGAACCTGTGCCGCATCTACGCTCGTGGCCTTGAGTTCATCCACGCCGATCTGAGCGACGCCTTCGAGCAGGCCATCGCCTACTTCCTGTTCGCCGCCCTGCAGCAGTTCTACTTTGACGGGAACAAGCGCACCGCCCGCTACATGATGAACGGGCATCTCATGTCGCATGGAATCGACGCGATCAGCGTCCCCGCTGCTCGCCGTCAGGAATTCAACAGCAGCATGGTCGAATTCTTCAGGACCCGGGAAGGGACGGGAATGTTCCGGTTCCTCGCCTCCCGCCGCGCCGAGGCCGACCAGGGAGTCCTTCCAGGAAGCGATGGCTGAGCAACCGCCGATATCGCCGCCCGAATCCGCAGCGAGCACGCCAGAACCAGTCGCTGGGCCGCCGAGGACATGCTGGGCAGCGGCTTGGGGCTGCGGTCGCGAGGCGAGGTCCCGCGTGCGGAAAACAGGTACTCCTAGGCAGGTGAGCGACCTGTATGTGCCCAGGATCGTTGATGGGCTGCTCGATAAGCTGCTCTGTTCCTTCCCGGCCATCTCGCTGGTGGGGCCTCGAGCAGCCGGGAAAACCATCACGGCGGTCCGACGCGGCGGCGCGGTCTTGCGACTGGGCCGTTCATCGACCGTGTCATAGACGGCGGGCCGGATGCGGTCACTGCACCGGACGACGCGCTCAGCGTGCGTGACTACCTAGATCCAATGCTCGCCGGGAGTTTCCGCGAGCCGTCGCGGCGGATGCCGGCCGCCGCGCGGCGGCGGTGGTTCGCCGGCTACGTCGAGCAGATGATCACTCGCGATGTGCCCGCGGTGGCGCCCCGCCGGGACCCCGGAACTGCTGCGCCGGTACCTGTCCGTCTTTGATTATGAACCCCGCGTACAACCGGGCGATCGCGGACGACGCCATGCGGCGGTTCGAAACTGAACGTGACGTGCAGCCCCGGCTCCGGCAGACAGGGCATCCCGCTTGTCAGGGCAGTATTAGAAGGGTGTCCGCCGAGATGCCTGGATCGGAATGCTGCGAGCACTGCGCAGAGATACCACTGTTGCGCGAAGAGGTCGCCGCGCTTCGGGCACGCCTGAATGCGCTGACCACCCTGCCGCTAAGCGCCAGCGACCCCTTGCCGCTGCAGGCTGAACCCGACGTGGCCGCGAAAACGCCGCCGCGGCAGATGCCGCTGTTCGGCCCGGTCCACGGACCTCCCCTGCCTCAGGTAGATCACGAGTCAAGCTTGCAGGCCAAGGTGGGCCTGTACCGGGCCCTCTTCGCGGGACGCAGCGATGTGTACGCCTACCGCTGGGAGAACACTGCGGAAGGCACCAAAGGCTGGGCGCCGAAACGGCGGCCCGGCACCACCCGCGACAACCCGGATTACCTGCCGCTTACCGATGAGGTCATCTCCGCGCACCTGACTAAGGAAAACCCGGCCGCCTGCGGGCTTTACGTAACGCTGCCTGACAGTACCTGCCGCCTGCTGGTCTGCGACTTCGACGGCGGCACCTGGCGGCTCGACGCCGCTGCGTACGCGGAAGCGGCTGCCTGGGCCGGCGTGCCCGCTGCTGTCGAGATCTCCCGGTCGGGCGGCGGCGCACACGTGTGGACGTTCTTCTCGGAGCCGGTAGCCGCTGCCGACGCGCGTGCCATGGGTGCCGCGCTGCTGCACGAGGCGATGGCGATCCGCGGCGAGATGGACATAGAGAGTTATGACCGCCTCTTCCCTGCGCAGGATTATCTGCCGCGGCGCGGCTTCGGGAACCTGATCGCGCTGCCGCTGGAGGGCAGGTGCCGTCAGAATCGCACGACGTTGTTCGTCGATCCGGCGACGTTCGAGCCCTACCAGGATCAGTTCGCGTACTTGTCATCGCTTGAGCGCATGACCCGCCGCGACGTAGTGGAGCGCGCAGAAGAGCTTCAGCCACCGACGGTCGGTCCTGCGGTGCGACTGCACAGATCTCCGCTGGCGGCCGAGCCTCCGCCGCCGGACGTCATCAAAGCCGAGCTGAGCGGCATGCTGGCGATCCGCCGGGCCGGGCTGCCGCCGAGTCTGCTGTCGTCGCTGAAGCACCTGGCATCACTCCACAATCCCGAGTTCTACAGTCGGCAGCAGATCGGGCTGAGCGTCTGGGGCGCGCCGCGGATGCTGCGCTGCTACTCGGAGTCCCTGGACCGGCTGTTCCTGCCACGCGGCGTCGCCGACCGTGCCGCGAAGTTGATCGAGAAAGCGGGCAGCCGCCTAGCGATCACCGATCTCCGCAGCGCACCGGCCGAGTTGGAGATCGAGTTCACCGGCACGCTGCGGGCAGGACGGCAGGCCGCGGTAGACGCCGTCGCCGCGTACGAACTCGGGGTCCTCGTCGCGCCGCCTGGCGCGGGGAAGACGGTAATGGGCTGCGGCGTGATCGCCCGGCACAAGGTGCCGACACTGATCCTGGTCGACCGGACTCCGCTGGTGGACCAGTGGAAGGAGCGGCTGGGTGAACACCTGGGTCTTGGCCCCAAGGACATCGGCCAGCTCGGTGGCGGCAAGAAGACGAAACTCACCGGCCGGATCGACCTGGCAACGCTGCAGTCAC
>Ga0209656_10001396_pt1 | contig 15767 bp, 19 predicted proteins | sample BogFormECP12_OM2_FD_188239 | JGI IMG/M metagenome (GOLD analysis project Ga0209656, IMG submission 188239) | Bog forest soil microbial communities from Calvert Island, British Columbia, Canada - ECP12_OM2 (SPAdes) (version 2) | ecosystem: Environmental > Aquatic > Freshwater > Wetlands > Bog ... | reverse complement strand
CCGCCTTTGATTACGCGCCGCGCAGAAACGTCGCGCGCCGCGCCCCTAGACGGAATTTCAAACCGGGATTGACCGTCGGCGGTCAGTCGGCAAAGATTCTCGCGAAAATTTCCGTGTCGCCCGTTCACTCGGCTGCCGCCGCCCCTACAAGCGGCTGAAGCCGGCCGCAGATGAACCTTCGGAGAGGGCATGCCCGCACTGCCGCCAGCGCACGCGATCGTCTCGCGCGAAGGCTGGCTGAGCTTCGCGCCGCCTCCGTTTCGCCGGATCGTGCTCGACCGCTGCAAGCTGGAGGAGGCTGGGGCAGGCGCCACGATTTACTCGGTCGGCGATCCGCCGGGCGGCATGTACGGGCTGGTGCGGGGCAGTTTTGCTCTTTCTATCGCGCCCGGCGAACGCGGCCCCTATGTTGCGCATTTCGCGAGGCCCGGCACCTGGTTCGGCGAGGCAGCGGCCTTCACCGAGCAGCCGCGGCGGATCAGCCTGGCGGTCACGCGGGACTCAAAATTCTTGCATTTACCTCTTCCCGCCATCCGGGAGATTGTGACGGCCGACCCGGGCGCCTGGCGATTTTTCGGCCTCGCGGCCATTGCTCATAATGACACCGCCATCGGGGCCGCGGACGACCTCCTCATTCGCGACCATGTCAAGCGCAGCGTCGCGGTGTTGCTGCGCCTCGGCGGCTGCCGGTATCTTACGCCGTCGGGCTCGGCGCCAATCGAAATTGACGTCAGCCAGGAGGACTTCGCTGCGATGACCAACCTTGCGCGCACGACCGCCGGAACGGTGTTGCGAAAGCTTGAGGCCTCGGGACACGTGAAAGTCACCTACCGGCGCGTTCGCATTCTCGCGCCTGACGAATTGCGGGTAATGCTCGAAGTCTGACAGGCGGCGGTCGCGGTCGGAGCAGCGACGCAGCGATCCCTTCGGACTCAGCGTTGGCCGGAACCATTTATGGTCTTGTTGAGTTACAGTCGCTCGCGCCGGGCGACCAAGTTGAGCCGTCATTGCGAGGAGCCATAGGGCGTCGAGAGACGCCCGTCTTTCGACGGGCTACGGCGACGAAGCAATCTAGGTGATCGAAGGGCTGCGGCGGTTGCCCCTGGATTGCTTCGCATGCGCTCGCAATGACGATCGTGATTCGATTTGATCGAAATGCGCTCTTTAGAAATGCTCTCGCTGAAAGAGGAATGGGCATGAAAGATCTGGCGGGAAAGACCGCATTCGTCACCGGCGCGGCGTCGGGGATTGGCCTCGGGATCGCCACGGCCTTCGCGCAGGCCGGCGTCAAGGTGATGCTCTGCGACATCGAGGAGGCGGCGCTCGCCGAAGCGGTCGAGGGACTGAAGCGCACCAACGCGGATGTCGACGGCGTCAGGGCGGACATTTCGCTCAAGCAGGAGCTCAAGGCGGCGGCCGACGCGACCATCGCCCGGTATGGCAAGGTCCATATTCTCGTCAACAACGCGGGCGTCGGCGGCGCCGGGCCTTACGGCGCCTGGACCGACAAGGGCTGGGACTGGACGATCGGGGTGAACCTGATGGCCGTCGTCTGGGGGGTCGAGATCTTCGGGCCGCTCCTCGAACAGCACGGCGAAGGCGGCCATATCGTCTCCACCGCCTCGATCGCCGGGCTGATCTCTCGTGACAGCACTCCGTATAACGCGACCAAATATGGCGTCGTCGCGCTCTCGGAAGGCCTGCGCTTCGAACTGGCGCCGCGCGGGATCGGCGTATCGGTGCTCTGCCCCGGTTTCATCCGCACACGGATCGTGGACTCGCGGCGCAACCTGCCTCCGCGCTTCGGTCGGACGATCGATGACGCGTCGGTTCCCGAACGGTTCCAGGAATTTGTCAAGATGATCAAGGACCGGATCGCTCCCGGCATCGATCCGGCGTACGTGGGCGAACTCGTGCGAGAAGGCGTCGAGAACGACTGGCCGTATATTTTCACCGATACGGAGTTCGAGCCCGTGATCGAAGCCCGGTTCGCGACGATCAAGCGGGGCTTCGACCGGATTCGCGGCCGCGAACCGCGCCGGTGAGCCGTTCCCTTCCCCCTTGTGGGGAAGGGCTAGGAAAGGGGGTGGCGCCATGCCGGGGCGATGGGGAATTCCGCGACTGAGTTTCGCGCGACCCCCCACCCCGGCGCGCCCCCACAAGGAAGGCGGGAGCGCGCCCAGTCGGCGGCGCGCGCTGAAGGCCTTCGCCACTCACCCCAGATGCTGGCGGAAGAACTCGAGCGTGCGGGTCCAGGCGAGCGTCGCGCTCGGGGCGTCGTAATTCGCCGAGCGGTCGCGGTTGAAAGCGTGGTCGGCGGGATAGATATGGACCGGCACGTCCGGGTGGGCCGCGGCGAGTTCGCGCACGCCTGCGACCGGGATATTCGCGTCCTTCTCGCCGAAATGCAGCATGGTCGGGACGTTTGGCTTCAAGTCCTTCATCGCGATGATGCGCCCGCCGTAGTAGCCGACCGCGGCGGAGAGGCCCTTGAGGCGCGCCGCCGCCGCCCAGACGATCGACCCGCCGAAGCAATAGCCGACGATGCCGACCTTGCCGCCTTCCCTGGCGACATCGATCGCGGCGGCTGCGTCGCGTAGCGTCTGCTCGAAATCGACCTTGCCGACGACGGCCATGCCGCGCGCCCGCGAATCCGGATCGTAGCCGACATCGAAACCCTTCTCGATGTGGTCGAACACCGCCGGCGCGATCGCGAGATAGCCTTCGGAGGCGAACCGGTCGGTCACGGCCCGGATATGGGCGTTGACGCCGAAAATCTCCTGAATGACGACGATCCCGCCGCGCGGCTTCCCGGCGGGGTCAGGGCCGGGGAAGGGAGACGCGGCGCCGGAGGTAAATCCGCCGCGCCAGCCAGTCCTCCTGACGCAAAGGCAACGCCGGCAGCGATGACGGAAGCTTTGAGCCTGGCCATGACGATCATCCCTTCGTTCGGCGCGCTGCGATGCAGATTCAGGCACGGCCGAAGACCGGGACAACGTCCCATGATCGTCTTAACGCAAACTTAAGCTTAAAAATTAACCTCAACAGACAATGAACAGCTCCCTTGCTTGTCTTTCGAACGACTTCAGGCCGCCTGGCGGGCAGGGGCGCCGACGGTCACGCGGATCGCGTCAGCGAACGCCTTCGTTTCCTCGGTCTGGCGACCCGGCGCGTGGATGAGGCCCATTCGGGTCAGCGGCAGCTCCGGCAGGCCCACGTCAGGCCCGATGACCCGCAGGCCGTCCCCGACCATCGAGGCCGGCAGGGGCGTCACGGCGAGGCCGGCCCGAACGACCGAGCCGATCGCGCTGAAGTTCTTGGAGAAGAAGAGCCCCCGGGTGGCGCGGGGCGCGGCCGCGAGCGCCTCGTCCGCGGCGCGCCGCCAGACGCACGAGCCGCTGCCGAGCGCGAGCGGAACCGGCTGGCCCGCCTCGATCCGGAACCGCGCCGCGGCGACCCAGACCAGCGGCTCCTCGCGCAGGAGTTCGAAGCCGTGCAGTCCGGGATAATCGGTCACCAGCGCGAGCTCGAGCGCGCCTCCCGAGATCTGCGCCGCGAGCTCCTGCGAGGCTTCGCAGGTCGCGGACACCTCGACCAGAGGGTGGCGCCGGTTGAACCGGGCGAGAACCTCGGCGAGGAACGTTTCGGCGTAGTCGTCCGGAATGCCGAGCCGAACCGAGCCCCTTAGGCCCTTCCGGGAGAGCGCCGCCACCGCGCCCGCCTCGACCTGGATGATGCGCCGAGCATAATCGATCAGGCTCTCCCCTTCGGCGGTGAGCTTCGCGCCCCGGCCCTGCTTGACGAACAGGGCGCAGCCGAGCTGCTCCTCGAGCCGGCGAATATGCATCGAGACGGCGGACTGGGTCTTGTGTACACGCTCGGCGGCTTTGGTGAACGAGCCGGAATCGACGATGGCGAGGAACGAGCGCAGCTGATCGGTGTCGAGCATGGGGTTGATTCATCCGAATTCGCGATTAGATACTCTACAAACATTCGTTGGACCGATCAATAGCGGCGGAGTAAGTTCGCCGCATCCCGAAACCGAAACGGTTTCCCTGAAATCGAAAGGGTTTCCTCGCCGGCGCTCTCGCGCCGAACGGGCGATCGCGTCCAACCGTCATGTTGAAGCGGAGAGAGACAATGATTGCTTCCATCGCCAGACAGGCCGCTTACGGAGCGGCTGCACTTAAGCGCGCCTCCACGTGGCTTGCGCGGGTCGGCGCCGAGCGAGCAACAATGGCCCAGCTCGCCCGCATGTCGGACGTTGAGCTGCACGACATCGGCCTTGTCCGGCAGGACGTCGTGGACATTGACGCGCTTCGGCTCGACGCCGATCGGTCAGCCCTGGCCGCGCGGCTTGCCGGCCCCCGGCGCGCAAAGCTGGCGGCCTGACCGCGAACGGCCCTCCCCAACGGCGGCAAAACGGTCTACGAGGGATCGCAAAGACCGTAAGCCTCCGAGGAGGACCACGAATGACCGCGCACCCGGCCGCCGCTGGCGTCCAAGTCGATGCAAAGCCGGGCGCCCGGCAAGCAGGGATCCTGAGCAGGGAGGCATTGGCCTTCCTCGCGGATCTCCACCGGCGCTTCGACGGCCGCAGGCTCGACCTCCTGGCGCGGCGCGCGGAGCGCCAGAAGCTCTTCGACGCCGGGCAACTTCCACATTTTCTCACCGAAACAAAATCCGTGCGCGACGGCGACTGGAAGGTTGCGCCCATTCCGGCCGACCTTCTCGACCGGCGGGTCGAGATCACCGGACCGGTCGACCGCAAGATGATCATCAACGCGCTGAACTCGGGCGCGAAAGTCTTCATGGCCGACTTCGAGGACGCGTCCTCGCCGATGTTCGCCAACATGATCGAGGGTCAGGTCAATCTTAAGGACCGTTGGGCGGGCGCGATCAGCTTCACCGATCCCGCTACCGGCAAGGCCTATGCGCTGAAAGACAACCCGGCGGCGCTAATGGTGCGCCCGCGCGGCTGGCATCTGCCCGAGCGGCACGTGACGGTCGACGGCCGCGAGTTGTCCGGCTCGCTGTTCGATTTCGGGCTCTATGTCTTCCATTGCGCGAAGGCGCAGATGGCTCAGGGCGCGACCGTCGCCTTCTATCTGCCGAAGCTCGAGAACCATCTCGAGGCGCGGCTGTGGGACGACGTGTTCTCCCATGCGGAGCGCGAGCTCGGAGTCGCCCACGGCGCGTTCAAGGCGACGGTCTTGATCGAGACCCTGCCCGCCGCGTTCGAAATGGACGAGATTCTGTACGAGCTGCGCGACCACATCGTCGGGCTCAACTGCGGCCGCTGGGACTATATCTTCTCCTTCATCAAGCGGCTCGGCAAGAATCCCGCTTTTCTCACTCCGGACCGCTCGGCGATGACGATGGGCAAGGCGTTCCTCAACGCCTATTCGCTCTTGCTGATCAAGACCTGCCACCGCCGCGGCGCCTTCGCGATGGGCGGGATGGCAGCGCAGATTCCGGTCAAGGGCGACGCGCACGCCAACGACGACGCCTTCGCCAAGGTGCGCGCCGACAAGGAGCGCGAGGCGGGCAACGGCCACGACGGCACCTGGGTCGCCCATCCCGATCTCGTTCCGATCGCGATGGAGGTGTTCGACCGGCTGATGCCGCAGCCGAACCAGCTCTCGGTCATGCGCGAGGACGTGCATGTGACGCTGGCCGACCTCATGCAGATGCACGAGGGCAAGCGCACGGAGGAGGGCTTGCGCGAGAACATCCGCGTCGGGGTGCAATATATCGAGGCGTGGCTGCGCGGGCGCGGCGCGGTGCCGATCTATAACCTCATGGAGGACGCGGCGACCGCGGAGATTTCGCGCGCCCAGGTCTGGCAATGGATCCATCTCAAGGCCAGGCTCGAGGACGGCCGTGAGGTCACGTCGGAGATGTTCCGGACGGCGCTCAAAGGCGAGATGGAGCGGGTCAAGGGCGAGGTCGGCGCCAAGGCCTTCGATGGCGGGCGCTTTCCTGACGCGATCAAGCTCTTCTCGGACATGTCGCTCGCCGACCAATTCGAGGAGTTCCTGACGCTGCCAGCCTATCGGCTGGTCGACTGAAGCCTTGTCATTCCCGACGGGCGCGAGGGCGCCCGAGCGGGAATCCAGCATGACGGCCGCCGGCGCTCAGAGATTGTCGATTCGCGGTCAATAGTGTGGATTCCCGATCAGACCTGCGGTCTGCCGGGAATGACAAAGTCCTCACATGCCGTAGCCGCGCGCCATGGCGGCGGCGCAGAGCGGAATCAGCGCAAAGAGCGCGGCCTCGGCGTAGAGCGCCTTACGCAGCCGGGAGACTTCCGCGGCCGGCGGACGGAAGGCGACGTCCGCGCGGACCCGACGACGCCAGACGATGAAGGAAAAGGTCGGGAGGGCAGAGATCACGCCGACGGCGACGAAGAGCGCCATCTTGAGCCAGAAGAATGTATTGGCGGCGTAATAGTCGAAGCCCTTCGCTGCGAAAAAGATCCGCAACAGCCCTGCCCCGACCACGATCGCCGCCACAAGGCCGAACCACGCGTCAATGCGGGCGAGTCTAAGCATCGTACGGTCGTCGAAGACGCTCGCCGTCAAGGCCAGTTCGGCCGCGAGAATCCCGGCGAGCGAGAACACCGCGAGATGATGGAAGCTCGCCAGCAGCCAGTCGAGAAACATGGGAACCGCCCCAGGCTCAATTCGCGCGTGAGTGTAGTCGCTCCTGGGGGCGCAGTCGACGACCGCGCGCTTTAAGTCGCGCAGAACCGGTTGACTTCGAGCGGCCGCGCCTTTATAGCCCGCGACGCTCCAGCGCGGCTTCGGCCGCGCTTTTGGTTTTTCTGCGCCCCGCGCCTTGTCTCGCGCCCGGCGCTTTGAAGCCTCGAGTTGGGGCGTTCGCCCGCGGCTCAGCCCGCGATTTCGGTCCACTGCCAAGAAGCCGGCCGCGCGGGCCCCGCGCAACGAGCCGGGCGGAACACGGGAAAAAACGATGTTCGCAGTCATCAAGACCGGCGGCAAGCAATACACGGTCGCCGCCGAGAAACAGATTACCGTCATGTCGCTGCCCGGCGAAGCCGGCGCAGAGGTGGTGTTCAATGAAGTGCTTGCCCTCTTCGACGGCGCGACCAACCATGTCGGCGCGCCGCATGTGGCGGGCGCGAGAGTCGTCGGCACGATCGTCGAACAGACCCGCGGACCGAAGGTGATCGCCTTCAAGAAACGCCGCCGCAAGAATTCGAAGCGCAAGCGCGGCCATAAGCAGGATCTGACGATCGTGCGCATCACCGGCATCGAGGCGAGCGCCTGAAGCACTGGCCAGCGAGGCGGGCGATTCCCTCGTCGGCCCGTTTGCGGTATAGAGACGACAAGCGCGCCGTCTTCAGCATGGCGCCAAAGGGTTTTGGAGCAGGGTTATGGCTCATAAGAAAGCTGGCGGTTCGTCGCGCAATGGCCGCGATTCGGCAGGCCGGCGTCTTGGCGTGAAGAAATACGGCGGCGAGCGGGTCGTCAGCGGCAATATCCTCGTCCGTCAGCGCGGCACCAAATTCCACGCCGGACGCAACGTCGGCATGGGCACGGACCATACGCTGTTTGCGACCGCGTCGGGCGAGGTCGCCTTCGAGATCAAAGGCGACGGCCGACAATATGTAACCGTACGCGCGCAAGGCGCGGCAGAGTAGAAGGCGGGGTCGAAAGACGAGAACCCCGCTCCGGCGATCAGCCCCGCGGACGTTCTCGAAACCAAAAAGCTTCGAGATGAGACTGAAAGGCCAAAAGTCCTTTCATCCGTCCGGTAAGCCGAGCAGCTTACGAAGGGGATGCGGTCGCCGCGTCTCCTTCGTCGTTTAGGGCCCCAATCGGGGCGGCTCAGCCGGAGCTTTTATGTTCCCCGATCTTGCCAGAGACGATGTGTTCCGATTGGAGACGGCGAGGCTGTGGCTGCGCTGGCCGCGCGCATCCGACGCCGCGGCGATCCATCGCTTCTGCTCATTATGGGAGGTTGCGCGCTTCACCGCCCGCATGCCCCATCCCTATCCCCCGGGGTCTGCGGAGCGTTTCATCTACGCCGCCCGCGAAGCCAATGCATCGGGGCGCGACCTGACCCTCGTGATGACGCCCTTCAAGGGCAAGCGCGACGTCGTCGGTTCGATCAGTCTCGAGTCGCGCGGCGCCGACCGCCTGACGCTGGGCTTTGCGCTGGCGCCGGAGGTTTGGGGCAAGGGCCTGGCGACCGAAGCGGCCCGCGCCATGGTCAAGGCGGGATTTGGGCTGACGTCCGCGATCGAGATCCTGGCGAACGTCCGGGTCGAGAACGCCGCCTCCTGCCGCGTCTTGGAGAAGTGCGGCTTCGCGATCGCGTCCACCGGGCCGCTTGGCGCGCCGGCGCGCGGCGGCCTCGTCGAGTGCCACAGCTTCAGTCTAGCGCGTCACGCGTGGGCCGAGGCGGGCGTCCTGAGGCGACAGCAGCTGTCCGCCGATCGGGGCAGTGTGCCAACGAGCAGCGGCCCATGAAATTCCTCGATTCCGCGCGCGTCTTCGTTCGGTCGGGCGACGGCGGAGCGGGTTGCGTGTCGTTCCGGCGCGAGAAATTCATCGAGTTCGGCGGGCCGGACGGCGGCGACGGCGGCCGCGGCGGCGACGTCGTGGTCGAATGCGTCGGCGGCCTCAACACGCTGATCGATTTCCGCTACCAGCAGCATTTCAAGGCCAGGACCGGCATGCACGGGATGGGCAAGAACCGGGCGGGCGGGCGCGGCGGGGACTCGGTGCTAAAGGTTCCGGTCGGCACCCAGGTGATCGATGAGGAAACCGGCGCGCTGATCGCCGACCTCACCGCGGAGGGCCAGCGCGTCGTCGTCGCTCAGGGCGGCAACGGCGGCTTCGGCAACACGCATTTCACCACCTCGACCAATCGCGCCCCACGCAGGGCGAACCCGGGCCAGCCGGGAATCGAGCGCACGCTGATCCTGCGGCTGAAGCTGATCGCCGACGCCGGCCTCGTCGGTCTTCCCAACGCCGGCAAATCGACGTTTCTCGCCGCGGTCTCGGCGGCCAAGCCCAAGATCGCCGACTATCCGTTCACGACGCTCCATCCGGGCCTCGGCGTCGTCAGCGTCGACGGCCGCGATTTCGTCCTTGCCGACATTCCCGGCCTGATCGAGGGCGCGCATGAAGGCCATGGTCTTGGCGACCGGTTCCTCGGGCATGTCGAGCGCTGCGGCGCGCTCGTGCATCTCGTCGACGCGACCGGCGCCAACGCCGGCGCCGACTACCGCACGATCCGCCGCGAGCTCGCGGCCTATGGAGAAGGGCTCGAGGAAAAGGCGGAGATCGTCGCGCTGTCGAAGGTCGACGCGGTCGACGAGGCGACGCTGAAGACCCAGACCGAGCGGCTGAGGCGGGCGATGCGGTCCCACGGGCCGCCGGTCGCTGATGGCGGCAAGCGCGCAAGGCCGCTCTTGCTCTCGACCGCGACGCAACGCGGCGTGACCGAGGTCCTGCGGGCGACGATCGCGGCGGTCGAGGCGCGGCGCGGGGAAGAGGCGAGCGGCGCCGCAAGGCCCGCTTCCTGGGCGCCGCAGGTCTGACGGCTTCGGGAGCGGACCGTCAGGTCTTTTTTGATCTTGGTTTTGCGGCTGGCCGGGCCGCAGAGCTCCCTTTGCCGGCCCGTTTGGCGGCGGGCGGCGCCGGCGGCGCCTCGGGCGGGGGAACGGGGGCGCCCGGCTGTTGCTTCTCGGCGATCCGCGCCCCGCTTTCGAACTCGGCTCGCGCGGCGAACCAGAATTCCTCGCTCCGGCCTTCCGGCATGCCTGCTTTCTCCCACAACTCGTGGGCCCGCTTGCGGATCATTTCTTCAAGGGCGCTCATGCCCGGCCTCCTTTCAGGATTGTGATTCGGCGCAGGTCCTGACGTCCCATCGTCGCGAGAATTGGTTCGCGCAATTCCCAGAGCCGATTTGCAGCTCCTCCCGGGCCGCCCGCCTTCGGCGACAGTGCTCCCGACTCAACGATTGTGCAACGCGGCATATAGTCCCTTGCCCCTGTGGGCAGGCGATCGAGACGGCTTCAGGAATTGCCCGGGGACGCCGCCTCCGCAGGGAAGCGCCGCCCGAAGGATTCAAGGGGCAACCGCAAAGCGTTCGTCAGATAGCTGACCATGTGATACAAGCCGGCCAGCATCAGAATTTCAAGAATCGCCTCCTCCGAGAAATGAGCACGAATGGCGCTCCATGCCTGATCGTCGATGTCGCAGGTGGCGTGAAGTTGATCGCAGACCGTAAGCAAGGCCCGTTCCGGCTCGCCCCAGAGAGGATCGGCGGCGCCTGATTGCGCGGTCGAGGCGACCTCAGCCTCGTCCAGTCCGGCGCGTTCGGCAAAGAAAGCCACGTGAACTCCCCATTCGTACTCCGAGCGCGAGAGCGCCGTGATCCGGTCGATCACGATTTCCCGATGGCGCAGGCTGAGGTTTCCCTTGTCGAGAAGGCTGCCCGCCATGAACCGCTTGAACAGCCGTTGATCGCGTGCGAGCGTTGTGAACAGGCGCAGCGGCGCCACGCCCTTGGGCGTCATGGCCTCGAGACGCTGCTGAACGTCGCCGGGATATGGGGGCTGCGCTTCCGGGATGCGTGCGGCCAAAGTCGTCCTCCCGTATGATGGTCCGTCCGAAGGCGGGCGGATGAGGGCAACCTTCAGGGGCGGATCGCAATAGTGGCGCGCCCGGAGAGGCTTGAACTCCCAACCCTCGGTTTCGAAGACCGATACTCTATCCAGTTGAGCTACGGGCGCGCTGCGGCGGCCCTCCTAGCACGAAGGGCCGGCACGTTGGAAGCGCGCTGGCCCTAGTCGGGGCTCAACGCCCAGGCGGCCGGTAGTCGACAGTTTTCTTGCTGGCCGCGTCAATCTCTTCGGGGGTGATGAGGACGACCGTCCTCGTCGTCGCGGCGCCGGCTTGACTGACGGCAAGAGCGACAGCGGCTGCGCTCGCGTTGTCCGGCAAATCGACGGTCACATAGGCGTCAACGCCCCCGAAGGCGAAATAAAAGCTCTCCAATTTTCCGCCCACGCTCTCCGCCATCCTGGCGACCGCGGCGCGACGCCCAGTACCTCCTTCTTTCGCGACGCCCTTGGCGCCATCGGCGCTGTAATGCGCTTCGAACAGATATTTCGGCATGGCGTCCTCCATTGCTTTGTTGACCGCCCGCTCGTTGAAAGACCAGGGCGAGACGGCGAATGCAGGCTATGTCCAACATCAGACCGATACAAATTTTTCGTGGACTTCCAGTGCGCTCATCGCGTCGCGACGAAGAAGAGCCTCGGAAACGGCAGCAGCACCGTTCCATCCGGCTCGGCCGGATAGGCCTCCGCGATCACGGATTCATAGCGCGCGAGATAGGCCTCGCGTTCGGGCGCGTCGAGCGGGTCGAGGAACGGACGGAGGCCCGTCCCCTTCACCCATTCGACGATCGCGCGCGCCCCATCCAGCGGATGAAAATAAGTCGTGCGCCAGATGTCGACGCGGGGCGCATGCGCTCGCAAGAGGCGGAAATACCAATCGGCGCTTTTGCGCTCGGCTCGCGCGTTGCCGGCGTCGGCGAGCTTCCCCGCCCATGGCCCGTGTGCGGCGACCTCGCGCATGATTCGGTGCGAAGGCTCGTCGAGATTGTCCGGCGTCTGGACCGCGAGCGAGCCGCCAGGCGCGAGCTTGCCCATTAGCGCCGGCAGCAGCGTCTCGTGGCCCGGAATCCACTGGATCACCGCATTGGCGAGAATGACGTCGAATCCCGTCTCCGCCCAGCCGGCGATGTCGGCGATCTCGAAGGCGACGTCCGGCAGGCGCCTGCGCGCCGCGTCGATCATATCTGGCGAACTGTCAACGCCGACAATCTCAGTCTCAGGGTAGCGCTCGCGCAGGACCTCGGTCGAATTGCCCGGACCGCAGCCGATGTCGGCGGCGCGCGCCACGCCGCCATTGCGGATGCGCTGCACGAGATCGCGCACCGGTCTTGTGCGCTCCTCCTCGAACTTGCTGTATTGGGCTGCGGACCAGGACATCGAAAGCTCCAGACGGGAACGCTCTATCGCCCGCGGAGCCGCAGGGCGCAGGAGGAGCCTCTTCTCGCCATTGTTCCCGTCGACGCCGCAAGCTAGACTTTCGGCGCCCGCTCTCCGGCGAAAGGCGAACATGGCATGCTGATCCTGGCGCTTGGCCTGGTGATCTTTCTCGGGCTTCACTCGACCCGCATTGTCGCCGAGGGCGGGCGCGAGAAGGCGATCGCACGTCTGGGCGAGGGCCCCTGGAAAGGAATCTATTCGCTACTCTCGCTGATCGGCTTCGTGCTGATCGTGTGGGGATTCGCTGAAGCCCGCCAGGATGCGGCGCTCCTTTGGGGGCCGCCGGTCTGGGCGCGGCACGTTACGATCCTGCTGATGCTCTTCAGCATGATTCTGTTGGCGGCCTACGGCTTCAAGAAGAGCCACATCGCGGTCGCGGTCCATCATCCGATGGTCTTGAGCGTCGCCATCTTTGCGGCGGCGCATCTCCTCGCCAACGGTTCGACCGCGGACCTGCTGCTGTTCGGCGCGTTCCTGGTCTGGTCGCTCGCGGACCTCGTCAGCTCCTACGCCCGCGACCGGCGCAACGCCGTCGTCTATCCCCGGCCGGAGTGGGGCGCGACGATCGGCGCACTTGTCGTGGGCGTCGTGTTGTGGGGCGTCCTCATCGGCGGACTGCACTCTTGGCTGTTTGGGGCCTCGCCGCTGGCGATGTGAGCCCCGTTGATCCGCAGCTTTGGTGCGCCTGCGTTGCGAAGGAACGTTGCCTCGCAGGCCAAGCCGCCGCATACTGACATGTAAGAGACGCGCCGCGCCAGCGGCGGCGCGAGGGAGGTTCGAACGATGGCCGGCAAGACCAAGTCAAACGGCGGCTCGAAAGCCCGCCCTGAGCCCCGCCAAGGGGACGGCGTCAAACCGCCGCTGCGCTCGCGCCTCTGGTTCGACAATCCGGATAATCCGGGCATGACCGCGCTTTACATCGAGCGCTACCTCAATTTCGGCCTGACTCCAGGCGAGCTCAGGTCCGGCAAGCCGATCATCGGCATCGCCCAGACCGGCTCCGACCTCTCGCCCTGCAACCGCCATCACCTCGAACTCGCCAAGCGCGTGCGCGACGGGATCATCGCCGCCGGCGGGGTGCCGTTCGAGTTCCCCGTCCATCCGATCCAGGAGACCGGCAAGCGGCCGACCGCGGCGCTCGACCGCAACCTCGCCTATCTCGGCCTGGTCGAGGTGCTGATGGGCTATTTCATCGACGGCGTCGTGCTGACGACCGGCTGCGACAAGACGACGCCTGCCTGCATCATGGCCGCCGCGACGGTCAATATTCCCGCGATCGTGCTCTCCGGCGGCCCGATGAACAACGGTTGGCATCACGGCCAACGCGCGGGTTCCGGGACGATCGTCTGGCAGGCGCGTTCCGACCTTGCCGAGGGCAAGATCGGCTATGAAGAGTTCATGGAGATCGTCACCTCTTCGGCGCCGTCGATCGGCCATTGCAACACGATGGGCACCGCGTCGACCATGAACGCGCTCGCCGAGGCGCTGGGCATGAGCCTGCCGGGCTGCGCGGCCATTCCCGCGCCCCATCGCGAGCGCGGCCAGATCGCCTACGAAACGGGCCGGCGCATCGTCGACATGGTGTGGGAGGACCTGAAGCCCTCGGACATTCTCGCCCGCGAGGCGTTCGAGAACACGATCGTGGTCAACAGCGCCATCGGCGGCTCGACCAATGCGCCGATCCACATCAACGCCATCGCCCGCCACATCGGGGTGAAGCTTACGATCGAGGACTGGGAGCGGGTGGGACACAACGTGCCGCTGCTCGTCAACATGCAGCCGGCCGGCAAGTATCTCGGGGAGGAGTTCCATCGGGCCGGCGGCGTGCCCGCGGTCGTCCACGAGCTCATGAAACGCAAGCTCATCCACAAGAACGCGCTGACGGTCAACGGCAAGTCGATCGGCGAAAACTGCGCCAAGACAAAATCGGACGATCCGGACGTCATCTTCCCGATCGAAAAGCCATTGAAGGAGAACGCCGGCTTCATCGTGCTCTCTGGCAATCTCTTCAACGACGCGATCATGAAGACGAGCGTGATCGACGAGGAGTTCCGCAGGCGCTTCCTCTCCAATCCCGACGACCCGGAGGCGTTCGAGGGCCGCGCCATCGTGTTCGACGGGCCGGAGGATTATCACCGGCGCATCGACGACCCGAAACTCCGGATCGACGAGCGCTCAATCCTGTTCATGCGCGGCACGGGGCCGATCGGCTATCCGGGTGGGGCGGAGGTCGTCAACATGCAGCCGCCGGCGGCGCTCATCAAGAAGGGCGTCCACGCGCTGCCTTGTATCGGCGACGGACGGCAGTCCGGAACGTCGGGTTCCCCATCGATCCTCAACGCCTCGCCCGAGGCGGCGGCGGGAGGCGGACTTGCGCTCCTCAAGACCGGCGACCGCGTGCGCATCGATCTCAAGAAGCGGTCGGCGAACATCCTCATCTCCGATGCCGAACTCGCCGAGCGGCGCGCCGCGCTCGCGCAGCATGGCGGCTACGATTACCCCAGGAGCCAGACGCCATGGCAGCAGATCCAGCGCGACATGGTGGCGCAGTTCGACGAGGGCATGGTGCTGAAGCCCGCGGTCGCCTACCAGCGCCTCGCCCAGACGACGGGCGCGCCGCGGGACAACCATTGACGAGACAATGAGGAGTCCGTATATACGAATGGTCATTTTTGTATAGACGGCGCAGCCCATGGGCATTAGCATCCGAGACCCCGAGGTCGGCGAGCTTGCCCGGGAGCTTGCCAAATTGCGCAAGACCAACATGACCGAAGCGATCGGTCATGCGCTGCGCAGCGAGTTGAACCGCGAACGCGACAAGCGACCGCTGGAAGAGCGGTTGGAGGAGCTCGCCGAACAATTGCAGGCCGAGGCTGGCCCGAATCCGCGAGAGGTCACCAAGGACGAGATCGACGAGTTGTGGGGGCATTAATGTTCGTCGACACGTCGCCGCGGAAAACGCGAGACAGGTCCGGCAGTGCGGCATGAGCGCGAATGGGCGCTTGGACCCCGCCTGGAATTTCGTATATACAAAAGGCTAACTCCTGCATATGCAAGGTGACGCATGGGCATCAGCATCCGAGATCCCGAGGTCGGCGAGCTCGCCCGTGAGCTCGCCAAATTGCGCAAGACCAACATGACCGAAGCGATCGGCCATGCGCTTCGCAGCGAACTGAAGCGCGAGCGCGACAAGCGGCCGCTGGAAGAGCGGCTCGAAGACCTCGCGAACGAAACGGTGGCGATGGCTAGGCCCGGCGGCCATGTCATGACGAAGGACGAAATCGACGAATTATGGGGGCAGTAAGCTTCATCGATACGTCGGTTTTTGTGGCGATCCTGGCGAAAGAGCCCGATCACGGCGAATTCTCCCGAGCGATCGCCACCGCCGAGCGGCGGTTTTCGTCGCCGATCGTCCGCCTGGAGACATGCATCGTCCTTGGAAGCCGGCTCTTGGTGACGCCACGCGAGGCGGAACGCCAATACGAAAAGTTTCTTGACCAAGCCGACGTGGTCGAGACTCCAATCGATTCCGCAGTGGGCGCGGCCGCCGTCGCCTGCTTCGAAAAATATGGCAAGGGCAAACACCCCGCGCGTTTGAATTTCGCGGATTGCCTGTCCTACGCATGCGCCAAAGCCGCCGGGGCGCGGCTTCTGTTCAAGGGCGAGGATT
>Ga0209656_10001395_pt1 | contig 15770 bp, 13 predicted proteins | sample BogFormECP12_OM2_FD_188239 | JGI IMG/M metagenome (GOLD analysis project Ga0209656, IMG submission 188239) | Bog forest soil microbial communities from Calvert Island, British Columbia, Canada - ECP12_OM2 (SPAdes) (version 2) | ecosystem: Environmental > Aquatic > Freshwater > Wetlands > Bog ... | reverse complement strand
TCTTCCTCTCTGCCGTGGTGGCACATATGCCTTTGCCGAACTTTTTTGGCGATGTACTCGTGGGGATTAGCCACGTATTGCCCTTGGGCAGTATGCCGGTGATTTACTCGGTCCTCAATGACATCCTGGGCAAGAATTCCAGTACGTGGCTTTCGCTGGGCACACTCGGAACAATCTGGGTAGTGTCGGCGGCGTTCGACGAGCTGATTGATTCGCTGGATACGGCCTACGGCGTGATTGACCGCCGTCCTTTTTGGAGGACTCGTCTCTTGGCTGTGGCTCTGGCGGCTGTGGCTGGGGTCCTGCTGATATGCGCGATCGCCACCATGGTAATTGGCCCAAGAGTGGGTGACTGGCTCGCAATCCGATTGTCTCTGTCTACGGTCTTCGTAGCACTCTGGCCCTTTGTTCACCGGAGCATCGCCGCCAGTTTCGCCGTCCTCGCTGCCGCGACAATCTATTTCCTCGCACCAAATATCAAACAACAATTCCGTGCCACCCTGCCCGGCGCAATACTTTCCACCGCTTGCTGGGTCGGACTCTCCTATCTCCTCGGGATCTACTTCCGATATTTCGAGAACTACAACCGGACCTACGGCACTCTGGGTGGAGTAATGGTCTTGATGACGTGGCTGTACTGGGCACACCTTATTTTGCTGGCGGGCGGTGAATTCAATGCGGAATTACTGAGGCAGACGAACATCGAGCGGCTGCGCGAGAGAGATAAGCCCGAAAATCGAGAGAAGTTGAAACAGGCCTAGAATTCAGAACTTTGTATGATACTTGCCGTCTACGGAAACTCCTCCAACTTCGTCGCGAGTCATGCCCACCGACCAACGTTTGTTGATCTGATAATCTCCTTGCACAATCTCACTTCCGGGCTGCGACAAGTCGGTCGAAAAAGTAAATAGAAAATTCTTGGTCACTCGCTGTTGGATGGCTACACGGGCCGACGGATTCTGATTGTTGCCGCCGAGTAATGGATCAATCTGCAGGCTGGAAATCCCTGCGAGATGTTGAATGCTGCCGGTGACCTGACTCGCAACCTGTGAGGCCAGGATCGAATCTGTGCTTTGGCCGGCGGCACTCGCTTCCTGCGTGGTTTGGCCATTGGCAATCAGATTGATGATGTCGGTCGTGGCCAACGGCGGATCTGACGTGTACGACGTAGTCAGCTTATCGAAAGGTCCGCGCAGCGTCAGGGTCAGGTTGTACTGCTCGACCGTGGTTGTAGCTGAGATGTTCAGCACGGGTTCGGTTTCGTTGGGATTATTGAAGCTGATGATTCCGCGCTGAAGTCGGTAGCGCACATTCCGGTAGAACAGTTCTCCGGAAGTCAGGTCAGTTCTCCCGATTACCACGGGGTTAGCTGCGCTGCCCACCACCTGCAGGTTCACCTGTCCTTCGAGGCTGATCTGAGAACTCGTCGCACTCAGGTCCGTCTTGGACTGCACGCTGACCGCAAGTTTGACGCTGTCGGCCAATCCCGGTTCCGAAGGAACAACATTTCCACTGAATTGATCGCTGAATTTTGTGAGGTCGAAATCGGGAGTGAACGAGAGTGAATCGATCAGCACACGCCCATTTAACGTGGACGCGTCTTTGGTTCCGCTCAAAGCCAGATTGCCGTCCAGAAGGGCTCGAACTCCGTCCGGATAGCGGAGCCGAACCGATTGACCCTGCAGCGAAAGGCTGAATTGCAAATCAGGACGGTAAGAAACGGATCCCCCAAGTGAAACTTGTCCGCCTCCAACTTCACCCGTGAGGCTGGAGAACTGCAGGCTTCGATCGCTGACGTCGAGCGTTCCATTGAGCCTCTGCACGCCGAGCGGAGCCGTGCGTGTGGACAAGGCCACGTCCTGAATATGAATCTGCCCCTGGACCGCCGGGTCTGTCGGTGTCCCGGATGCTCGTATATCGAGCGACAAAGTTCCTGAGCTTTGCAGGTCCGGTACCAGCATTTGAAGAGTACGAACGTCAACTGAGCCCTGCGCAGTAAGACTCGGCGCGGCTGTGCCGCCTAGCGGAATCGTGCCCTGCAATCGCAGCGACGTGCCCGTGCCGCGAATGTCCGCTGGCTGAAGAGTGACTACGGAGTCCCTGTAATCCGCGCGGATCGGGCTGGCGGCGCCGATCTCCAACGATTGATAGCTGGCCTTGAGGGTTGGAATTGTGATTTGTGCTTCGATCCGGGATTTGTCGTTCAACGGCCCTTTCAATGTTGCGTGGATTTCCGTCTCGCCGCGTAGGCCTTGCGGTGCGTCAGATAAGTACAGCGCAAGCAGCGGATCCAACGAGACCGAAGCAGTATCAATCGCAGCTTCGGTGTAGTAGCCGTCACTAAGACTGACCTTCGCATGAGCCCGGATGGAGGCTTGTGCGACCTGCGACTCCAGCGTCAACTCTGCCTGGTGATTCGCCACTCCGATCTGCCCTTCTATCTGCGAGATCGATTTATCGCGGATCTGTAGTTGAGGTACCTGTACCGCCGCCGTCAATTGCGGGTTGTCCAGAGTTCCTGATCCGCTCGCCGAAATAGATAGAATTCCGGAAACTCCCAAGTTCTTCGCCTGTACCATCCCCAGCTTTTGCAAAGCCACCGACGGAGCATTTAACCGTACGACGTATGCCTTGGTCTGAGGCGTATAGGAAAGAGTCCCATTCGCCGAACCCGCCGCCAGGCTGATTTCAAGCGTTGAAGTCACGGAGTTTTTGTCGGCGCGAAACGTCGCCCCGAGATGCTGAATCGGCTCGTCACCGGCGCGTGCATGGTCGAGCCTTGCCGAGCCGCTGCCGGAAGGACTATTTTGCGATCCGCGAAACGAAACGTCCGCGGAGAGATCGCCGGAGACCGGGTAGTGCACGTTCGCCAGTCGCTGCAAATCGGCGACCGCCATCCGGTGTATCGATAAACTAACAGCCATCGGACTCGATGGACGATACGACCAGTCTAGCAATGTGACGTTGGCATTGAGGGAAGCTTTGCCTTGATGTGCATTCACCAGAGCCGCGTCGTGCAGTGCGATCCGCGAAGAACTGGCCTCAAAACCGAATTTCGCGGTGCTCCACTCGCTGCCTTGCACTTTCAAATTCTGCGCGCTGAACTGTCCCGTCAAATGAGGTTTCTGAATCGTGCCTTGAACAAGTGCCTGCAGGGATGCAGATCCGGCGATCTCCGGGGATGCGGGTGGCCTACCGCTCCAGTCTGAAATCATGCGGGCAAGCGCGTGCAGGTCGCTCGCCTCTGCTTCCACGCGCAGCGTTGAATTCTTGCTGACCTCGCCTTGCGCAGTAATGGCCGCAGTGGGAACGCGAAATGAAGTGTCGCGAAAAGCAGCGACGTTTCTCTGGCTGTCATAGCTCGCGTGAATAGATCCGTTCACTGGCATCGCTTCCGAAGAGAGCTGAATCGCGGGAGTGGGAGCGCTCTTTAATGTCAGGTCTGTGCGAACAAGAGCGTCATTCAGGCTGCCAGTCCAGGAAGCTTCGACGGTGCCGTCGATGGCACTTGCGAGGCATACATGCTTCACCTCCTCCTGGCGAACCGCTTGTTGTGCCGCTTGCAGCGAGATCCCCCGCAACGTGGTTCGGACTTGGCCAACCACGGTTGTATCCAGATGTCGAAGCTCAATCTCCGCGAAGACTTTTCCGCCGAGAGCTTCGAGAGCGAAGTCGTGCGTCTGAAAGTTCCCGTCCTGCAGTTGATAGCGCCCTTGAATCCGGCGCAGATCCATCCGGCCCTCAGTTGACGATACGGCTAGCCAATCGCTGACCGCCCGGCCATCGATCGAAATATTTCGTAACGGCTGCCCACCATTGGTGCTCCCATAGTGAATCGTCCCGGAAAGTGAAACATCCCCAGCCGTCGTCACCGGTCGCGAGATCGCAGACAAATCCTGGGTGTGAATGCGGAGATCGTAGCGACCCTCGACCGTCGGATGGTCGTAATTGCTCAACTCCGCCTTCAACGAGAGCGCAGACGATCCCACCTTGACCAATGCCGATTCCAGCGAGAATTCTGCGGGAGTCGCGTTGAACCTCGCTTCCAGACTGTGCGCGAAGGCGGGATCATTTTTGTAGCGAACCCGCCCACTGTCATACGAAATCGACCCCCGATAGCGTGTCTCCGGCACGAAGTGGATTTCCGTTTTCAAGCCGTAAAGATCGGCTTCGACCGGAATCGATTTGTCGTTGTAGTTGACCTGGCCATCAGTCAGAAGCACATGTTGCGCGGCGAGATCGAACACGCTGGGGCTGCCGCCGCTTTGTGGGTGAGAAGACTGCGGTAGAGTGCTCTTGCCGTTGCGGTCAACCTGCACGTTTGCCACAGGATGCTCAATCAAGAGTTGGCTCAGCGAGATTTTGCGGCGAAGGATCGATTGAATCTTCAGTTCCACCGTTATTTTGTCGACGTGGAGCAGGGGAAATTCGTCACCAGGCTCGCTGCCATGAAGCGTGATGTCGTAAAGATGAGCGGTTAGAGTGGAAAGCTGGAAGTCGAACCTCCCGATCTCTGCCCGGCCGCCAGTTGCCGCATTGGTTTCTTCTACGATGGTTCCGAGCGCAAGCTTCGCGAAGCGGCTGCTCTTGAGGAAAAAATATCCGCCCACACTCGCGGCAATAATCAGAATGCCAATCACCGCCAGCACGCCGCCAATGATTCTTCGCCGCCGCATAGTTTCCTAAAATGCCTGACCCAGAGTGATGTAGTACTGCGTCGGATTGATGCCCGGCACTGGATTCAAGTTGTGGCCCAAATCAATGCGAATGGGTCCGATCGGAGTTGAATAACGCAGGCCGATACCGATCGTGTTTGTGTAATTGGATGTGAAATTGTTGAAGTTGATGGCGCTGTAAACGTTGCCGCCATCATAGAACACCACCCCTCCGAGATTTTTCATGAGCCGAAGCGGAAAACGTACCTCTGAATTCGCAATGAACAATTGCCTCCCGCCCAGAGGCACCGTTACATCAACGCATCCCGTCTGACCCTTCAGCACATTGCAAAAAGGAACGAGCCGTTGCGGGCCGGCCTCATCAATAGGGAATGATCGTATGGAAGTTCCGCCTCCGGAGAAATAAAGTTGGCTGGTAGGCACAAAACTTCCGTTGAAGGCTTTCGCCAGGCCCAAGCGCACGCTGTTGGCGAACACCACCGAGTGAAACGGTTTGTAGTACGCATACTGCCCAAAAAATTTGGCGAAGCTGGCACTGGAGCCTTGAGTCTGCGGAGTGATTCCCAAATTCAAGTTTTCAAGAACGCCACGGTGCGCATCGAGAGGCTTGTCCCGCGTATCGCGGATCAGGGTGCTCGAGAAAGTGGAAAGGTGAACATGCTGGTCTTGGGGCAGCACGAGCCCGGGCACCAGTAACTCCGACAGAATTGTTTTGTCGAAATCGTAGCGAAGCTGGAGACGGGTGTTCGCCTTTCGGCTCAGGAGTTTCTCCACCTGGAATGACATATCGCCAAGGCTCGCCGCAAAAAGTGGATTCTCGGTGGTGCGTTCGATCGAGATACTGGTCAGGGAACTCCATTCCGAACCCAGAAAGTGCGACTGCAGATAGCTGGTAATCGCCCGTTGATCCAGGCGCGAGAGCAGAATCGATCCGCTGGCGGTCTCGCCGAGCCCTCGCATATTTCGGCGGGTGAATTCGATCGATCCGAGTGGACTGGCATAAGTGGCCTGGCTGGGCGCGATCTGATTGTTGCCCAGTCCAATCGTCGCACCTCCACCCGGAAGGGCCACTGTGCCGGTAGGAACGTTTCCGCCGCGATGGGAAACTTCAAATCCAAACCCGTAGGTAATTTCGTTGCGCTTGGCTTCGTGCACCTTTACAAGGGTGTCCTCCTCCGTCTGATCCGTAATCGGCTTTCTCGGGCCCACGCTCGCCCAATCAAAAATGTTCAGGTCGTAGAGGCGAGTCTCCGCTGCCAGCAGCTGACCTCTTTTCATCGGCGTCTCGGGAGGCAGCTTCGCCGTTTTTCGAATCAGCGGCAACCGCGTATGTTTTTGTCCCAGGTAGACGACCTTGTCCACTCGCACCATTTGTTGCTCGGAAATCGAATAGGTGACATCCACGAGGTGAGGATTGTTGGAGTGCCGGCTGACGGTGGTTTTTACCTCCGCATTGAGATAGCCACGATTCAGATAAGTTGCAGAGATGCGATTCCGATCGTCCGCAAGTTGCCGCGAGGAGAACGGCGCCCCGGCTTTTAGCTCGAATCCTTTCGGAGCGGTAAGCTGATCCTCGGGGACACCATGATTTCCAGTGACCTGAATGTGATCGACCAGCGTCTGCGCGCCCTCTTCAATTTCAAATGCAATATCTAACTTCCGCTCATGATGCCCGACGTGAGAAGTGACCTTCGCTTCCTCGTATCCCCTGTCTCGATAAAATGCCAGAAGATTATCCGCGCTCTGCTTAAGCAGCTTTTGATTGACCTTCCCGTGCGTCCATAGATGAGAACGCTTGACCTGAACCAGCGGCATTAACTCTTTCGCCGCTATCTGGTTATTGCCGTGGAAAGAGATGCGATCGACCTTGTACCTGCTCCCGCGATCAATGTTGTATGAGAGCACGATACCATCGGCCTGACGCTGAAGGTCGGCAGTTACCTTCACATCGTAATAACCTTTGTTCTGAAAATAATTCGCAAGATTCTGCTGCCCTTCTTGCACCAGGTCAGAATCAATCGTGCCCTCCGAATAAATGGGGATGAGCTTCCTCATTTCCCGTCCCGATACGAAGGGGATCGCGGAAAGACGCGCGCCAGTTATCTTAACGATCACCACGGGACCCACCTGAACCTCGAATGCTACGTCCACGCGATTGGTGTCGGCATGGTATTGCGGCGGTACTTCCTGAACTTTGCTTGCCAGTCGATGCTGTCGTGCCAGCGATTTCTTAATCAATGATGTCGCAGCCTTCATCCGTTCGGGCGTGTAAGGCTTCCCCGGCTTAAGCAGCGCGCCGGTGAATCGAGCCCGTAAAGAACGGGTCTTCTCGAGCAACCATGTCTGCTCAGAACCTGGCGGGCCGCGGAGTTCTACACTGCCAATCCGGGCCTGCTTTCCGCTTACCGCCGAGAAAGTGATATTGACTATCTGGTTGGCGTCATCGATTCTCGGTTCTGCGTGCACTTGCGCTTGAAAGAATCCATCGCGCTGCAAAAAATGCACTAACGCCGTTTCCGCGACCGGAATACGGGCCTGGTCGTACGGATCTTCGTCCTGCAGATTCACCACTTGCAGCAGGCGCACATAGGAAAGAGATTTCGGGACTCCCTGAAAGTCCACCACGCCCAGGTAATATGCGGGCTCGAGGATAAAGTTGAGCCGCAGGCCGGAAATATCCGGGATCACGTCGACTGTGACTTTTTCGAACCCTCCCGCCTTTTGCAGCGCGGCGATGCCGGCTTTCACATTCGCCTGCGCATAAGGCTGCCCAACTTTTTGTGCTACAGAGGCGCGCAAAGGCTCTACATTCCGATGAGGGTTGGCAATCAGGTCCACCGCCGTAACGGTTTGTCCGTCATAGAAGCTTTGCGGACCGGTCGATGAAAGCTGAGCCAAAGCGGCGATTGAACTGGATAACAGCACCAGCAAAATTGACAAATGCATAGCGAGCCGGTCGATCCGAGGGCACTTTCGCAGATTAATCTCCGGGCGAGATGCGTTTGCCTCAACCAGTGGAGCACTCTGCCAGCAAGAGTATGGGATGCTGTTGAATACGGAGGAGTTGGTGCTGATCCTGCTCATTGAGACGAACCCCCCCGGCTTCATCTTCTGTGATTAAATCAAAACATGTTTGCTCGCAAGATTCGCGTGGAGTATATTCTCCAGGATCCAAGTCAAAAGCGGCCTTGCCCTCTTAAGTGGATGGACAATTTCGCTATGCGCAACTTCACCAACGCCAGCATTTTTGACGACACGTTGCCCATTGCTGACGGCCTGATGGAGATTGGTACGAGCGTTCCTTTGGATAAGCTTTGCGAAGCGATGGAAGACTGGTTTCGGCGCAAGAGTTATCTTCCCAAGGACTCGAAATTGTCACTGGAAGAAGTCCCCAAGGTTAGCGGAGACTAGGTCCATTATCCTTTCCAGCCGAAAAGCGAAGGGTTGGCAACAGACCGGCGTTGGGCGCGCTGAGTTGGGAGTTTTTGCTCAGTCAGCGTTTTTGATCAAACAGCAAGTATGTGGAAGTCGTTTCATTTCAGCCAGTTGCGATTTCTGGCGAGATGGTATTCGGGTTGCTCGATCACTCTATCGGAGGTGCGGATAATGAGCCCTAGAAAGCTCTTCCCCCTATCTAGCACTGGTCAAATCTCCTGTGGCCCCATCCAAAAAGCGTGGGGTGAGCCACCGGTAAATTTAGATTCGAAGGACGCGAAGTTCCTTCGTTCATGGTTGGTCTACGATTCTGTCACCCAAGGCGACTCTGGCACTAACCGCAGCAAACGGAGCATAGCGCTCGGCTTGGTGGTAGCGTTTGGCATCAGCGCGAGCTTCTGGACTGGAATCGGATTGATCGTCACGCGAGCTTGGAAGTAGGCTGCAGCTACTATTTGTCGTAATGCAGCAACGACATCACGTCGTAGCCTTTGAGCTTCTCGCGGCCTCGCAGGAAGTCGAGCTCTACGATAAAGCCAAGCCCTGCAATCTCGGCACCCAGTAAAGTCGCCAGCCGGGCCGTGGCCTCCGCTGTCCCTCCCGTAGCTAGCAGATCATCCACAATAATCACGCGCTGACCCTTCTGGATGGCATCCTTATGCATCTCCAGCGAGTTGGTTCCATATTCCAGTGCGTAATCGAACTTCACAGTTTCCGCCGGAAGCTTGCCGACCTTGCGTACCGGGACAAATCCAGCATGCAGGCGGTAGGCGAGCGCGGGAGCAAAAATGAAGCCTCGGGCTTCCATGCCCAGAACAAGGTCAATTTTCTGCCCGGAATAGTGCTCGGCAAGCTTGTCGACCAGCGTGGCGAAGCCGTCCTTATCTTTCAGCAACGTAGTAATGTCGTAGAAAAGAATGCCCTTTTTTGGGAAGTCAGGGACTTCGCGGATCAGGTGCTTGAGTTGGTCGGCATTCAGGCTCGAGTTGGGGGACAATCTACCATGCTCCTTCAATGCGAAATGAACTGACTCCGGAAGTTACGCGGGCTTCGGATTCTTCAACCGCATCGACGCGCGCAGCCCGCGGTCCCTCCCGCAATCGCGATCGCAGGCCAGAGATCTGATCGCGTGTTCCCTGCGCGTGAACCTCCACGCTGCCATCGGAGTTGTTGCGTACCCAGCCGGCGATCAAAAGAATGTGCGCTTCCCGTTCCACGAACCAGCGGAAGCCCACTCCCTGCACGCGTCCGCGAACCACAAAGCGGCGAGCCTCAATCGGTTTTTCAGTGGAGGTCATGCTCCGAAAAATGTCATCCTGAGCGGAGAATCAACTTCGCGAACGCGAAGATGATTCGCAGTCGAAGGATCCCTGTGATTCACGATGAGAACTAAAACCCCTACGCCCTTGACAGATACACGCCTTCCGCAGTATCCACTTTGATCTTCTCGCCCTCGTTGATGAAAGGCGGTACCTGCACCACCAACCCAGTCTCGGTCTTCGCGGCCTTCGTCACGCTCGATGCGGTCGCACTCTTCAGTCCAGGCTCGGTCTCAACCACGGTAAGTTCCACCGTCTGAGGCAGTTCAATTCCCACCGCCTTGCCGTCGAAAAACTCCACTTTGATTTCCAGATTGGCAATCAGGTAGTCCACCGCATCGCCCAGAACGTCTTTGGTCAGGTGGGTCTGTTCGTAATTCGAGGTGTCCATGAAGTAGTAATTGTCACCGTCGGCATAAAGGAACTGCATGTCGACCTCGTCCACATTGACCTTTTCGATGGGATCGGGCGAGCGGAAGCGGTGTTCGAACATAGCGCCGGTACGAAGATTGCGCAGCTTGGCCTGGATGAAGGCGCGCAGGTTGCCAGGCGTCCGGTGTTCGACGGCGAATACGGAGTGCAGATCATTGTTGTGCTTGATGATCATGCCGGGGCGCAGTTGGGTTGCAGGGATCGACATCGCTCGAAACTATCTCCTTCAAAATAAGTGCGGTTTGCTGAGCTGACGGAAGAGCCTGCCCTGAGCAAGCGCGAGCGCCCGAATGGGCGGGGCAGGCCACATTTTCCGCCGCACACGAGGACCGAATAGATGATTCTACACTCCGCAGGGGAGAAAGAAAACCTTTGCCCCAGGCGATTCATCCCATAACACCCCGCGCTTCTTCGGGCGGTCCTCACGGGATGACCTCCGCTGGACTAGAATTGTCCCAGGTCATGGCGGGCCGCAAAAGCGGGTTGCTGGAGCGCCCGCTCGGCAAAAATTGAAATGAGGTCAATCATGAGTTCCGGACGTTACGAATCCTCTGACAGCAATCACATAGGAACGGCTATTACTTTTCTGCTCATTGGCATTGGAGCAGGAGCCCTTGCGGCGCTGATGCTCGCGCCGAAGACTGGCAAACAATTTCGTCGCGACCTGAAGCGCGGCTATGAGGATGCGAGAGATACCCTGCAGGATTGGACCGAAGAAGCCAAGGACCGGGCTCACGACGCGAAGGAACGTGTCCGCGATGTAGCCGAGCGCGGCGCCGACCTGGCCAACGAGCTGCGAGACAAAGTAGAGCCTTTACGGCGCGCCATCCACCGCAGCTAATCCGTCACTGAAACAGAGCGGTGAAAATACTCCTGAGGCGGCGAAAGAATCGACGCGGCGCCGAAGTGTGCCGACTCGGATTCACTGATGGGGGCGGAGGTTGAATCTGTATCTCGAGCTGCGGCGGATTCGGCGGGGCTGCAACGGCGGGCAATGCCGCCATCTCGTCCGGGGAGGGTGGGGGCGGGGCAGAATTTTTCTTGCCGCGAAATACGAACGGCGCCTCCACCTGAACGTGAACGTCATTCGGCCCTGAGGTTGGCAGTGGCCCAGTCTCGGGTCCATTCGAAAGTGTCTGAGATGCGTTTGCCGCCGCCAAACTTCCCTGGCCGTTACCTTCCGCCTTCGCATCAGTCTTTGGTGCCTCGCCGGGCGTAAGTTTGGTATTCGTCGGCAACTTGGAATCTGCAGCCGCAGCGGTCGAGTTGGTCTCCATCACTGGAACGGGCGAAGGGCAACCGCATTCCAGCGGCACATCGCTGTCCACCTTATCAATTCGTCCCGAATGAAAGACCGCCTGCTCGGTCGGCTTCACCCGATAGCTATGGTCACCGATCAGCTCGCTGACCTGCGCAGAGGAGGCGTTCCCCCTGAGCGCTCGTACACACGTATTACCGTGCGAGTCGGCGCTCACCGCGAAATCAAATTCACCCGGCCCGGCAAACACGATACGGAAGTCCGGAGTGAGCACGGTATCGGACGAGGCATCCAGCGCGTAGTGAGTCTCCAGCGTGCCCGTATTCATGCCCAGCATCAGGCCTTTCGTATTCTTGGCTGGAGTCACCGAGACCGTCGTGCCGGGACAGACGTAGACTTCGCCACCTCGGGCCAGACTCAGCACCGCCGTTTGGTTGCCGGCCGTCAGCGATGATCCGGGGACTAGGCGGCTATCGGCAATCACGTTGGCATCGCTTCGGGTGACAGGTGCCGCAGCTGACCCACCTGCCAGGCCCAGCGACAAAGCCCCGGGTGGTCGACCCGACTTCTTGCTTGCCACATGCGTATCTTCAGGCGGCTTCAGCCGGATCATCAGCCGGTTCCCCGCTTCGTCCCACGTGTAGCCATACGGAGCGAGGAGATCGAGTACGATCCGCGTCACGGGAGGATCTTCCTGATATTGCTCAACCCGAATGGCGAGAATGTTTTCCTGCTGAACTGCAATCCGCTTCTGCTTCAGTCCGACGCGAGCGTGAATCAGGTCAATCACCAGGCGCGGCGGCGAATCCAGGAACTGGATCGACGGCACTGCAGGGAGAGTGGAAAGAATTTCAAGTGCCGGCACCCCTCGCTCGTGAACCACATTCACGCTGGTCACGAGACTGATCTCCGGCTTCACTGGAGCCGGCAGTGGCGTAGATGCACTCTTGGCTGCAACCTGCGATCGAGCGCTGGCGGCAAGCAGCGCCGCTACCAGCAAAGTATTAAGAAATAGAATTCGCGCTCGCGACAAAAACTGCCTCCCACCCCTCTGAAAGGAACCTTATCATTTGCCGGGAATAGGGAAAAGTGGCGCGGGAGGCGACGTTGCGTCCGGCCAGCTGTCACCAAGATTAGAGAGAGCGTGCGGGCTCCGGCTCTAGCTCTCGGGAAGGAATTCGTAATCTTCAATGACCGCGGCCACGGCCATCTTGCCATCGTTCGCGGATTCCTCCACCCGCACCACGTGCCCTTTGCACTGCACCCGTATGCTTTCCGTCAACGTGATTTCGGGCGGGAGTGTCAGGGTGAAAGCCAGGGGCGAGCCCTGTGCGATAGGCGAATCCAGATAAAAGCTAATACCACGTGCGCTCACATCCCGAAGTTGAGCGGATTCGCTTTGCTCTGAGTTTTCACCGCGGGCGACTGACACTGGAATCCGCAGCGCGAAACGTCTTGCAGCCCTTTTTTCCTGGGCTTCTGCCATGCGTTACTCCAAGCTATTGAAGTGGCTACCAGCTATATTCTGCGGTCAAGGATGAGGTTTGAGGGTATCTCGCGTCAATACCACCCTTGGGGACAGTAATGGCACTGTCGGTGGGCACTAGGGAGGAATTCGTTACACTCCGGGACGTTTCTTGATGACAACCGGCCCTGCAACCACGTGTAAACTGCAGGCAGGACAGAGATTTCCGTGGTCTTTATTCTCGACAACTACGATTCCTTTACCTATAACCTGGTTCAGTATTTCGGGGAACTCGGCGCCCAGGTTGAGGTTCGCCGTAACGACCAGCTCACGGTCGCCGATGTCGAGGCCCTGCAACCGGAGCGTATCGTACTTTCTCCGGGCCCCTGCACTCCGCAAGATGCCGGCATCAGCATCGATCTGATCCGCCACTTCGCAGGGAAGGTCCCCATTCTTGGCGTGTGCTTGGGACATCAGGCAATTGGCGCAGCCTTTGGCGGTCATGTAATCCGCGCTCCTCACTTGATGCACGGCAAAACCAGCGCCGTCACGCATGATGACAAAACAATCTTTCACGGCCTGCCAACGCCCATGACGGCCACACGCTACCATTCACTCATTGTGGAAGAAAAAAATCTACCGGCAGAACTCGAAGTCAGCGCCTGGACTATCGAGAAAGACGGCTTCCGCACGATCATGGGTCTGCGCCACAAAAAGTTTTCCGTCGAAGGCGTGCAGTTCCATCCCGAGAGCGTGCTCACCGATGCTGGGAAGAAGCTGGTGGCGAATTTTCTAGCAGTGGAGAGTGGTCAGTGATCAGTGGACAGCAACCGCGACGTCGATTTGCGGCCACTGAGCACTGGCCACTAACCACTGATCACTGCCATTTTAGGAAATCAACAGACCGCGGTGACAAAGATCACAATCTGGCCGCGGGCCCGCGGCGCATGATTGACAGATGCAATGCTCAGTCAGGCCCATCGTCCACTCATATCGCGACCTGATCGTGTGGAAGAAGTCCATGGCTCTGGTACTAGACGTTTATCGCCTCACGCAAGCGTTTCCCAAGATTGAAACCTACGGTCTGACGTCTCAATTGCGACGTGCAGCCGTCTCAGTGCCTAGCAACATTGCAGAAGGACAAGCGAGAATCTCCACCGGGGAATTCAGACAGTTCCTGGGAAATGCTCGGGGCTCTTTGATGGAAGTAGAAACGCAGATTCTCCTCGCACAAGAACTGGGATATCTGGAAGAACACGAGAGCGGGAATCTGCTGGGCACCACAGCCGAAGTCGGCCGGATACTGAACGGTCTTCTAGCTTCTCTGCCAACTCACAGATAGGTGCAACTGGCCACTAACCACTGATCACTGACCACTGCCCCTAGCCATCTCCACCGCTCTCAGCAGCGCCTGCGCCTTGTTCATGCTCTCCTGAAACTCGCTCGCCGGATCCGAATCGGCAACGATTCCTGCGCCCGCCTGGAGATACGCTTTCTTGCCTTGCATCAAAAGCGTTCGAATCCCGATGCACGAATCCAGGTTCCCCGCAAAATCGGCGTAGAGCACCGATCCGCCGTAGATGCCGCGCCGCACCGGCTCCAATTCCTCGATGATCTGCATCGCGCGAACCTTCGGCGCTCCGCTCAGCGTACCCGCGGGAAAACATGCGGCGAAGGCATCCAGCGCGCTCAGATCTTTTCGCAGCGTTCCCTCCAGCGCCGAGACCAGGTGCATCACGTGGGAGTAGCGCTCCACGTACATCAAGTCCTTGACTTTCACCGAACCATACTCGCTCACCCGTCCAAGATCGTTACGTCCCAGATCAACCAGCATGACGTGTTCGGCCCGTTCCTTCTCGTCATTCCGCATCTGCTCTTCCAGTCGCTGGTCTTCGGCCTCGTCGCGCCCGCGCGGATGTGTGCCTGCAATCGGCCGGTATTCCAGCTTCCGCCCGGTCACGCGCACCAGCATCTCCGGCGACGAGCCCAGAATCTGTGTCTCGCCCATGCGCAGGAAATAAAGATAGGGCGAAGGATTCACTTGCCGCAGGGCGCGGTAGAGATCGAACGGCTCAACTCCAGGGACGAAGTCGAGCCGCTGCGAAAGCACCACCTGAAAAATATCTCCCGCCGCAATGTATTCCTTACAACGCTCCACGCTGCGCAAAAACGCCGCACGCGCAGTACCGGCATGGATCTTCAGCGGATTGCCCCTCAGCTTTCCTGCGCCAGCCTTGTTCGATTTGCGCCACATCGCCGGACGCAATCCGGCAGCCAGCTTGCGTTCCAGCCGAGCGATATCTCGTACTGCCCGGTCATGAGCCCGCCGGGGACTCTCCCGCGAAACATCCGCCGCGGCCACGATATGAATCTGGTGGCGCAGATGATCAAAGGCCAGCAGCCGGTCAAAGAACATCAACTCGCAATCCGGCAGAGAGAGATCATCCTTGGCGTGTTCGCCAATTTTTTCCAGTTGCCGGACCACATCGTAAGAAAAATAACCGACCGCCCCCGCGGTGAACGGTGGCAGACCGGGAACCAATGCCGGCTGATGCTCGCCCAGCAGTTGCTTCACTACTTGGAATACGTCGCCTCGGCGATGCTCGCGCTTGCGCCCCCGTTCAATTTCGATGACCGAGCCCCGCGCCCGCACTCGCATGTAAGGCCGCGCACCCAGGAACGTATAACGTCCGATCTGCTCGCCGCGCTCGATCGACTCCAGCAGAAACGCGTGCGGTTCTTGCTTGGCAATTGCCAGGAATGCTGAGACCGGCGTAAGCAGATCGGCGCTCACCGATTTCACCACCGGTACCAGCGTCGCCGACCGCGCCAGCCGAGAGAATTCCTTGAACTCAGGCTTAATCATAGTCAGGGTTAATCATGGGAAGGTAAGCCATGCAAAAGATGAAGCCGCTTCAGCGCAAGCCTAGCGCTTCATTATAAGGGGACACTTCCCGCGCCGGGTCGCCGGTCCCAGTACGAGGCCGAAATAGTTGGGCGCGAACCATCGCGGCAATTGACGGCACGCGGCCCATCATCCGAAGATACCAAGGAAGCTGCCAGCAAACGGGCCCTCGTGCGGTCTCAAAGCCTATGCGGATTAAGTTCTGGGGCGTGCGTGGTTCCACGCCAACTCCACAATCCGAGAACATGCGCTATGGGGGCAACACCTCCTGCGTTGAAGT
>Ga0209656_10001394_pt1 | contig 15781 bp, 16 predicted proteins | sample BogFormECP12_OM2_FD_188239 | JGI IMG/M metagenome (GOLD analysis project Ga0209656, IMG submission 188239) | Bog forest soil microbial communities from Calvert Island, British Columbia, Canada - ECP12_OM2 (SPAdes) (version 2) | ecosystem: Environmental > Aquatic > Freshwater > Wetlands > Bog ... | reverse complement strand
CATGCAACCAGCACCGACCCATCCGGCATGACAAGCGGTTCGTTGACGGAGTCGGCCAGCCGCATGATCCACGTGGTTCCGCTGCGGACGGCATCGAGTTCGACAAGCCCGGCGGCGGTGACAATCACCAGGCGGTCGGCGTCTAGGGCGGCGATGCCAGAAGGCTGGTCCCAGCCCTCTTCACCCACGAGGGCCACCGCCGCAGGGACGCCGTTGTATGCGTCGCCCCATACCGCCCACGGCGGCGGCAGACGGTCCGGAGTCGCCATGCCGACGCGGTCCGCCTCGCCTGATCCGGTAAGTAGGCGGGCCAGCGTCGCATACGACATGTTGTCGAAGAACGCGGCGCCGATGCTCGCCTCCAGCAAGTCCGGTAGCGCCACTAGGCCGCACAGGACCGCCTCCAGATGGGCCCGGTCCCACATTAGCGTCCGCGACGGGTCCGCGACGGCCGCTGCCCCGGCTGCGTTCGGGGTGAATCCGGGCATGGATAGCAAGACCACAGTGCCGCCATAGGCGGCCTGCCGCACCGACCGCGCGAACTCATCGGCGGCTTGCCAGTTGGCCACCTCATCAGCCCATGCCAGGCCCATCATGGACTGCTGCCCGCCATGCCGGAATGCAACGATTGGCGGGTCCTGATCCCGGAAGGCTGCCTCGATACCGGACTCCCGCATGAGGCCGACCAGAAGGTCACCCAACCGCCGCGTACGTTCCCTCGGCTGTCTTTCCTCGCGTAGGTCAGCGTAGTCCGCTATCACAGGACTGAGGCCGCTACCGTAAGGTGAGTCCACTCCCGCCCCTGTCGCGCCTCAGGCGGACCATCCGCCGCGTGACATCCATTGTGCCACCCGCTCGCTTCCGCTCGGTCTCGCCGACCTATGGACCTGTTTGACGATCAGGCAATTGCGCAGTGTGGCTAGATGATGGCAGGCGAGGCTGGATGTGCCATCTGAACAGGTATTATGCGGCTCAATGAGGCTGGGTGTGGCTGGGCGACTGTGACTGTTGGCAGCCACTTAGGCTCCCAGTTAGGCTCTCGCCGGTCCACATGGCGTTGCCCTAACCGACAAACTCCACCACGATCTACGCGATGCGCAATCTCGACCTCGAGGACAACCGCAGGTGAGCCGGACGTCAGACTTGTGACGCTATGTCGCTGGCCTGGTCACCCGTTACCAGCAGGTCCAGCTCTGGGAAAGTCGGCGCGGGGCCGATTCTGTCACTGTCAGTCACGGGGAGGGGGATACTGGACAGTCGGCTTAGCTTTGGCTACGAGGCGCTGGAGAAACCCGTGACTGATGGTGAAGTAACGTTGAGCATGGCGATCCCGGTTGACTCGGACGGGTTTCTCCGCTGGGAGTGCCCTACTTGCGAGCGGGAGTTCAAGTGGCTTCCCGGGTCCGAGGAAGACGGGGATGCTGCGGACGTGCCCGGAGGCGGTTATTTCTGCCCGTACTGTGGAGTGCAGGTACCGGCTGATGCCTGGTTCACCGAGGCGCAGCTCGCGTTTGCCCGGAGCACGGTCGAGGTCGAGGTCGTGGAGCCGATGCTCGAGAAGTTCGCGGATGACATCGCGCGGAGCTTCAAGTCGGCCGGGATGACAACCCGGAGCGCTCCCTTAAGCCGGGTGAGAAGCCCGATCCGCTCACCGAGGAGGACGACATGACCCGGGTCGACTTCGCGTGCCACCCGTCAGAGCCGCTGAAGGTCCTTGACGACTGGCACCACCCCGTGCACTGCCTGATCTGCGGTGAGCCGAACGCCTAGCCGGCCTCTTCATCGGCCGGGAGGTGCTCGACGAAGGCTTCGACGCCTTGCTTGAGGCCCTGGGCTAGCTCGGCGATTCCGTCCTGGAGCATCTTTTCCATCTGGACGCTCCCGACCGGCGCGGACAAGTCAGGTGATTGCCAGTCGAAGACGCTCTCCATGACTCCCTCCAGGCCGACGTGGACCCACAGGCGGAGCAGGAAATCCCCGTCGCTGAAAAGCTCCGCGGAGCGGCTCATGCGGAGCGTGACCAAGCCCGGATGGCTGAACGGCGCAACCAGGGTGCAGCGGTTCCAGCGGAAGATAATGTCTCGGTCAAGGCCAGAGTGAACCAGGGTGCGGAGCAGGTTCTGCGTCATCTGGTCAGACATGATGTCGAGCTGAGTGCGGGGATAGAGGTTCTTGAGGCCCTCATTCAGCGGCGCGGTCAGCTGCTGGAGCCGGCGTACGGCCGCATGCACGAGGTTCTTGTACTGCTGCTGCATGTCCTGCTCGGCGATCGCTGACCGGAGCTTTGCGCGCAGCCGCGCCCCGGCGGCGGACAGGTCGAGCATTATCGGCTCGCCCGCCAGTCCCTGCCACAGAGCCAGGTCGCGGGCGACCTGGTCTTTCGACGGGCCGCTCTTCGGGGTGCAGACGTGTCATCAGGTCGACTTCCTGGTCGAGGCTGGCTGCCTGCGGATGCGGGCGGAAGTCGCCGATCCCGAAGCCGCGTGTGCCGGCCGGCTGGTGTCCCTCGGGCGGGAAGGCCTGGCCGGTCGCGAGGACCCAAAGTGTCTTGCCCAGTGAGTACACGTCAGCGGGGTGCAGATCGGCGGTTGCCGGGTTCAGGATCATCTCATAGGCCGTGTAGTGGGCCGGACCGACCTGGTGGCCGTCTTGGGTGAGGCTCTTGGCATCCGGTACCGCTATCAGGCCGAAGTCGCCGATCAGCCACCTGCCGTCGAGTTCGTAGAGATTACCCGGCTTGATGTCCCGGTGGGCGATGCCGGACGCGTGTTGCAGCCGGGCCAGCGTGCCGGCGATCGCGGCGGCTGCCGCGACGACATCGGCCAGCGCCCGGCCTTCCAGGGCCTGGGCGATGGGTGTGACGCGAGCAGGACTCATAGACCAAGAGTGGCAAAACGGCCGATCAAGATCAGAAACGAGAAACGTACTAAACGGATATAACGGGACATAACGAGACGTGCGTGGGCATGGGCGAATCGGCAGCAATGGCGTCGCGGCCCACCGCATGATCATGGCCTACAGCCGCAGTGACGGCGCCGCGACCAGCTACGAGATTGCTGTCCGCACCTGTCGGCCGCAGTTGCTGGCCGGACAGTGAAGCGGCGCATGTCAGCGGTCATGCTATACCGCAGGCAAGTTGTCGATCACGGTAAGTCTCAGCTCGGCCGGGAAATGGTGCCGGGGGCATTTCTAGCCGTTCGTGGTCACCGCGATTGGTGAATGACCCGGCAGTGAACTCAAGCAAAAGGCGGATGCGCACCCGAAACGCGGTCACCAGGCTAACGAGCGGGGCTTTCAGCAATGCCCGGTCTCGGCGGCCGACCCTGCGCAGAACACGCAGCCCCTGGCCCTCCGGCCGGACGGCGAGCCCGCGTGCAGCACCGTCTGGATCTGCCGCGCACGCTGCGTGACCTGCCGTATGGGAGTCGATCCGCTCCGGTCGGGCATTTCGGTCCATAACCGTCACTAGTCACAAGAACCTCGCATCAATGACAGCGAGATCAGCATTATTTACCCGCAAATTTCATTTCCGCGGCGGACTTAGTAGGGCAGAATGTATGGCAGCCGGTCCGGGGTGATCTTGGCCACGGTCAGGGGGATGCCCGGTCATGGCGAGCCGCTTCGCACCGGGAGGCCGACAGCACATGCCCATCACCCCCACGTACCCCGGCGTCTACATCGAGGAACTGCCGAGCGTCAGTCACTCTGTCACCCCCGCGCCGACATCGGTGACCGCGTTCGTCGGCTATACCCATCCGCTGAAGACGGCGGCGTTCGGCCAAGCGGTCCAACTGTTTAGCTTTGCTGACTACCAGGCTAACTTCGGCGGGTTTTTCAGCCATCCGCTGCTGCCGGACTACGTGGGGAAGGCGGTCAGCCAGTTCTTCCTGAACGGCGGTTCGACGGCCTGGGTCGTCGGCCTGGCCAGCAACTACTACGCCATTCCCACCACCGCGGGCACGGCGCCCGCCGCACAGGGCGCGGTGGTGGGCGCGACGGCGACGGTCGGGGCCAAGACCAGCGGCCAGCTCGTGTTCACCGCTCGGGAACCCACCGCGCTGACCGGTACCAGCGCTGGCATCCAGATGACGCTGACGTTCAGCAACCTGCGGCAGACGGCTAACGCCAATGACACGGCGGACATCACGATCGTGTACGGGACCACCACCGAGTCCTACCGCCGGGTGGCGATCGGCAACCTGGCTACCGCACTGGCCGGATCGGCCCTGGTCACGGTCGAGGCCAGCGGCCCCATGACGGCCTACCCGACGGCGGTCACGCCCGGCACGCCGGTCACCTTCGGCTACGCCACCGCCGTCAACGCGCAGTGGACTGTGATCAACCCGCTCGACTTCGCCCCTGTCTTCCAGGCCAACTCGTCGCTGGACAAAGTTAACGTCATCAACCTGGTGGCGATGCCGGGCATCACCGGCACCGGCGCCCTTACCGTGCTCTCCGACGCCGTCGAATTCTGCGAGCGCAAGCTGGCGTTCCTCATCATTGACCCGCCGGCGTACGCGGTCGCTGACTCGACCGAATCGAAGGATCCGACGGCGACGGCCCTGGCCGGCGCCGCCGGCCTCCTGGTTGCCACCTCCCCGGCCAACCCGGACACCATCGACGACATGCTGAGCGGCGGTACGTTCTTCCCCCAGAGCCCGAACTGCGCGCTGTACTTTCCCTGGATACAGACCGCCGATCCGGTGACCGGCCAGCCGGCGCAGTCACCACCGAGCGGTTTCGTGGCAGGCATGTTCGCTCAGGAGGACGCCAGCAACGGCGTGTGGAAGTCTCCGGCCGGCCTGGAGACTGCGCTCCTCGGGACGCCGGGCGTGGTGCCCTGGGGCCGGATGACCGACCCCAGGCAGGGAGCGCTGAACCCGGTTGGCATCAACTGCCTGCGCCAGTTCCCCGGCGTTGGCACAGTCATCTACGGCGCGTCCACGCTGGTCCGCGGCAACACGGGTTTCCAGCAGTACTGGTACGTTTCGGTGCGCCGGACGGCGCTGTTCATCGAGCAGTCGCTGTCGGCCGCCCTGAAGTGGGCCGTGTTCGCGCCGAACGACGAGCAGCTGTGGACGGCGCTGCGGCTGGAGGTCCAGGCCTTCATGCTCAGCCTGTTCCTGCAGGGCGCCTTCCCCGGCAGCACGCCGGACCAGGCCTTCCAGGTCCAGTGCGACAGCACGACCACGACCCAGACCGACATCGCCAACGGAACCGTGAACATCGTGGTCTCGTTCGCGCCGCTAAAGCCGGCCGAGTTCGTGGTCATCAAGATCGCGCAGCTGGCCGGACAGTCCTGACGGCTCGGGCTGACCGCTAGGCCGCTATCGGAACTTAGGAGTAACCGTGGGCAAGCCATTCTCGGTGAACATCAACCGCTTCGACCCGTACAAGAGCTACCGGTTCCTCCTTTACTTCGGCCACAGCTCGACGCCGGTCGCGGGAGTGAGCAAGGTCAGCGCGCTGAAACGGTCGTCCGACCCGATCGAGTACCGGCAGGGCGGGGACGCGATCATCCGCAAGGGCCTAGGCCGGACCAAGTACGAGCCCATCACCTGCGAGCGTGGCATCACCCATGACACGGATTTCCAGGCCTGGGCCGACGCGGCCCAGGTGCTGAAATCCGGCGTCCCGTCCACTTCGCTCGCCCAGCTGCGCATGAACCTGCGGATAGTGCTGCTGAACGAGGCCACCCAGCCGGTGCACCAGTACCTGGTCTACAACTGCTGGGTCTCGGAATACCAGGCGCTGCCGGACCTGGACGCCGGGGCCAACGCGGTCGCGATCGAGCACATCAAGCTGGAGAACGAGGGCTGGGAGCACGACCCCGCCGTTACCGAGCCACAGGAGCAGTGACGTTGGCCGTGAGCGTGGCCGCGTGGGACCGGGGAGCCGTGGCGACGCCGGAAGCCACCACCCCGATGAGCCCCGGCCCCGCGCCCCGTCTGGGCGGGACCGGACGGACGCCCCCGCTGCCCGCCGGGCGCGGCCGGTTCGTGCCGGTCCTGCCCGGGCTGGACGACCTGCCCGCCCTGCGTGAGCCCACGGGCGAGGATGAGTTGTTCGTCCTGGAGCACCGGGGCCACCCGGCCGCGACGGTGCTCGGCCTGGCGTTCCGGCTCTGGTCGCCGCCGCCGGCGCCCGACGGCGAGCTCGCCACCACAGCGGCGTATCTGCCGGAGGCCCCGGCGGCGTGCCAGCGGCTGCCGGCCGTCTGCACGGGCACTATCGCCCTGCAGTTGCGCCGTGACTGGCTCGGCGACCTGGTGCGCACCGATGCCGCCTGCGCGGCGCGGCGGTGCGGGAAGCAAGTCGACGTCGCCTTCAGCATCGGCGACTACCTGGACCATCACCGTCCGCGTGCGTTCCGGGGGGTGACGTACGAGCCCGGCGGAACCGGCTGGCTGGTCCTGTCCGGCACCGAGGTCCGGTTCCGGATCCCGACCATCGGCGACTTGGTCGCCGCGCTGGCGACAGCGGACCCGGAGGAGACGCTGGCGCAGCGGTGCGTGCGCCCGGACCAGATCCCGGCGGCCCTGGCCCACCGGATCGACCGCGCGCTGGGGGCGCTGGCGCCGAGCCTGGTCAGTGACGTGACCGGTAACTGCCCGGAATGCGGCCAGCAGGTCTCGCTGCGGTTCGACCCGGTCAGCTACGCCCTCGCCGAGCTCCGCGGCGCTGCGGCGGGCGTGCACGAGCAGGTGTGGCTGCTCGCATCCGCGTTCGGCTGGCGGGAAACGGAGATCCTGCGTCTGCCCCGGCGCCGCCGGGCCATCTACGCCGAGCTTGCCGAGCGGGACAGGAGAGGCTGGTGACCAGGCGGGCCGGCCCGCGGATCGGCTACCTGGACTCGCTAGCGGCCCGGCCCGCCGGGGAGTCGCTGCGCCCCCCGCATCGCCTCTTCGGCCCGGTGTTCACCGATCCGCCGGCCGCGGTGCCCCCGGCCCGGCCCGGCCGGGCCCCTCGCGGCTACCCCGACCCCGCCGACCCGGCCGCGGCGCGGCGTTCCGGCACCCCGCTGCCTGGTCACCACCCGGCCGCGGTCGAAGACACAGGACCGGGTGACCCGGGCGGCCTAGCTGGCCCGCCCGGGCTTCCCGGCGCGGGCATCCCGGCGGCCCAAGACGGCCCGGCCGGACCGGGCCGCCCAGCCACGCCCGCTGGACCCCGCAGTCCCGCCGGACCTCACCGCGATGCCGGGCCCCACGGTACTGCCGGACTGCGCAGCCCGGCCGACCCGGCGACAGCCGGTCACGCCGGGTCTGGCGAGCAGAGGGGCAGCGCCGTGGCACCCGCCCGGCGCGCGTCTGGGCGCTCCGGCCGTCACCCGGCGACGCAGGCTGGTCGGCCGGACTTCGGCACCCAGCTGTCCGCTGGCCTGACGTCGGCCAGCGCCGTTTCCGCCCCGCCGCACCGAGATCAGCCCGGATTCCCCCCGCACGGGGAATCCGGCGCCGCCGCGGGCCCGCCGCCAGCCCCCGGATCGGTCACCCCGCCGCGGCACGAGCACGACCCCGCCCCCCTGCCGTACGCCACGGCGCCGCGCGCCGCGGCGCGGCTGCCGCACGGCGCCGCCGCGTCGGCTGGCCTGCTGCCGCCGGGATCGGTCGGCCCGGCCGCCGTGGGCCGCCAGGCGCCCGGTCCGGACGTCGGCCAAGAAGGACCGGCCGGGCCTCCCGGCACCCGCCCGCCCTTCGCCGACGCCGGACGGCCGTACCTGTCGCCGCCCGCCCAGGCGATAACCGGCCGCTCCGCCCTCGACACGGCGCCGAAGTCGGCCGCAACCTTGTCCATTGGCGCCATCGAAGTGACCGTCCTCCCGCCGCCGTCGGCCGCCGCGCCGCTGGCACCCGCCCGCCCCGCCGCCGCGCGGCCATCGCGGCCGCAACCGCCGCCCCGTCTCAGCCGGGGATACGGTCCCGGATTCGGCCTGGGGCAGGGATAGTCGTGCTCTACGACGTGTCTTCGGTGACCGACACGCTGCTGGCCCTGGTCAGCAGCGCCTGGCCGACTGCTCCCCTGTGGCAGGAGCTCGGCACGGGTGTGTCCTTCCAGCCGAACTTCAGCGGCCTGGCCCCAGATGCCATGCGGCTGCAATCAGGACCGCAGCTGAGCATGTGCCTCTACCACGTGGAGCAGGATCCGGCCCGGGAGGCGCAGTTCTGGACGGCCGCGGCGCAGTCGGCACCGAGTGGCCAGCCGATCAGCTTCCAGCCGCTCGCGCTTGACCTGTTTTACCTGCTGTCGGCCTACTCGCAAAACAGCTACATCCAAGAACAGCAGGCGATGAGCATCGCGCTGCGGATCTTCCACGCGCACCCGATCGTCCGCGGCGGGACTGGCAGCCAGGCCTGGGAGCTGACGCTCACCATGGAACACCGCTCCTATGACGAGCTGAGCCGGCTGTGGCAGGCGACCACCGCGCCGATCCGGCTGGGGGCGGTATACCGGGCCGCGGTGGTGTTCGTTGAGCCGGACACGGGGCCGACCGCGCCCGCCGTCCCGACCACGGCCGGCCTGCATGCCGGGCCTGGTGTACCGCCGGTGCCGCCGCCCGCCAGTCCGCCGGGCCCGCCGGTGACCGTGCCGGTGACGGACACCGGACTGCCTGCCGGAGGCGGCGCGTGAGCGCGACCGCGGCCCGGCACGGGCGGCGGGACGAGACGGCCGGCCCGGCCAGTGCGAGTGACCTGACGGGCCTTCCCAGCCTGGCGAGGCCAGGGCCGGCCTGCCCGGAGCCGAACTGGCTCGCCGATGTGCGGCTGCGCGCGCTGCGGCGGGTGCTGTGGCTGCGGGAGTGCTGGGGCGGCAGCGACTACGGCGATGAGTCGGCCATGGCCATCAGCCACAGCGAGGTGGACCGGGCCCTGACGCCACGCGCCGCGCTAGCCGAGGAAGAACAGGCCTTTTACCATCGGGACCGGACCGCCCGAAGCCTGTCGGTCGCGCTGGACTCGCTGACGGCCCGGCCTGCCGACGACGGACCCTGGCCGCACCTGGTGACCTGCCTGGAACTCACTGCGCCGGAAGCTAACTTGCTCGCCCTGGCGCTGGCCGCCGAGGCCATCCCGGCCCTGCGGCGAGTGTACGGCTACCTGCAGGACGAGACCGGCGGATCGGACGCGACCCCGGGGCTCGCTGCCTGCCTGTGGTCCTGGCCCGACGGCACGGGCCTCGGCCCGGCCGAGGCGCTGCGGCGCTGGAACCTGGCCCGGCCTGTGCACCAGGGCGGCTGGCCCGGCTCGGTTCAGTGCGAATGGCAAGCCGATCCGGCCGTCCTCGGCTATCTGCTCCAGGACCCGGCGGGCGGCCATGGCGCGCGGATGCTGACGCCGCCGGACGGCGCGCCGGTGCTGGCCGCAGCGCAACTGTCCGAGCTGGTGGCCTTCCTCATCGCGATGCGGGACGGCGCGGCAGGCGCCGTCGGCGGCGAACGGCCGATGCCGGTCGAGGTCGAGATCACCGGCCCGGTCGGCGCGGGCCGGACGGTGCTCGCCGCGCAGGCCGCGGCCGCGGCCGGACTGCCACTGCTCACCCTGGACACCGCGATCCTGGCCAACGGTGACGCCCTCGGCGCGGCGACGAGCCTAGCCCGTTCGGCTCGGCTCAACGGCGCCGCGGTGATCTGGCGGGACGCGGACACGCTGGACCCTGCGGTGTTGGCCGCGGTCAGCGGGCTCGCCCCGGTGGCGTTCCTGACCACCAGCGCCCGGCTGTCGGCCCGGGCTGACGGGCGCGCCGTCCGCTGGGCGGTCACGATGCCGCCCCTAGACCGCGCCTCGCGGCTGCGGCTGTGGCCCGCGGTCGGCGGTCTTGGCGCGGCGCCGGAGCCGGTCGCCGAGTGGCCGCTGCGCCCGGCCGAGATAGCCGCCATGGCGCGGGCCGCCCCAGCGGGCAGCGCTGTCGCCGGCACGGTGATCAGGTCGCTTCTGCTACCGCTGGGGCAGGAGCAGATCACCAGCATGCCACTGCCCTATAACTGGCCCGATCTGGTTCTTTCCGCCCAGACGGGTGAGCACCTGCGTGAGATCGCCGAGCAGGCCCGCGCCCGCGGGCAGGTCCTCGACGACTGGGGCCTGCGCAGGCTGACCCCGATGGGCGGCGGGCTGACCGCCCTGTTCGCGGGGCCGAGCGGCACCGGCAAGACGATGGCCGCGCAGGTGCTGGCCCGCTCACTGGGCCTGGAACTGTTCAGCGTGGATCTCGCCGGCGTGGTGAGCAAGTACATAGGAGAGACCGAGAAGCAGCTCCGGATCCTGTTCGACGCCTGCGAGCGGGCGCCCGCCGTGTTGTTCTTCGACGAGGCAGACGCGCTGTTCGGCCGCCGGACCCAAGTATCAGATGCTCATGATCGGTTCGCGAACATCGAGATCGACTACCTGCTGCAGCGGATGGAGCGCTTCAACGGGCTGGCCGTGCTGGCCAGCAACCGCAAGGGCGACCTAGACGAGGCCTTCATCCGGCGGTTGCGGTTCATCGTCGACTTCGTCCCGCCGGGCGTGGCTGAGCGGGAGCAGCTATGGCAGCTCGCCCTGGGCGGCAGCGTTGGCCCGGGCCGGCCATCGCTCACTGGGGAGCTCGACTTTGGCGTGCTGGCGCAGGAGCTGGACCTGACCGGTGCCGGAATCAAGTCGGCGGCGCTGGCCGCAGCGTTCCTCGCCCGCACCGACGGCTGCCCCATCGGCATGCCGCACGTGCTCGCGGCCGCCCGGCGCGAGCTGGCGAAGCAGGGCGTCGTACTGCGCCAGGGAACCGAGCCGCGGCCATGACCACCCCGAGCGCGAACTGGCGCGCCAGCCGCGGCGCGGCCGGGCCCCCCGGTGCCGAGATCGGCCGGCTAGCCCTGCGAATCAGCGGCGGTGGCGAGGACGCGGCCCGCTCCCTCGGGCGCCTGGTCGCCCTCGGCCTGGCCGACTCGCTGGCCCTGCCGCCAGGTCAGGCCAGGATCGACCAGCTGCGGGTGCAGCTGGTCGCTCAACCCGGCGAGAGCACGCAGGATCTGGCCGGCCGGATTGTGGCCCGCCTGATCGGGACGATCAACCAGTCACGGGGAGACCAGGTATGACCACGACCGCAGCCAGCGTCCGACGCCCGCCCGCTCCCGGCGCAGTCCGGTGACCGCCCTGCTCAAGGGCGCCCTGGTGGAGATGATGCCGACCTTCCTGGGCAGCCTGCCGAACCTGATCGTCTTCCAGTACAACCCGGAGACGATGACCCATACATGGACCCAGCCGCACCCTCTGGCCGATCCCGGCACCGATAGCGGCAACCCGCTGGCCGTCAAAGGGATGCCCGGCGAGTCGTTCTCGTTCACCATTTCACTGGACGCCGACGAGGACATCGCCCGCGGCGGCGCGGTCACAGGTGGCATCGCGCAGGTGACCGGCGTCTACGCGCGACTGGCGGCGCTGGAGATGCTCGTCTATCCGACCGGCTCCAGCGGATCGAGCCTGCTCGGCACGGCGTCGGCCGCCCTGAACCTGGGCGGAGCAGGCTTCAGCACCTCTCCGCCGAGCCTGACCAGCGCGGACGCAACCAGGACCGTCCCCGACTCGACGGTACCGGTGGTGCTTTTTGTCTGGGGGGCAGGCCGCATCGTTCCGGTCCGGGTCACCGGCCTGACGGTCACGGAGAAGCTCTATGACACCGCGCTCAACCCCACCCATGCGGACGTGGCGCTCTCCCTGGACGTGCTCACGCCGGAGGAGATCGCCGGCGCCATCGAGGCGAACAAGGTGCTGGGAAACGTGGCACTGACCGCTTACACCTACACGCTGGCGCTGCGCCAGGCACTCGCCGTCGCCAACCTAGCCGACGCGGCATCCTCGGTGATCGGGATGCCGCTCTGACCATGACCAACCCTGTCGGCCTTCAGCCGGCCGACCGAAGGAGCCGCCGATGTTCGCCCAGGGCAGCCGTTACGCCGCGGCCGACACGTCGATCCTGGCCGGGCCGGACGGCAGGCAGATCGCCGTGGTGATCCCGCCGCTGCCGCCCGCGCCGACCGTGGTCGGCTACCACAGGCGGCGCGACGGGGAGCGACTGGACCTGATCTCCGCCCAGTACCTGGCCGACGCGACAGCCACCTGGCGGCTGTGCGATACGAACAACTCGATGGTCCCGGATGCACTAGGCGCCCGGTCGTTCATCGGCATCCCGGCGGCGAGCAGGTAGCCGATGCCCGTCACTTATCAGCTAGCGGTCGGCGGCAGCCCGGTCTCCGACGACTTCTACACCGCCGTGCAGTCGCTAGAGGTCGAGGAGAACGCGGACGCGCCGGACGCGCTGCTGCTGCGGCTGCCGGTGAGCCGGACACCGGCGGGCGACCTCAACTTCGTCGGCGACCCGACCTTCGCGCCCGGCACGCCCATCTCGCTTGTCGCGACCCCCCTGGGCGAGTCCGCCCAGTGCATCTTCGACGGGTATGCGCTCGCCTGGAAGCTGCACCTGGACCGGGCCACCACCGCCTCCACCCTCGAAGTGTGGGCGCAGGACGCGTCCTGGCTGATGAACATCGACGAGAAGGTCATGGAGTGGTCTGGCCAGACCGACGGCCAGGTGGCCAACGCGATCTTCGGCAGCTACGGCTTCATGGTCGCCAAGGCCAACACCGCGGATGACTCCCCGGCGCACCAGGAAGCCGATCACACGCTGCTGCAGCGGGACACTGATCTGCGCTTCCTGCGCGGGCTGGCCCGGCGCAGCGGCAAGATCCTGCGCGTCACCTGCGCGGCCAGCCCCGGCGCCCGTACCGGCTTTTTCGTTACCCCCCTGGTCAGCGCCCCGTCGGCAGCGACGATCTCGCTCGTCGACCCGGCCGCCTGGGACGTGGACACGCTGGACTTCTCCTGGGACGTGATGCGCCCGACTGAGGTCCAGACCAGCCAGATCTCCTTCGACGACAGTAGCGGCGACGGCGTACCCGGTGACACGGACTCCAGCGGGCTAGACCCGATGGACGCGCTGGACCTGGTCGGCTACTCCGGCCAGAGCGGCACCGCCCTGCTCACCGCCATCGCCGACCCGCCTGAGTTGCCGCTGCGGGCCGCCGGGCTTCTCCGTGAGGCGGGCTGGCTGGTCCGCTGCGAGGGTACCGTCGACGCCGAACGGATCGGGACTTTGCTGCGCGTCGGCACCGTGGTGACGATCGAGGGCGCGGGCACGCTGCACTCGGGAAACTGGTTCGTCTGGAGCGTGCGCCACGTCATCACCCAGGATGCCTACCGGATGCGGTTCACCTTTGTCCGCAACGCGATGGGCCCGGCCGCGGCCGGCTTGCCCCTGTCGCTACCGCAGATTCCCGGAGTGTGAGGCGGCATGGATAACAGCGCCCTGGACGAGCTGCTGAGTCGGCTCAGGAACCGGTTCTACGGCAAGTACCGCGGCACGGTCACCGATGTGGACCCGCAGACCTGCCGGATCAAGGCCACCGTGCCGGCGGTGCTCGGCGACAAGCCAACCGGCTGGTGCATGCCGTGCGTGCCGTATGCGGGCCCGAAGGTGGGCATCGCGTTCCTGCCCGAGCAGGGTAGCGGGGTGTGGATCGAGTTCGAGGGCGGTGACGTGTCCTTCCCAATCTGGGTGGGCTGCTACTGGCGCCAGGGCGAGGTGCCCGACGGGGTGGGCGCGGATGTCAAGGTCATCGCCACCGCGACGGCCGGTTCCAGCCAGTTGCTCAGGCTGGTCTTCGACAACACCAAGCCGTCCCTCACCGTGACCGACTCGAACCAGAACTCGGCCGGCCTGGACTCCTCCGGCATCACCCTGGCCAGGGGGAGCCAGCAGATCGTCATCAGTGACTCCAAGGTATCGGTCAACAACGGCGCGCTGGAGGTGCAGTGATGACCGAGCAGACCGGATCCGCTGGACCCAGCGGGCCGCCAGGCGGCCTGCAGCCGCCGGTTTCGCCGTTCCCGGCGCAGGCCCGGCGGGACTACTCCTTCCCGTTCCGGGTGGATCCCACGTCCCGGCAAACCAGCGTTTCCTCCTACACCGCGCACATCGACCAGCTGATCCGCCAGCTGCTGCTTACCGCGCCGGGCGAGCGAGTCAACCTGCCGCAGTTCGGCTGCGGTCTGGGGCAGCTGGTCTTCGCCCCGGCGTCCGATGTCCTGCTGGCCACGCTCCAGATCCGCATCCGATCCAGCCTGCAGCAATGGCTCGGTGCGCTGATCGAGGTGGCGGACGTGATCCTGGCCACCGGCGGGGACCTCGGGCCAGGCATCGTCGAGGTAACCGTGACCTACCGTCAGATCGACACCCAGACCAGCCAGCGGCTCACGGTAACGGTGATGTGATGACGACCCGCGATCGCCGCCTGGCCCTGCTGGCCAGCACCACGACCAACGGCGTCGACTTCGTCGAGGTAGCCTCGGCGGACCAGACCCGGCTGCGGGTGCATTTCCTCAACACGGTCTCCCTGCGCGGCAGTCTGGCGCCCGCCAACCCGGTGACCATAACCGGCGGCGAGGTCATCCAGACGGTGCCGGTGAACCCGGTAGACGAGGCGGTCGCCTGGTCGGCCGACAGCGACGGCCGGCCCTTGCTTTCGGTCTCGGTGCCTGCTCCCGGCGACTTCTCGCTCTACACGCTCACCGTGAACACGGTCAGTCCGGTCGGCAGCGCCCCGGTGCTCGACCCGATCCTGGACGCGGCGACCTTCACGTTCAAGGTCAACTGTCCGACCACGGTCGGCGCGGACGGCGGGACCGTGGTGGCTGGGCAGACGGAACCGCCCGAGCCGGCGATCGACTACCTGGCCAAGGACTTCGCCAGCTTCCGCCGCGCGCTGTCCGACTTCTCCGCGCTGAGGTACCCACAGTGGGTGGAACGGTCCGAGGCCGACCTCGGCGTCATGATGATGGAAGCGCTCTGCGCAGTAGCCGACGACCTGAGCTACTACCAGGACCGGGTCGCCGCGGAAGCCAGCCTGGACACCGCCACCCAGGCCGTCTCGGTGCTGCGGCACGCGCGGCTGGTCGACTACGAGCCCACCCCGGCGACCGTGGCCTCGGTCCTGCTCCAGCTCGAGGTGGCCGAGCGGGTTCAGCTCGTCCTGGCGCAGCCGTCCCAGAGCGGGCTGCTTTGTTCTGCGGCTGGCCCCGACGGCCAGGCCGTGCCGTTCGAGGTCGGTGGCGGCCTAGCGGACCCGGATAATTCCGGCGGCGGCCAGCTGGACCCGCGGTGGAACCGTTACCGGTACGTCGGTGGCGCCCGGCAGCTCGACGCTACCGGGAACCCGGTGTTCAACCTGCTGCCGTACTGGTGGGATGACGGCGACCGGGTGCTGCCGGCCACCTCTACCCGGCTCTGGCTGACCGGCACCGGCTTCGGTCTGCTCCCAGGCCAGCAGCTGGTGCTGGACACCGACGGGCCGACCAGCGCGGACCCGCCGGTCCGCGAGCTGATCACGGTGTCAGGCGGCGCTGACGCGCCGCAGGAAACCGAAGACCACCTGTTCGGCACGGCCGTTACCGAGGTGACCTTCACCCCTGCCCTGGCCTTCGACCATGACCAGGCCGTCAGCCGCCTGGCCGGAAACCTAGCGTCTGCCGTTCAGGGCGCACGCGCGCAAGAGACCTTCGCCATCCCGCCGGTCCCGGCCGGGACGCTGGCTAACCCGGCACCGGCGCCGGTGGTGGTCCGGATCGGTCATGACTGGCAACCGGGCTCGGCCGTGCCGGACTACCGGTACACCCTCGGCGGGGCCAGCGGGCCAGCCCCAGCCGCCGCGGGGCAGCTGTCCTGGCTGCCCGGCAGCAGCGGCACGCCGATCCTC